>Ga0214921_10007712_pt1 | contig 14234 bp, 5 predicted proteins | sample LL1505_MetaG_FD_177992 | JGI IMG/M metagenome (GOLD analysis project Ga0214921, IMG submission 177992) | Freshwater microbial communities from Lake Lanier, Atlanta, Georgia, United States - LL-1505 | ecosystem: Environmental > Aquatic > Freshwater > Lake | place: USA: Georgia | collected 2015-05-28 | reverse complement strand
ATGGTAGCAATCTTTATTTGATGGGGATATGTTTTTGTTTGTGGTTATGATTTATTTCATGATTTATTGATTTTTAGTCATTTAGTGTTAGAAAGAGTAAAAATAATTAAACTAATATGATGCTATTGCATATGTACTGGTTCATCATAAGTTGATTCTATTTTAGTAGGAGGAATATATTCTGCATTAGATGCAACTAAATTTGCATGTTTATTTTTATTATCATATATATCTCTACAATTTACGAGGTCATTTTCTTGAATATATTCACATATATAAGTTTTTTTATCTTTTAATGATGTGAATATTGTAAATGATGCTTTTTCATCTAAAGTCTTATTTTTTAATGCATCTTTAAATTGTCGTGTTTTATCTTCTTTTAATAAGTTTTGTGATATAATTTGTCCCAGATCTTTTATTAGTTCTTTCCCTTTTTCATCATATGTAATCATGCTAATATTATTGTTGTCATCAATATCAATTGCAGCTAAGTTATAAGATTGCATTATGTCAGCAGTAGTTTGTTGTTCTTCTGACTCGGAGTAACCATTTTCACTGCTTCTAATCCTATTCGGAGATGAGGTGGAATCTAATTCATCAGATCTTAATATTCCGTGTTTTGTTTGTTGATTATGATGATAGTATCTTCTTTGTGGTGGATATTTATTAAATTTAACGTTACCTTTTGCACTAGTAGATTTTTCGCCAGACATAGATGCTGAATGTCTAAGACTATTTTTTATAGGCGACTTTTGTTTATTACTAGCTGATGATGTTACACCTACACCACTGTTATCGTGCATATTTCCTGTTGATGTCATTAGCCGTCTGCTTGAAGCTAATTTACGTTTAATTTCAGCAGGAGGATTTTCTAATTCACCATCTAACGTTTGTATATAATCAAGTGTGATTATTGTCAGGCTTGTCTTTTTTGGATACTTAACCATATACGTGTATATTGGATTATTTGGACCCATTGCATAATTTACAGTTCTTATAATTGCTTCCTTTGTATTACCTTCTGGTACGTCTTGTACTTTTGTAAAAAAACAATAGTGTTTGCCTTTGTATTCAAAAGTATCTTTTATGTCACATTTTAGTTTTTCAGGTACAACACCACCACGTTGTAGTGTTCGTTTGCCACGCTTAGTAGTAGTACGTTTCCCAAGTTTCATGTGTTTACGGGTTGTAGTTTTGGGTGCGGATTTGCGATTCATATTCTTACGAGTCGGCATTTTTTGTGTTTGCTGGTTGTAGATTTGATGGTCTAGGTTAGATTAGGTTATATTATTAATATTAATAGCGAAAAAAACAAAAAATAAAAATAAGGGTCGGTGGGTTCCCCTGTTTTTTTTTGTGCCGTCCGTTTCCCACCCTTTCTGTCAGTCCGCAGGTTTGTGAGTCTAGACCCGCTTCATAGTTGTTTTGAGTCGCAGTTTACGGTGTTTTGCGGCCATAGTTGTTTGTCGGCGTTTCCTGGTATGTTTGGTGGCTGATGCTGACTTGTTGTCGTTGCGTTTCAATGTTCGTGCACCACCTGCAAACGAGGTTTCTTCATCAAGTGGGGCACGATTTTTACTATTTTCTTTGCACTTTAGTACATTTATGTTACTAAAATCTGGGTAGTATTCCGATGGTAATTCAATGGCTAATTTTTTTTCTCTGGATACGAACGGGTTGTCGGTAATTTCTCCATCTTCTTTGTAGTAAATTACACGATACACATATTCATTTGAAGCTTGGTTTTTTTCTATTTTATAAAGGTAAATGGAATTTTTTTTTATTTTGGTTTTTTTTTCTTTTGCATTCATACCTTCATTACATACAGATTTTATTAATTTTTTTTTTATAAGTTTATTATTTTTAACCTTTACTATATAAAAATTCGGACTTTTATTATCAACCCTTACCACAAATAATTGTTTAGCACCGTTTTGATTAAGCTTAGTATGATTTATTGGATTATTTAATGTATTGTTTATGCTTTTTATTATACTCCTGTCTTCTTCCGTGCCTGCTTCAATTACCATATTGTTGGTTGTTGGTTGTTCCACTTGTAATTTTGTTGAAGGAGTACTTGGTTTTGTACCTGCATTGGGTTTACTTGGTGATTTGATTGGTGATGGTGGAGTCAACAAAACTTTATGTAATTCTGTTTGCGGTTGTGTTTTCGGTTCTGTTATTTTAAAGAACTGATTATTATAATCATAGCCTTGACTAATTAAATAATTAAGTACTGCATAATATACAAATATATATTGTTTATCACTTTGAATCATTTCAGTACGCTGTTCACGCATATCTGACATGGTTTCAGACAGCATTTTTTGTAAAGTACCATTTGTATTAGTTTTATAACTATTCAAAATATAATTTATTGCGATTAAAGTCCCGGTTCTTCCAACACCAGCAGAACAATGAATAACAGGTAGTGCATCTTCTTTATATTCATCTACTAGTTTTGAAACTGATAAAATACCTTGGTGGCCTTCCGGCACGTCTTTATCAGGCCATGCTTTGTACCATACATGTTTCAAAGGATGGTATTCCTTAGTTTGTTTATTTGTTAATATGACATGGCGTATTTCTATAGTATGATTTCCTTTAGTTTCATCTGTAAGGTCATCATTTGAATATTTCGTTTCCGTTAAACTAATTTCGTACTCACCTTTTTCAAATGTGTTATTATTTTCAAAATTCATATATTCTGCACATTTGACTTTCCCATTTTCTTTTAAATTTGTTAACATACATATAACTTTTGTATTTTTTTCCCATATCATTTGCCAAAAATCATTTATTGTATTGTGTTTACCACTTGATTGTTCTAATGGACCTTGTGTAGCAATGTATACTAATGTAGGAGTTGCTTTTGGTAATTTTATATATGATGCATTTATGTAATTGTCGCACGTTTTGTCTTCATTTTCTACGTACTTGCGGATGAATACTTGTGATTGTTCTGCAGAAAAAATATTGGTGTATCTATTTTTAGTTTTGCATGAGTCTACTGTTGCATCTTTTTTTAGTTTTTGTTTATCAAACAAAACTGAAATTGTGTCAAAGTCTGCTTTAAGAATTCTATCATTTGTTTTCTTATCGGTTAACTTAGAAATATGTCCTATTTCATTAACAGATAACCTGGTTTTTGATGGGGAAGCTTGGGCGGTTCGGGTATTTAGAAGAGGTGGGAGGGGTGGGAGAGGAGGTAATGGAAGTTGTTCACTTTTTCTTGGTTTTACTGCTGTAGGTCTAGGTGGTACTTTTGGACTTTCCGTTTTGTTTCTATTGTAAGGTATTTTTTGATGGGTTGGTTCAAATGTGATTTCTTTTGGATTTTCCGTTTTGTTTCCTATATTGTAAGGTATTTTTTGATGGGTTGGTTCAAATGTGATTTCTTGAGGTGTGGCACTTTCATTCCCAACTTCAACTAACTCAAAAATAGGTTCTTCATCTTTTGACTCAACACCACCATGTTGTGTTTTGGTCGCCATTAGTTTGTAATGCCGGTGGGACTTGGGTTTGCCGGATTTTAGCTTTTGTTGTTGTTGGCGTTTGTTGGTAGCTTTGTTGCCACGCCGGGCACCACCATGTGTCGAAGTTGTCATCTTTATTGTCTCTCGCGCGCGTTATATTTATTATATCCGGACAGAAAAAATAAAAAATTATTTTGTTTTTCTTTTTTATCAAGAATAGAATAATTACCGCCTAGTATGGTATTTAAAACCATACTAACCTCTACTAGTTAAGTACCTATTTGCAGCCTAGCTGTTCTGGTGGTAGTAATAGTAAATAGTAATTTAATTGCAAAACATGAACAAGATTAAACATTACACAAAAAAAGAATACAATATTATTTTCTTTATATGCACAGTAATTAATGACATTTTTTATTTAGTTAGTATTACCGTCTAGTATGGTATTTAAGACCATACTAAACTCCAATAGTCAAGTACCTATTTGCCACCCGAATAGGGTGGTCTTAAATTAGGTACTTGACGGTACCCAAGTGTTCCACTTGATTTTGAGCCCACCCATATTGGGCTTATAATTCAATGTGGACGGTATACTTACTAACCCGGCTAGGATTTGAGATAACCTAAAAATCCGCCTTAGTAAGGTTCGTTCAGGCGCGCTAGCGAGCCTTCAAAGTGAGCCGTGCATGAGCGGGTGCGTTCCTCAATTAAAGCCGTTACGTTTATAAACACCATAGGCTTTTAGAGGATATATTGTGGATTTACAGGTAATAATGTAGAATTTTTTTTATATGTTGGTGAATTTTTAGATGTTGGTGAATTGGGAGATGCTTGTAAAGTCGTTGTTACTAGAGATGTATTTCCAGAAGCCGAAGATTGTGAATTTACAGATTGACTGAGATTTTACGCTTACTGATGTGCTGGTGAATTTTGAGGTGCCACTACCGTATAGTATGGTATTCAAGACCATACTAAACTCCACTAGTCAAGTACCTATCTGCAACCCGAATAGGGTGGTCTTAAATTAGGTACTTGACGGTACATGTGAATTTTTAGATGCTCGTGAATTATGGGATTTTGTATGTAATCTGGTTAATTTTTCATCTTTTGCATATAAAAATGGATTCCAACCTAGTTGCTCCGATGATAATGCTCTCATTATGTTGTGCTACGTTTTTACTTTAAATATTTTATGTTCATTAGCTGTCATAATAGCTGGTTCTTCTGCAGAGGGCCCGACTGTCATATAAGTATCATGATTACCTTTATCATAAATTAAATCATTGTCGCATTCATTAAAGATTATAAATTGCGGATTTTCTAGTTCAGTGAAACTAATTTTTCCATATATTTTTATTGGTATTTTTTTAGGTATATGAGTGTATAATATTTTTTTATCATTAATAACCAAATCATTGAATAATAGCCTAAATCCTGAGTTAGACTGGTTTTGCATATAGCAAAGTGGTTTAGTACATAAAATTAATAGGTTGTTATGGTTTCTGTAAACAAAGAATTTCTTGTCATCTAGCGTTTGTTTTTTATTAACTCCTTCAGTAATACCCTTAATTTTTTTATGAATACTGTCATTGCATTTTCCAAGTAGATATGACATTAATAACTCTAATTTAGGCTTCTGTTTATTATCTGATTTATAAATAGAACAGCATTCTACATTTTTATCTTTAATCATATGGCTTGTTATAAAAACATAAAAACCATTATAGAATTCTAACGGGTCTACTAGTTCGTTAATATCATCTTTTAATTTATCTTTTTCTTCTACAGATAATCCATATAATCCTGCTTCAGCATAATGTGATATTTCAAAAGGATGAGGATTGGTCTCATATTGGTGTTCAGTGTTCCGGTTCGGGTTCGGGTTATACGGTTCGGCGTATAAATGTTCTTCTTTTTTTTTTTCTTTTCCCGGATTGGGTTGTGCATATTCATTAACTAGGTCTGAAGGTGCCAATTGGGCATGTTTGGGGGATGGGCTGGTTAGAAGGGTGGTAGTCCCACTTTCGGTTCCTTTTTTTGAGTTTGGTTGTGCTTCATATATTATATTTTTCGTAAGGGTTACATTAGGGGGTTCCTTAGGGGGTTCCTTAGGGGGTACCTTAGGGGGTTCCTTAGTGGGGTTTGCAAATATCGGATTAAAAAACTCAAATTGTGTATTACTTTCTGGTTTTTGTGTTCCAAAAAGCTTATTTAGCCATTTTTTAGGCCCAGCGCCAACCATTTGGGTTTTCATAGTTTTGGGTTTACCAGATTTGGCACGCATAGTTTGTTTGCCATTGTTTTTATGGTGTACCGGTGTCCTAGACTTATGTCTGGATTGGAGTTTCCCAATCTTAGTAGTTTGTCGTCTCGGCATTACTGTTATCCCTAGTGTGTTGACTCAAATATATTTATTACATTATATCTGAGAAAAAAAACACAAAACCACAAAACCACAAAACCACAAAAACAAAAAAAATCATAAAAACACAAAACCGCGCATGAATTAGAAGTACTGTTAAGTACATATTTGACTAGTAGATGGTACTTAACTAGTAGAGGTTAGTTTGGTCTTAAATACCATACTAGACGGTACTTGGAGGTAATTCAATGTGAACGGAATCTCTTGAAAGTAAAATATATCTAGGATAGTAAAGTAATCATCCTATTGAAAGTGGAATGGGAGTTGAAAATATGACAGGTGGTGCAGTAAAAGTACCGAAGAAACAACAACAAAAACAGCCAGTGCGTGGTAAACAAGCACCAGCTAAAAAGAAAACACTTAAAATCCACAAACCTGCTAAAAAAACACTCGCTATCCGGCAACCCAATAAACCAAACCACCAGCAAAATACATATCGCGCCAAAACACCATTACTAATCGACCGATTCAAAGTCATGGGTGGATTACCCAAATTTATACCTATTGCCGGCAAAGAATTCGCAGTAGGTGCGGTTAGTCCCGTCCTAGTTAAACATTTGCGCGAAGAATGGGAACGCCCCAAACTCACTATCCTAGAATTGGCACCAGGTCAGGATGCCAGGAAAGACCTTATCACACACATTATTGGCGCAGAAGCCATACCATTCATGGAACGGCAGTCCCGGTTCTATTACATTGATTACCTGGAACAACGCATCCGTGGTCTACGCCGATATTTCATAAGAGATATAGGAAAGACGTTCGGGGAAATAACTGACGTACTTATTGCAGCAGGTGTTAAAGTATTCTTACATGGCGGTATAGTCCGCGATCTTTTCACTAATACCCGGTCAACCGATATTGATATAGTTTTCGATGTCGGTGTACCCAAGATTAAAGAACTCTGTGACCGCGAAGGTTGGCCGTGCGCCCAAGTCATGGTCCAAGAACAATATATAAATTTCGGTACTGACAAAGGGATTAGTTTAGAAGGTAGCAATTTACGGCAATCATTTGCGGTTCCTATTCATCATCATGAAGCAACTGTGAATGATTTGAGTTATGATATGGCAAACCAAATTTTAGTTGATTTCAGTGGATACGGTGTTAATGATGTCCTAGCCCGACGATTACGGCTTACCCCCTTACCCAAATATTGGCCGCGTTGGGCCGGTGATGATTTCAAGAAACCATTGCGGTTCTTCAAACTGATTCAGAAAGGCTACACCCCTGCAACACCCGAAACCCTATCATTTGTTGTGGATTATATTCGAGAGCATATGGATGATGTTTATGAAAAACAATTCAGCGACCGATATCCTGTTAGCCGGATTAAGCATTTCTTAATCAAGAATATTACAATGGGTGATATCGATTCTGACACCGGGGTATATTCATTTGGTGCAAATGAGGATAAACTGATACCTTTCCTACTAACTATTAAACAATATGTCGGGCGTGAAATTTTTGTGCGGATGTTGGCACATTTTACATCCGATGACCTCAAACGATTCAAAAATGCCAAAGTTGTAACTACTATGCGCGGGTATTTATCCAGCCAAGAAGTGGTGGACGCCCATGCTGAATTGGTAGCTAGTTCAGGTGGTGTATTCTAATCTCTACTAGTCAAGCACCTAATGTTTCACTAGAATTCGAGACCACCCCTAGTGTGCTGCTTATACCGTTAAGTACCGCCTAGTAGAGGTTAGTATAGTCTTAAATACCATACTAGGCGGTACACGGTGGAAGGGGAGTAATTAAGCTTCATCGACACCCATATATCCATAGTCCATTTCCTCCATATCTTCCTGGGCGCCTACAAATCCCATTTCATACATTTCGGCATTATCTAACCCATATTTGTTTCGATAAGCTTCATCATCACGGTCAATACCTTCCCCATCAGCACCCATTCCATAGTCACCATCGTCACCACCATTAAACTCAGTTCGGTCATCGGCTTCTTCTTCACCCTGCCGGAAGACATCATCACCATAATGGTCTTGCATATAGTTATTCAAATCCTTATATTTCATAAACCCGAGATTGATTAAATTCATAACCATTCGGTAGTCATCCTCCATACCTTCCTGTTTCAAGAATTTAGGTGCCGACAAATTGAGCTTGGTTTGTTTTTCTTGTGTACGTGCTATTTGTTCGCGAATACGGTCCAAATTCATCTCATTATAGATATTACCCATACGCTGGGCGTAGAGTACCACATCCCGGATGAAATCAATAACTAACCGGCGTTGAGTAGTCTTCACTTCCTTTGCAGCTGCACCCAAATTCATTTCGGCAGTGGAATATTCATCATGAGCCGATATTGGGTCATTTGCGGTTGGTTCAGCCACAAATTCAGGATAGATTCCTAATTCGTCCTCTTCTAAGCTATCATTACCAATTGAAATACTAGCTGAATCACTGGGTTTGGTAGTTAGGTATTCAGGTGATTGGTCTGCAGCACTTGGTTCGCTACGGCCTTTAGCACGATCAACTGCTGCCACAAAATCGAAATCATTATCACTATTAGTAATCGCGACTGTATCGACAGCAGTATCAATAGTGACATGGTTGTTGGCGGTATCGTTGGCAGGGCGGTTGCCTGCAGTGGCAGGTTGTTTAGGCACACCAAGTTTGATTACTTCGCGTTGGCTAGCACCATCGGCTACCCGGGATTGCATCATACCCAATAGTAATGCGAATAGATAACCCAATAAACTATCAACCAATTCAGACCCAAATATACTACCCTCATTTATTTCATCAAGACAAGCTCCAAGTTCAGAAAGCCCAATAGTTATATCAGCAATTTTGTTACGGAATACACGTGCGGCGTCCTTATACTTATAGAATTCGGTTATATGCCCGGGGATATCCGCAGCAGTTTTGGTATCCATCCATGCTTCATTCTTTACTGCAGTGACTATACAACGGACATCATACATGAGTTTGCGGATGAAATCAGCCCGGATAATATGGTGTTGTATTTCCTGTTCGCGGTCATGATTAACATATTCATAATGTGGAACTATTCTTTCTTGTCGGTCCATGAATTCACGGATATCCTTACGAATATCTGGTAGTGCACCTAGGTTATATAAAGTCTGTTCTAGTCCTAGCTCTTCCTTTTTATTACCACCGATAGCTTCAACTACATCCGCAATTTCGCTTTGCCGTTCAGTATCAATCATAGTTAATAACCCATAATATTCCTTCTTATAATCCGCTGCCAATCCGGGTTTAGCACCTGCGCCACCCATCTTAACTCGGTTGGATTCCTTAGCACCGACACCATATTCACGGAAACCCCAACCTAGATGGGCTAGCATGACTTCATTTAGCCGGCTGACTGCCAATTTTTCCATCTGTGCCATAATGACATTCAAATGTGCCGCCCGTTTTTCATGAGCCAAGTTTTTGGCATGCAGTACTCCATTTAGTTTACTGAGTAATTCGAAATCACGTGCTAGTTCCTCTAATTCTTTATTAAATGCCGTGTCATGTTCTAGTAATTCATTTACCCGTGGTGCCATTTCCACAAGTTGTGCTAGGTTGATTAATTTATTGCCTGCAGTTGTTGAGTTCTTTTCCATAGCCGCTACTAAATGAGTCAATACAGTCGCTGAACCCAATGGCAGACCAATTGCACCTGATGTACTACTTCCAGCCATACGCGGGTCCTTAATTAATTTTTGACGCTCGACTACTGTCAATAATCGAACAAAATCTTGTTGTGTGTAATTCACACCTACTACATCCTTTTTAAGTGCACCGCTTATGATGCAGCGTCCAAATGGGTCAAAAATATGTTCGCTACCTTTGAATGCCCCGGAGTCAATGAATTTCAGGAAATATGACTGCAGGTCTTCGCCTTCTAGTGTTAGAGACATATCCTTAGGTATAACATCTTTGCTGACATAAGGGAATGTTATACGTACACGCGGGCATGCAACTGCACGTTCCAGGATTTTAATCATTTGCGAGTATTCACCTATCCTGCGGAGTGCATTCCGTATGGGTTCATGCTCTCGTTCTAGGTTCATATAATAATTAATTTCCGGATTCAGATATTTAGATTTTTCAGAAGCCGGGCCTTTTTTGGCGGAAGTACCATCATTGCCGGCTGCATCCACCGGGACACCGCCTTTGGTAATAACTTGATAGTCAATCGGGCAACATGAATTGGCAACGGTATTCACAAGCATGATTCGGTTTGCCGGTGTTTCTTTTTCAATAACACTAGTAAGATTATGCGCCAGTACTTGCGCTTGATAAGCTATATTATCTTGCCCGGTGGTTATCATAACCGAATGCCCTTTAGCAGTCCACTCCCGGACCGCTGCCATATCTAGGTCCCGTACTGGAGTCCATTTTACACCACCCGGAATAGTTCCGGCCATAACTGGGCGATAGGACGACCAATAATTAGTATGACTCAGCCTGAATTCTTCCAGAAGTGAAATTTGGTTGAATTTGGTATCTAGGGCGCGGTCCAAACGTGTACGGACCATTTCATTATTGCGGATTTGTTCGTCAATACGTTTAATTAGTAACCCCCGCAACCCGGCTACTTCAGTGCCTTCTGTACCTGCTAAGAACAAGAATTCAGGTAAAAGTGCGATTTGTTTTATAACACAAAACATGAGTTCTATACCGCCTTGGTCTTCTTCAGGGATACTATTGTCAGTACCTGCCCTGCCTGAACCACCAGTGGATAATAACGGCCATCCCATATAATTATTAGTAGTACAAAGCTTGTTGAATACGGTATATGTTTGTATACTAGTCTGGATTATGACTAAGATATGACCCAGAATATCACAACTGGCATGGCGCCAATATAAGTCATTGGCTAGATTGTCAATAGCCGCCTTATTAATGCCTGTAGCAACACCCCCTTTTGCTAACAAAAATTTCCTATAAATCATATTGAAGAATGTATTACGCGGGATGAATTCATATGTTTTGAGAAAGTTAACAATAGCTAATTCATCTTCTACACTCATGACTACTAACCCGAGCAAGTCTTTTGTCAATTTATAGAGCCTGAGTTTGGTTTTCATGTCATCATCGGTGTCATCATTGAGTGCGGCGGTGATAATCTTGTCGACTGCAACTTTTTGCCGTTCGACAACGGTAATATCATCCATAACTTCACGGGTCTTTACATGCATACCTTCTTCACCACCATCTTTTTCGAACTCTTCTAAGTCTAGGACTTCAGTATTACCTAGGGGTGCGCCACATCCACGGCAGTAATAGGTCCCACCTAACACTTCACCATAAGCGGCTTGGAGTGCTTTCTCATCCAAGCGGCCATTCGGGGAATTCTGCATGAGTTCCAGCGCATATAAGTAATGTTTGCAGAGCAGCGATTGATTGCAGACATGGCATTCAATGTTATTCTGTTTACTATCCGATGCAACCACAAGTAAATCAAGTTGGCTGGCCTGGTCCTGATTCTGGAAGCGGTCAATAATTTCTTTGACGAGCATATATCGTTCTTGATCTGACAAATTGAGTAGACCCTCCAAATACTCGACTACACCGAAATGCGGACAATCTTTACGCCGTTTGACTAGTGCTTCCAATTCCTTTTGTTGTTGTGCTATTAGGGCAGTATAATATTTTTCCACCAGGGTGACACCATGATTGTAATTACGGACTTCTTTTTCAACTGCAACAATGGATTTTTCACATTCGGCCAATAGAGGTGGCAATGCACGGGCAAAAGCCAATTGCCCGTTAACATCCATAATCCGAGCTTGGATATCTGCTAAATCGCGGTCCATATCAACTATATCGACTGGTAGGCATTGTAATCGGCTAACATCAAAAGTACATTCACTACTAGGTTGTCCGTCTTTACCTAGAAGGAGTTGTTTGGTTTTTTCAGGGTCACTATCAGTTCCGGCAAGTAGTTCTTCAGGAAGACGCATAGCCGCCCTAGCTGTATCTAATTCATCTTGGGTTGGTACGTGATCTAATGCACCAACCGCAGCACAAGTCGCGCGTTTCTTATAAAGAAGCTGTTCTAGGACACTAATTGGTTGACCTATCCAAAAGTCACCGTCATTTAAGGTCTCACGGCGGAAAATGAGTTTCTTACCGCCTTCGTCAACCATAGCATAATCGCCTTCTAATACCAAATCGCCGGCAGGAGTAGTAGCAACTTTGGCATTATCTTCTTTCATCCGGGCTAAGCTAGGATACCGGAGGATACGGGGTTTACGCCCGCCGATACCACCTTGTCCGTCGGCTGTCGCGCATTTACCTAGTTGTGTCTTTTGTAGTGTCTCCGGTGCAACACGAGTTGATAAGTCAGCAGGTAGTGCCCGGCCACTCGCTTCATATTTGCTCTTAAGAACAGCTAGGGTACTTTCCAGCTCGGTAATACTTAATACTTCTTGTAGCCGAGAGAGACTAGTCTTGCGGAGAAGTAAATTAATATATTGGGCGCGGTCAACTTGATGCGCGTAATAATCCAATTTGTTGTCGTCCATTTGTGCGTGGATACCGGAACCTGCAACATCAGCATAGCGTTCGCCATAAATCTTATCGGCCAATTCGATTAACCCAGGTGTAACTAATTGATGTTCTCCTGTAGTTTTGGAATTGGCATTCGATTTATCGGTTCTAGTCCTAGATGTGGTAAGTTCATCACGTTCTTGGTGTTTGGCATCACGCATAACACGTAATCGGTGTATCTTATCCAACTTATTATTATAACTTACCATGGCACGGACAATACGGTCTTCCACTTCTTGCATGGCTTGTGTATTTTCCCAATTTGCATCTGATTTGTGACGGAGGTGGGATTCGGGTTGTGTGCGACTTGCTGCCAAACTGAGACCTTCACGGTGTGGGACTATATAATCGAACTTATAGAGGATTTCAATAAGGCGTTCGATATCACCAGGTTGCTCCACACGGTAAGTATCTGTAAATAACCGGGTTATTTCTTCGAACTTGGGGACTATTCGGCCTAGATACCCTCGGAGAACATCATCAGTAAGTGTAGGCCCTGAACCGACTGCTGCACCTGGGTCTTGGAATAGATAAACTATGAATTTATCGGGGTCTTCTAAACTGGCTGCGCCTTCTGTTGTGGAATCGACAGCGCCGTCCTCATCCAAATACCTAATAATAATCTGGCCTTTGTCCTCTGCCGTCGAGAGTTCAGTTGCTAAGCTAGGAATATTTTCACCACGGCCTTGTAAGAAGTTCATAACTGGTGGGCGTACAAAGCCGACTAGATTAGTATTATCACCCATATATGCAATATTATAGACTGAACCCACTACTGCGATATTCTTATCAACTTCTTCTTCCATGGCCTCTATCTCAGATATGGAATATTCGGTTTTGGGAAGATTGGAATAATTACCGATGGGGCCGAGAACTACATGACTGTCGAATGGCTGGGTGTCTACTGAGAAATTCCTGAGCGCAAATTCGCGTCCACCACTGCCAAATCGGATAGCCTGTGTAGCCTGTGCTAGGTATTCAATGTCTTCTTGTGCGCGGGTGGTCTTGAGTTTGGTAGTAGTGTCCCGATTGCGGGTATCTAATGGTCGGATACCTTCACCAAAACGGACCATTAGACCGAGTTGGCTCATGGTAGCCGGTAAATGCGGGGCGGCTTCAGTCATAATCCGGGTTAGATTCTCATTGATATCAACCATTTTACGCATCCCGCCACGGGCATTTTGGGCGCACCATTCGGACATATACTTGTGGAAATCACCTTCCACTGCAGCTGTGGAACCGGCCAAGTCATCCCGCGAGATTGGGTCCTTCTTGGTAAGGTAGAGTTTCTTAGTGGTAACAACTAGGGGTACTAGGAAATGGTTGGTGTAGTCATTACGGAGCATGGATTCAATAACCGGGTGAAAATCGGCGGGTTGTGCTAGGGCCATCCGGCTTTCGGTAGTCATTTGCGCTTTCAATAAACTAATAACATTGACATCTTTGGTAATCCGGTCTTTATAAAGTGGATTATCACGTAGCAATGCCGGGAGTTTCTCCAATTTCTGTTTATATATATGCCCTTTTTGGATACTTTCCTTGAAGACTTTTTCGAGCTCAGGTACTGGCATTTGCCGGATTTTCTGGACTTTTTCGAGTTCAATAATTGGTTCATCTTCTTCAAGGAATTCAAGGTCGGCTTCATTAAATGTCATGCCATCCCCATTTTCTGAACCTAGACCTTCTTCATCTTCAGCATCGCTAGGGACTGGTGTTTTGTCGTCACCCATATCTGCTTCACTATCCGGGGTTCCAGGGCGGCCTGCACGGCGTCTATCCTTCCCGTGGCGTGGTTTGACAGATTC
>Ga0214921_10007711_pt1 | contig 14234 bp, 24 predicted proteins | sample LL1505_MetaG_FD_177992 | JGI IMG/M metagenome (GOLD analysis project Ga0214921, IMG submission 177992) | Freshwater microbial communities from Lake Lanier, Atlanta, Georgia, United States - LL-1505 | ecosystem: Environmental > Aquatic > Freshwater > Lake | place: USA: Georgia | collected... | reverse complement strand
GACGAAATGTAGGCATTTATTATCTCCTTGAAAAAGCCACGATTGGGGTGGCGCTACCTGTGGAACCTGCAACCGTGTAGTTCACGCGCAGGTATCTTGCTACTGATGTTCCAGCCGCAACTTCAACTCGGTAAGAAGTCTTTTGAGTTGATGTGATTGCGGTGAAGGTCACCAAGTCTGTAAAAGTTGAGTTGTCTGCTGACTGCTGAACTTTTACGGTGATATTTCCATTTCGAGTATTAGTCGGAACGGAAAGAAAAGCAACTCCACCATTGGCTGATGAAGCGCCATTGTCCACGCCAGTTCCGTTTCCAGTTGCAGTAACGGCTGAACCAGAGGATAAAATAACCCCATGGTCTACGCCATTATTTGACTGGAACTCGGCACTTGCCTGAACAACATCTGCGATTGCTCCTGATACCTCGTATGAAGTGGCATCGGACTCAAGCATCACGGCGCGAGCGCCGTTAGAATGACCTTCGGTTGCAACAATAACTTTTTCCTTTGTTGTACCGCCAAGAACTGTTGCAAAAAAACTATCAGTACCAACGCTTGCTGTTCCTTCGAACATACCTGAAAGCGATACGGTTCCATCTTTTAGACCAGAGATGTACTCTTTGGCGCTTGAGCCAAAGGTACTTGTCTCGGCTGTCTCAACTGTTGTTGATGCAGTTACATCATTGAAATAAGATGAGAAATCAAACTCATCTACAAAAACTCGAACATTTTTACCGTGGCGAAATGTAGGCATTATTCATCCTCATCTGTGGTTGCTGGGGCTTCTTCTTCAATTACCTCAGCCTCAACTGGAGCCTCAACTACAGGTTCGATGATTGGTTCTGGCTTAGGTTCTTCAACTTTATTTGCTGGCTTAGAGGAATCCTCAATAGCGCCAGACTCAAGTAGCCACTTAATTGCTGTGGCTGGCAAATCTTCTACAACATCGCCAATTTCGGCGCGTTTGTTTGGTGGGTAATCAATACCCTGAAGTACGCGGTACTTAGCCATTTATTCCTCCTTGACGGCGCATGGGTAGCCCAAGTACACCGTCTAAGGTCACACGGACACGGAGGTAAGACGACTAACTCGGGCGACTAGCGCACATTAGTCAAAGTGTATCAGGCGAAGATTTAGACGAACTTGCAACGAGTAAGAACTGTTGAGTAAACATCCTTGTACTCATCTGAACCTTTGACTGTTCCCTTGATTTTGACCTTATCGCCAATTTCAACATTGCCACCGCTAGATGAGAACCACTTGAACTGGTATCCACCCTCATTTACGAAAGTGAACAATGTTGTCCAGCCGTATTGTGTTTCAAAAGTATTGGAGCCAGCCACGGTAACTTCGACCTCAATCTTGGAGCCTGTCTCAGCGAACTGCTCCTTCTTGAATTCGACCTTTTCTACGACTGCCTTCTCACGCTGATTTGATTCAGCCTTGACGATGCTGACAGCGATGCCAACTGTTGAATCCTTTTGGAACTCTAACTGGCAGACGGAGCGAACATTCTGGGCGTATGAACTGTCACCCTCAAAGTTCTTGCCCCACTCGATAAGTTGGCGAGCCTTCTCGTACTCAGCCTCTCCAGCCTCACCGATTTCGTACTTCGCCCAGATTTCGTTGTATTGGTGAATGTTCTTAAGAACGCCCCATACTAAATCTTTTGTGGAGACTCCCTCAGAGGACTTTACATAACCAACCTTGCTGACCGCCTTGATAGCGTGAGCGATAACTCCGACTGTGTTGATTGCGGAGATTCCGCCACCTGACCAGCCATCAAACTCCTCTGCAAAATCTTCTTCTGTAACTAAAGCGCTCGCATAGAAAGTCCAGCCGATGAAGTCCTTAACGCAACTTGAGCCGACCTGACTCAACTTTCCTTCTTCGTTCTTGACGAAGATGACCTTGCCGCGGTTACGAACCTTCTGGCAATGGTCGCAATATCCCTTTTTGACATCAGATACCTGAATTGGGTTTGCATCTGAGAAGCCGTGAAGAATGATTTGCTCCTCAACGAACTCAGCAACGCCAATGAATTCCCAGCCCTGATATTTAAGTGGTTCGCCTTCAATCACTAAGACTTGATACTGGCACTCAACGCCCTTGATTTCTTCCACGCGTTCTTGGATGCTGACTTTGAAACCGCCAGATAATCCTTGCTTTTGACCGCGCTGAGCAATCTTCTGCGCTCTGGCAAGAGTCTTATCAATATTGACTTCAGAGATTCTGAACTCTCTCATGTTGCCCCCTTTCGACAACATAAGTATAACAAACTGGGGTTAAATAATCAAGCCTCTCTACGGGCGCGTTCTTCCCGAATCATCGCCAAAGTTAGAAAATAGCCGATGCCATCTACGACTGTATCGGGCTTCGTAATGTGGGCTTCTCGGGCAATCTTGACTCCCACCATACATAGGCTCACCTGCTCCGCTGTAACCTCTATGCCGAGGATAGCGCTCCAGATTTGAGCCGCCCTAGTGAAGTTATCTAAAGGATGCCCATAAGCCTCCTGACGGTCTCCAGAGACGAGTTCCGCCGCATATAGGGCTATGTCTCTAGGGTCATTCATTGAAGTAGTTGGAGGTCTGTTATCCCCCGTTCCGACACAACAAATGTCAGAACTCCCACATCCGCAGTTTCCCCCGTTGATTGACTCCACCATACGCTTCCCCCGTCTAATGCTGGGGCTTGGAGCCACTTAACTCCACCCCAATCTGCCATCTTGAGTGAATGATAATGACCAGTCACCAAAATATCGCAATCTCCAATTTTGTTGCGCCCGAGTGTCTGGTCAGCAATCCAGCGGCGCAGTTTGGCTTCAACTCCCGCTCCAGCGCGAGCCAGATGCCCGTGAGTAATTCCAATAATTTTTGTTCCTACTTCAACTGTTAGCGATAGGGAATCTGTTGGAATAGCGAACTTAATATGACCGTAGGCTTCTGGGTTTGCTTGGAAGATTTCAGCCACGGACTCAACTAGGGCTACATCGTCATTGTCATTGAGAGTAGTAAAGGCTTTTCCGTTCTTACGGTTCTCGCCATGATTTCCACCAATTGCCGCAACTGTGATTTCAGGAGCGAACTTAGACCAGCGGATTAGGGCATCTCGCAGTAGACGGCGAGCAATTTTTACTTGGTCTCGTCTATCAACTTCCACCGTAAAAGTCTGGATGTCATAATGTCCATCACAACCTTCAACTAAATCACCGAGGCAAAGGACAGTTATGGATTCGATAGGTCTGCCCATCTTTTTCAATTCTTTGTATCGCGCTTCAACATCGTCAATGGCTTGGAGCCAACGACCAACTAATCCTTTAAGTCCATCTCCATCTTTCTTACCAACTTGCCAATCCGCCGCAACTACAACTAAACTGGCGCTACCTTCAATAAGTGGCTTTCTTTCTCTGGGCTTATGCTTTCGTATCTCTTGAATCAAGTGGTCTATATCGGCGCGTTCTTTAGCCCCTTTACGAACGACCCTGCCTTTCCATTGGCGGTTAAGCGCACCTTCGGTGTTGCCCCAGACATTGAAAAGAACAGGCTCGACAACAGCGAAGTTATCAGGGTCAAGACCCCAGAGACGGAGAACTCCTGACCAATCTGGGTGAGCATCACCCTCCATTGGTTCGGTAGTAACTAATCCTTCATTGCCATCCCACGAAACCCCAGGAGTCCACTCAGCGCTTCTTTTGCGCGACTCCATAGGTTGAGTTGTATTGTTTTCTGTTGTTTTTAATAAGTTCTCAAGAGCATCATCTAGGTTCATTTTTCACACTTGCATCCGTCTAAGCCTTGCAACCTACGGCGGTGACGGCGAACTACATTCGAACTCATCTCGAACCCAAAATCAGCCAGAACCTTTGTTATTGCGGTTCCTTCAACTGATGGGTTCATAAGAGTTTCCATTAGTTTTGATGAGAAAGATTCAGGCAACTCCCTCATCAATTTACCCATCGCGCACTCATGCCCAGGCAAGGTCTTTTTTCCATTGAGCGAGTCTAACTTAGAGGTGAAATCATCCAGACTTATTTTTTGACTTACACCTTGGACATCGGATAGACCATGGGCGCGTTGCCGACTCAAAGAGGAGTCTGTCGCATTTCCAGCACCTTTGGAACTCGTCTGTCGTTGCGTTTCTGCCATACGGGTCTACCACTCTCTCTGGGGGAGCCGTTGGCTCCGTGGTTATTTCCTCACTAGACATCGGAAATTCGCCGATAATAGTGGTCTTTGTTTTGGGTCTATCCCCAATGGATTTACACTACCCATTGGCTCTATACGCAAAATCGTGACACCAGAAATTGTGACATCAGTTACGGATGCAAGCAAGTTTCGAATCGCCTCAATTTTATCTCGCGCCGTTGGGTAATCATCTTTACCAGCGCGGGAAATAATTTGAATCATTGGGTAGTCAATAACTATTCCGCCCGTACCCATAGTGAAGGCTGGAGGTGAGCCAGCGTTTTCATAGACGGCTGTGCAGACATCTGGAGACTCTGGCAATGTGGCTAAAAATAAGTTTGTGCCAAGGGTGCCTTGAGAAGCATGAGCGCCAAAAGCGCTTGAAGTGTTCTGTAGGTAGTCACCTATAGATTCAAGGATTGTTGCCATCAGACTGCTCCGTTCTTTCTAATAAGGTCAATGATACGCCGAGCCATATTTGCTTGAATTGCTGGCAATCTCTCCATGAAAGGTTGCTCCAGATATTTAGCCTGTGTCGGTGCATTGTGATAGTTGCCTAATATCTCATGGACATACATGGCGTATGGAGCGGCTGGACCGCCAAAGAAAATATCAACTCCAATACCTGAAGGCGTGTTCATAGGCGCTGAAACTCCGCCTGAGCCACGCAAAGCGCCTGTGTCTATAGGAGTCAAAATCATCGCTCTAGCAAAAATCATGTTGGCTTCTTCAAGGATTACTTGACCGACTATCTTGCCAGCATCTCGACCAGAGACTTCCAGCATATTGCGGAGTTCCTGAGCGCCTTCCAACTCAAAGGTAAAGGTCTGAGCCATAGTTATCGCCCGAAGCGTATGACTGTGTGATGCGCTCCATTTTCATCCGCGATATTGTCTACTCCATTGATAGTAAAGGTATCTGCGCCCACAACCATTCTGTGAGATGTGGTGATAGTTGTCCGTGGACCTCTAGTAATAAAGCGCCCAATGTCTGTTACTTCAATTCCTTGGACATCGCGTGTTCGAACTGTGTCGTAGATTAGGCGACCAGTAGCAGTAACTTCAGCACCAGCAAAGGTAGCCTTGTTGTACTTATCAACTGCGCTCTTAGCCGTGAATACCACGGTATCGGTCATAAACTCAGCAACTTTGTCGTAGATAGCATCTGCCATGGCTATCCCCCTACTCTACGATGCGTGTTTCGTAGTAAGAGTTTGGATTGTCCATTGAGCCAACTACAAAGTCTGTGTTGTAATCAGTAGTTGTCTTGTCGTCTGTGGACTTAAGAGCATCTGCTTTAGCCCATGGGCGAGGAGGAGATTTACGCATCTTACGAAGTAATAAACTATTAGCCAACTCTTTGTAATGTGTAATCTTTGAACTGTAAGATTCTGATACAGAAATATCTCCTACGCTCTTTGAAGTGCTATCGGCTAAACGGGCAAAGCGAGCGATAAGAATTTCAGCCAACTCACGCGCCGCTTCATAAGCATCGCCTGACCATTCAGTAATAACATAATTGATTTCTTCGTCTGAGAAAAGAGCATCTGTTGATGTAACATCGTTTAGAAGAAAACGAACATAATTTCGAGTGGAGGTACTTGGGTCTCCTGAATAAGTAAAAGTCATTACATACCGCCGAGCAGTAACATTGTGGTTCTAGCAAGATTCAATGTTTGCTTGACATTGACAGCATCTGTATCTACTGCTTCTGAAGCATCTCCAAGACCAGTAATTTTGTAAGTTCCAGCCGCAAGCGCATTGCCTAGGGTTCCGCTAGTAATAGTTGAACTGGTAATTGTTCCACCATTGATGGTTGGAGAGGTCAAAGTTTTATTAGTAAGAGTCTGTGCTACATCAGTACCAACTACCGTGGTTGTTGCATTTGGTAATGTAATTACGCGGTCAGCCGTTGGGTCTACTACAGTTAAAGTAGTTTCAAAACCATTATCTGTCGAACCCTCAAAATTTACTTCAGTTGGAACTTGAATATTTCCAGTAAAAATTGCTCCTGACAGGGTTGCATAACTATCAAACTTTGTATCTACATCTGTAGCCAAATTCTGAATATCGGTATGGATGGCAGGGTTATCTCCAGCCGAAGGATAACGAAATCCTTTGCTTGTTGTACCTGCCATTTTATACTCCTATTGGATAATAATTAGATTACGAGAACTGCGGCTTCTTCGGCTGTCAAAGGCTCGCCAGCAACTAATTTTGCTTTTGCAGATACCTTTAGAGCCTCTTTTGCTTCTGCTTCAGCCTGACGAGTCGCCTCTGCTTCAACCGCCGCAGCCGCATCTTGGTCGCGCTGAGCAATCTCGGCAGGTGTTAAATCAATGTATTGAGATGTGCCATTGGCTACATCAACAACAAGTTTCTTAGGTACATCTGACATTATTCTTCTCCTTTAATAATGATTACATGGGAAGCATCTGGACAAGACCATCTGCAAGTTTCCTCATCCAAGGTTACCTTATCTGGGTGACACTCTGGTTTTGGTGCAATGAACGCATCGCGCCCTTCATCATAAGAAAAACCAATACCAGCATAATTCTTACGGATGTTTCCATTATATGAGGTCTTGACCCAAGTACCACCAAGACTGTTCATAAAGGCTTCGCCTTCATCTGGCTCGCTGTTATTCCCAACGAGTACACGGAGAACAATGTTGTTCTCATCTATTTCTGCCCAATGTGACATATTTTTTCTCCTTTATACCATTGTGTAACGAATAATAACAAGACCAGAGCCGCCATTACCGCCTGTTCCGAGGTCGTACATTCCACCACCGCCTGAGCCTGTGTTTGCAATTGCGGGTGTTGCGTTTGACGGAGCATTAGTTCCACCAGTTCCACCGCCACCAGTTCCGCCAGCGCCAGCAGAGTTAGAACCTCCACCGCCGCCGCCAGCGTAAACACCGCTTACGCCAGTATTAGTTGCAGTAGCCCACGCTGATGCAGAACTATATCCATTTCCACCAGTTCCACCGAAGTGTGTAGTGCTAACTAAAGTTGCGTTACCGCCAGTACCACCTGCACCGCCACCACCGCCACCGCCATTGCCTGATGTGCTATTTCCACCAGCGTTACCTTGACCAGATGGAGAAGCAGAACCACCTACTCCACCCGTGTAACCACCACCACCGCCTGAGCCACCATTAGAACCAGTTCGGTTTCCAGCGGTTACTGAACCACGACCACCACCACCGCCGCCTGTTGAGGTTATTGATGAAAAGACTGAATTACTTCCGTTAGTACCTTGAGAGTTTGCAACTCCAGCACCACCAGCACCTACCGTGACTGCATAATTTTGGGCTGTTACTGAAAGAGGTGAGCCACCAATGCTTGTTAGCAGACCACCCGCGCCGCCGCCACCCGCGCCGCCGCTACCAGCACCGTCAGCCGCACCACCAGATGCTCCACCTGCAATTACTAGGTATTCACAACTCAAAGCCTTGAGTGGAGTAAATGTTCCTGAACTCAAGAACGCGTGATACCAGTAAGTACCATCATTAGCAACGATGTTTCCACCTGATGCAAATGGAGCGGTTACTGGAGTTGTTCCAAGGGCTGCTATTCCATAGAGACTAAAGGTTGAGTATTGGGCAAATGAGCCACCACCAGGGGTTAGAGTGATTGAGTTAATTGCGGAAGTGTCGCTCCACAGTCCAGTTGCTAATACTTGTCTTATGCTAGTTGCATTGTTCTCATTTGTAGAGTCAAGCGAAGCAGACTTAAAACTTGAACTTGTGTAGTTCGGAACATAGAGTTCACAATTAGAAAAGGTATTAGCCGTAAAGTCGCTTGGATTTGATAATCCCCACAATGTGTAAGTGCTACTAGATACAGAGCCATCAAGGTTTAATAAGTATCTGCCGCTTCTGTTTGCGCTAGTGCCGTTAAAAGTTACATCGTAATAGTATCCATTGCCGCTGTTTGTTGCGGTTTGTCTGCTACTGATTACAACCTTCAAATCGGTATAACCAGTCTGCGGAATGTTATCAAAAGTTACAGATGCGGCTGATTGAGATAATTCAATAGTCTCTAAGAGAACATAATTTTCTGCCATTTGTTTATCCCCTTATGCCTTTAAGTATCTAACAATAACAATGCCGCTGCCACCTGAACCACCCGCAGCAGCACCACGAGCAGCACCGCCTCCACCGCCTGTATTTGCGGTTCCTGCAATTGGTGCAGTTGCAGCAGCGTTTCCGCCACCGCCAAGACCACCAGAACCATTAGTTGTATTTCCGCCACCACCACCGCCTCCAGCGTAATAATAATTACTGCTAGATAGTTGACCTGTTCCAGTTGCAGCACCCATAGCATTTAATAAAGCCGAGGTTGCTCCAGCGCCACCAGCACCTCCAACCTCGCTTGCAGGTGGATTACTGCCAGCCGCTCCTGCACCACCACCGCCACCACCTGCGTAACTATTTATAGCAGTAGTTGTGCTACCACCAGAGTTACCTTGACCAGATGTAGGAGAGCCACCGCTTAAGTTATTGTTTGGAATACCAGCAGCACCACCGCCTGAACCACCAGTCTGTGCAGTTCCTGAACTACCGCCAGTAAAGTAACCACCAGCACCGCCACCTTTTACAAGAGTAAGTCCTCCAAATTGTGAATCACCACCATTAGTATGAGTACCCGTATAGGTTGAAGTTCCACCAGCACCAACTGTGCAAGTGTAATTTTGTGCAGTCAGAGATTGCGAAGTAAAAGTTAAAAGACCACCTGCTCCACCGCCACCAGCATTTTGACCACCACCAGGACCTCCGCCAGCAATAACTAAAATGTCAGCAGTAAGTGATTGAGTTGGAGTAAATGTTCCAGAAGCCGCAAAGGCGTGATAGTAATAAGTAGAGTCAGAATAAATTGCTCCGCCTGTTGCTTTAGGTGCAGGGCTTACGCCTTCTGCGCGGATTCCATACAGCGAGAATGTAGAACCATTAGAAAAATTGTAACTTGTTCCACCTCTAATCAATTTAATTGATATGCTGGTAATTGCCGCCGTATTTCGCCATAAACCAACGGCGGCAAGCGAGCCATTGTAGTCGGCTGCATCATTAGTATTCTGTCTTGATAAAGATGTTTTATAGGTTGTTGTATTTGCGTAGTTCATAATTTGGTAAATTACATTAGAGTTTACAGCACCCTGTTTAACTGATATATCTGAATTAAGTAACTGTGCGGTACTGGTTACTCTTGATGAATACGCCGTACTACCATTTCCGTATAATTGTGTAAAGGAATAATTAGAACCAGTATCTCCATTAAACTGCAAATAAGGAAATGCGTTTGTAGTTTCCGAGCCTAAGTTTCCTACTATAATCAAATCAGTATATGTTGAAGGAATAGAATTAAAGGTAACTGTGTTTGTAGATGTACCACTTATTGTAACTTTATTAAGTGCTACATAAGTATTGGTAGCCATTATTTTACTCCGTAAAGTGCAAATGATGAATGTTGAATATATTGCGTTCCAGCATTGGGTCTTAGATTGATTGATGTAATTGCGGAAGTAGAGCGCCACAATCCAGATGTTAAAGTAATTTGTCCGCCATAACCTGCAACAGTTCCATTGAAATCAATACCCGTTAAAGTTCTTGTAGTTTTATTTTTAGAAGTATTTGCGTAATCCAGTATCGTTAAAATAGTCGCGCCAAAACCTGTAGTTCCACCAGCCCCACTTTCTCCTGCATAAAAGCCTGAACTATTTGATGAAGAAGCGCCCGCAGTTGCCGATGCGCCATCTCCATTTAGATAATGATAACCATAGTTAGCAGCAGTATCGCTGTTAAATCTTCCCCAAATTAAATCCTCACCAAAAGTTGCTCGGTCTGTTTTTGAAAGAATTCTTAACTCTAAATGCTTGTAACCAGTCGGAATACCAGAAAAAGTAATACTTGATAGACCACCACTAGGAACAGTTACGGATGCTAAAGCGTCGTAGGACCCAAATGGACCAAGATAGGGAGCCGCAGTTATAGCCGCGAATCCAGCACCATAAGCCGCAGAAGCACGGGTAGCAATAATTGGCATGAGCCGTCTCCCTTACGCGAACTTAGTTTGTGAGGCTAGTACCGTAAAGGTAGCGCTTCCTGTCTTGATAATGGTGTAGACATACGAATCAATTGAAGATGCGTTTCCTGCGCTAAATGCTGTTCCTGAAATGTACTTAGGAGTAACTGAAGTACCGTCAATTGTGAAAGCGTTTGAGTAGTAGGCAGTTGAACCTTGTGTAACCAAGAAAACAATAGTGATTGAATCGCCTGTTGTTAAGGAGTTATTTAGTGTAGTTGAGCCATCTCCGCGCACATTAAGAGTCCAGTTACCTGAAGCGTTTGTTGTGTAATAAAGAACGCCTTGGGTATTTGTATCAAAGTTTACTGTTCCAGTAGCCGCTGTTGCAGATACAGTTAGTCTTTCTTCTGGAGATTTTAGAATTGGATATGAAGAAACAGCGTTGTTAATTGTTGGGCTTGTAAGAGTTTTGTTTGTGAGGGTATCTGTTGAAGAAGTTGTAACAATATTTACGCCTTCAACCGCAACAACACCTGCTGAAACTCTGGAAATTGTTGTATCTGTAGCATGACCTAACTCAACAGTACCAACTCCCAAAGCGGCGGAAGTTGAAGCAACTAGACCAGTAATCGGCAAACCAGTTGTATTTGTGAGAGTTCCTGATGCTGGAGTTCCAAGAGCAGGAGTTGTTAAAGTTGGGCTTGTAAGAGTTTTGTTTGTTAATGTTTGAGTTGTATCAGTACCAACCAAAGTTGTTGTGGCATCTGGCAAAGTAATTGTGCGGTCAGCCGTTGGGTCTCCAGCGCTTAGAGTTGTTTCAAACGCATCCGCTGTAGTTCCTTCAAAAACAATAGATTGGTTGAAAGCAATCTCTAATCCGCTTTGCTGACCCGTAAAAGTTGCATTGCTGATTACTGGGGATGTGAGAGTCTTATTGGTAAGCGTTGCAACTGCATCTGCGGTGACTCCTGCGCCACCATTGGTGGTGATTGCCATATTATGCTATCTCACTTCCGTATGCGTTAAAAGAGAAACTTGTAGATGATGCGTAGACTGTTATCACATCTGAAGCATCAATTGTAAGCCCTAGGGTATAAGCCGTGGTTGTATTTGCTTGAATAGTTGCATCGTAAACAACATAATGTTCAGTTGCTAAAGTCGCTCCATTTGGGCGAACTGCAATTCGATATGTGCCACTTGTGCCAGCCTGATTACAGATGGTGATGGTTGAGATAACCGTCTGAGTAGAAGCAGGGCAGGTGTAAAGAGTCGTGGCGGTTGTGGCTGATGGGTTTACTTGCCCAAGAACCTTGTAAGTAGTTGCCATGCGGTTATCCTCCGATGAGTAATAATGGACTAATGGTACCAGCCGAGTTATTTTGGGCTGTCGTAGCGCTTGCTGATGCCGAAGAAGCGTAACCCTGCGCCGAGGTTACGAATGATGTGATGTCTGTTCCTGAGATGTTATATGTCGCCGCGGTGAGAGCGGTGTATGTAGCAAAGGCTGTATCTAGTGCTGTGTATGTTGAATAGGCAGAATCAATGTACCAATACTGACCAGAGGCAGGGAACTTATCTGCCGCTTGGTCAATCAAGGCATCCAGAGCAGTAATGTTGGACTCAAGGGTATTCCAAGAAGTTAGGTCTACAGCCGCTACATAACTTTCAGATAAGGCTGGGTCTGGGCTAATATCTGCTAAATCTAGCGACCCTGTGGTGGTGTAAGGGATGCTAATTGTGTAAGAACGCCCATTAGGAAATGACTCCTCAACGGTATAAAGAAAAGGATTTGGAACTACATCTGGGTCATTGGTCGCAGGGATAGCAACTGAGAAAGAGCCTGATGCGTTTAGAGGCACGACCACGCTAGATGGAGCAACCATTTGGTCATCGGTACCGTTACGCAAAACCTCAGAAATACTAAAGCGAATCTGACCCTGAATTGGGTTGCCTTCAAAATCTACATAACTACCTGTAATTGTAACCGTGGTTAAATTTGGACCAAGAGCCATTAAGCACCAACCAAAAAGAACAAATCAAATTTTTCAGCCACATAGGAATTTGCTGTATTCCTTGAAGTGAGAGCGCTTGCAGTAGCCGTTGAAAGAGAGGTTGCATTAGTCGCGGCGGCATTTGTAGCCACTTCCAACTCAGTCAAAAGAGCGTTTGAAGCCGTGTATTCGGCTATAGGTACATACGGTTCAGCCATCTTAGACCCCCATCATCATCAACTGATTACTCGTAAAATTGGCGACTGCACTCGCTGAGTTTGAAGCCTCTGTTGCGTAGGCAAGAGCATTGCTCTCGTATGTTGAGGCATTGACCACAATCTCTCTCCTACCGCTTGCATTGTTGTAGCGGGTCAATAGACCTTGGTAAGCATCCACGGATACATAAGCGGTGGCATCTGCTTGAGAAAGTGCTGTAAGCAGGTCTGCAAGGTTCTGAGTGGTACCTGCAACTGAGAGAGGTAGAGCAATCTGAAATGTACGACCAGAGGTAAAGTTTTCAACTATTGTATAAACAAAAGGTTGAGGCGTTACATCTGTATCGCTAGTAACTGGCAAAGTGGTTGTAAAAGAGCCAGTCGCATCTAAAGTCTTAACAATGTGAACTGGCATGATGTGGACATTCAAGGTCTTTTCTTTCAAGATAGTCTGAGGTTCAATAGTGATTGAGCCTCGAACTGGGTTGCCTAGTAAATCCACATAGGTACCAGCAACCGTTACGGTTGAAAGAGATGCTGGTAGTGCCATGATTTAAGCGCCTTGACGAAGTACATTTACGGTCTGTGTGCTTGAAGCAACCACGCCGTAAAGTTTTTCACCATCTTGCATTTCAACTGCCATATCGGTTCCGCCAGCAAGAGCGAATCCATAAGATGTTGTTGTTACGCCTTCTCCGCCAATGTAGACGGTAGCGCCCGCCGCTGGGTTCTGAACTGAAACAGTCTGACCATCTTTACCTGCATAGTTAGACGAAATTTGTGTGGCTGTTGTGCCTACTGATACGCGTTCGTGTGTAATTGCCATGATGCTCCCTTAGAAAAAAAGAGGGTGACTCATTTTACTGAATCACCCCCTTTGAATTACTTGGAGGCGACTGCTTTCTTCGCCTTTGGTTTTTCAACTGCAACCTCTGGCTCGGCTTTTGCCTCTACCTTTGGCTTTACTATTTCATCAAGAATCTTAATATAGCGACTTCGGTTTAGAGCCTTTGCGTGTTTCCATCCCTTGACATCAATGATGTCTCCAGATTGCAATAGGCGACCATCAACCACCATATTTTTTAGAATTTGTGCGTTCATATTACGCAGTCATATCAATCCATACATAAGAGAATGTACGGGCTGTGTCATTGATTGCTGAACCAGTTGGATTGTAAAGATAAATTGAAACTGTGTCCGCCGCTGAAATAGCCGCTCCACAGAAAATCAAATCATCATTTAGGTCTGCTGGTGGGTTTACGATAATGATGTCAGTTGTCTTAGCACCTGTAAGAGTGAAAGTAACTGAACCGCGAGTTACTGTTGGGATTGAAGCAGGGTCTACTGATGCTGTACCAAAATCTAGTCCATACACCATATCGCCAGTTGAACCTTGAATAGCACCAACTGAAACTTCACCGCGAGAAATACGATTTACTTGAGGCATTTATTTTCCTTTTCTAAGAAAGAAGGGGAGAGCCTGTTCAGACCCTCCCCTTCACTCAACTTAATTAAGCAACGATTGTGTTCCAGAAGTAACCGAGGTCTGAACCGATTACCTTGTTATCAAAAGCCATTTCCGCTTCGATGCGGTCTGACTTGATTGACTCCATACGGAACTGTGAAGTACCGATTGTCTGTCCGAGACCACCTGAAACACCTGTCCAAGCGAATGTGTAACCCGCTGAAGGTGTAAGAAGTCCTGGGTTTGGAGCCACATGAGTAAGGAGTGCGCCCTTGCCGAAAGCAAAGCCGTAAGCCTCAGATGCACCTTCGTTGTTAGTAGCCTTGACAGCCTTTGCAACCATAACGCGTG
>Ga0214921_10007710_pt1 | contig 14238 bp, 8 predicted proteins | sample LL1505_MetaG_FD_177992 | JGI IMG/M metagenome (GOLD analysis project Ga0214921, IMG submission 177992) | Freshwater microbial communities from Lake Lanier, Atlanta, Georgia, United States - LL-1505 | ecosystem: Environmental > Aquatic > Freshwater > Lake | place: USA: Georgia | collected 2015-05-28 | reverse complement strand
AATCAGAAGCTGTGTCAACAATTCCATTCCCCCTCTTCCACGGGACATCCTCCGCCTTTCTGCCGTCAATATTTGAACACGGGCTTGGCGGCCGGAATCCCGTGGCTTCAGCGAGAGCCGTTGAATGTCTTAAGCGCCTCATAACACTGGCTGATAACCACCTCCAAGATCAAGAATCATGGGAATCCAAGCGTTACGTCCTTGAACTCGTGACGCAACAACGCGTCACTGGCGCGAACATGAATTTCAGACATGGTGGCGCATATTGCTCACCGCTAGAAAACACCGCGGTTAAATACGCCTTATCAAATAAGCACGGTTCAGAGATCTTTAGCGATTGCATTGGTCTGTACCGCGAGCTGCTAATCCTTGCGCCCGAAACCGTATCTTTCCTGAGAGCCGAATTTCCAGAGATCTATGAACTCGATAAGAGCGATTCTTTGCCGGTCCTTCTCACGCTACGAGACGTTCCTGTGGATGCTCTTAGCACGGAACAGGGCGAAGATCCTGCGGAAAGCATAGCCTTCGTTTCCTCTGTGACCACCAACTTGGACATGATAATTTTGCAACAAAAAAACTTTGAACTTATAAAACCCGTCCCAGCTGACAAAATTACAGCAAGGTACATTGATGTCAGGAGAAAAGATCCGTTTTTTCCACAATATGTTTTGTCCGAACGCCCCCCGAGCAAGAACTGATTCCAACCGCTAATTCCTTCGCGGCTTGGACGATACTATCAATTATCGCTCAAATCTTACCTTTTGGTTTTGTTAAACAGAGGCGGAGGCATTTTTTAAAACTATAAACCTTATGAATTGGGCAAAGTTCCTAGCTCTAAAGGAACTTCTATGTATCTCGGAGTGACTTATGGCAGATTGACTTAAGGTCAATACGCGCCCCACCTCTTCCTGCGTGCACACACCATAGTTCGGAGTCAAACCATTCCTCAGACGAAGCAAAACGCTTATCTTGCGATGACAGCCGCTGAGCCATTTGTCAATAATAAAAACCTTATCTTCCGCTGAAAAATTATCCAGTAAATTTTTGTCAAACCCAGCGCGTGCGGATGAATGAACTGCGGTGAACGCAGGGTGCTCTGTCAAGCCATGCCATAGTTTGAGATATGATCGGGTGTATTGTGAATACCTTTTGACCGATTTATCAAAGGGCATCAGCCGAATATATTGGAGCCACCAAATGCGATGCCCTGTCAGTTGATTCAATGAATCCCAAATCTCGGCAGACCGGGGGGCGCGTCGCCTAAACGAGAGAACGCTAAAATCATTGGTATCACCCAAAATTGATAGGCTCGTCTGAAAACCAAGGATCGGGATTATTGATACAAACTCAAGGGGCACAACGAGCGACTGTATCCTTTTTATTTCCACTTCCCGCAATGCTGCAGTTTCGGATTCCGGGTTGTTGAAAGAGCAGCAAAAATCCCTGTCGATCGCGGTTATGGGTACATTTACGTAGTTTCCCCCGCTATTCGAATCGGGCGCACACAACTCAATGGGTACCGTTATCTCTTTGTCCCAGGGAAATATTTCTTTGAGGTGTTGCATGGTTTTTAAAATGCTTCTTTGTCGGATCGCGATAAAAATGCTCCTGGCCAGCCGCCACACTTCTCGATCACCTCGTCGATCTCCGCCATGAGTCGGACCGTTTCGGACAGGGCGACTACGACCTTCTGGTAGTGGGTGATGTCGTCCTGCGAGAGCGTGCGGCCTTTGCGGTCTTTGAGCCATTTCTCGCAGACCTGGTAGCCGCCGATGTGAAAGTTCCAAACCTCTTCGCGCACGCCTCGGAAGCCGATGGACTGCGCCTTGTCCACCCACACCGTTTCGCGCGACCACGAGACTTTTTCGACCTCTGGGTTGCGGCTGCCGATGAACTCGGTGATTGGCTGGGAGAGCTTGGGTGATTCCAGCAAGTGCAGGGCGGTTAGTTCACCACCGAATCGGACCAGCGCGCGAAACAGCTCCAGGCTCCCGGTCAACGGCAGACGCGGGAAATCAATCTTTAGAAACTCCGCGTAGCGGCTCCGGTAGCCGGGACTGTGAAACACCGCGTAGGCGTAGTGGAAGATGTCTTCGGGCGTCAGGCCGGCGGGCAGGCCAGTCGATTTGTCTTTCGACAATCCGAGATTGTTTGCGAGTGAAGTCAGGAATTGCGGAGCGAGATTGGTGCGCTGGCCGAAGTGTAAGTCGGAAGTTTCCGATCTCAGGTGAAGCGGGAACGCGAATGCGTTGTTCGATGTCTTCGATGAAAGCAGAATGACCTCCGAAAGCGTGTTGCTAACGAGGACGTGCTCAAAGGTTTCGCCCTTGGTCATCCGCGACGTAATGAGTGCGAGATTTTTCCCACCAACCATGTGCTGCATGACTGGCCACGCCATGCCCCAAATCAAGGATTCGTGGTAGAAGACCGGTCGTACGTCAAACGGCCGATAAAGCACCGGACGAACATGAGCGGCCAAATCCTTGACGGGTCTGATTCGTTCTCTAGCCCGCGTGATGTTCCAGCCCTTCTTGATTGGGATGCCAAGGGCTTTACAGGTGGCTTCGTCATTTAGCTGCGAATCACGGAACGCCTTAGCGCGCTCCACAATCGGTTCAGACGTGAAGTCAATGACATAGCTATCCCGAGCAGTAATCATCCCGATGCTGTGGAGTGGGAAGATTTCTGTTACTTTTAGCCAAGCGTTGTATTCGCCGGAACCGTGCTGAGACAGTGTTCGGAACAGGAAAAATTCAGGCTCGCTGGCGACAGTTTCCCACGCGTGTGTGCTGCATGTGTTCGTGCGTAGGAACGGATACTTGTGCGCCTCCCTGTCGCCCCACAGATCGCACTTGCTGATTTGGTTGTCTGTCGCGATTTGCCTCCGGCCCTTCAGCCCGAGATAAATGGCTACACCAGCGTCCTTGATGTCGAAGACGTTTTGATCATCGGTGCCGTCGGGCGCTCTCTCGCCTCGGTTCACGTTGCCATGCAGGTCGAGCACCCAGATTCGATGAAAGTTACTCAGGAGCGACCAACGGACTCCGCGCAGTGTCGGATTATCAATGAAGCCGTGGTTGCAAATCATTCCGCAGATGCCGGTCGCGGCGACGTTCAATCTATCCTCAGCGAAGGCCAAGAATTTGATGTAGTCGTCTTGGAGGTTTTTCTCGAGTTGTAAGGCGCCGCGCTCATTGACTCTCACGCCGTCGATGAATTTGAACCGCCCTACTAATTCGCGCGCCGTTGCAGTGAGGTTGGCAGAAAGTCCCGCATACGGCGGGTTGCCGATGATGACTGTGAAGCGCTTGTGGCGTTTGACTTCGTTCACGGCGGCGGCTTCGTGGGCGAGGGCTTCGAAGCCGATGAGCGGGAGCTGCTTCACCCACGGTTCGAGGGCGTTGGTGAGATACACGCGGGCGCGCTCGTCAGTGCCAAAGCGGTAGCCGGTCTCGGCGAGCTTGAGGCCGATCTTCATGTGGGCGATGGCGTAGGGAGCCATCATCAGCTCGAAGGCGTGGAGGCGAGGTAGGAGGTGCAGCGGCACGTAGTCGTTCCACGCGGCGCGCTGCTGGGCTTCCGTCAGACGCTGCTGCTGCCACTTGGCGGCGAGGGTGCGGTGGATGATGTCGATAACTTCGACGAGGAAGGTGGCGGTGCCGGTGGCGGGGTCGAGGATCTGGACAAAGGGTTCGTCAGGGGAGACAGTCCGCGCCTCATTGGGCTCGTCGGTTAGCGGCGGGAGTTTCAGGCCAGGGTGCCTTTTCAGCATCTCGCCCCAGGTGGTGGTGTCGGCTAGACCATCCTCCAGCCCGAACTCGGTCTGCAGCAGCTCATGCACGCTGCGCACGATGTAGGAGACGACCGGTTGCGGTGTGTAGAAAACGCCTCTGTCCTTGCGGATGCGCTTGTCGTATGCCTGGAGGAATCCTTCGAAGAAGTGGATGACCGGGTCTTCCTGCCGATTGCGGTCACCGAAGTCACGCAGGACGGCTTCCATCTTGGCCTCGTCGAGAAGCTCCACGACGTCGGACACGCCAAGCTCATCGAAGTCGATGCCCGCCCCGTCCGCCCTACCTTGCCGGCCCCCAACTTTGAGGAAGGTCTGCATCAGCTCCCGCAAGAAGGGGCTGGTCCGCATGTGTGCGGCAAAGTCGTCTGCCGTCTTCCTGGTCGGGTCTGCGATGCGTGATGACAGCAGACCATAGGAGATGGTCTGCGCGTACATGTCCGCGAAGCCCTCAGCGTCCAGGTCATGGACCAGAGACTCCTGGATGGCTCTCATGAGCTTCGTCAAGGGGCCTCGGGGCGACTCAATGGCCATCGCGGCGCGGATGCGGTCGCGAATCGCGCCGGCAAGCTCGGCCAGCCGGATGGAGAGCCGCTCGGCCGTGGTGATGACCTCGCGATGGCCCAGCGTGAACGCACTGCGCCAGCGGCGGCGCCACTCATCTATGTTGTTGGTGTCCCCAGGCCACGCCAGGTGGTCGGTCAGCTCGCGCGCGACCGCATTAAGCCTCAAGGGGGTATCGCGGTTATCCCAGCCCAGCACCTTGAGGGTCGGAAGGTCATCTCGACCTGTCGGTCGCGAGAAGTGGGCGAAGCTGATCTGCCGCTCGTCGTTATCACCATAGTTGGAGACGAAGAGCAAGTCATCTTGCGACCAGGCCTGTCGAGCGGAAGCGTTCGCCGCAGCACGCCTCTTCAAGGTGACTTGGCTGAGGATGCGCCTCAGCGCGACAACGGGCAGGCGCTTCGGCTCAAACTCGATGAAGAACACGCCGAAAGGTTGATTTGCATTCAGTGGCCGCAGCCGCTTGATTTCATGAATCTTGACGGCCGTCTTGGGGTCGATGCCTAGATCTTCGGGGGTCAAGTCGAAGAACAGGTCGTCGTCATTCGTGAACGAGTCAGCGGCAATGGGCCATCCCATCTCGTCATGCAGGTAGTGCACGAGTTGATCGAATCGCTGGATGCGAGCCAGTTCCGCGGGGTGATCCGTTGCCATGGTGTCAGCCTTCGTTCAATTCCATCCAGCACTTCAAGGACGGCTTGACGCCCACCGGCGCGTTGACCCGGCTCAGGTAACTGTTCTTGATGTGTCGCTCGACCTTGGTTCTCACGTCCATCAGGGTCTGGGCTGGCGTCTTGCACTGGCGAGGTGTATCTGGAGCGCTGCGGATGCTGGCTACGATGTCGCCTGCCTCCTCGCGGATGGCATCGCGGCCCAGGTCGTAGAGGTACCAGCGGGTGGTGCCTGCTTCCTCCGTGAACTCGCCAGCTTCCTTGTCCAGGGCCGGCAGGGCGTAGCAGAAGAAGACGCCCACGGTGCCGCGGGCCACCTTCTTTCGCCCACTGAAGAGCGAGCCGGGCAGCGCATTCAGGCGCGTTTCCAGCGAAGGGTCGGCCTGCAGGAGGTCTTGGTACTCCAGGTGCATGTCCTCCACGGCCGTACGGGTGCCTTCGTAGGCGTGGTTGAACTCCTTGAGCGCATCGAAGTTGTCCTCCGGCGTCAGGAGCTTCTTGCCCTCGATACCCAGGGTCTTGGAGATCAGCAGCGTCTTCTGCGTCACCTTGCTGTACAGCGTGAGGATGGCGTTCAGCTCGTCGGGGGGCAGGAAATTCCAGAAGATCACCTTGCCGCGTGATGGGGCCATCTCCGGGTGATCGGCCACGAGCCGTTTCTCGACTTCGGGGTTCATCCGGCGGTCAACGCGGCCGATGCGCTGCATGAGACGCACCGGATTCCAGTGGATGTCGTAGTTGATCATCCGGCAGGCGTCCTGAAGGTTGAGGCCTTCGGACAGGACGTCGGTGGAGATCAGCACGCGAATCTCCTGCCTACCTTTCGCATTCAACTCTGCCGAAGTCGTGCCGTTGTAGTAGGGCGCGAAGCGCTTGACGACGTCGGCACGATTGCCCTTGGTGGCACTGTCCACCTCGCCCACGCCTTGAATGCCGGCCTTGTCGAGCTCCCGCTTCAGATAGCGGGCGGTGTCGGCGAACTCGGTGAAAACCAGCACCTTCTCGTTGACGAGATCCTTCGTACCCAGAAGTCGGATGAGCTTCTGGAGTTTGTCGTCATGCTTGGGCTGGAACTTCTGGGCTTCCTCGATGAAATGGACCAGTTGGTCGAGATCGCGGTAGGTTTCGGTGAGCATCGCTGCGATGTCGTACTCCTTTGAGTCCAGGCGCACGACCGCGTCCAGCAACTCTTGGGGGACGATGTCCTCTTCCTCAGCGTCGTCACCGTCATCACCCCATAACTCTCGCTGATGCTTCACTGCGTATCCCAAAGCCGCAGCGTTTTTGAGCTTCCACTGTTCGAGCTTCTTTTTCTGAGCCGCGGTTTCACTATGGATCTCAATGAAGGCCAGGAGCTTTTGCAGCAGCCTTTCGCATGAAACCTCAAATGCTGCTACCGAGCTCTCAAAGCGTTTCAGGAAGTTGGTGCGGATCAGGCCCACAACCTGCTTCTGCTGGTTCTGCTCGAAAGGGTCGATCGTTCCATCTGTGCCCTTGTACCAAGCCAATGGGTAGTACATCGGCAAGGTGAACAGCGGATTGGTTTGCTTGAAGGCGTTCTCGAACATGTCGAGTAGCCGGCCATAGGTTTTCTTGATGGAGTACTCGGCCACCTGAGGGGCCTTGCGGTCTGGGAAAGCTGCGGCCTTACCTGTTTCGCGCAACTGGCTCTCGCGCGCATAGGCGCGGCTGCGCTGAACAACGAGGTTTTGGAAGATGGTGTCCTTGGCTAGGAGCTCCTCGGCCTCTCCCATGTGCTCCGAAACATCAGTAATGTCATGCGCAACGCGCTTTCGCAGATCCTTCTCCATCTGCGCGAAGTGTGCGACCAGGTTGTTGACGCCCAGCGTTCGCGCAAAGTAGGCTGGTTCGCGGTGGGTGAACAATTCGGTCAAATGGCGGAAGTCGGTCAGCCGGTTGTTGATTGGGGTGGCGGTCAGCAGAAAGACCGTCTTGCCTCTGAGCTCGCTGTTGAGAAGTTCGAAAAGGCGGAAGTAGCGGGAGGGCTCAATGTCCTGTCCGTCACCGGCGCGGCCGGGGTTTCGGAAGTGGTGAGCCTCGTCGATCACGATGGCATCGGCCAGCTCGGATAGACGTCGGAACCGGTCAGGGAACTCGCCCTTGCGACCCAGATCGGTATGCGCGAAGATCGCCAAGTTGCTGAAGTCAGAACCTCCACCGATGTGGGGCAACCACTCTTTGAGGTGCGGCTCCCAGACGCCTTCCTTCGCAGCCTTGGGCGCGAACAAGACGACCCGCTTGTTCTCGCGCAAAACCAGCCGCTCGATGAGCATCAGCCCGACGAAGGTCTTGCCTAGGCCCACGCCGTCGCAGAGGAAGGCCCCGCCATGCTGGCGAGCGATCTTCATCAGGGCCCAATAGGCTTCCTTCTGGTAACGATCGATCTTCGGGAACATCTTCGATCTGGTCTCATCCCACTCGCTGGCGGTGAGCTCGTGACCGCGAAAAAACTCCTGCAGCGCCTTTGCGTACACGTCGAAGGGTGTGTACTCGCGTACATGCCGCTCGACTACGTCGATAACCGCGTCGGTGATCTCCGAGGCATCGTTCCAGTGGGTCTCGAACCACTCCTGCAGCTGAGCCACTTCTCGGGCGCTCTGGATCTGCACGTTGAGCTCGATGTTCGCGGTCAATCCCGGCGCCGTGAAGTTGCTAGAACCGACCAAGGCCTGGGAGCCGACCACCTCTAGCCGGGCGTGGGTGATGTAGGCCTTGGCGTGGAACTTATCGCGGTCGTAGACCCGGCACTCGATCGTTCGGGTGCGTAAGGCATCGAGGATGGCCGGCACCCTTTCGAGGAATGGCTCCGGGGTCTTCTGCTGCTCGATGCTTTTGTCCAGTACCTGCGTTACATCCTTCTTGACCGATTCAAGAAGTACCTTCCGCGTGCGACCGGTCATCTCGCTTCCCATTAGGATCCGGATCTTGTCGAGGCCCTGCCACTTTCCGTCGAGCGCCAACAGCGCGCCGATCTCGAAGAAGCCCGTTGCGATGTCGAAGGACTTCGCGATTCCGCACCACTCCTCCAGGTAGCGCAGACCAGTCCAACCGGAGATGCTGTTGTCGACGATGAAGAGTCCGCGCCCGTAACGATCGGTGTTCATGAGTTCGCCTCACGGCTGTTGTGGAGAGCCTTTTACGGTGGCTTTTGCGTGATCAATCTAGGGTCGATGATATCGACTATTTGTGTTGACCTTTCAGCCCACCGGCCAACTGTCCCGGCATGCACTTTCTGCATGTTCTCTCACCGCCTACTCCTCCTTGAGGCATCTGCGACGGTCGAGGAATTTCGCAATTGCATCGGCAACACGCCCTTTGTGCGCAGCGGGTTTAGGTTTACTTGTCGACCTTCGGCAAATTAGGCCCATGGGAAACTAGAGTCTTTTGAGCAAACTACACCCTGGGGGATCCCGCGATGCGCAAGGGCAAGTTTAGTGAGAGTCAGATTGTCCAGACCCTGAAGTAGGTTGAGGGTGGACCGCAGGTGAAGGATGTCTGCCGGGAGTCGGGGATCTCGGACGCGACGTACTACGTCTGGAAGTCAAAGTACGGAGGCATGGAGGCGTCGGGTGTCCGGCGGCTGCGGGTGCAAGGGTCAATGCCTGCTGGTCCGGCGACTTCATGTCAGATGCGCTGTGGGATGGCCGCAGATTCCGCACCTTCAATGTCGTCGATGACTACAACCGCGAGGCCTTGGCGGTCGAGGTAGACCTGAACCTTCCCGCTGGCAGGGTCATCCGCACACTGGACCGCATCGCCGCCTGGCGCGGCTATCCGGAGCGACTGCGGCTGGACAACGGCCCCGAGTTCGTCGCCATTGCGCTGGCCGAGTGGGCGGAAGCCAAAGGCGTTCAACTCGAGTTCATCCAACCCGGCCGACCGATGCAGAACGGCTTCATCGAACGTTTCAACGGCAGCTACCGCAAGGGCGTGCTCGACATGTACGTGTTCCGCAACCTGACCGAGGTCCGGGAACACACCGAGCGCTGGCTGCATGACTACAACGAGGAGATCCCTCACAACGCCCTCGACGGGCTCACACCCGTCGAGTACCGCCAGTTCCACAACCCAGAAACCGCTAGTTATGCGTGGACCTGATCAGGGAAGGTCGACACATACACTGCTTGCACTCCTCATCCAGAACCTAGCGCACTTACAATAGTCACCTCAAAATTTGAGTAGAGATAGCATGCTAGGCCTTGTTGCAACATGCGGTAGCTTGTTTTCGGGGATTGGGGGGTTCTGCCGAGGCTTCGAATCCGCTGGTTTCGTTACCCGTTGGGCAGTTGACATCGACCAGGAGGCATGTTCAACCTACCGACTCAATCACCCGTCTACCAGAATATTGAACCGAGATATCCGGACATTAGTAGCCTCCGAACTTTTACCAGTCGATGTGTTGCATGCTGGTTTTCCCTGCCAGAGTTTCAGTGTGGCTGGCAACAGGCGCGGATTTGCCGACCCACGTGGAGCACTCTTTTTTGAGATCACACGACTTTTAAACGAATGGGGCGAGGCAAAGCCAAAGGTGATATTGCTCGAAAATTCTCCTGGCTTAAAGATAGGCGAACACGGATCTTGGTTTGATCGCGTTCGTATCGACCTCCAGAAAGCAGGATATTGGTTCAACGATATGAACTGCCAAATTCTCTGCACTCGCCTACATGGTGGGTTGCCACAACGTAGAGAAAGACTTTTCCTGATAGCAACCAATCGTGACCACTTTACCCACAACCCGTTTACCAAAACAACTTTCGACTACCCTCGACTTGCGCTGAGCGAACTCCTCGATATCGGCCTCGTCGACGACGACCGTTATTTTTTACCCGAAGACACTCGCTACGGCGCGCTGATAGCGGAGGCATGTCGCGAGCTTGGACCAAACCAACTTGTTCAGTTACGCAAGCACGTCCTCCGGCCGCAACCACCAGACAGTTGTCCCACCCTGACGGCAAACATGGGGTTGGGCGGACACAACGTGCCGTTTCTCCTAGACAACGGTCGGTTACGGAAGCTTACCGAATGGGAATGCCTCCGGTTGCAAGGTTTCCCGAGCGACTTCTATTGGTCCACCCCTGCGTTGGGCTCCCGTTACCGAATGATTGGCAATTCCGTTTCACCGCGCATAAGCCACACGCTTGCTAACACAATAATGCAATTTCTTGGCGAGGAATCAAATGACTACGGCTTGGAAGTTCCCTGTTAACGAGACTGGAAGTATCCAGGGTTGGAATAACCCTTATATAGCGCATTTCAGTTCCATGCGTTTAGAAGGACTTACGCGTGAGGTAATACAAAATAGCCTCGATGCCGCGTCGTCCGACAACGCAATTGTTCGCGTTGAGTTTAAAAAATTTCAAATAAAATGCGATTCAATACCTAATTTTCAACAGCTCAAAAATTCAATTTTAGCCTGCCAATTGGCTGGCACCGCGGGTCAAAGCGAAAACGCTAAAATAGAAATTAATAATGCCGTTAGGGCCATTGAGCGCAATGACCTAACCGTTCTTTCAGTTTCGGACTTCAATACGAAAGGCATGCCGGGGCCATGCGAGGAAGGGAGACCTTTTCACACCTTCATAAAAACTGATGGTTCAAGTGGTGGGGATCAGGAGCGACGCGGGTCTCATGGATTTGGCAAGAATGCCCCACTTTGTTGCTCCGCGATTCGAACTATGTTTGTTTCCACAATGTGGGAAAACAACGGCCTAAAAAAACAACTGGTACAAGGACGAACAACTTTGATGTCGCACCAATTGGATGGCAGGCGGGTTGATGCCACCGGATATTGGGGCACGCCCAGTTATGCTCCAGTCGAACATTTGGCAAATGATTTTTCGTGGTTGAATCGAAACGAAATAGGCACGAGCATTCACATTTTAGGCATAAGCGCGCCTCAAAACTGGAAAGACCAGATTATAGGCTACGCCGCGATGAGCTTCTTTGCAGCGATATATCGCGGAACACTTGAGGTAATCGTTCAAGGCTTTTTATTAAACAAAGATAACATTCAAGAGATCTTCAACCAACCATCAATAGTCGACGCCGTTAGAGAGGGAAGAGGAAAGGAAGAGGATTTTAAAGCTTCCAAATACTTCTTGCAGCTTCTCGCGCTGAACGAAACTCAACCGGAATCCGTTGCTATTGAGGAAACCCAAGATAACTACTTTAAAAGATGTAGGCTGTTGATCCAAGTGCAGGATGGCGCGCCGCGAAAAATTGCAATACTTAGGCGCAACATGTTGATCACCACGAGATTAGTTAGAAACTGGCCGTCGACATATTTCGATTTTGCCGGAATATTTGAGTGCTGCACAAAAGAGGGCGATTCTAAAATTAGAGCTATGGAGCCCCCGCAACACAATGAAATCGACGAGCAGTGGCTCCCGACTGAGGAGTCAAGAAGAAACGGCAAAAAAGCTTTGAATTCCTTACGCGATACCATCCGGGAACGGGTGGGACGGCATGCACAAAAACTCGATAATGCACCCGGGGCAGTACAGTTCTTAAGAGAATTCTTTGCGGATGAGGCCGGAGATGGTGACGGTCAACTCGAATCTTCCGAAATCAATCCAGAAGGGACAGTGAAACTTACCCCGAGACAAGTGACCGCAAACAAGAGAAAAGTTTCGCAGGACCACCCGCATCTGGATGAAGAGCCGGCGACTCCCGAAGAAATAAAAGGTGAAGATGGCGGGGCTACAAACGACGGTAACAACCAGGGTGGCGACAAGCCTAGTAATGGACCGGGAAAAGGTGGTGGTACGGGTGGAACAGGAGAAAAGGGAACTACTCTAGTTAGAGGTGGTAAAAACTTTCTACTGCTTGGAGTTAGGCACGTAAAGCTCAAAAACGAGAAAACTCGGATTTTTTTTACGACTGATCAAAAAGGCAAGATATCTTTGGACGCTTACGAGGTCGGCGGCGACTTCGACGAATCCCTTAAGATCGTTTATTCAAACGAAGGCGAAATTATTGACAACAACCTCTTCATTGAGACAACTCCAAACGAACGCCACTGCATTGACGTCGAGTTTGACAGAGAACTGCTGGGTGGCTTAAAACTTTTAGGGGGTAAACAGCCTTGAAATATGATTCGGACAAAAGCTTCGGCTACCCAGTGCTTCGGCCTGCTGAACATGGAGCATCACCGGATTACGATAGGGCAAGCTTTGAGCCTACATTTGAGCTGACTGTTGACCCCCGAAGAGGCTCCGAAGGGGCTGTGATATTATCTTTTTCAATGTCTATGTCTCAGCAAGAGCTAGGATATTTAATCAACTCGGGCGAAGCGACTTACGCCATAGGATTGCGTTGTCGGGACACTTTTTTTTCGCGCCTTAGAAAGGTGTCGCAGTCTGGCGAATTAATTTTTTCAGTTTCAGATCTCAGGGGTTACATTGAAATCACGGGGTTAATTGTTTCGACAAAAAACAAGTTAATTCGCTCCAAAGCGATAAATGCTGAATTTGGTTATGAAGAATTTGAAACTGAGCCGGGTAAAGTGCTGGCGATGTCAAAACCGGTCCGCTACTTCATTGAAAAAGACGTTTTCAAAAGCGTCCGCAGTATATTTGATCTTGCGAAAAGAGATGGCTTAAAGGACGGGGATCTTGAACTGGATTGGAGCAGCGGGGACTATATAACTATAACCGGTTCGTCAAACCAGTATGCTTCCCTGAGGGCAGCCGAAACCAATGATAAGAACCGCATGTTGGTGGTAAATTCTGTTTATGCTCCGGTTCTAGCCCAGGCATTGAATGATTTGCGCTTGGATGTTGCGGGCGAATTGGCGGAAAAACGCTGGGCGAAGGTCGTCGTAGATAAAATTGAAAAGGCCGGCATCCGATTTGACGACACCACCTCCGATACTCTTAAAATAGCTCATCTTTTATTTAAACGTCCACTGATTCTTCTTAACCAACATATAGGTGCTTCATAATGAGGGCTTGCATTTTAAAGAACGCCATGGTTTTGAAACTTTTTCATGACGTCCCCCAAAATCTCCCAAAATACGAGGCATTCGCATTTGATCTGCCGGCGAATGGTGAAGATTGTCGCGAACTACATGGAGTACAACTCGACCTCGAAGCTTTTGATAATCTTGACGCCTCTCCCGGAGGAAGCACTGATGCCCAAAACGCAAAGTTAGTCTATGAGGGCCTGGTCGGCATGACGCCTTATCTTGCCCGTGACGAACGAATATGGGCTTGGTTGACTCATACTGTGGGCAGACGGTTCACCTGGGCACGCTGGGTTGCGGGCGTCGCAGACAAAGATGGTCGCGTCAAAGCAGTTAGAGATCATTTTTTTGCTGGTGGCGGGGCGCGGGGGATTGAAAGAAATAATGCGCTTTCTAGTCTTTGGTGGTGGGCGCACCTCGCCAAACAATATGATGGCGTTCCTTTGCATGAAAGCCTACGTATATTACTTCAGCGCTCGGATCTTCGAGAGGCTATCATTGGTCGCCCCAATTTATCGGCCAGCCCGCTAATTTTTAGCTGCATTCTGCGGGTTTTAGACGAAGCAGAAAAATCTGGTTGCCATCACTTATTCGAGAGAAACAGTTATCGCGACTGGTTCAAAAAACTCAACCGTGCTAGCGGCACTCAGTTTCTTGAGGCATTACCGGATGAAACCCTCTTGCAGGTTATGCGCAAACTAGCCAACCTTGCACCTTGAGCGAGCACTTCAGCACAGCGAATCGTGCACCGGGAAAAATAGCCATAAGCCGAAGCTTTGAGCTGAAGTTTGCCCACTAAAACTGTTTTTCGAAACAGTGGTTATGCGGCTGTCTGTGGTTTTTCGCATCGGGTGCTCGATCTTCAATTTCATGTTTTGGCGAACAACTATAATCCGACGCTACTCTATCCGAGCTCGCACAATCCTAAAATAGTGAAGGCGCGCCCAGTGCTGGCATCACTTGGGAAGCCCGCCCTATTAGACGGTCGTGTAGTTGCACCGCCACGCAGTCGCACTGCTCAATACATATTTGTAGCTCATCCTGGGTATCACACATGGAGAGTTTGTATCGGCAGGCATCTCGGTAGCGCACACTCTCGTAGACTGGCGGGCCGAGTTAATTCCAGCGTGTCGGGCAGTCATGGATGGAACTGCAGTTTCGGATGAAGGCCGCATTCACAGGACCTGCTCCAAGTCTTCGGTAACAGATTCCGATGATTGACCGGGTTT
>Ga0214921_10007709_pt1 | contig 14240 bp, 16 predicted proteins | sample LL1505_MetaG_FD_177992 | JGI IMG/M metagenome (GOLD analysis project Ga0214921, IMG submission 177992) | Freshwater microbial communities from Lake Lanier, Atlanta, Georgia, United States - LL-1505 | ecosystem: Environmental > Aquatic > Freshwater > Lake | place: USA: Georgia | collected... | reverse complement strand
TGCCTGGCTCAGGCGGTGTGTCAAGTGAAGCCAGCGCGCTGGAAGGCGTATACGCCATGGGTTGGGCCCGCAATATTTGGGCTGACACCTTGGCATAAAACTGAGAAATGCAGGTGGCCGCTTTGATGGCCACCGCGTTGAATCATTTCAAGTCGGGGCGCCGATGGACTTCAAAAGTTTGTAGGTAGCAGCAGCGCCTGCAATGATAGATATCAAGGTAAGCCAAGCGGTATTTGAAAAAACAATACCGCCTGACATGCCAGCCCCTACCGTACAGCCGCCTGCCAAGACAGCGCCAAAGCCCATCAAAATAGCGCCACTGAGGTAATGGCCGAGTTTGTTTTCAGTTTGGAAACCTTCAAATTTAAAGTCACCAAACAATACGGCTGCAAGGAAAGAACCTATAAATACACCTGGCAACAATCCGGCATCAAAGCCAAACTTAGGCGCAGTTTCGGTAAACAGAAAACGGTTTAACCATTCCGCTGAGGGACCGCTGAAAGACAAACCTTGAACTGGCACAGGCTCGAAGGACGCGCTGGCAACCCACTGTGTAAAAAACCAACCTAAGGCAATGGCTGAACCTGCAATCATGTTACCCATGACGTGTTGTTTGGGCCCACCAGCTGTGGCTCGAAATCGCCAAACAGCGATCCCTAAAATGAGCAGTCCAAACGCTAAGCCCATCCAAGAAGATACACCCAAGACTGTGAGCACGTTGCGTTGCGGACCGCCATCTACAACCCACCAAGAAGCAATAAATTGACGTGTGGGTGCCAAAGCGCCAGAAATAGAAGCTTGCACAGTGACGGCAAAGACCAATCCAGAAATCCATGCACGCAGATTGCCGTTGGCCGACAGAATAATCAATCGACTGGCGCATCCGCGGGTCATGATCATGCCAATGCCAAACATCAGACCACCCAAAACAGAACCGGAAATACTGCCTTGTGAGCCCAAATGACGAGAACTTGAAGGGTTTAAAAATTCGACACTGATGGCAATTTGCACCAACAACATTGCAGTTGCAAAGGCCAACAACCAACCCGCAAAACGTTGACGCCATTCGCCTTCACAGCTCTCGATGACTGCGGCACGCGCACAAAATTTGGAACGCTGCGCACTGAAACCAAACAGCAGCCCAATCAATCCTCCACCTAAGGCCAAGATCCAATGATCCCCGTAGGTTTCCAGCAGACTTGCGAGATTCACAAAGTTCCCCAATAATTCACTAAATACTGATATAGAAAAACAAAGTCAAAAGGCCCATGGGTGCTTACCCTTTGGCCAATTGAGCAACCCTAGATTGTCTCTTTTTTTACCTTTACGATGCTCAACCCTTTTGTTTTTTCCAAGCCTGTGATGTCCCGGAGGGCATGTGTTTCAAGCCTTACCCACAGTTTCACTGGGGTTTTAGCCTTGGTACACCTGAAAACAGAAGCCGCTCCTGCTCAATTACCCGCCGCTAAGTCTTTGCCTGAAGAGTTGGAAAAAGCACTGAAGGCCAAGGAGCCATTGATTGTCATGGTCAGTTTGGCTGGTTGCGCCTTCTGCAGAATGGCGAGAAACGGCCACCTCGGACCCATGCAAAAACAAGGTTTTCCAATTGTCCAAGTAGACATGCGCAGCGACCAGCCCGTCAAAGCCTTGAATGGTCAGATGCAAACACATGACCAATTGGTTAAACAGTGGCGCATCAGTATCGCACCCACGCTGCTTTTCCTCGGACCGCAAGGGTTGGAGTTGGCAGAGCGCATGGAAGGTGGCTATTTGCCAGACTTTTACGGCAACTACCTCGATGAGCGAATTGCAACAGCCAGAAAAGCATTGCGCTCCTGACGTCAGACGCTCGCTTCAATCAGCGGGTTATTCGGGAAAATACCAAGCGAATCGTGCCTCTCAGTGACACTAGCATTGACTTGATTTAAGTTAAATTAGCCGCTGGTTATATATTCACTCGCAGAGGCTTTATGAACATCAAATCGATCACATTGACACTTGCCTGCTTGGCGTCCATGCCAGCTTGGGCCAACCTTGATTTGGCCAAGAAAAATGCGTGCATGGCTTGCCACGCTGCAGATAAAAAGCTCGTGGGACCTTCCTACCAAGATGTCAGCAAAAAATATGCGGGTCAAAAGGAAGCTGCTGCAACTTTGGCCAAAAGCATCAAGGCGGGTGGATCAGGCAAATGGGGCCCTGTGCCCATGCCAGCTCAGCCGGCCTTGAGTGATGCCGACGCCACGACCTTGGCCACTTGGATTTTGTCGGGCGCTAAATGAAGCAGATCAATTTCTCCAAGCATTTTTCGACAAACATGCTTGTGTTGGGCCTGCTGTTAAGCAGCAGTGTCTTCGCACAACCTGCTTTGTTCAAAGATGCAGACTTGAAATTGGGAGCGCAACTCATTGCTCAAAACAACTGCGATTCGTGTCACCAAAAGCGTGTGGGTGGCGACGGCAGTGCGATGTACAAACCGCAAGGTCGAATTAACACTCCTGGTTTTTTGAGAGGCATGGTAGAGCAGTGCAACACCCAACTGAATTTGGGCTTTTTCCCCGAAGAAGTAACCGCAGTGGCTGCCGTATTGAACCGCGACCATTACAAATTCAAGTAAAGCCTGACGCGCAACTTACCTTACCCCCTAGGGTATACTCTGATGTCCCCAATGAAGTTTTAAGGGATGATTCATGACATACATAAGCGCAAGCTTATATAGACAATTGGGATGATGTGAGCTTGTAAATTCTCAACAAGGAGATAAGGTGAAAGAGCAATTTAATTCTTCAGGGCGAGTGATCAAAGCCCCTGAAAACTTTCTCACTCCCACCGGCGTCAAACAAGTTTTTGCAGAAGGCAAACAAGGCCGCCGTGATTTCATTCGACATGCATTCGCGGCAGCCTCAACAGCCACCGCTGCTGGTATCGCTGCAGTTTCACCTTCTAATGTTTTTGCTCAGAGCAATCCCCTTCCAACAGAAGGTGGCGATCCCAACATTTTGAACTTGCCCGAACACACCACAGGTCTCGGTCAGGGTGTGGCCACAGATGGCTATGGCAAGCCTTCAAAGTATGAATCCAACTTACAACGCCGCCAAAGCCCAGGTTTGACTCAAACCACGCAAGCCTCTGTGTCGTTCGCACCTCTGCAATCTCTCTTTGGCATCGTCACCCCCAGCGGTTTGCACTTTGAACGACACCACCAAGGTTGGTGGGACATTGACCCCTCCAAACACCGCTTCATGATTAACGGCATGGTGAAAAACCCCAAGGTATTTACCATGGACGAAATCATGCGCCTGCCTTCCGTGTCACGCTTCTACTTCATAGAATGCGGTGCCAATACAGCTGTCGATTGGGGCAATGTGGCGGTGCCCACCGTGCAATACACACACGGCATGTTGTCATGCAGCGAGTTCACGGGCGTTCCACTCATTACCTTGCTTGAATTGGCTGGTGCTGACTTGAAAAAAGGTAAGTTTGTTTTGGCAGAAGGCGGCGATGGCTCCTCCATGACGCGCACCATTCCCATGAGCCTGATTACATCAGGTGAAGTGTTGGTGGCCTACGGCCAAAACGGCGAAATGTTGCGCCCTGAAAACGGATACCCCTTGCGTTTGGTGGTGCCTGGTGTACAAGGTGTGAGTTGGGTGAAGTATTTGCGCCGTGTGGAAGTTGGCGACCAGCCCTACGCCGCCAAAGACGAAGCTATTCACTACATTGATTTACAACCCAATGGCTTGCATCGTCAATACACCAACATTCAAGAATGCAAGAGTGTGGTCACAACCCCCTCAGGCGGTCAGGTCTTGTTGGACAAGGGCTTTTACAACATCACAGGTTTGGCTTGGTCGGGTAAAGGCAAGATCAAACGTGTTGACGTTTCCACAGATGGCGGCCGCAACTGGCGGCAAGCACGACTTGAAACGCCAGTGCTTTCAAAAGCCCTTACTCGTTTCAATTTAGATTGGATTTGGGATGGCAAGCCCGCCATCATTCAAAGCCGTGCACAAGACGAAACTGGCTATGTGCAACCCATGTACAAGCAATTGCGGGATGTTCGTGGCACACGGTCCATTTATCACAACAACGCTATTCAATCATGGTTGGTACAAGAAAATGGCGAGGTCAAAAATGTTCAACTTTCCTAAAATTGCGTTGACCATCGCCATCTGCTTGTCAAATGTCTCAGCGTTAGCACAGAGTACAAAGTATCCTGGCATAGGACGAGATGCAACAGCCAAAGAAGTGGCAGCCTGGGACATCGATGTTCGCCCAGACTTTAAAGGTCTGCCAGTCGGCTCCGGCTCAGTGGCAAAAGGCCAAGATGTTTGGGAGGCCAAGTGCGCCAATTGCCATGGTATTTTTGGTGAGTCCAATGAAGTCTTTAGCCCCTTGATTGGTGGCACCACAGCTGAAGACATCAAAACTGGCCGCGTCGCCAACCTGACACGTCCAGACTACCCAGGTCGCACCACCATCATGAAAGTGGCCACAGTGTCGACGCTGTGGGATTACATCAACCGTGCCATGCCTTGGAACAACCCTAAGACGCTAAGCACAGAAGAGGTTTACGCCGTCACAGGCTTCTTGTTAAACTTGGCTGGTATCGTGCCCGACAACTTTGTCTTGTCGGATAAAAATATAGCAGACGTGCAAAAACGCATGCCCAATCGAAATGGCATGACCACAGCACACGCCATGTGGCCAGGCAAGGAATTTGGCGGTACGGCGAAGCCCGACACCAACAATGTTGTGTGCATGAAGAACTGCGTGCCCGAGCCCAAGGTTGCATCCTTGTTACCAGACTTTGCGCGCAACGCCCACGGCAATTTGAGTGAACAGAACCGAATGGTGGGTCAGCAAAAAGGGGCAGACACCACCAGGCCTGAAGGCGATACTGGCAAGACACGCGCAGCACCTGCAGAGTCCGTTGCCAGCGCCACAGCGCCCAACAAAGCAAGCGATGGCAAAACCGACACCAAAGCTGTAATGGCATTGCTCAGCAAGAATACTTGCACGGCATGCCATGGCGTCGACAAGAAAATTGTCGGCCCAGGCCTAACCGAAATTGCCAAGAAATATCCTGGCAAGGTCGATTATTTAGCAAGCAAAATCAAAGTAGGTAGCGCAGGAGTCTGGGGCTCGATCCCCATGCCAGCGCAAAACATCAGCGAAGCAGATGCCAAGATCATTGCCAACTGGATCGCGGCTGGGGCTGGCAAATAATAAGAAGTCAAAGCTCATCCGAATTGACTTTGACCAAAATTTCATTAGCATCAACTTATTCACAAGGAGAATTCAGATGCAAACACGTCGCGAGACAATCAAACAGAGCATGGTTGTAGCAGGCTTGCTGGCAACAGCGGGTTTCCCACAATATGCTCAAGCCGCTTTCAACAAAGTAGGTTTCGATGCCAAGTCAATTCAAGATGCTGTTAAAGCATACGGCGGCGGCGCTATTGCTGAAAGCAAAGACGTCACCATTACAGGCCCCGACATCGCAGAAAATGGTGCTGTAGTGCCTTTGGGAGCCAGCACAAACTTAGCGGGTGTCAAGCAGTTGTTGGTATTGGTTGAAAAGAACCCCTCTGCGCTGGTTGCCATGTTTCATGTCAGTGATGCCGTCGATGCCAACTTCTTAACACGCGCCAAAATGGGCCAGTCATCCGACGTTTACGCAGTTGCCATCATGGCTGACGGCAAGGCCTTGTTTGCCAAAAAAGAAGTCAAAGTAACTTTGGGTGGTTGCGGCGGTTAAGCCCTCCACTCCTTCGTTCATTTACACAAATTTAGGAGAGAAAAAATGGCAGATCCAATGCGCATTCGCGCCCAAGCTTCTGGCGATAAAGCAACTGTTCGAGTTTTGATGAGTCACGAAATGGAAACTGGTCAGCGCAAAGACGCTGCTGGTAAAACTGTACCTGCATGGTTTATTCAAGAAGTCACTGCCTCACATAACGGCAAACCAATTTTGAATGCTGAGTGGGGTCCTGCTGTGTCCAAAAATCCATTCATGCAATTTGCGGTCAAAGGGGCCAAAGCTGGCGACAAAATTGCCATCACTTGGAAAGACAACAAGGGCGATTCACGCACCGACGAGGCCACGGTATCCTAAAACACCAATGGGTACAACAAGGGTGAAGCAAAAACTTCACCCTTTTTTCAGTTAATCAGTTGACACATTGAGGTGATCATGAAGCATTCGCTCTCCGTCTTTTTGGCTGCAGGTTTAATGACCATCAGCCTAGCTAGCCTGGCGCAAAAAACTGCCAGCCAAGGCATTGATGAATATCGCGCTATGTTGCAAGACGGCAATCCAGCCGACTTGTTTGAAGCCAAAGGAGAAGGTCTTTGGAAACAAAAACGGGGGCCTAAAAATGCCACACTCGAAAAATGTGACTTGGGCAAAGGACCCGGTGTTTTCAAGGGTGCATTTGTCGAGTTACCCAAATACTTTGCTGACACCGGCCGTGTCCAAGACTTGGAATCGCGCCTTCTGACTTGCATGGAAACTTTGCAAGGCTTCAATGCCACAGAAATTGCCAATACGCCCTTTGGCAGAGGCGAGCAAGTCAATATGACTGCTTTGGCCACTTGGGTCGCTGCAGAATCAAAAGGCATGAAGTTCAACTTGCCACAAGCCAATCAAGCCGAAAAAACATTTTACGAAGTGGGAAAACGCTTGTTCTTTCAACGTGGCGGCCCACACGATTTTGCGTGTGCATCCTGCCATGCTGAAGATGGCAAACGGATTCGTTTACAAGACTTGCCAAATCTCACTAAGAATCCTGGTGACGGTATCGGTTTTGCGGCATGGCCAGCCTACCGTGTGTCTAACGGCCAGATGTGGGGCATGCAGCAACGCTTGAACGATTGCTACCGTCAGCAACGCTTTCCTTTTCCAGGTTTTGCAAGTGATGCCACCATCGCTTTGGGCGTTTACCTTGGCGTGAACTCGAAAGGTTCTGCCTCTATCGCACCTGCCATCAAGCGCTAATTAGGAGTCAAAGCAATGAAAAAAATAAACTCAAAACTGCGTATGGGTTTGGCTGCAGCCTCTGTCGCGCTTCTGGTTGTTGGTTGTGCATCTGGCCCATCCGTGGCAGACCTGAACGCTCTCACACAACAAATCGTCAAGGCTTCCTTTCGCGATCAAGGCATTGTGAAGGCCAGCATTTTAAACACCGATGAAACAAATCAGGCTTGCAGTGAAGCGGATGTATTGGGAAAGCCGTTGGACGAAAAAACAGTCAAGCGCATTGAAGAGATCAACATGAAGGCCATCAAGTGGCCATCCGATGGCAAGTTCATCGGTGACTGGAGGGAAGGCGAAAAAATTGCGCAAAACGGTCGTGGCCTGACTTTCACTGACTCTGCGTCAGCTGAGAACGGTGGCAATTGCTACAACTGCCACAAGATCGACGAGAAAGAAATTTCTTACGGTACCATTGGCCCAAGCCTGTATAACTACGGCAAGATTCGGGGCGTGACCGATCCCAACAGTGCTGCAGCCAAACCCATCGTGGAATACACATGGGGCAAAATCTGGAACTCCAAAGCCTACAACGCATGCTCCAACATGCCACGCGCTGGTCACAGCGGCATTTTGACTGAAGCGCAAGTACGCCATGTCGTGGGCTTGCTACTCGATCCTCAATCCCCCGTTAACAAATAATGCAGACACAAAATTCCCGGTTCTACCGGGTTTTTTTGCTCTTCATATATCAGCGACAACAAAAGTATGAACCTCTCAAAACGTGAATTTATGCAAGTCCTGGGCGCGGGTACCATGGCTGGCATGGGCATGGGCACATATGCTGATGCAGATGCAGCCACTGCAGCTCAAGGTCTTTATGACATCCCTAAATTTGGCAATGTGTCTTTCCTGCACATGACAGATTGCCACGCACAGCTCAAGCCCATTTATTTTCGCGAGCCTAGCATTAACCTTGGTTTAGGCAGCATGAAAGGCAACTTACCGCACTTGGTGGGTGAGCATTTGCTGAAGTTTGCCAACATTCGCCCTGGTACAGCCGAAGCACACGCCCTCACCTACTTAAATTACGAAAAAGCGGCTGCACGCTACGGCAAGGTCGGCGGTTTTGCACACTTGGCTACTTTGGTCAAACGCATGAAAGCCAGCCGTCCTGGCGCATTACTTCTTGACGGTGGCGATACGTGGCAAGGTTCTGGTACATGTTTGTGGACAAATGGCCAAGATATGGTGGATGCCTGCAAATTGCTCGGCGTAGACGTGATGACGGGCCACTGGGAATTCACATTGGGCATGGACCGTGTGAAAGAAATCGTTGAAAAAGACTTTGCTGGCAAAGTTGAGTTTGTCGCGCAAAACATCAAGACCCAAGACTTCGGCGATCCCGTCTTCAAGCCCTACGTCATCAAAGAAATGAATGGCGTTCCTTGCGCCATCATAGGACAAGCCTTCCCCTACACCCCTATTGCCAACCCACGCTACATGGTGGCCGACTGGGCCTTTGGCATTCAAGACGAGAACATGCAAGCCATGGTCAATGAAGCCCGCGGCAAAGGCGCGCAGGTTGTGGTGGTCCTTAGCCACAATGGCATGGACGTAGACCTCAAGATGGCCAGCCGCGTCAGCGGAATCGACGCCATCATGGGTGGACACACTCACGACGGCATGCCTGTGGCCACATTGGTTAGCAACAAAGGTGGCAAAACCATCGTCACCAATGCTGGCTCCAACGGCAAGTTCTTGGGCGTGCTCGACTTTGAAGTCAAGGAAAAACGCGTCACCGATTTCCGTTACAAGTTGCTGCCCGTGTTCTCCAACATGTTACCTGCCGACAAAGAGATGGATGCGCTCATCACTAAGATTCGTGCGCCCTACGAAAGCAAGTTGAATGAAAAGCTCGGCATCTCTGAAGGCCTCTTGTATCGCCGTGGCAACTTCAACGGCACAGGCGACCAATTGCTGGTCGATGCCTTGATGGATGTGCAAGGCGCCGAGATTGCCTTCTCCCCTGGTTTCCGTTGGGGTACGACCCTCTTACCGGGTCAAGCCATCACGCGCGAATGGTTGCTCGACATGACAGCCACCACCTACTCTTATGCCACCGTCACAGAAATGACAGGCGAGACTATCAAGACAATTCTGGAAGACGTTTGCGACAACCTGTTCAACCCAGACCCCTACTACCAACAAGGTGGCGACATGGTGCGTGTGGGCGGTTTGCAATACCAATGCAACCCAATTGCAGGCATGGGTAAGCGCATTGAAGAAATGCGTTTGAATGGCAAGCTCATTGAGTCTGGTAAAAAATACAAAGTAGCTGGCTGGGCGCCCGTGGCTGAAGAAGCACGTACGCAAGGCAACAAGCAGGTGTGGGAAGTGGTCGAGCAATGGCTCAAAACCCAACCCAATGGCCGCATCAAGCCACGTCAACTGAACGCACCCAAAATTACGGGTGGTTTGCCCAACCCAGGTTACGTTGCATAAAGGAATCACTTTTCATGTCACAAGCTCAATCAAGAACCTTGGTGCAAACCACCCTAAAGCGTCGTTCCTTTTTGGGCGCCACTGCTTTAGGCTTGGGCGCAGTGGGCATGTGGCCAGAGGCGCAAACATTTGCAGCTGATGTCAAAGACTTTTTGATGGGACCACCTGTCAAAGACATTCCACCTGTACAACTGTCAAAACGCGTTTGGATGATCTTTGCGCCCGATGGTTTTCCCACGCCTGAGAATCGCGGCATGATGTCCAACGTGTGCTTTGTGGTCACTTCAGCAGGGGTCGTGATATTGGACTCTGGCAGTTCATTGCAAATTGGCCAAATGGCCATTCGCATGATCAAAAAAGTGACGCCTTTGCCAGTGATCGCTGTTTTTAACAGCCACTTCCATGGCGATCATTGGCTGGGGAACCATGCCTTCGTTGAAGAATACGGTTCACAGTTGCCCATATATGCCTTGGCAAAAACCATTGAGACCATCAAAAGCAATGCGGGTAACTCTTGGCGCGTTTTGATGGAGCGCTGGACAAATCAATCGACAGTGGGCACCAAAACAATTGCGCCCAACACAGTTGTCACCCATGGTCAAAAAATCAGGATAGGCGATGTCGACTTTGTGATGCACCATTACGGGCGCGCTCACACAGATGCCGACTTGTGCGTGCAAGTCGTTCAAGACAAAGTTACCAGCGTTGGTGACATTGCCATGGCCAATCGCATTGCCAACATCGATGATGGCTCTTATCTGGGTACCTTCAAATACTACAAAGCACTCACCGAAAGTGTAGGTGAACAACTTTGGCTTCCAGGACACGGTCAACCCGCTAAGGATTTGTTACAAACCTATGGTGATTTCATGGCTGGCATTTGGGACCCTTGCTTGCAAGCTGTCAAAGACGGCAAATCGGAAGCAGAGGCTAAAGCGATGGTCATGAAAGACCCACGGGTTGTCAAGCGTGCTAAAAACATGCAAGGTTTTGATGGCAACATCGGCAAATACATCAGCTTGGCATATCTCGAGGCAGAAAAAGAAGCTTTTTGAATATGACTCAATTTGCAAATCCTTTGGCGCGTTGGAACGAACGCTTCGCAACAGAGACTTACCTTTTTGGAGAAAAACCAAACCAGTATTTAGCTGAAAAAACACCACTGCTGCAAAAAGGCAAAGCTTTGTGCATTGCAGATGGCGAAGGCCGAAACAGTGTTTGGCTAGCATCTCAAGGTTTTGAAGTTGACGCCTTCGACTTCTCACCCATTGCCATTGAAAAGGCCAAAAAATTAGCCACACTGCAAAAGGTCAATGTCAATTTTCACTGCACAGACTGGCAAAACTTTGATTGGAAGCCCAATTACTACGACACCATAGCAGGTATCTTTTTTCAGTTTGCAGACCCAGAGGCGCGGACAGAAATTTTTGAAAAATTAAATTTTGCGCTTAAAGCTGGCGGCACGCTGATCATTCAAGGTTATGGCAAAGCGCAAATGCAATACCAAACAGGTGGGCCTGGTATTCTTGAAAACCTGTATGACGAAGAGATGCTACTCAAGCCATTCAAAGACTACAAAGTCTTAGACCTCAAAACCTATCTCCAAGTGGTCGATGAAGGCCCTGGCCACAGCGGTATGTCTTCACTTGTGGGCTTCATTGCGCAAAAGCCCTGAATAAAGAGTTGGCATTTAGTAGCGTAGTTGAGTGGACTTACCCCAAAACACTCGGTAGGCGAAAACGGTATAGCCAATGATCACAGGCAATACAAGCACGACGCCATAGAAAATGACCTGCAGCGCTTCTGGTGAACTGGCTGCTTGCCAAATGTTGATTTTGTCAATGACCAACCATGGGAACAGGCTGTAGGCCAGCCCGTAAAAAGACAGCAAAAAGATACCTACGGTGCTGGCAAATGGCACACCTGCTCCGTATTGATTTCCCTGGGCAAAGCGGGTTGGCAATCTGGACAAGCTGCGCCTTATGACCAAAAACAAGGCCAGTGTCATGGCGGGAATGGGCAACAGCATCAGCAAATTTGGGAAGCTAAACCACTTGTCGAAGATACGTGGGCTCACCAACGGTGTGGCCACAGAAATGGCAAACACGCCAGCTGCGGTTAACCACAAACTAGACTTAGCCCACTCTACAGCCTTTATTTGAAGAGCGCCTTCGGTTTTCATGATCAGCCAACCAGCGCCCAACAAACGATAGGCAAATACCAAGCAAAAGCCAATCAAGGCGCTGAAAAAATACCCTGCACCATCCTGCTGAAAGCCTGTGATGAGCTGACCCAACATAAAGCCTTGCGACCAAGAGGCAAGCAAGGAACCGAGGTAAAAAGTTTTGTCCCACAAAGGGCGATGCTGCGCCTTGGCTTTGACCCGAAAGTCAAACGCCACGCCACGCAAAGACAAGGCCACCAGCATGAGAGCGACAGGCAAATACAAAGCACCCAATATGACGCCATGGGCCATGGGAAAACCGACCAGCAACACGCCTACACCCAGCACCAACCAGGTTTCGTTGGCATCCCAAAAAGGGCCAATGCTGGCAATCATGATGTCTTTTTGTGCCACTGAATCGGCGCTGTCAAGCAAAGCACCCACACCCAGGTCGTAGCCATCCAAGATGACGTAGGCCAGCATAGACAAGGCCATGACCAATGCAAATGCCAAAGGAAGCCACCCAGCTAGGGTCATCAAATCCACACCAAACTCAGACATGACTTAACTCTTTCAGGTTGGCATTGGTTTCAGGGTCACCGTTGACAGCCTTCTTTGCAAGGTAAAAAACCACAGACACATAAGCACACAGCAAGGCCGCATACAAGGTGAGGTACATGGCCAATGAAAGAGCGATGTTTCCAGCAGACACTTGCGAGGCTGCTTGGGCTGTCGTCAAAACACCATGCACCAGCCAGGGTTGGCGACCTATTTCTGTAACGTACCACCCCGACACAAGTGCTACCCAACCTGCAAAAGTCATGGCCACCAAGATCATGGCAGTGCGCTGAGAAAGGGTATTTTTAAACTTAAGCTCGTAGCTTGCAAACCAACTGACCGCCAGCATCAGAAGCCCCATACCCACCATGATGCGAAATGCCCAAAAAACAGGTCCTACTGGCGGATGATGATCACCAAATTCTTTGATGCCCTTGACCTCACCGTTCCAATCGTGAGTGAGATAAAAGGACGCCAACTTAGGGATGGCAATTTCATATAAATTAGATTGTGTGGCCTTGTCTGGGATGGCAAACAACACCGCAGGGACGCCCCGCTGTGTTTCCCAAATACCTTCCATGGCTGCCAATTTGGCAGGTTGGTATTTCAGGGTGTTGAGGCCATGTAAATCGCCCACCACAATTTGCACAGGAATGAGCACGGCAGCCACCATCACACCTGTGCGCATTGCGGCCATCACGTCTTTGGCGCGATCGTTTTTGAGCCAACGATAAGCGCTGATACCTGCAAGTAGAAATGAACCCGTCAAGCCAGAGGCTATCAGCATGTGCGTCATGCGATAAGGAAACGAGGGGTTGAAGATGACCTCCAACCAACTGGTGACGTGGGCTTGTCCGTTGATCATCTCAAAGCCTGCAGGTGTGTGCATCCAGGAATTGAGGGCCAAAATCCAAAAAGCTGACGCAGTGGTGCCTAAAGCCACCAACCAAGTGGCCAAGGTGTGCACACTTTCGCTCACGCGTCCTCGGCCAAACAGCATGATGCCCAAGAAGGTGGCCTCCAAAAAGAATGCTGTCAGCACCTCATAGGCCAGCAAGGGGCCTGCCACATTGCCCACTGTGTTCATAAAGCCTGGCCAATTGGTTCCAAACTGAAAACTCATGGTGATGCCACTGACCACACCCAGGGCAAAGGTCAGTGCAAAAATCTTGACCCAAAACTGGTAAGCGTCCATCCAATGCTGCTGGCCCGTGGCAACAAATCGAGTTTTGAAAAACAGCAAAAACCACCCCAAGGCGATGCTGATCGTCGGAAACAAAATGTGGAACGTGATGTTGGCTGCAAATTGCAACCTGGCTAAAACAATGGGATCAAGGGTTTCCATCATGAGTACTTCCGTTTGGAGTGGCAGGGAATTAACTTTTACTCAAACGAAGTAGGCGCAGGTTTGTCAACATGAAAGCCTGCTGCTTGCCATGCATCAAAGCCTCCCGCGATCGAACTTACATTTGAATAACCCATTTCCTTGAGAGATTGGGCGCACAGCGCAGCTCTGCCACTGGTTTTGCAATAAAGCGTAATTTTGAGATTTCGCGATTGAAATTGCGGATTGGCTGCGAGCTTGAACTCCAACATACCGCGGGACATGTGAATGGCACCCGGCAAATGACCCGCTTGAAACTCTTCTGCCTCACGGACATCAATCAACACGTCACTTTGAGCAATGACAGCAGGTGCTTTATCGATTGCGATTTCAAGAACAGTTTGTTTGGCAGCTGATACCAAGTCGTGAGGTGTTTTCATTTTGCGAACTATTTGAGTCAATTAAAGTCAGTTTCAATATACCCCCCAAGGTATGTGTTTGTCAAGTATTGACATTGAATACAAGCCGCACAAAGCCCTCTCGTATCAATCAGCAGCAGCACGGCCATGGCGAAATAGCTAATCTCCATAGGCATTCAAAACTGCGTGGGCCAACACGCAGGCTGCATCCACAGTCATGTGCTTTGCGGCAATGGCCTGTACCACTTGCTGCGGAGAGAGTAGGCTGAATTCAGCCACTTCGCCATCTTGGTTCAC
>Ga0214921_10007706_pt1 | contig 14244 bp, 12 predicted proteins | sample LL1505_MetaG_FD_177992 | JGI IMG/M metagenome (GOLD analysis project Ga0214921, IMG submission 177992) | Freshwater microbial communities from Lake Lanier, Atlanta, Georgia, United States - LL-1505 | ecosystem: Environmental > Aquatic > Freshwater > Lake | place: USA: Georgia | collected... | reverse complement strand
TATCCATATGTTAAATATAATTTTATATGTGCATTTAAATACGGTTGCGAGTTATTTTTAATAACTCCAAGCGTAAAAATTTAAGAATTATTTAATTCTTAATTTTTTTCGGAAAAATAATAGGATACAAATTATATCCCAAACAAAAAGGCGGTATAGATAAAAATAAATTTAATGATTTTTATAATAAATACATTAAAAATAAATATAAAGATCATTTAATTATTTTAGATAACGCAAAATTTCATAAAGCAAAAGAAGTTGTTGATAATATTGAAAAAGATAATAAAATAATATATTCGATTGCTTATAACCCACATTGTAATCCAATAGAAAATCTGTTTAGTCAATTAAAAAGTCATATAAAAAATTACAGTAAAAAATAAAATATATTTTATTTTTAATTCTCAGAAACAAAAAATTATGATTTTTCGTTTCTAACAGTCCGGATACATATGATGAATTAAAAGATAAAATTAAATATATATTTAGTAATAAAATAAAAAAGGAACATCTTAAAAATTATTTTAAATATTTATTTACTCAAGCAAATGATTTTATTAAAAAAAATAAAGAAAAATAATAGATTTTAAGTGTCCCATTTTTCAGTGAAAAAGGTGTAATATATACAATGTCTAGTTCAAAGCGTAAATCTTCTGACAATCATTATGAGAATCACGATGATAATAACGATAATTATGATGAAGATAATGATTATATTATGACAGATATTATTTCTACAAAACAGATTACACGTGATTATACTCACAAAAAAATGAAGAAATATAACAGTGTCTTTATGGTAAATTAAATAATAAATGTCGTTGTTTATTAAATTGTGATACACAAGTAATAGACAATATAGAAATTAAAACGTGTGTATTTTGTACAGATATTCTATCATCTTGTGAATGTAGTGCAATATTGTGGGCATTATTTCAGTGTGATTCGTGTAAGATTACTCATTCTATTTATTATGATTGTTCAAAAACAATAAAAGAAACCGAATGCGAACAATGTGAAAAATATAATAATTATACTCAAAATGGTTGTAGATGCATGTATCAAAATATGAAATATATACTAACTGATATTGATATTAAATCATGCATGTTATATACTGATTATGCACATACATTTAATAAGGCGGAATTTCAAACAGTATGTGTACAGTGCTCGTGTCATATTGCAATTTGTAATTGTCTTAAAGATCAAATTACCGAAGAATATATGCAAATGGAATGTGAACGTCAAAATTATTACAATGCAATGGATGATATATATGAGGATGAAAAACTGAATGAAAAAATATATGAAAAAAATTTTAAAGAACAAATGGATTGTGATTAAATTTATGATTAAATATTTATTCCATTATTTTTTTTAATTTCTTTTCGATGTATTTTTCAATAACATCCATAACTAAATTTTCTTTATATGGTAAATCATACCATTTAATACCAGTTTCACGCATAATTCTAATTAAAACTTCGCGCATAGCCTCTTCGGTCAATATATTTTTTTCAATAAATTCCGATTTTTCAGATAATACATCAATCGGATCTTTAGATACTTTATTACTTTCACGTTCAGATTCATTTTTAACGATTCTTACTTTATCTTTCTCAACAACAAGATATTTAAGTAAATGTGGAAATTCGGTATAAACCCATTTGTCAAGAGTTTTATATCTTAAATATTTTGTGACATCACGTTGAACAATATAATTATCATTGATACCAGTATCAATATCAAGATAATAACCACCAGGACGAGTATATAAAAGTGGTTGTCCGATTGGTGTAACAACAGTAAGAGGATTATATTTTGTAATAACACTTGGAGACAATGGTGATAATAATGATTGTGTAATTGTTGAAACAGGTGTTTGAGTTATAGTTAATGGAGTTAATGCCGATAATGGTGATACCATTGTTGGAGATACCATTGATACAGTAGTAGTTAAAGGATTATACATATATAATATATATTATAAAAAAATTATTTTATAAATTTTTGTTTAATATTATTAATTATATATTTTGTAAAACCATCTGCTATTAAAGATGTATATTTTTCATTCGCAGTTATTTCAATATCTTTATTAAAAAATATTCTAATAAATTCGCTTATATTAATTATATTTAAAATATTTTTTTTTATATAATTAGTTTTTATGATAATAGTTTCATCATTATCTTTTTTATCATTAAAACCTAATTTTGTAATCTTATCTGTAACATCAATATATTGAAAAAATGGTAATATTATTTTAGTAAAATATTTTTTATTAAATAATTCATAAATAAAATCAATAATAACACTATCATTAATTTCTATTATATCAATATTTTTTATAAATGTATCTATACCTAAATTAAAAATACGTTCTTTTAAATCAATAGGTTGATGTTGATTATTAAATAACCATTGAATTATTTCACCAAAAGTATTAATATTATAAAATATACTTAAAAATAATCCTGAATTAAAATCAACATAAGGAAATAATAAATCATAACTATTTATAGTTTCCGAATCTGTTATATTATTTACATCGTTACATTCATCTGTATCTACTATAATTTTTTTACCATTTATATTTTTTTCTATTCTATTTATAGGACAAAAATCATTAACATTTGTAATTATATTTAAATATGTAGGATGTATTACTTTTGTATTTTTTTTATAACATGGACCTACACACTGTTTACCAGAGATACTTTTAGGATATTTTTTTGATTTTATAAATTGTTCCATATATAATAAACAATTAAATTTTTCTCAAATAAATTTATATGGATTCAATTAATAATTTACGACTAATTATAAATGATGGATTACATAATTTATATACAAATTTAAATCCAGTAGATTTTGATTTATTAAATAAATATACAACTAAACTTTTAGAGATTATATCATATCAATATAATTTATCAGTAGATGATTTGTATATGCAATTAACACAAAATGATTATAAAGATATTAAATGGTTAAGTTCTTTAATTCTACCGTATATTAATGTACCTAGAGATAATTTAAAATCATTTAAAAATATGTATATCGATAAAATAGAGGATGTTGATATTAATAAAGAAGAACCGAAATATATATTTACAAATATTCAATATAGTAGATGTAAGAATAAGATTATAAATGATGGAACTATATCAACTGAAATTCAATATAATGAAAAACATTTAGAGCAAAATTTTATGTTATTAATAAAATCACTAATTTTGTCATCACATAAATTATATGTTAATTGGATAAATATTATTCCAATAACATTATCGGAAATTGATAATCATAAATTAGTAAATAATACAACTGAATTAATGTTTCAAAATAAATATTATGATATAGTAGATGATTTAGAAAAAATTATAACAAATGATATAAGTGATTTACAAAAAATACATTTAGAATCACTATATATAGGTGATATATATAATTGCTGTCGTAATTATTTATATGATGAAATTAAAACAATTAAACTATTAATTTTTGATTTATATTCAGTATCTGCAAATAAATTAGTATCTAGTATATATGTATTACATGATATATTTTATAACAAAGATAATAATTATGATATCTTACAAAAAGCATTAAATGATAACAGATGGATAAACCTTGAAGATGGTGAAAAAAAATTTTTTAGTAAACAATGGGAAATACTAAAAACAGAATTTTTATCAAATAATAATATATCAATTCATAGTAATAATCAGGAAATAAATGATTATACTCTTGCAAGTTTATCTTTATCAAATTTAATGAAAGCAATTATTATTAGTTTTGAGTTTAGATTTTTGGATAAAAAAGAAATACGGAAATCAAGATATATAAAAATGGATCTAGGAAGAAAATTGAAAGAATCAGAAGATTTAAATGATATTGATGAAGAAACTATTACAGATTTTATTATTAAAAATATAAAAGATGTACTAAAATCAATAAAAGAAGAATATATTTATGATTTTTTTAGAGATATATTGCAACAATTCAAAATGACAATTTATAGTAATAATTTATTAAATATAACTAAAACTGAAATTAAAGAAACAATATTATTTAATATGTCAGATGGAGAAACTAAATTTTCTGATAAAAATATATATAATTTTTCAAAATCATTATCTCATATTACAAAAGGTACAAAATATATTTTATTAGACAAACATTGGGAATCATTAAGTAATGAAAATAAAAAAATAATAATTAATAGACTAAATAAAAATTCAGATTCATTATCTTGGTTTAATATAAGCAGAATTTTAAAAAGTCAACAGGAAATGGGATTTATTGATAAAACAAAAAATATAGCAGATCTAAATATAGAAATATATAATACAATATTTAGTGAATTGCCAAATTTAGTTTGTAGAATATTAATATCAAAAGGTGTATTAAGTAAATTACGATGTTTTAAATTGACAAAAGAAATGATAGAAGATACAAAAGTACAAGATATATTAAAAAATGATATATTAAATGATATGGAAGGTGATGTATTTAAAAATTCATATTACTATTTAACTGAACAAATTTATATAAATTCTGAAGATTATATTAATAAAATTATAAAAGATTCATGGTATTCTATGGATGGCATGAATTGGATTTCGCAAATTGGGTTCATTCATCATTTTATAAATAATAGAGTATCGTTTATATCTGGTGCTACTGGTGTTGGTAAATCTACTCATGTACCAAAATTATTCTTATACAATTTAAAAGCTATTGATTATAAATCTTTTGGAAATGTAGTATGTACACAACCACGTAGAACACCAACAGAAAAAGGAGCAAAAACAGTTTCTGAACAATTAGGTTTACCAATTTATTATGATAAACAAAATTTAGATGAAAATGATGAGGAAATTGCCACTAGAGGATTTACTGATAATTATAACGTACAAATGCAACACCAAGAACGTAAACATATTAAAAATATATATGGACTAATATTAAAATTTATAACCGATGGTTCATTAGTTCAAGAATTTAAAGATATTATGCCACATTTTAAAAGAACAAATTATGATAAAACATCTGTTACAAATCAAAATGTATACGATGTTATTATTATCGATGAATCACATGAACATAATAAAAATATGGATATACTTTTGACAATTATGCGTTTATATGTATATTACAATCCAAGTATTAGATTAGTTATTCTTAGTGCTACATTAGAAGATGATGAACCAGTTTATCGTCGATATTATCGTTGTATCAATGATAATTTTAAATATCCATTTAGCATACAATTACAAGATAAAAAATTAGATAGAATTAATATTGATAGACGTTATGATATATCTCCACCAAGTGGTGGTACTCGTTTTAGTGTAGATGAACATTATAAACCAGATTATGATATAGTTATATTGATAAAAGAGTTAATTAAATTTGGTAAAGGTGATATATTAGTATTTCAACCTGGTGAAAAAGATATTAATATGCTGATAGAAGAATTAAATACTTCTATAGAAGATAATTGGATTGCATTACCATTTTATTCATCATTAAATGATGATAAAAGAAAATTTATAGAAAATATTGATAAAGAATTTGACACTCTTAGAATTGATGACCGTACACAAAGTTTTAATGATATTCCATCATTAACTTCGGGTAAAACATCATATACAAATTTTGTATTAGTTGCAACAAATATCGCAGAAGCCTCAATTACAATTAATAGATTGTATTATGTAGTTGATACAGGAACAAGAAAAATAATGACATATGATTATAAAAGACGTAGTGAAAAATTAATATTAGCTGATATAAGTGAAACAAGTAGAGTTCAAAGAAAAGGTCGCGTTGGTAGAACCAAACCAGGTGAGGCATATTTTATGTATGAAAAAGGAAAAACAAGTAAAAATAAAATACCATATGATTTCAGCATACAAAATATCAGTAATGATATATATAGTAAATTACAAAATAATATTAATGAAAATGAATTTATAATCAATAAATATAAATTATATGATATAATTAAATTAAATTATGAAACAACAGATGGTGAATATAAATATAGAGGAAATCCAGAATTTAATGATTATGAATTTAAATATTATGTTCCAAAATATTATGAAACAGGTTATTCTGTTAAGGATTTATATGATGCGGAAGGAAAATTTTATATTGTACATCCAGAAGAATTAAATATTGATAGAAATATTAATGGTAAAATAATACAAACAAAAATACCAGAAATTAAAATAAGAAAAATTAAAACTGGTAAAATTAAATCAGAAAAAGTTGATAGTTTCTTTTTAGATTTTAAAATTAATAATTATATTGATAATAACAACAATAAAACAGACGAAGGTATAAATATGACAGAAATTATTGAGAAATTTAAGTTAAAAAATACTAAAAATACAAAATGTATAGTATATAGCATTTTAACTGGATCTTATGAAAAAATGTTATTAGCTATTTCTATTTTAGAATCTTGTAATAATGATATAATGAAATTTGCTAAACGTGATGAATTTGGTAATATAATAGTAGATAAAATAAAATATAGTGGTATATATGAAAATACTGATTCAGATATCGAAATAATGATAAATCATTTATTAAATTTATTAAAAGGTATTGATTATAATAATATATTTAATTTAGAAAAATATGTAAATGAATTATTAACTATAAATAATAAAAAAATAAATAGTGGTGATATTTTACAAAAATTAAGAACACATGAAGATAGTGATGATTTTGATAGAGAGAAAATTATAGAAGAACTAATATATAAACTTAAAACGCATATGTTTGATAATTTTGATAAATATAAAGAAATATTTGATACATATGAGATTAATATTGATATATTTTTGAATAAAAAATCATTTAATACATTTATAAATAATTATATTAAAATAAATGATATTAAAGAAAATTTATATTATGATGATAAAAAAAATAAAAATTATTCAGATTTTTTAAATAAATATAGTAATATTTATAGAAATAAATATAGCACATATAATCCATTTAAATTATCATTTTTGTTGAGTAATCCATATAATATTGCTTTACATATTGATAAAACTGATTCATATTTATTAGTATATTATCCATATGCTACAAATATTTATAATTTAGATAAAAGTAAAATATTTTTTAATAATAAAAAGGAATATATAAATACAACATATATGAATAAGAATAACATAATGGATTATATTTATTTTGACACAATTAATCCAGATAAAGATACTATTTATAATTTTATAAAACTCGATAAAACATATTTAGCTTTATTTGAAGACATTTATAATAAAGACCGATTAAAAGAAATTGTAGAAAAATACGAAAATAAAATAGATAGATTTGTTAAAAAATTAGATTTAAGTATTAAATATAAAACTCCTCTATCAAAAGATTATTTAATCATTATTGAATTTAAAAATACTTTTATAAAATTATTAAATGATTGTAATTAGAATAAAAAATTGTTTCGTCTTTAGACTCAATAATTTTCTTCTAAGAAAGAGTTTGCTTAAGCAAACTCCTTCTTTCAAAAAATTGAAATATATATATATTATTATATCTTTATTATAATTATTATAATAATTTACAATGGAAACATTGCTACAATTTCTTGGTTTAAGCGACAATTTTTTCTCTCAATGTGAAATATATATTAATGATGATATTATACCAAATGGTTTTGGATTGATTATAAATAAATATGTATTAACTTTGGATCATATAATTACTGATAAAAACATATATATAAATAAAACAAAATATAATATATTATATAAAATTGAAGAATATGATATAATTGTATTACATAAAAGCGAATATGTAGGTAATATTGATGAATTTTTAAATGAATTTATAGATAATATTGAATATATGAATATATCAAGAATGGATAAATATATGAATACTCAATTTAAAATATTTAAATCTAATTTAATATTAAATTTAAATAGAATTGAGAATACATCTTTAAAATCAAATATTTTACCAGAAATATTATTAGGTAAATTTAATATAATTCCTAATAAATTTATTAACAATACATCTAATTTAGCAGGATTCAGTGGAAGTGTATGTTATAAAGATAATAAAATTTTTGGATTATTAGTTTCTCAAAATGACGATGATATTGAAGTTATGCCAATAGAAATAATTTATGATCTATTAAAAATTCATAGTAAACATGGTCTAAGATATTTTCCAGTAAATATTTATGGTAATATTATAAACAGTTCAAATAATTTATTTTGTAAAAATGATATGATAAATAAAATAAATAATATACAGATTGATGAATTTGGAATGATATATTATAAAAAATATAATCATTATATACCGATTCAAACTTTCTTATTATTATATGATAATAATAAAATAATAATTAATGTTATCAGGAATAGACCTAAAGTAAAAAAAGAAATTATTATTAATTACAAACTTGAAAAATTTGCAGAAAATAAGATTAAAATAAATATAAAAGAAAATAATAAACAAATTATAATAAAAAATTTATGTTTTAAAGAATTATCTGAAGATTATTTAATAAAAATACATAATGATAAAAAAATTCATAAAATAGATTACGAGAATATATATACAAATAAAAAATTATTATATTTAGCAAATGATGATAGTATAGATTGTTCATCATTATTATTATTAAAAAAAATTTCTGGTCATAAAATAAATAATTTAAATCAAATTAATCATTTTATAACACAAAAGAAATGTGTTATAGAGTTATTAAATCCAAACAATGAAATAATAAAGTTAAATATATAATTTTTTCGGAATATAATATATATATATATATGTTTTATAATATAAATCCTATTTTATGGGGGAACCATTTATGGAAATATATGCATTATTTGACATTATCATATCCAGATAATCCAAATTTTGATGAACAACAAAAAATAAAAAATTTTTTTAATATGATTGGTGATTATTTACCATGTGAAAAATGCAGAATAAATTATAAAATTCATCAAACTGAGTTACCATTAACTGATGAAATATTACAATCAAGAGATAAATTAATATTTTGGTTATTTGATTTACATAATATAGTTAATATAGAAACCGGTAAAAAACGATTCACAAAAGAAGAATTTTTACAAGAATATAGATTTGATAAAGAAAATGATAATAAGCAAAATTTTTTTAATAAATATATAATTTTCATATTAGTAATAATATTGCTAGTATTATTTTTATTATATAGAAAATTTAAATAAATAAATATAAATAAATATAAATATATTATATATATGAGCCGAAATATTATTAAAACATTATTACAGACTAAACAAGTAAAAAAAATTAACGCTAAACAAACCATAGCTAAACAAACACCTCAGAAAATACAAGATACAAATAATGCACAAAAGAATGTCAAAAAATATATAGAAAATATTAGTGTATCAGATTTAATTAAACAACCAAAACAAGAAGTAGTTGAACCAGTTCAGGTAGCTGAAACAGTAGAAGTAAATGAAACAGTAGAAGTAAATGAAACAGTTCAAGAAGTAGCTGAAACAGTTCAAGAAGTAGCTGAAACAGTTCAAGAAGTAAGTGAAACAGTTCAAGAAGTAAGTGAAACAGTTCAAGAAGTAAGTGAAACAGTTCAAGAAGTCGCTGAAACAGTTCAAGAAGTCGCTGAAACTGTTCAAGAAGTAAGTGAAACAGTTCAAGAAGTAAGTGAAACAGTTCAAGAAGTAAGTGAAACAGTTCAAGAAGTAAGTGAAACAGTAGAAGTAAGTGAAACAGTACAAGAAGTTGAAACAGTAGAAGAAGTTGCTGAAACAACACACACTAACGTAGTTGAAGATAAAATTGATACAACACAAATTGCAATAGAATCTGCAAAAACAAAATCTAAAAAAAATAAATTACGTAAATAAAAATACATAAATAAAATAGATTATTTATTTATATTTATAATTTTTTCTTTAATTTTATTTATAATTTTATCTAAATTAATATCATTATAATCATCGTTTAACCAATCATTAATATCAATATTTCCATATTTTAATATTTCATCTCGATCATTAATAATATTAACCGCATAATTTCTAATCATATTTTTAACATAAATATTATTTTCTTTAATTGTTTTTATTAATTGTCCAACTAAAATTTTAGGTTCTAAATCAGAGTATGTTAATCTCATATCGACATACCAAATAGCCCATAGAGCACAAAATCCCCCGGGATCACCTATTTTTTTCTTTTTATTTTCTAATATATCCAATAATTGGAAACTTATTTTTGGTAAATAATCAGATGGTTTTAAATATTTAATATTTTCATCAATTTCTTTAAATCTAGAATATAATATTTTATCTAATAAATCTGGATTATAATTAACACCTGGTGGACTAGTAGAACCATGCGGTTCAAAACGTTCTACTACTTTATTGAAAACATCATAAATAATATAATTTGCATGAGATCCTTCTTTTAATTCAATACCAAGTGGTAAAATTATAAACTGTTTTCCAGCTTTAACACAATCTTTTATATGTTCAAAAAAATGATTAACTACATATAATTTATAATTAATCCAAATTATTTCAAAATTTAAAAATTCTGATCTTGAATTCATTAATATACCCATCGATTTATAAAAATCTTGTATATTTTTGTTTTCAATAAACTCCGTTGTTAATGTAGAACATGATTTTTTATGTTTATTTAATAAAAAAATTAATCCTAATAATACATCTAATGTATTACCTGTAAATGTACACATCGATAATGGTTCTCCTTCAGTTATATTTATACAAATTTTATTTTTTGTTGAAGGATATGATCTTATATTACATATTTTTTCACCAGTTTTAATTTTATTAATATTTTCTAATATATTTTTTTTTATAATTTTTTCACATTCAGTTTGTAATTCATTTTTATTATTTATCATTCTTGTTTTTAATTTTATTGGTTTATCAAATTCTTTACTACATATATTTTCCCATTCTAAATCAAATAAATCAGGTTTATTGCGTAGTTTATTTAAATATGATTTTACAATTAAATTAATAAATTCATCTTTGTCTTTATCTTTAATTAAATCTAATAACATTATATCTTGTTTATTTTTACTAAATATATCTATTTTACGTTTTTCTAAAATATGTTTATATTGTTTCCATAAATTTAAATTTATAATATAAAATAAACAGCTGTTTCCATTATAATCCTTTATATTTAAATTAGTTTTATCTATTAATTTTTCAAAAATTTCAGTATTTGATTCATTATAGTTTTCCAAAAATATATGAAATGGTAATTTACCATTAATATTCCAAAGATTATAATTTAAATTATCTACTGACATTAATAATGATGCTATATTATAATTTTCTTCAATAAAAGCATAATGTAATGCAGTATTTCCAAATACATCTTGAATATTAATGTTACATTTTTTTTCAATTAATTTATTTAATAATTCAATCTGATTTATAGTAGCTACATAGTGTATTACACTAAATTCGTGAGTATAATCTTGAATATTTATATTTATATTATTTTCAATCAAAAAAATACATATATTAGTTAAACGCAAGTTAGTAGCTAAATGTAACGCAGTTTCACCATTCATAGAACGTGTATTAATATTTCCAATATATTTTAAAACAATCTTGACAATATCAATATTACGGGTAAATATTGATAAATGTAAAGAATTATATCCGTTTATATCAAGTGTATTCGGATTAGAATTATATTCTAATAATTTTTGTATCATGACAATATTTTTTTTTTGAATTGCATAATGTAATGGAATTTTTTTTTGTTTATCTTTAATATCTAAAATATTAATACCAATCGATTCTTTATTTTTTTCTAAAAGATATGTTGTAATATTGTCATACCCATACTTTATACTTAAATATAATAAAGAACGTTCTTCAGAATCTGTAATATCAATTCTGGCATTTTTCTCAACTAATATTTTTATAATATCTAATTTATTATATAAAATAGCATAGTACAATAAATATTCTTGTGTATCATCTCGTAAATTAAAATCTAAATCATTATTATCATTTATATATTTTTTAAAATTGTCCCATTCATTATTTTTTATTAAAGTAAATAATTTATTATAATCAACATTATAATCAACATTATAATCAGTATTACTCATATATATTTTACTCTTAAAATTAATTTTTAACTTTAAGAATCTAATAGAATTTCTAAATAATACATATATATTTGTTCTAATATATTTTTTTTTTCTATATGATAATCACGTAATAAATTTTGAGCAGTATTATATTGAAAAAATCCAATATTACCTATTTCATTATTATTTTGTATTTCCAAATTTGTATTTTTTTTTATTTCAGCAATATAATATATATGTCTATATTTTATACCATTTGTACCTATAAGATTTTCTTCTATAGGTTCTAATTCATTTATTATATTTATATTTTCTAAATTTATATTTGTTTCTTCAGAAAATTCACGTAATGCACAATCTAATGTAGTTTCATTTTTATCTTTTCTACCTTTAGGAAAGCCCCACTCTAAAAAACTATATAATGGTTTTATGTTTTTTATATAAAAATCTAAATTTAATTCAACATCTACACCAGATATACTATTTTTTAATTTGTTAAATTTTTCTTGTGCTATTATATATTCTTTTTTAATATTTTCTATGCGAATTTTATCATTATTCCATATTTCTTTCCATAATTCTTCAAATGTCTTTATTTTTAATAATTCTATTTCTGTTTCATGCATATATTGAAACAGAGAATTAATTTGATCTACATTATCTATTTTATATTTACCACGAATAAAATCCATGAAACCAATAGAATGCCTACGTTGTATCAATAAAAATTTTATATTTTGCATATACGTGCTAATTTTTTCTAGATCATTTTTATTTTGTAAACAAATATTTGGAATTTTATGTTTTAAATTTATTTTTTTATGTTTTATAATTTTATCAGTAAATGATGATACATCAAGTAATATAATACCCCAACTTGTTATAGGATCTTTTTCATAATTATTTTTATTAGAATAATTATACTTCTTATTATTCATTATTATAATAATGATATAATAATATAGATAATTCTTTAAATAAAATTTTTTATAAATCATTATTTATATCTGCCGAATTTTCAGTATTTGGGTTTGATGATTCCGTATTTTCCAACATTGCTTCTTGCACTTTCTTTTCAACATCAAAAAAATCTTCAATATTATCATATTTTTTAGGTTCATATATTTGTCGGATATGTGTTTCTATTTCAGAATCTGTTGCAATATCTTCCATAAATCCAAAACAAATAATTTCATTAGATTTATCTATTATTTTTTTGCTGGTAATTTTAACTCTAATATATGTTCCTTTTTTTAGAATAATGAATTTTTGTTGAAGTTGTTGTGCCTCATTTTTTGTCGACGATTCTTTTTTAGCGATCCATGATGACAAATTTTGATTATATGTAAATTTATCTTTATTCAAACTATTAAATGGTTTAATAATTATATTTAAAGGTCCATTTTTTAATATAATTAATTTATCAGTTATACCATTAATTTGTGCAATAATATATGTATTATTTATTGGACGACATAATGTACAAAGAAATTTAACATCGTATTTTGCACAACACATTGGGTCTTCAGGTATAATACGTCCATCATTAATTAATTCTAATTCGTGTATTTTAACAATATAACCGTAGTCTTGATAACATCTATTATTGTGGTCTTTTTCAAGATTTAATTTAATATATTTGCGAATATTATTATCCATTTCGCGTGGTAATATACGGACTGTGCCGGTAAGATAAGTAGATATATACGGATTATTTATCATATAATATATAGTTAATAATATTATATTATACTTAACTATATTATAATATATTAACTATAATATTATCAATTTTTATTCAATTGATATTATATTTGTTATATTTAATATATTTTTTATATTTTATCTATAATAATATTATAAATGGATCATTCAATTGATTATAAAAAAAAGTATCTCAAATATAAAGCAAAATATCTTGAGTTAAAAAATAGTTTGGCAGGTAGAGGTAGGTGTACTGATAAAAGTACTGGAATTCAATGTTCATGTGATAAATATAAAGAATCAAAACCAAATAAACAAGGAAGAGTTTATTGTTTAAATTGTTCTCATAGTAAACATTAAAAAATAAT
>Ga0214921_10007705_pt1 | contig 14244 bp, 13 predicted proteins | sample LL1505_MetaG_FD_177992 | JGI IMG/M metagenome (GOLD analysis project Ga0214921, IMG submission 177992) | Freshwater microbial communities from Lake Lanier, Atlanta, Georgia, United States - LL-1505 | ecosystem: Environmental > Aquatic > Freshwater > Lake | place: USA: Georgia | collected... | reverse complement strand
CGAGTTGCAAAAGCATTAGCTGAAAATTTTGCTGGTCTTTGGCAAAAGCCTGAGGATGTATTAACTACAACATTTGATATTGGCCATAAAGAATTAGTAATTGTCAGGGAGATTGAAGTTTTCTCTCACTGCGAACATCACTTAACTCCATTTCATGGCGTGGCTCATATTGGTTACATTCCAGGTGAAAGTGGCCGAATAACTGGTATTTCTAAATTAGCTCGCGTTGTTGATTTATATGCCAGGCGCCCACAGGTTCAAGAGCGGTTAACATCTCAAATTGCCGATGCCTTAGTTGAAATCTTGCAACCTGGTGGAGTTATAGTAATTATTGATTGTGAACATCTATGTATGTCAATGCGCGGCGTTAGAAAATCACAAGCTAGAACAACAACAAGTGCTGTTCGAGGTCAGCTGTTAAATCCTGCAACTAGGGCTGAAGCAATCTCACTTATTAATCAAAGCAGGTAATAATTATGTCTCGTACTTTAGTAATGGGAATTTTAAACATAACACCAGACTCATTTGCTGACGGTGGAAAGTATTTATCTAAAGAGGATGCAATCAAGCAAGGTCGAAGATTGATTGCAGAAGGTGCGGACATAATTGATGTTGGCGGTGAATCTACTAAACCAGGGGTTGATCGGGTAAGTCAAGAAGAGGAATTAGCAAGAGTTATACCCGTAGTTACTGAGTTGATAAAAGATGGCGCGGTAGTAAGTGTTGACACCATGCGATCTGAGGTAGCAAAACAGGCAATTGCTGCTGGTGCTAGCTATATAAATGATGTTAGCGGTGGGTTAGCTGATAAGAATATGGCCCCATTAATTGCTCAACATCCAAAGGTTCAATACATAGCGATGCATTGGCGTGGACATTCAAAAGAGATGCAGAAAAAAGCTGTATATAAAGATGTGGTCAAAGAAGTAAAAGATGAATTAGATGAACGAGTTTCAGAGTTATTAAAAGCAGGAATTGATCCAGAACAAATCATCTTGGATCCAGGAATTGGTTTTGCCAAAGAGAGTGAACATAATTGGGAAATACTAAGAAATATTGAAAGATTCCAACTACTTGGCTACCCATTATTAATCGGTGCCTCACGCAAAAGATTTCTGGGTGAATTAGTGAATGCATCTGAACCAGACAAACGAGAAGCGGCCACCATTGCACTAACTACTGAACTTGCAAGGCTTAAAGTTTGGGGTGTGCGCACCCATGCTGTAAAGGCTCATCAAGATGCAATCTCTGTTATGGAAAGGCTTCGAAAGTGAGTGATCTGATAAGAATTGTGGGCGTAAAAGCAAAAGGATTTCATGGCGTATTAGAAAATGAACAAAAGCGTGGCCAAAAGTTTATCGTGGATGTTGAGCTAAGGCTGACACTTTCTAGACTAAATGATGATCTAAGTAAAACTGTTAATTACGCGCAAGTTGCAATGGTAATTAATGATCAAATAACTGGTAAACCTCAAAGATTAATCGAGAGTTTAGCGGAGAATATTGCTATTAAAATCCTCAAAGATTTTAAGAAAGTAAAGTCGGTGAAAGTGACAGTCCATAAACCAAAAGCGCCAATCAAATTAAATTTTAAGGATATTCAAGTTGAAATTGAAAGAAGTAGATGAAGGCAGTAATTGCTCTTGGTTCAAACCTTGAAAATAGGAAGTTGAATTTAGATATTGCTATTACTCATCTAGAGAATCTTTTACAAGATATTAAAGTCTCTCCATATATTGAAACTAAACCCGTTGGTGGGCCAATCCAAGATGATTTCATTAATGCCGTAGTTATTGGTGAGTGTCTGTTAACTCCTGAAAATCTCTTAACCGAATTACTTAAAATAGAGGATCAAATGGGTCGGGTGCGCGAGGTTAAATGGGGCCCAAGAATTATTGACTTAGATTTAATAGTGCATGGTGAAAAAGTAGTTGATTCAATTTTCTTAAAGCTGCCCCATCCGCTGGCGCAATCAAGGGAGTTTGTTTTAAAACCATGGTTAGCCATTGATCCAGAAGGTGTTATCCCTGGAGTTGGTGCAGTAAAAACTCTATTGGCATCAATTCAAAGCGCAAGTTAAACTCTTCCTCTAGCCCGGTACCCGGAAAGGACTGGAGCCATGATTGAAGTCATTAAATCTGTCGATGATTTGTCGCGCCAAAAATGGGATGTATTAGTTCCGACCATGGGAGCACTTCATGCTGGCCATCAATCCTTAATCAAATTAGGTAAAAATCTTGGCGAAAAAGTAATTGTTAGTATTTTTGTGAATCCTCTGCAATTTGAAAATAAGGCAGATTTAGAAAATTATCCAAAAAGTTTTGATCAAGACTTACAAATGGCTCAAGAAGCTGGAGCAACGGCAATATTCTCACCATCTGAATCAGATATTTACCCAGGACAAATTGAAAAGATAGAAGCTGGCTCGGTGGGAGATATCTTTGAAGGTAAATCAAGACCAGGACATTTCTCTGGCGTATTAACTGTAGTTAAGCGTTTATTTGATTTAGTTAACCCAAAGCACGCAGTTTTTGGAGAGAAAGATTTTCAACAGTTATTTTTAATTAAAAAAATGGTAAATGATTTTAAACTACCAGTAAATATTGTGTCAGCACCTACGATTAGAGACAGTAGTAATTTGGCTCTTTCATCTCGCAACTCTCGGCTATCTGATGAAGATAAAAAAGTTGCACAAGTTATTTATCAGGCATTAACTCAAAACAACATTGATGATGCGCGAAAATTACTGGAAAAAGTAGATGGTTTTTCTCTGGATTACCTGGAGGCAATTGATGAACAAAGTTTTAATCTGGCAACTCCTGATGCCAAAAATAAGCGTCTAATTATCGCTGGTTGGGTAAATCAGGTCCGATTGATCGACAATATGGCAATGGGAAGTAAGAGATGAAGTTATTAACTGGTTCCCCAGGTTGGAGCACCTCAGCGGATGTAATTGTTATTGGATCTGGCGTTGCAGGTCTTACTACCGCATTAAATCTTCGTTCTTATGGGATGTCTGTTTTATTGGTAACTAAAGCAAGAATTGATGAAGGTTCAACCAAATGGGCACAAGGCGGAATAGCTGCAGCGCTTGGACCCGGTGATACACCAGATCAACATAAGAAAGATACTTTGGCAGCCGGCGCAGGATTATGTGACACAAAAGCGGTTGATGTTTTAGTTTCAGAAGGACCAGAAGCTGTAAGAAAATTGATTGCCCAAGGTGCAGTCTTTGATAAATCTGAAACAGGTGAAATTGCATTAACCAGAGAAGGCGGACATCTTCGAAATAGAATTTTGCATGCAGGCGGTGATGCAACTGGAGCAGAGGTTTCAAGAGCATTACTTGCAGCTGTTAGAGATGATGATGGCATAGAAATTATTGAGCACGCACTTGCAATTGATGCGTTGAAAAGTCCTGCCGGCAGAGTTTGCGGAGTGACTTTGCATGTTATTGGCGCCGGCAGCAGAGATGGTGTTGGCAGAGCATTGGCAAGAGCGGTTGTTGTTGCAACTGGAGGTCTTGGTCAGGTTTATTCACAAACTACTAACCCGGCTGTTTCAACGGGTGATGGAGTTGCATTGGCATTAAGAGCCGGCGCAAAAGTAGCTGATGTTGAGTTTGTTCAATTTCATCCAACTGTTTTGTGGCGAGATTTAGCTAATCGTGGGCAGCAACCATTAATTAGTGAGGCAGTGCGTGGTGAAGGTGCAATTTTGTTGAATAACAAAAATGAACAATTTATGGTTGGTAAACACCCGCAAGCTGATCTAGCACCTAGAGATGTTGTTGCCATAGAGATATTTAATCAAATGCAGATTAGTGGACAACCACACGTTTGGTTAGATGCAACTAAAATAAAGGATTTCGCTAATAGATTTCCAACTATTTATGCCTCTTGCATTAAAAATGGAATTGATCCAACTAAAGAAAAGATCCCAGTTGCACCTGCATCTCACTACGCTTCTGGTGGTGTATTAGTTGATTTAAATGGAAAATCTTCAGTGGATGGGCTTTATATTTGTGGTGAATCAGCTTGTACTGGAGCTCATGGCGCAAACCGCCTAGCTTCTAACTCATTGCTTGAAGGGCTAGTTTTTGGAGCCCGAATTGCAGCCGCACTTTCAATTGATTTACCCGCGCAGCAGCAACCAGTTGAAGATGGGAAAAGTATTTTGCTTGATCCAAAAATTCTGCTTCCACTTCAAATTGCAATGAGTGAAGGAGCAGGGGTTTTAAGATCAGAAGCATCCTTAACAAAAACTCTACAAACTTTAGAAGAGCTTTCTAAATTAACTAGTAAAGATCCAAGAATTGAAGCTTGGGAAGCTACCAATCTTCACCTACTTGCAACTGTAATTGTGAAATCAGCATTACTTCGAACTGAATCCAGAGGTTCTCATTGGCGAAGTGATTACCCACAAACACAAAGTAATTGGACCAGTAGGATCATCCAACAGATAGATTCTGAAGGAAATTGGCAAAGCAAGGTGGAGGTGATTTAAGTGAATCAACTTCGAGATAACTTAAAAAAGCTAGGCCTGTCACCAAATCATATTTTTCAATTGGTTAAAGATTCTATTGGTGAGGATTTAGCAGGTGGAGAGGATATTACTTCAGTTGCAACTATCTCTAGCTCGCAGGTTTCAACAGCAGATTTCACTACAAGGGCAGCTGGTGTAGTCAGCGGTTTGCATGTAGCAGCAGCAGTTCTTGAGTACTGCGGTGTTACTCATTACGAGGTTTTAGTTGATGAAGGAGCAAAAGTTGCAGCTGGCAAAGTTTTAATCACAGCACAGGGGAATACTCAAAAAATATTGTTGGCAGAGCGAACTGCTCTTAATTTTCTGTCTCACTTAAGTGGAATTTCAACACTAACAAGTAAATGGATAGCTGAAGTCGAAGGTACTAAATGTCAGATTAGAGATACTCGTAAAACAACACCAGGACTTCGAACTTTGGAAAAGTTTGCAACCCGAATGGGTGGAGCTACTAATCACAGAGTTTCACTTTCAGAGGCTGCATTGATAAAAGATAATCACATAGTTGCTGCCGGCAGTATTACCGCAGCTTTTTCTGCAACAAAAAAGATGTTTCCTGGAAAATCGATTGAGGTAGAGGTTGATTCAATCGATCAACTTAAGGAAGTAATTGAACTAAAGCCAGATGTAATTCTGCTCGACAATATGAGTGTGCAACTATGCCAAGAAGCAGTGGCAATAGCTGCAGGCAAGGTAAAACTCGAAGCATCAGGAGGCTTAACCTTTGAAAACGCAAAGGCTTATGCAAATACCGGTGTTGATTATTTAGCGGTCGGATCACTCACACACTCAGCCCCAGCTTTAGATATTGGCCTCGACTTCAGAAAGGGTAAATAATGTTGCTTGCAATTGACGTTGGAAACACAAACACAGTTCTTGGAGTTTTCAATAAAGATAAGTTAGAACAATCTTGGAGAGTAAAAACTGATCCAAGAGATACCGCTGATGAATTGTGGCTGCAGTACTCAGCATTAGTTGAAGGATTTGATATCACTGGAGTTTCGATCTGCTCAACTGTGCCGGCAGTTCTTAGAGAAATTAGAAAACTTCTTGATGAGCATTATCAGGATATTAAAACCACAATTATTGAACCAGGGATTAAAACAGGTGTACCTCTGCTGGTAGATAATCCAAAGGAGATTGGTGCTGATCGAATTGTTAATTCATTAGCAGCTTTTACTTTGTATGGCTCTGATGGACCAGCAATTGTTGTTGATTTTGGTACCTCAACCAATCTAGATGTGGTTTCCCCAAAGGGAGAGTTTCTAGGTGGTGCGTTAGCACCTGGTATTGAGATCTCAGTTGATGCCCTAGCTGCAAGAGCTGCTCAACTTCGCAAAGTTGAATTAGTAAAACCAAAATCAGTTATTGGTAAGAACACCGTAGAAGCACTGCAATCAGGAACGATCTTTGGTTTTGCCGGGCAAGTAGATGGATTAGTAAATCGAATAATTGATGAATTAGCTGATCTATATCCTGATTCTGGAGATGTCTGCGTAATTGCAACCGGCGGGCTTGCGCCATTGGTGCTTGGTATTAGCGAGATGATCGAATTTCATGAGCCAGATCTAACATTAATTGGATTGCGCTTAGTTCATGAGCGAAATTAAATCATTACCGCTCACCTCACCCGCTAAGATTTAATACATCATGGCTGATGAAGATGATCTACCCGAACAACTACGTATCCGGCGAGAAAAGCGAGCTGCGATATTAAAGCGTGGTGGCCAGCCATATCCAGTTTCTGTCCCTAGAACAACCACTTTATTAGAGATTAGAACAAAGCATAAAGACCTACCAATTGATGTTTCCACCGGAGTTATTGAATCAATTACCGGTCGAGTAATTTTCAAACGTGATACTGGAAAATTATGTTTTGCTAATTTACGTGAAGGTGATGGCACAGAGCTGCAAGCAATGTTTTCACTAGATAAAATTGGCGAAGAACAACTTGAAATTTGGAAATCTGAAATTGATTTGGGAGATATTGTCTCGGTAACCGGTGAGGTAATTACCTCAAAACGTGGTGAGTTATCCATTTTAGCTAACTCCTTCACACTCGCCGCAAAAGCATTAAGGCCACTACCAGTTGAACATAAACCACTCTCTGAGGAGAGCCGCGTTCGTATGCGTTATGTTGATTTGATTGTTAGAGAAGAAGCAAGAAGTAATGCCAGATTGCGTCCAGCAGTTATGAAGTCACTGCGCCAAACTTTTAGCAGCAGAAATTTTATTGAGGTAGAAACTCCAATGTTGCAGGTAATGCATGGCGGAGCAGCTGCTCGACCATTTAAAACCTTTAGTAATGCTTACGAAATGGATTTGTTTTTAAGAATTGCACCTGAGCTCTACTTAAAGCGTTGTGTGGTGGGCGGCCTAGAAAAAGTTTTTGAAATAAATAGAAACTTTCGGAATGAAGGTGCAGACTCATCTCACTCACCTGAGTTTGCGATGATTGAAACTTATGAGGCATATGGTGATTGGAATACCATGGCTGAACTAACTAGAACTTTGGTGCAAGATGCAGCTAAAGCAGTCTTTGGTTCCCACATAGTTAAGCACCATGATGGGCGTGAATTAGATCTTGGTGGAACTTGGAGTGAGATATCTTTATTTGATGCCATTTCAGAATCAGTTGGCGAAAAAGTAACTGGTGAGAGTTCAATTGATGATCTTAAAAAGATTGCTACAAAGCTAGGAATGAAGCTTGATCCTAAATGGATAAAAGGAAAAATTGCCGAAGAAATTTTTGAACATGTAGCAATTGAGAAATTAAGTAAGCCAACATTTGTTAAGGGCTTTCCAATCGATACCTCTCCATTGGTTCGAGCACACCGTGAAATACCGGGCGTGGCAGAGAAGTGGGATTTATATATTGAAGGATTTGAGTTAGCGACTGGATACTCTGAGTTAGTTGATCCAGTAGTTCAACGTGAGCGATTGACCGAACAAGCAAAACTTGGCGCTTCAGGAGATTTAGAGGCGATGGGATTAGATGAGGATTTCTTAAGAGCTATGGAACATGGCATGCCACCAATGGGCGGCATGGGTATGGGTGCTGATCGATTATTAATGGCGCTAACTGGACTTGGGATTAGGGAGACAATTTTATTTCCATTAGTTAAGCCAACTGCAGGAGATGAGTAATGAGTGCTGTAATTAGATCAGCTAAAACCTCTGATGTTAAAAAAATTAGAGCAATTATTGATACCTATGCAGTAGAGCGAAAGCTGTTGTCAAAGGAAACAGTTACCTTATTTGAAAGCGTTCAAGAGTTTATTGTTGCTGAAGTTGATGGCGAAGTTGTTGGCTGCGGGGCTTTGCATGTGCTCTGGGAGGATATTGCTGAAGTTAGAACTGTTGCAGTGGTAGGAAAAATGCATGGCAAAGGTATTGGTCACTTAATATTAGAAAGTATTTTGGCAAAAGCTAAAGAGGTTGGCGTTAAAAAAGTATTTTGCTTAACATTTGAAACAAAGTTTTTTGGATCTCATGGTTTTGTAGAAATTCAAGGTGCACCAGTTGATCCAGAGATTTACGCCCAACTTCTGCGTTCCTATGATGAAGGTATTGCTGAATTTCTCGACCTAGAGAGTGTTAAGCCCAACACACTGGGAAATACCAGAATGCTGAAAATTCTTTAAGTTTCTGGGCATAAACACCCCAGTTATGGGGTTATAAAGCCGTAACACACCCAATATATGGGTGAGTTATTCACAGCCTATTCGAAGTGCGCAATGTCGCCTCTTGGTATTAGGCTATTTACATCAAGTCAAGAAAGGTATGAGCAATGTTTGAACGGTTTACCGATCGTGCCAGACGCGTTGTTGTGCTGGCGCAAGAAGAAGCACGCATGCTCAACCATAACTACATCGGTACTGAACATATTCTTTTAGGTTTAATTCATGAAGGTGAAGGCGTTGCCGCTAAAGGACTTGAGTCCCTTGGAATTTCACTTGAAGCAGTTCGTTCACAAGTAGAAGAGATTATTGGTCAAGGTCAACAAGCTCCATCTGGTCATATTCCATTTACACCTCGTGCTAAAAAAGTTTTGGAGTTATCTCTTAGAGAAGCTTTGCAATTAGGACACAACTACATTGGTACTGAGCATATTCTTTTAGGTTTAATTCGTGAGGGTGAGGGAGTTGCTGCTCAAGTTTTGGTAAAACTTGGCGCAGATCTTTCTCGAGTTCGCCAACAAGTTATTCAATTACTTTCTGGTTACCAAGGCAAAGAGGCGGTTGCAGCAGGTGGACCTGCCGAAGGCCAGCCATCAACATCATTAGTTTTAGATCAGTTTGGACGAAACCTTACGCAAGCAGCCCGTGAAGGAAAGCTTGATCCAGTAATTGGTAGAGAAAAAGAGATTGAGCGAGTTATGCAGGTGCTTTCTCGTCGCACCAAAAACAATCCAGTTTTAATTGGTGAACCAGGTGTTGGAAAGACTGCAGTTGTTGAAGGTTTAGCGCAGGCAATTGTGAAGGGTGATATTCCAGAGACTCTTAAAGATAAGCAGCTTTACTCATTAGATCTTGGCGCACTAGTTGCCGGTTCTAGATACCGTGGAGATTTTGAAGAGCGATTAAAGAAGGTATTAAAAGAGATTCGCACCCGTGGCGACATCATTTTGTTTATTGATGAGATTCATACATTAGTTGGTGCAGGGGCTGCTGAAGGGGCAATTGATGCGGCTTCGATATTAAAGCCAATGCTTGCCCGTGGTGAGTTACAGACAATTGGCGCGACCACTCTGGATGAGTATCGCAAGCACTTAGAAAAAGATGCAGCACTTGAGCGACGCTTTCAACCAATTCAAGTTGCCGAGCCAACTGTTGCGCACACAATTGAAATTCTAAAAGGACTTCGCGATCGCTATGAAAGCCACCATAAGGTTTCTATCTCAGATGGTGCGCTAGTTTCTGCGGCCACCTTGGCTGATCGTTATGTTTCAGATCGTCATCTGCCAGACAAAGCAATTGATTTAATTGATGAGGCAGGCTCTCGACTTCGAATTCGCCGAATGACCGTGCCACCTGAAATTCGTGAATATGATGACAAGATTGCAGCTGCTCGCAAAGAGAAAGAGTCAGCAATTGATGGGCAAGATTTTGAAAAGGCTGCTTCTTTGCGCGATAAAGAGAAATCTTTAATTACTGAAAAATCTGAGCGAGAGAAGAATTGGAAAGCTGGCGATCTTGATGTGGTTGCAGAGGTTGATGAAGAGTTAATCGCTGAAGTACTTTCAACTGCAACTGGTATTCCAGTATTTAAGTTAACTGAGGCAGAGACTGCTCGATTACTTAAGATGGAGGATGAATTACATCGCCGGGTGATCGGCCAAGATCAAGCAATCAAGGCATTGTCACAAGCAATTCGTAGAACACGTGCTGGACTTAAAGATCCAAAGCGTCCTGGCGGATCCTTTATTTTTGCTGGACCTTCTGGTGTTGGTAAGACAGAGCTTTCAAGAACTCTTGCACAATTCCTATTTGGTGATGCAGATGCATTAATTCAATTAGATATGTCTGAGTACTCAGAAAAACACACTGCTTCTCGTTTATTTGGTGCTCCTCCAGGTTATGTTGGATATGACGAGGGTGGTCAGCTAACTGAGAAGGTGCGACGTCGCCCATTCTCTGTAGTTTTATTCGATGAGATTGAAAAGGCACATCCAGACATCTTCAATTCACTGCTGCAGGTATTAGAGGATGGTCGATTAACTGATGCGCAAGGTCGTGTGGTGGACTTTAAGAACACCATCATCATTATGACCACCAACCTTGGTACTCGCGATATTTCAAAATCATTATCTCTTGGCTTTGCAAATGTGGCAGATGCGCAAGGAAGTTATGAGCGCATGAAGGCAAAGGTAGGAGATGAGCTAAAGACTCATTTCCGTCCTGAGTTCTTAAACCGTATTGATGACATCGTGGTATTCCATCAGTTAACTGAGAATGAGATCGTCAAGATTGTTGACCTAATGGTTGCTCAATTAGATGAGCGACTAAAGGCAAAAGATATGGGAATTGAGTTAACAACTGCTGCTAAATCATTGCTAGCAAAGCGTGGTTATGACCCAGTTCTTGGCGCTCGCCCACTTCGCAGAACAATTCAACGAGAGCTTGAAGATGTGTTGTCTGAGAAGATGCTCTTTGGTGATCTAAAGGCCGGTGAAATCATTTTGGTAGATGTTTCAGATGCAACTGATACTGCAACCTTTACCTTTAAAGGCACACCAAAATCTGCTTTGCCAGATGCACCTGGTGATTTAGCAGAAGCTACTAGTTAATCTTCACCTTACTAATTGCTTGCTCAACTCGAGCTGCTTCTAGTATTTCAATTCCGGCAATCTTTAAATCACTTCCTACTGGCACGATCGCGCGTTTAAACCCAAGACGGGCAGCCTCTGAAACTCTTTGAGTAATTCCAGTTACTTTTCGAATTTCACCAGCTAAGCCAACCTCACCAATTGCAACTAGATCTGCTGGTAGAGCTAAACCTTTTGCAGCAGATGCCACCGAGAGTGCAACTGCAAGATCTGCGGATGGTTCAGTAATTTTCATACCACCAACAGTTGCCACATAAACATCTCTTCCTGAAATTTTAATTCCTGCTCGAAGCTCTAACACAGCTAAAGTCATTGCAGTTCGTGAGTTATCCAATCCACTTGTTACTCGTCTGGAGTTACCCCAATCTCGACCATCTGTATTTGATGCGCTTACTAATGATTGAATCTCAGCAAGTAAGGCTCGTCTTCCCTCAAGGGCAACAGTTACACAAGTACCAGGAACTGGATCACTATGACGGGAGGTAAACAAACCAGTTGGATCTGGTAATCCAACAATTCCGGAGTCATTTAAATCAAAACATCCAACCTCATCAGATGCACCAAAACGATTCTTGATCGCCCTTATTAATCTAAGTCTGGAGTGGCGCTCACCTTCAAAGTTAAGGACAACATCAACTAAATGTTCAAGCAATCTTGGGCCAGCGATAGATCCATCTTTTGTTACATGGCCAACTAAAACTAAAGTTATTGATCGTTCTTTAGCAATTCTGATTAAGGCTGCGGCAATCTCGCGAACTTGGGTGACACCACCAGGTGAGCCATCAACTGTGGAGCTAGAAATAGTTTGAATTGAGTCAATTACTAATAATTCAGGCTTAACCGAATCAATATGGGCAATTACTGCGCCTAAATCAGATTCTGCTGCCAACCACAAATTCTTATCAATCGCATTCAAACGCTCAGCTCTTAATCTAACCTGTGAAGCAGATTCTTCACCACTGATATATAAAGAAAGAATTCCTTGTTTAGCAGTTTCTGCTGCAACCGTTAATAGCAATGTTGATTTACCAACACCAGGTTCACCGGCTAATAAAATTGCAGCTCCTGGGACTAAGCCGCCACCCAGCACACGGTCTAACTCACCAACACCACTACTTCTAGCCTTTGCACTTGCTAAATCAACATCACCAATTGGTTTGGCAGCTGAAGTTACTGAACCGGCAACGAGTGATAACTTTTTTGGTGCAGCTACTTCTTCAACGCTGCCCCAAGCCTGACACTCACCGCATCTACCAACCCATTTGGTGGCACTCCAACCACACTCAACACAACGGAATGGATCTTTTGCAGGTGCTTTTGCCATGGCGTTAATCTAATGGCAAGGACTGACTATCTGCTTTCTTGCGCAGCCTTAGTCGCAGGGTGGATCACAAAGAGTGGAAGTTCACGCTTTTTCTGAGCCTTACGCGCTGCTGAAATTGCAGCCATTCGGCTGTCACATAATTTTTCTAACTCCGCATAACCTTTTGGACCCATCATTGTTATCAACTCAATCTTGCTTGATTGATAAACCGGAACTTTTCCAACATGAGCCTCCGAGTTGCTGGTGCAGTACCAATCAAAATCAGCGCCACCTTCACCCCAAGCATTTCTTGTGTACTCACCAATTACTACCACCGTAATTTCTTTATCTCCAATATCTCGGGTCTCCCATGACCTACGAAGTGGCAATTGCCAACAAATATCTGGCTTTGTCTCCACAAAATGAACCTGATCTTTAATTGCTAAATGATGAAGTGCGCACCCAAATGATCCAGAGTACCCAGGTGCTTCATAACCAACACGATTTAAAAATATACAGGAATCTTTAACTTTTCTAGTCTTACGATCTTTGTCTAAACCAATTTCAGAAATTTGTAATTTGCCGCCAGACTTCTTTGGCCGCGCTTGATCATAAAATTGCCATTGTGCCTTAGTTAATTTTTTTGCAGCCTTTAATACGCGAGCTTCATCTTCTTTACCGGTGTAATAAGCACCATCTGAACAGCAGCCAGCGTCGGGTTTATCGCCATCTATGCCACAGCAACCATTTCCATAAATACATTGCCAATATGAGGTTAGCCAAGTTAAATCACATTTGAATATTTCCTCAGGATTTGCTGGGTTTTCAAACTCCACCCAATCTCGCGCGAAATTAGGAGCTACCTCATTCTTAGAAAACTTTGAATTCACTCTTTTTTTGGTAGCCATAGCGCCATAGTTTAAGGGTCAAGTGTGGTTAATGACTAATTGGGTAGGCTTTAAGTATGAGCACTGTAATGACAAATAAATGCATTGGCTTTATTGGTGTTGGTGTGATGGGCTCTTCAATTATCAAAAGTTTACTTAAGCAATCACTCAACTCTGATCAGATTTGCATAAGCGATAAAAGTGCTGAAAAAGCAGAAGGGCTTGCCAGTCAGTACAAAGTAGCAATCAAATCAATCATTGAAATTGGCCAAAGCTGTGATGTTATTTTTCTGGCTGTAAAACCACAAGATCTTGAGAGTGTTTTATTTGAATTAAAGAAGAGCCTTAAACCAAATGCGTTAGTTATCTCAATTGCTGCCGGAAAGAAAATCAAATTTATCGAAGAACATCTAGCATCAGATGTTGCGGTTGTAAGGGTTATGCCAAACACTCCAGCCCAAATTGGTAAAGGAATCTCGGCAATTGCTGCGGGAACAAAATCTTCAAAAGCAGATATGGAGTTAGTAACTAATTTATTTTTAGCAACTGGTGAGGTTGTTGAAGTAGCGGAGGAGATGCTGGATGCAGTAACTGCGCTAAGTGGCTCAGGACCTGCCTATTTCTTTAGTTTTGTTGAATCGATGATTAAAGCAGGAGTTGAACTTGGATTATCAAATGAAATTGCCACCAAATTAGCAATCGAAACCATCTCTGGGTCAGCTGCGATGCTTAAAGAAAGTGGTTTAGACGCCCAAACATTGCGTCAGAATGTAACAAGTCCAAAAGGAACAACCGCAGCAGCACTTCAAGTTTTTTCAGATAACAATTTTGATTCAGTTATTTTGCAAGCTATGTCTGCTGCTAAAAAAAGGGCACAGGAGTTAGCTTGAGAAAAATCTTAGCTCTATTGGTTTTGGTTGTTGCAACTCTGCCTTATCCAGCAAATGCAGCAACAATGAAAGCAACTAAATCATTGGTTGAATTACCTTATACAAAATCTGATCAAGTAAGCGATGTTTTACTGACACCAGTAAGCATTTTGTTACTTGGAACTACGGAATCACCTAGCTCAACATGGATTAATGGTGCATTAGGTGGACTCAGTGATGGTTTTATAACCAGCTACTCATCTATTGGAGCCCCAATGTGGAACTTAAGATTAGGGGGAGCAAGTGATGAGATAGC
>Ga0214921_10007704_pt1 | contig 14245 bp, 10 predicted proteins | sample LL1505_MetaG_FD_177992 | JGI IMG/M metagenome (GOLD analysis project Ga0214921, IMG submission 177992) | Freshwater microbial communities from Lake Lanier, Atlanta, Georgia, United States - LL-1505 | ecosystem: Environmental > Aquatic > Freshwater > Lake | place: USA: Georgia | collected... | reverse complement strand
TTATCGACCTGATGATGCCCCACATGAGCGGGCAAGAAGCGGTTCGTCAGATTCGAAGCAAGGGGATCCAGATACCGATCGTAGCCTTCACAGCTCTCGACGATCCGACCGTTCATCAGGATGCCCGAGATGCTGGTTGTGACCTGATTGTCACGAAACCATGCAAATCCAAGGACTTAGTAAAGGGCATCCAAAACCTTTTGGAGAACTCCTAAAGGCCCGTTCTGAAGTAAAAGATACCCCTTACCACCCTTATGTGGTACACACACAACAGGCTAGGGAATCTAGTCAACAGATTTTAAACAAGTTTAGGATGGTGCTTTGAGCACGCTACCTCCCGGTCACGCAAGAAACCTTGAGGTAGTACAGAGATGGAGGCCGACATGACGATAGTGTTCGGCGAGCGTTCCTGTGAGTAGATTTACATACCCATACGAGACTCAGCGATATGCACGTGCAGACGTGTTACGAGCGCGACCCGTGTCCGCTGGGTACCCGCATTGCGCACATACTCTCTCTCTTCAAGCACCTCCTCATCGGGAGGTAGATCATGGATCAGCGAATGATAATCAATGCGGTACATCAGGAAGAGTGCCGCATCGCCATCGTAGAGGGTTCAGCCTTAGCTGAACTTGAGCTCGAATCAAACGTTGGGAAAAAAGCCAAGGGCAACGTATACCGCGGGCGTATCTCGCGAATAGAGCCGAGCCTTCAAGCGGCCTTCGTTGACATCGGCACCCATCGAAACGGATTTCTTCAGATCAACGATGTGCACCCATCTTGCTTCAAGAACCCTCCCCCACGCTCAGGAAAGATCCGCATTCAGGACGTGCTCGAACCGGGCCAGGAACTCGTAGTTCAGGTGGTAAAAGAGGAGCGCGACATGAAGGGCGCGACCCTGACTACCTATCTCTCCCTTCCAGGCCGCTACCTCGTTATTATGCCTGGGAGCGATCGTGGTGGAATCTCCCGTAAGATTAGCGACAGCGACCAACGTGTTCGCCTCCGACGATTGAGCCGAGAGCTTGAGGTTCCATCTGGAATCGGAATGATCATTCGAACCGCCGGTCTCGACCGCTCTCAGAGCGAACTATCGCGCGACCTCTCACTTCAATTGAAGCTGTGGGAGAGTATCCTCGTTGCGAATCAAACCGCCTCCGCTCCTAGCCTTCTCTACAAAGATAACGACCTCGCTACGCGAGTCATCAGAGATTACTTTACACCGGACGTCCGTGAGATCATCATCGACGATCCTGAGACCTACCAAACGGTGAAAGAGTTCGTCGGTCAGGTTATGCCGCGCTATCGCTCACGCGTTCGTCTGTACGAGGAGGAGCAACCGATCTTCACTCATCACGGGATCGATCAGCAGGTGCAAGATACCCTCGCTCGAGAGGTAAAGCTGAAGAGTGGCGGATCGATCGTCATCGAGCAACTTGAGGCTCTCGTCGCTATCGACGTGAACTCCGGCAAAGCGACCGACACCTCGAACATCGAGGAGACAGCCTACAAGACAAACCTTGAGGCGGCGGATGAAGTTGCCCGACAACTTAGACTTCGAGACCTCGGTGGGTTGATTGTGATCGACTTCATCGACATGATCGACAAGCGACACCGCAACGCGGTTGAACGCCGTCTTCAGGATGCCGTTGCGACCGACAAGGCACGGATCGAGCTCGGAAGGCTCTCTAAGTTCGGACTCCTCGAGATGTCCCGACAGCGGCTTAGAGCTTCGCTCACGAGCCACGCCCACATCAAGTGCGAGCACTGTCACGGTACCGGAGATATCAAGAACCCAGAGCTTGTTGCGCTTGAGGCTCTTAGAAAGATCCAAGCGGCGGTCGTCGTAGGGCACGTTGCGAAGGTCAAGGCCCGCCTCCCCTCCGTTCCAGCGTTCTTCCTCTTGAACAACAAGAGAGGATTCATCGCGGATCTTGAGAAGGAGCACGGCGTTCAGGTCTTAATCCTCCCAGATGGACGACTTCGACCAGATGAGTACGAGTTTGAGATGGAAGGGGTCCGTGACACGAAGAAGCTCGGCGCGGAAGGAGTAGCGGTCGAAGCCGCTCGTCAACCCGAGGCTCGGCCCGCACCGGCCGCTGCAAGTAACGGAAGAGCCCCACGCAAGTCGGGTGAAGCCCAAAGCCCACGACGCGCTGCGTCGGAGGGGTAGCACAAAAGTTCCTATTCACAAAGAGAACGGCGAGGACGACGAGGGGGAGATCCCCTCGGTCCCTCCTCGCTAGCCTCTGTGTTACATTCGGAGAGCGCCACGCCACCTATCTTTTCCGACCACAGGCCCCCCCCTTTGCACCTTTTCACCGCAAACTTCACCAATTACACCTTGAACTTTCCATGCCCGTTTGGTAAGTTTAGCCTGCTTAAAGTAACAATCAGTCCGAGATACATCGCTACCTGAGAGGCCTCGAGCGAAGGCCTCACATGGGACGCGAGAGCCGAAAACAACCTGTTTTGCGGCAACGGGATCGGTGTGCCCACGCATCGCTCGAAGTGAAGTTAGATTTTTCTTTGTTGTTTCAAGTTCATGTCGATCGGCCAGATACGGGAAGACCTCAAAAAACTCGCCAAGTTGGCGGCAAACGTTAGTGACGCTCATACCTGCTCGGTTTTTCTACCGACAGGGCTCCTGACATCTTCAGCCACCCAACGCACGGCAGATCCCGCCCCGTTCCATCCCCCCCATTCTTCTCAGCCCCAACCCCTCCAAAACGACACCATTGAACTCAAAAAGGTCTTTCATCTCGGCCCCGACCTCGCTGTCGGGAGCATCGAGATGGTAGCAACCCACTCCGCCTCAACGTGCCTCGTGCGGGACTGCCGCATCCAGGTTGGCAACGGGCTGATCGGGTGGGTGGCGGAGAACTCCCGTTCCATCCACGTAGCCCCGTTCGATATGGACAGCTCAGTACTCGGTATCTACACCGAAACGGAGCCGCTCAAGAGCCTCGTAGCGGTGCCTATCCCCATGCCCACCGAGAATCCGAACGCCCGTCCCTTTAGCGGTGTCCTCATGTGCGATAGTCGCAAGGCCTTCTCCTTTACGAAGCCTCAAATGAAGCACCTCGAGGAGATCGCGACCCTCATCTCCCGGCTCCTCTTCTGGAGCCTCTTTAAGAAGGAAACCACCTCCACAGAGAACTCCTGGGATAGCTTCCTGACCAAAACAACCCAACTTAGCGAAGCCATCGGACACGATTCGATCGAATTGGTTCGAATCTCCTTGGACTCATTCCCCGAGCTCGAAGCAGCCCACGGAATCTCAGGAGCGGTGCATCAGAGCGAGCAGTTCGTACGACTGATTCAGCAAGCCCTTCCACCTCACTTTCCCCTTGTTCGGCTACCAAACGGTGATATCCTCCTCGCCCTCGACAACATGATGACGGCGTTCTTCCAAAATAAGATTCGAACGCTGGCAAATCACCTGAACGATCAGGTAAAACCATTTGCCATTCGGATTCAGAGTTTTTCAGGGAAAAGTTTCTCGGCGAAAGCAACTCGCGCGCGTGGCTTCGATATCGATGCCATACTGCAAGCGCTGCCAACGCCGGCAACATCAACGATTGGAAAAGTGGTTGGAGGCTCACGTGCTTAAACTACCGGAAAAGAACTCTCCCCTCAGTACGCAGCTGTGGAAGAAGATGTCCGCATTCATGAGCGCTGACATCGCTATGGACTTAGGCACGGCCAACACGTTGGTGTACGTTAAGGGCGAGGGTGTCGTGTTGAACGAGCCCTCCGTTGTGGCGCTGGACGCCGAGACTGGGGAGCTTCTCGCCGTTGGTCTTGCGGCCAAGCAGATGTTCGGAAAGACCTCGCGAGCGATCCGTTGCGTTCGTCCAATTAAGGACGGCGTCATCGCCGACTTCGGCGTCACCACCGAGATGATCCGACATATGCTGAAGGTCGTTCGCAATCGTTGGTCCCTCGTTCGACCACGCGCAGTGATCGGCGTCCCTTCCGATATCACCCAGGTTGAAAAGCGTGCAGTTCTCGACGCCGCTATCTCATCGGGCGTTCGCCAAGTCTATCTCATTGAGGAATCCATGGCCGCAGCGGTCGGAAGCGGACTTCCTATCGAGCAACCGATCGGCAGCATGGTTGTCGACATCGGTGGTGGCACCACCGAGATAGCGATATTGAGCCTTGGCGGAACGATGTACACCCACGCCATCCGCGTCGCTGGAGACGAGATGGACGAGGCGATCCAACGCTACGTGAAGCAACGATGCGGTCTTGAGATCAGCATCTTCGAGGCGGAGCGAATCAAGATCACCATCGGGTCGCTCCTGCACCACTCGCCACCACTAACGATGAAGACCTTCGGACGGGATGTCAGCACCGGCATGCCCCGTTCGATGGAACTCACCAACGAGATAATTCGCCCAGCCTTCCAAGAGCCACTCTGCGCCATAGTTGGAGCCATCTACACCGCGCTTGAAAACATCAGCCCCGAGGTCGCTCAGGACATCCTCGCCAACGGCGTACACCTCGCTGGAGGAGGCGCGCTTATCCGAGGACTAGCCGAGAAGCTCACCGAGAAGACCGGCATTCGATTTAACTGCGATTCCGATCCCCTCACCTGCGTTGTGCGCGGGGTCGGACGGGTGATCGAGAACCTCGATACGCTTAAGAACGTGTGCATCGCGGCGTAGCTACGAGGCGAAGCCGCTAAAATTGACAAGCTTGTCATGGCCAGGCGCACTTCGGTTCCTACCTCCTCGCACCATACTCCGCTGCGATACTCCGTGCAGTGACCTTATCGTACGGCGAGCGAGCACTGTACACGTTGCACACAGCACAACAGCCGTCGCAACCCGTTCATGAAGAGACAGTTCGCGAGGCGAGCCAGCCACAGTCTGGAGCCAGAAGAGCGCCGACACTATCTCCTCGTTGATAAAGGAGACGACCCGCACGGGTATATCTGCGCCCGGAACACCTGTGATCAGCAGCACAAGCCCGCCCACCCCAACCGTACAATTAAGAACCGACCACGGGGCAGCGAGAATGAGATTGAGCATCAATCCACTCACTGAATAGGTCCCGTTCCACACGATAGTGACGATGGATGTAAGCAACCACGCCGATATCGTCACACAAACTAGGGAGTTCAACCGACTCCTGCCGCCCAATGTGGAACCGATGCCGATACCAGCTAGCGCGGCAAAAGTGAGAACAACACCGATCTCAAACAAGGCCCACGGCCACAAAAGATTCATGCACAGAAAGGTCACAACGAGTCGTTGCGCGAATCTGTGGGGTCGATGCATGAGAAGGGACATGCACAGACACACCGCTGCGAGTAACGCGCGAACAGAGGACATCTCAGACCCTATAGTGAACACATACGCCGTCGCGCTTGCAAGCGCCGCTCCGATCGCCAACCTCCGTGTTCCGAGCGAGGCCCGAAACCTTCGTCCGGCCCCTAGAAACAAGGTGAGCGCGAACCCAAACACCAGGCTCACTTGATATCCGGACACCACAAGAAGATGAGAGAGCCCCACATTGCTGAACAGGCTTTCAACAGGGGGACTGAGTACGTCTCGAAATCCGAATGCCATCGAGAGGAAGAGCGCCCCACCCCTACTCTCGCCCGTAGCGGTAGTTACCGCGTCCGCCATCCACCGACGGACGTCATGTAACCTCGAGGAGGATCGCTGAAGAGGTCTAGATCCGAAGAGCACCTTCATCTCGCCCGACACCCCCCTTCGCCATAACCATCCATCCCACGAGAAAGGATTGAGAGGTCGGACAAGGGGGGTCACCATCCCACGAATCCACACAACATCACCCCGTTCAAGCGCTGAGAGCCCGCGCCAGGGAACGTCAACGGCTCGCCCACGGATAATTCTCCGATCGAATCCAAGTATCTCGCGCCCCAGGAACACAACCTCCCCTGGAACGCGCCGACGGGGAGAATCCTCAACGTGGACCAGCATCTCTACATCAGAACCGGAGACCGGCGGAGGGTGACTCGCACACTCCCATCCTCCGAGCACCGCCCCCACAACGAATCCAACGATGAGCCCCCCGGACCTCCATGCGCTCACCATCCACACCGCACCGAGCACAAACACCAGGAGCATTATGCTCACAGCACCGAGGAACCACGCTACGACTTCTCCAACACACAACCCAACGGTGAAGGGAAACACGGGGATAGCCCTTCGACCGAGAATGAGCCCCCGGCGCCAGCGAGAGGGAGCGGCCCTCGAGTGAAGTGATTGCGAGCGGGATGACATAGAAGTGGGCCACAAATAGAAACCCGCAAACTGCCCATAAGGAGCTGAAGCCGGCTCACAGGATCGCCGCGAGCCCGATCACGTATCGGAACACCTAACTAAAAGTTGCTACCCGTGGTTCACAAATCTCCAGGCACCGGAGATGGCTATGTTTTTCTCTGTAGGGGGGCTACTCTTTTTCTCTGTAGGGGGGCTACTCTTGCAGGTAGGGAAAAGTAGCCCCCCTACACGGGGAAGTCCCGCTACACGGGGAAGGGTGAAAACCCACTACGCAGCCTTCCCCCCCCCGGCTCTCATCTCTCTCAAGAGCTCAAAGGCCGGGTGACTACCTGAGAACACCTACGTACGAAAGCACGGTCGGTTTTCCTGCTCTATTTGAATGCCGAGGGGACTCTCACTTTTGCTGATTGGGCCGGTCACTTCCGCTGCATCTCAGGGTTCCGGGTAGCGTGACCATTTCTTCCCGTGTATACCGATGGAATGACAGGGGATGCGTGACGCAAGAGGGGCTCGCTCCATAGTATTTGAAAACTTATGTACTCAATGATGACTCTATTTACCTGGCAAAGACTCAGCAGCATTTCCCGCTCATTTGCGCAGATATTTCTCGCGCTTATCATCTCTTTTTGCAACACCGCTCCCAGCTTCGCAGGCCCCTCAGAACCATCCGCTAGGCAACAAGCAAGCAACGAGGCCCTTGCGAAGAAAACCCAGAATCCGGTTTCAGACCTCATCAGCGTTCCGCTCCAAAATAACTTCAACTTCGGATTGGGGCCCGAAGATAAGATGGCATGGGTGATGAACGTTCAACCCGTCATACCAGTTCGGGTCTCTGAAGATTGGAACATCATCACCCGTACGATCCTACCGGTCATAAACGTTCCCTCGCTTGCTCCGGGAATGGATAGCGCGGCAGGAATCGGGGACCTCAACTCAACCTTCTTTCTCTCACCTGCTAATCCATCACGATTTATCTGGGGAGTTGGACCAACGATGACCTTTCCCACAGCAACCGACTCATTGCTGGGAGATGGCAAATGGAGCGCTGGACCAGCCGCCGTCGGGCTCCTCATGGAGGGCCCCTGGGTTGTCGGTGCACTCGCCCACCAACAATGGTCCTTGGCAGGATGGGACGATCGCGCGGTAAACCAATTCCTCACACAACCGTTTATTAACTACAACTTTCCAACCGGCTGGTACCTCAGCAGCTCGCCGATAATTACCGCAGATTTTGAGAGCCAACCAGGAAACCAGTGGACCGTTCCACTCGGAGTCGGATTCGGCAAAGTTCACAAATACTTCGGCGTACCTATCAACATCAACTTCGCTCCGTATTACAATGTGGTGACACCCGATGATGGTGCGTCGTGGCAGGCCCGCTTCACGTTTGCGATGCTATTTCCCGAATAACGGAACCGTTTTACGTACAAAATAGCGGTCGATCTTCCCTGTTTTCGCTCAGAAATGAAGTTATTTCACTATCCCCCCTACTCGACCTTTATCGTCCCGGTCGAGGGCTTCGTCGTGATGCGGCCGGCGCCAGACCCGGTGGCAATCGAATAGGTGAAGGTGTAGGTTCCGGGTTTGATCCCCCGAATCGTAATCGTGTTCGTTGAGCTCGTCTTTTGGAGTTTGTATCCCTTCTTCGTCAAAGAGTACGAGTACACATTCTTACCTCCAAATCCCTGCATCTTGATCCTCAGGATGGTAAGGGTCCCCTTACCGAGGCCGATCTTTGAGACATCGTATTTGGGAGTAGCAGGCACCGTAGTAGCGCTTGGATCAAGACAGTCGGCCTGCCCGTTGCCGTTGGTGTCGGTGTCTATCACGTTACACCCACACGAACCGGGGGTGTCTTTTAGTGATCCGCACGGGCACCCTCCCGTTCCCTTTTTGTTCGGATCACTTGGACAGCTGTCGTTACAGTCATACGAGCCATCACCATCGGTATCGACATCAGCGACTCCACACCCGCACACGCCGGGGACCGTCTTCGTGTTGTCGCTGGCGCACGTATCGACGCAATCAGGATAGCCATCGACATCACTATCCGTTTCTGCGTTACCGCACCCGCACATTCCTGCGGTAGATTTTCTCGGGTCGTTATCGCAGGCGTCGATACAATCCGGAGTAAAATCCTTATCTGTGTCGGTCTCAGCCACTCCGCACCCGCACAGTTGCGGCTCGGTCTTGTTGCGATCCGTCTTGCATGCATCGAGGCAATCCGGAGCTAAGTCACCATCGGTATCGAGCGGGCAACTATTTCGCGCTAAGTAGATATGTTGAGAGCAGGTCTCAGTACCACCACTACACAGAGAGACCGATCCACCGACTGTAGTGCCCTGATCTGGCCCTTCCACAACTACATTGGTTGCTTTGCTCTGAAAAGCTACGGTCAAGCCTGATGGGCTCACATGCGTAACGGTCGCGTCCTTGTTCAATCCAGTTCCAGTCATTCCCGTCGTCACCAGGAACGTTTCCTCAAGGTAGCGGTCATACATGAACACGTTCCTTACACCTGTAGAGGTCGTTTTCATGAGGTCGGTCGCTCTTGATTCAAAGATCACGAAGCGACCGTCACGGCTGATGCGCGCGTTGGCGCTGTCACCGTTACCACCCTGCGCTCGGGTCGCTGAGTTGCTACGATATTTTTTGGAGATCAGCTCAATCTTACGATTGAGGTGGTCGTAGAGGTATATTTGTCGCTTTCCATTCGTTTGAAGATACTGAATATCCGCTGGATGTGGTGCGCCAGGGGTGACGCACTTCATCGCTGGGTTCTCCTCCCAGACCACGAGGTCCGTCGCGAGCGACTCGAAAGCAACATAACGCCCCGTCGCATCAACGTCCGGCTTCTCGCTGTCTCCAGCCGCCGGCCCAAATTCATTGGTTAACGGCACGAGATTACCTAGCGGATCGCAGAACGGAATCATCGCCTCAGTGATGCGTGTGAATGTGTTGTCGGTGTGGTAGTAGATATCTTTGAATCCCTTAATGTCTGGGCTAAAATACATCGGATTAGTCGAAGCGGTGTCAAACACCACGATCCTTTGGTCCGTGGTCATCCGCAGGTTCTGCGAATCCTGATCTAAGGTCTCCACCGCCGTTGGATCTATGTGAAAACCATATCTATCAAAGAGCACAGAGGTCTTACACGCACCAGCCGTGTTAGCAAGACAATCCGATCCATCTCGGAGGAATATATCCGCTGCGGGACTAGGATCTTTGCACGTCGGACTAAGATTATCGATCATGTTGGAAGCACGCGTACTGAGGAGCAGATTCTTACCATCATCGCTCATCTGCCACAGGTACAGATTTTTGTCGGCTCCCTTCACGTAACCGTTTTCAACATCGCACTTCGAACCTGACGGAAAGTTAACACCCCACTTACGGTCATGAATCACAACCTGGTGCGGCGCGGTTCGAGGGGTCGAGGTCGGCGCTGGTGTCAGAGAGACCGCTGGTGTCGGTGTAGGCGCATACACTACAACATCGGTAGCGTCGGTCTCATACCCGATGTATCGGCCGAGATCCCTACCGGTCCCTCCAACCTTTGGTTTCTCAGAGTTCTCGTTCGAGTCCCCTCCGAAAACCGAGAAGCTGAGACACTCAGCGGGTAGATTCTGATATCTATCGGCCCAATAGATCGAATAGTTTCCGGTCGAGGAGCACTGGTTAGTACCGAGGTCGTCAAGCGTTCCATCCTTCGAGGCAAAGACCAGAAATGTTCGACCGGTTTGGGATTCTTGGAAGGTCAGGTCCTTGCTATCGGCGGTGAGAGCTTGAAAGGTGCGGGTATACGGAGCAACCGCTGATATCGCGGTGATACGCTTACTCTCTCGACTCGTAAAAGCGGCGGAGAACGGGTCAGCGACCCCCGTCATAGTCGGAATCACCGAGCACACAGCGCTCGCCGGTAGGAGGAAGCACCACCGCCTAAAGAGAGAATCCCACATACCACGCTCCTGACACGTTGCCATACGAGATGGGGAATCGGCACGACAGATGAGAATCTTAAGGGCGCTCTTGCTGACGAAAAAACCTCTGAAAGCAACCTGGGTTTCAATAGGTTACAGCTAAAAAAACTTCCATGCTGCCGATCCACACAACTGATCAATTGCCCCCCTATGAACCTGATCGGATACTGGTCGGGCTATGATTACCTACAATCCGAAAGACTGGTTTCGCCTCATCTTCCAATTTCACCGCAGCGACACCTTCCGTATCTTGCTGCCAACGATGACCCTCCTTGGGCTCTGCACCGCGGGACTCGCCTACCTTCAGATCCAACAACATATGCAGGTAAAAGCCTCGACCGTCTTTCATCAAATCCTCGGCTTCGCTCTCTCGATGCTACTTGTCTTTCGAATCAACACTGCCTATGACCGGTGGTGGGAGGGGCGGAAGCTGTGGGGAGCTCTCGTAAACAACAGTAGAAGTCTCGCGAGCAAGCTATGCGCCGCCCTCTCCTCTCGCGCCCCGGGCGAGTTGGAAGATCTCCTCTCTGCCATCGCCCTCTTTCCGGCTATTCTCAGAGACTACCTTCGAGATGAGGTGTGCCCGATACCGCAGACGGAACATTTTTTTAAGAACTCCTCCGCCTACGAACAAGCTCACCACAAACCACTCTACACCTTCAATTATATCGTTGGACGGTTGGAGAGCCTGCGAGAAAACAAGATCCTTTCGCACGAACAGATGCTCTTTATCAACGCGGAGCTCTACTCCCTTATCGATATCACGGGAGCGTGCGAGCGAATTAAGAACTCTCCTATTCCCTTCTCGTACAGCCTCTTCCTCAAGAAAAGCCTCTTCGTCTACATCATAACGATGCCGGTGCCCTTCGCCGCTGAGTTCGGATATTGGGCGGTGCTCGCCGTGATGGTGATATTTTATACCTTCGCCTCCCTTGAGATCGTCTCAGAGGAGGTCGAGGAGCCATTCGGAACCGAAGCAAACGACCTTCCGACCGATGAATTGGCGGAGAAGATTTACCGCGATGTTGGGGCGATTCGTGCCTGCGCGGCCATCGGGTAACTCCTACCCAGTCCTCCACGTGAACGGGCACGTTCTCTCTCAAAGGATAATTTTACAAAGAGAGCAGCGAGGACAGGGAGGGGGAAGCGAATCGGCGCCTGATACCGTCCTTGAGTAACTTGACTTGAGAAATCCGGGTCCTAAGGTTCGATGCACCTCAACGGCACAACCGATGACCAGTTGTGTAAGAGGGTCTTCTTCCCCCTCTCTGTTCTCACCGCTCTCTTTGTTAAAATACATACACATTTTAACCGTGTAAGTTGCTTGAGACACTCACCCGAGGCTGTTGTAGTGAGATCAAGTCTCTCGCACAAAACACCCTGACGTTAGCGTCCGAAGCCTAGGATCAGGAGCGCCAAGCTAGCTACTATGAATCACGACCGCGCAATCCAACACCTCCCATTAGTTATCCCCATCCTCGGTGATAGGGAGGTGTAACGGACCACGATCAACGGTCGGATCTGCCCAGAGGGCGATCTGTGACTCCTCAACCGGATCGGCTTCAAATGATGGATTTCGAGCGATCCGCTTCAAGATACCAGGCGCATCTTTGGATATATCGATACCACGGAAGACTCCGAACGGACCGACATGTCCCTTGAATTTACTCTTCTTGAACTGTCCCACTGAGAGATTCGCACGACTGGCAGGAATAATGGCACCATCGAGATCATATCCGCCGAGCACCTCCGGACTAGCTTCGAGACCGTACGGCGCGATATGGACCCCGAGATAACGCTGCGCTCTAAAGGTTACACCCATCACATACCACTTTCCCGGCTCAATCGTTGTAGACGCAAAGGCGAACCACCGCCCACTTCCAGCGCTATTCTGCCAGTAGACGTGAGGACGAACACCATCCGCTCCCCCAACCAAGGCCAACGAGTATCCCTCTGGGTTTACGGCCTTCTGATCGAATTTTCCAAGAAATGCCGAACGCTCATCCAGGTCGAGCGTCGATTTCAGCTTGAACCACACAAACAACATGAAATCAGATTCGGTCGGATTTAGAAGTGCATGGTGAGCGACCGTAAGAACCATTCCCGGATGGGTAATAGCAACCGCGTCAGCAAAGGCGCTCGTACTCGTTGTGGAAGAAGCACTCGTAGCGGATTGTCGGGACTTAAAGGAGAAGAAGACCGCAACGACCGCCAACCACGAAACCGCGAATGCGGCTAGAAACGCTCCAACTAGATAGATCGGTCGGGGCCCCGTCGACTTATTCATTACGCGTTCCGTACCTACCAAAAAATACTCGCCTCCCACCCTCTTGAAGAGCCCAACACCCACGATCTTCCTATGGGCCCTAGCAACAGAACAAGATAGTTCCTATCAAACAGAAAACGCCGCTCTTCTTATTCAGAAGAGCGGCGTTCTCACCTGCACCACCGAGTATACTACTCAGCGGACTCAGTTGTATCTGTCTCCTCAGAGGTCTCAGCAGCGGCCTCAAGGCCTTCCTCAGTACCCTCTTCAGACCGCTTCTTAGCGCCCTTCTTGCCCTTACCCTTTGCCGCGCTCTCAGCAGGAGGCGCAACGATCTGAGCAGCGATAACCTTAATCTGAACTGGAACAGTTACCTCGGAGTGCAACTTCACCTCAGCCTTGTGCTGCCCTGGGGTCTTGATCACCTCGAGCAAGCGAATCTGTCGACGATCAACGCCGTATCCAAGGTTCTTAAGAGCGGACTCTACATCACGAGCTGTGATAGCACCAAAGCTCTTCCCACCAGCGCCCATCTTGAGGGTGAACTCAACGATGATCTGGGAGAGCGTGTTTCCAAAAGCCTCTGCCTCTGCCTTCTTCTTGATTCGCTTAGCGACGATCGCGCTGAGCTTGTGCTTGAGCGCTCTCTCGTTTTGCGAGGAAGCCTCGATAGCAACACCACGAGGGATAAGGAAGTTTCGAGCGAAGCCTCGCTTTACCTTTACCGTATCACCCACGTATCCAAGAGGGAGAAAATCTTCTCGTAAAATAATTTCCATGGTTTGGTTCCTGTGAAATTTTCCAGCTAACTACAAATCGTTGAGACTAATCGTATGAATCCACACCGAAGTCATCGTCACCCTCGCTGCGAGGATTCTGGAGACGCTTAGGATTACCCTTGAACTTGCGCACCTTCGAATTGATCAGGTGAGTCTGGAACTTCTGCACAGACTCGTTGATTCGAAGAACAGCCTGAAGCTCGTTAGCGGCCTGGTGATTAGCAGTCTCATAGTTGAAAACTACATAGTAGCCGAACTTCTGCTTACCGAAGGAGAACGCAGCCTCCTTCTTGCCCCAGGTATCAACCGTCGAAACCTTTGCGTTCTGTGTCGCCAGCAACGTCTCAACTTTTTTTACCTCTTCTTTGATCTGTGAGTCACTTAAACGGGGGTTAAAGACCACTACTGACTCGTACCGGCGTGCTTCCATTGAACACCTTTATTTCATTACCTAAATCTTAATCGAAATCGCTTTTTATTCTGACCGCGCTCGCGTTTTCGAGCGACGAACGGTCACGTTTTGGGGCCCCATGACTACCGCGACGAATGCCACACCACGGGAGCAACCAATACCCTAAAAGCCGCCGAAGTGTATCAGATCGGGGGCAAAACACAACTAACGGCGGCCCCCTAAAAGGCTAACTGTTGTATTTATTCTGGGCTCTTTTGAGGCCATGCAAGAGCAGCATCACCACCGCGCCACAGGCCTTTCCGACCATTTCCTCGGCAATAGGCTGTTCTTCCTGAGAGAATCGACCCAAAACCCAGGTCGCTACCCCATCGGGGACCATTGCGAGGGGCGATCCTGGGGGTGGCTTTCCAACACCAACGCGCACTCGGGCGTAGCCCCTCCCCCCACACAGTTCAGAGATGGAACGTAGACCGTTATGCCCCCCTTCACCCCCATCGACCTTGACCCGAACGACCCCAAAGGGCAGGTCTATCTCATCATGAACGACT
>Ga0214921_10007703_pt1 | contig 14245 bp, 9 predicted proteins | sample LL1505_MetaG_FD_177992 | JGI IMG/M metagenome (GOLD analysis project Ga0214921, IMG submission 177992) | Freshwater microbial communities from Lake Lanier, Atlanta, Georgia, United States - LL-1505 | ecosystem: Environmental > Aquatic > Freshwater > Lake | place: USA: Georgia | collected 2015-05-28 | reverse complement strand
TACCTGAAGCATGCCCAAAAACAATTGAAGAAAAGAAGATGGTTGAAGAACAGAATTTAGTCATATTTCAGTTGACTAGAAATACAAATTAGGAGTTGTGAAGAATGTTTAATACAAAATTTGAAAGTAGATTTGTGGAAGTTCGACATTTCAAAAAAGAAGATTATCCATCTTTTTTGGAATGCATAAAAAACAATTTAGATAATATGGCTGATTATCTTGGCGAAGGAAGATTCTTTAAAGGATTCTCTGACTTTGAATTCTCCAACTTATTTCGAGGTTACGTGGCAAATGAGAGTCCATTTGAGTATTTTGGCGGGTTCTATAAAGACAATTGCATTGGAATGGTTGCTATGTGTCCAGGTTTTGCCAAGTATGGTGCTGAATTCATCTACTGGGTTGATAAAGATCATATGGGTCAAGGCGTAGCAACAAAAATGGTTAATGAACTAACTGAACATGCATTTCGGATCGGTTATTGGAATATTGAGTGTCACACAGATGCAACAAATATAGGAAGTCAGAAGGTCTTGGAGAAGAATAGTTTTGGTCTTGCTGATAGATATACATCAGAACCTAGAGGATTAAAGGATTCAGGAGAAATGATTGCCTGGATCAAATTCAATCCTTACAGTAGAAATCCCTTTGGTCCCAAGAAATCTGCTTTAGATTTATTGAAACCCAGAACCTTTCAATTGAATAATGGAACATTCTAAGTGAAGGAATTACTATTGATTTGCATGCAATTACTATTGATTTAATACATTTTTATTGGACATGAATTTGGTCAACCAAGAAGATTATCTTAAAGAATTCTGAATAATGATGGGCACACTAACCGAAATTGAATGAACGAAATAAACTTGTCATCATCCATCACAAAAATTTTTTAACATTTTCGAATTTTCTAGTGAAATTAACTTAGATTTTCCTCTTTCTCGACCATCTGCATTAATTCTTGTATTGATGTGACTGGGAAGCTACCTTTTCTCCAAGATTCAGTGTGACCTGTAAAAACTCGTCCAAATAAGCCAATACTAGGTTTTCCTAGTTCCGCATTCTTTTTCTTCAGCAGATTTATTATTGAACGTTCCCATGACTTTGCCACATCACCTGGCATGGGACCTCTTAATTCGATGACTTCCCATCCAATCTTTTGATGTGTGTTTAGGCGAACATCTGGTTCGTTTGTGATTCCAATCTGCAACAGATCCCATTCCTCGTGAAGTAAGAAATAGAGCCATCCTTTTGCATTAGGGTCATAGCCTGATTTTGCACATGTTGGACAACCTCTCTCTCCTCCTCGTCGATTTGCAATTCTGCTTGACCACTCATGGTTATTCTTACATTTCCAAATTCCAACTATATGACTTGATTCAGTTATGGTGGTTGGGTCTGGCGAAACCAATTGGGCCGCTAACTCTGGATTGGTGGTTGCGAGGTCATTGAATCCACTCAAGGTCTGTTTATTTGCACAGATTGGGCATCCTGAATTCTTTGCAGCCGACTTGTTAGTTCTAGTGTTCGCAGTCGCTTCCCAAAAATGGCCGAGGGAGCATTTCCACTGTCTTTTCGAAGATGATGAGCCAGCAATAACTGTTTTAGGGTCCCATCCAAATGCTTCATTGGCGATGTGCGGATGAGTGGTTGCTAGGTCATTAAAGCCTGCTAGAACCTTTTTGCCGTCACAGAATGGGCATCCTTCAAGGGTTCTAGTCTTGTGACTGATGATGGATTCATAAATGTGCCCCTCGGAACATATCCATTTTTTCCGTAGCCCACTGCCCCATGTAACTTCTGAAGGATCCCAACCATATGCGTCTTTCGCTACTTCAGGTTTTACGCTGGCTAAATCGTTAAACCCTTTCAAAACTTCATTTCCAGAACATATGGGGCATCCGGATTTATTCGATACACGAGAATTGATTGTCGCTTCCCATTTATGCCCTTGGGTGCATTTCCATTGTTTTCTATCTCGAGAGCCTCTTACGACTTTAGTAGCATCCCAGCCATCAGCCTCGGAAGCTATTTCAGGACGGGTTGTAGCTAAATCATTGAAACCGGAGAGAAGAACTTTTGCTGAACAAATTGGGCACCCACTTGAGTAATAAGTGCGACTTCCAGGTGAAACTTTCCATGTATGACCTAACTCGCACTTCCAGGGCATGGGCTTGCTGAATCCATATGAAACTTCTTCTGGATTCCAACCGTATGCTTCCTTGGCAATTTCAGGAAATGCCACAGCTAGCGGTGTCCCCTTTTTCCACTTAAGTGGTTCGTGTTTGGCCATGCATTAACGATAGACAATAAGGCTGACAATAAGTGCCCTACCGCTTGCCCTAATTGCCCCAAGATTTACCCCGAAATGTAAATAAAAGTTTGTTAGGTTTTGGTAAGACTTATAAAAAGTTACAGCGCATAATGGAGCAAGCCCCGCACATTTCTATGCGGGGCCTACATGATTTAAAGAAGAGTCGCCCTATAAGCCGGAGATACTGCTCTTATGCGTGAGGACACGCTCAATTAGTTCTATTGCCCTAATTTTTGCCCTATTTTTCTTACAAGTTATTGCAAAAGATTTATTGCAATTCCAAGTGCTACTCCAAGAGGAATGAAGTACCAACTAGATGGAAGCCCAAGGTAGGCGTACCACTTATAAAATGGGCTATATAAATCCCTATCATTTTCTGTATCCTCCGTGTTTTGAACCAGGGATGTTATTTCACTCATATTCATATACAGGTTCACTTCATCTGGAATCTTGGCCTCATTTTCAGCTAGGTGAAGGACACTCTTCATAACGTCTACGGCCTGCTCAGCGCTCTCCGCCTCAAAAGTTAAAGCCAATGCTCCAAAGCCGGTAACGTCAAAGGAAAAATCCTTCTCATCTCCATCTGGCATCATTTCCAGCAGTTTCGGAATGAAAACTAGACCAGTCAGTAGAATTCCTACGATAGATCCAATAATAGGAAAAAGAAAAGTGAAAACTCCAAATCCAATTAGCATGAAAAACTTCATAAAGAACTTATTACCAAGATGCTCCTGATAGATATTTTCATCCTCTAAGTAATTGTCACCAATACGCCTCTCATTAGAGTCGTATACATAAATGTCATAAACTTCTTTGATCATTTCTGTATAGTCTTCTAAGAATTCTGTATCATCTAGATCAATCTCTCTCGGGGTTTCAACAGCTCTTCGAACTGCTTGAGGCAAATCTTTGGCTTTTACCCCTAGCCCAAAAGTTCCCCAGATAAGAGAAACAACTCGATATTGCTCCATTATTCAGTCCCCATTCTTATCGTTTGCCTTTGCAATACGGATACTTACTGCACCCATAGAAACTTCCATACCTGCTTGATCTACGGACCATTCTTGATCCACACTTAGGGCAATTTGTGCCACTAGTTGCAGCGCTAGATGAACGACTTGATCTTGTAGTTCCACTAGATGATTTACAGTGCTTGCAAATTCTTCCTACACCTCGTGCAAGCGATGCATCCTTGAAATCGTCAACATCTCTTAGTTCCTTGCATTTGGGGCACTCTTTTAAGTCGCCACTTTGTATGTCTTCAATAGTGGTGTGAATTTTTGACAACCAAGGATTTGTTTTCGGTTCAGGCTTAGTGAGTTCCTTGAGTCGTTTATCAAGTGTTTCAACGGGACTGGTCCCAAAATTGAACTTATTGATTCGTAGGAATTTATACCCATAGCTCTCGAGAACCTTCTGGCGGTACACATCTCCATCCGACATGTAGTGCTCATAGTTGTATTCGTCGACTTGGTCCCTGTTCTTGAAATGTTCCTCAAAGCCGTCATACTCAATTACGATCTTACGTTCCCTATCATCGCCGTCTTTGTACGCCAGGAGGAAGTCCACTTTGTACATAGGGTGTGTGTAAGTAGGGTCTAACTGCTTTAAGTACTTGCCAATTTCGAATCCAGGAATGAAAGTGATTGCTTTCTTATTGGTTGCCCAGAAGTCTGTTTGATAGAACCAATTCAGGACCTCGGGCTCCATTCCTGAACGCTGATCAGTCTCACTGACCTTTCGCTCCTCCAGAGCTTCATCCAGAACTAACTTGTAATGACGCAAGGCCTCACCAACTGACCCGTTGAAGTCCTCAATATCCTTACTGATTACAAAATGGATGCACTCTTTGCCACGGCTAAAACCGACATTCAATCTTTGAGCTTTAATCTGACCGTCTTCTTCAATATCGACATTGCTCAGATCCTTGATAAAGACACCCCAAAGTTTGTCGCTCTCCTTAGTAGCCACCATTGAGTAATAAATTATGTCTCGTTCTTCACCTTGGCACGTATCAAACGTCATTATCTTCAACTTGAAGTTGTCTACAAAATAATCATATGCCGGCATTTTGCTTATTTGATCTACAAGAAGCTTCTGTTGATTTGTATGCGGTGTAATGACTCCAACACTCTGTTCGCTCTTTTCGGCTTTAAGTCTTAGCAACTCACTTTTTATGAAATCCACTTCAGCGCTGTTGCTATTTGGTCGAAGCTCATCTTTTGCGCTCGCGGTTATTCGGGTAAATTTAATGACTTCATCAATATTCTTAGCTCGAATCTTCATTACTTGAAGACTATTATGATAAAAATGCTTGTTACTATAAGAAATAATTTCCTTGTAACCACGGAAATGTTTAGTTAACTGCATGCTGTAGTTACTTATAAACTCAAAGAACTCCAACACAGAAGTCTTGATATCAAACTTTCCAAGTCGAACAAGTTGAGATGGATCTTTTGAGACGCTAGCTTTGAAAGATCCTTCCAGGCGAGAGAGGTAATCTCTATTAGTATCAGATCTTGCTTGCGCTGACTTTATGTTACTGAACTGTTTTCTATCTCCAAGAATCAAAACTTTCTTTGCACGAATCAAAGCAGGAAATGCTTGAGCGAGCGAAACTTGAGATGCTTCATCGATAATTAGTAAATCAAACATTTGATGATTTAATGGAATATATTCGGCATAATCACGAATTCCCGCAAGAATGCATGGGAAAGCATTGTTTAGCTTTTCGAATTTATCACGAGGAAACTTCTGCTTTCCTCGAATAATTGCTCTCAGCGTTTCTGCATCATTCTTATTATTTTCATAGAAGTCGATAACCCGACCATCTAACTTATGTGCAACCTTAGTAATGACTAATTGTTCGATGGACTTTTTAACATTTTGATAATCTAGATTTGGAATCTTGGTAAACTCAGAAGAAACTTTCTTCTTCAGTTGCACATATCGAATTTGCTCATTGAGTTTAGCTTCATCAGCATTTACTAGTTTATTGTCACTTAAAGTCTCCAGATTATCGACGCTAATCGCAAGTTTCTTGAATGACTTCGGATATTGCGTGGAAATAGAGTTTAGATCAGTGGCGATCTCAACGGTGCTGGCAACCTCAGTAAGCCAGTCCTTTAGCTCTTCCGAAAGAAATATTTGATGCAATAGAGCGACAAAATCATTTTCTAGCTGCAGATCTGCATTGATTTTGTTGGCCTTCTCAGCCATTAGGTTGAAGGAGACCAAAGCAGATTCCAAAGTAGGCAGCTGCATATGAGGGTTCTCGCCAATGAATTTGAAATCATTGCGGAATCTTGAAGTAATTTGATTCAGTGCACCTTTCGAAAATACATATCCGAAAATGAACATCTTTTTTGAACGATATTCGTTTATGTAGTCTCGCAACTTAGGGATATCTGACTTCGAGAAGCTCTCGAACCTGCGAATTGATTCAAGGTTAAATTGGCGGTTTTCCACCAGGCTACTTGAAGCTTTTGCTACCAAATCTAAGGAATCCAATAGATCTATATAGTCTTCAAAGTCTGAAGGATTATGCCCAAGGAGTTTTGAAAGTCTCTTGAAAAGCTTGCTACTGGTAACTGAGTTAAATGAGTTCAGTCCTTCTTTGAGAGTTCCAATGTCATACCCTCCCATTTCGTTAGACAGAACTTCATCTAAATCAAAGTAGAAAGTTTTAGGATTTCCAACATTTTCCTCGAGATACATCAATTCTTTGACTTCTTGAATATCTACATCACCATAGGAAAGCGTTTCTAATTCAATGTCTTCTTTTAAGCTGTTCGTCGCCTGTGAAATAGTCTCATCCAAATCGGCAAGATTCGCTTTCACCCCTCTGTGGTGTGCTTTGATACCAGAGATTGCAGTCTTGGAAAGAATTTGGCTATAAGTATTTCCTGTCTTGCCCAGGCGCAGAATTGGATTTTGGAAATTCTGATCGAATCTCACCTTATTCATGGTTTCGGTAATGTTTTTTTCAACCACATCAAGAGCTTCTTTTTTATCAGATAGCACCAAAATCGACTTTGAATTGAGAATCGCATCAAAAATAATTGCGGTAATTGTGTGACTCTTACCTGTGCCTGGCGGACCCTCGACAATCACATACTTGCAGTTGGGTTTTTTTATTGCGTTGAGAATCTGGAGTTGTTCGCTATTCAGAGGAATTGGGCTTTGAGCCACAAGTTTGCTTGGAGTGTCCGTGGAGTCCCATTCATCTTCCACTTCGCTGCTTATAGATTCTGGGTTGTTTTGGAGAAAGTCATCAAGAATTTGTTGGAATGCCTCAGATAGATCTCCGCCTTCGAGCCCAATTTGAGTAAGGATTTCCTCATAATCGTTTACCAGAGCCTCATCAGACTTATCGAAAAGCGAGAAATAGAGGGAATTGGATATTGAAACTTCAGCACCCTTAGCCTTCATTTCTTTCTGTTGGTGGAAATTCACTTTGTCACGCATTTCGAAAAAGTTCTGAATTTCGCTGATTACGGAGCCTAAAACATCCTGCAAATCAGACTGATGCTGGCTTAAGTAAATGATTCGTTCACCAATTGATTTCAAAGTACCGCGAGTGCCACGATCTTTATTGAATTCTTGGGCTATGTACTCAAGTGCTTTTTTATTAATATAAACCTGAGCGTCAAACTCAAGCTGGAAAGATTCCTGGAGTTTAACGAGATTAACTGGTAAGTAGAAAATCGGATACTTGTTGCCTTTATAAGAAATATCACCAAAGTAAAGATAGAAATCCTGCTTATCAAGAATTGCTTTATTATTTTCAAGATCCTTTACTTCATCAAATAAGTCTGCAACTTTCATCTCTGAAAAACGTTCAACCAAGAGAGCTTGAACTTCTACAAGACTTATTGTTTCCTGCAGTTCTGTTGATAGTTTCGGTTTTTCTTTGGCAAATAATCTCTTTAGCAGATCTGAAATCTTGGCTTGAATTCTTTCAACAAATGCTTCTACAAGCTCTTGCTCCATCATAAAAATGTCAGAATCGTCGCCAAGTTCCTTATTTGTGAGTGGTTTTTCAAGACTCAAAATAAATGGGTGGATTATGAGATTGTAGTAACTTGCACTTGCATTGTCGCAAGCATTATTCAACGCAAATTCAAAATCATCCTTGTTTAAGACTGCTTCTTGTTCAATTCGGACTGAGATTTCCTCAAGCAGGTTGGAGAAATCTGACTTGGAGATTTTGCTTATCTGCAGTTCAATAAGGTCAAGCACATTCTTCGGAAGCTTTGTTTTGTGCTGGGACTTTTTGATTTGCAAAATCGTGTCGGGAGGAAAGTTTGCGGCAATGTGTTTTTCGATGACTTGCTGAAAAGATTCATATTTCTTTAGGTTGAAGCCAACAAGGAGGTTTCCCGCATTCCTTGACTTGATTGTCCGCTTAGGAAGTCTCTGCTTATGAAAATCGGTCTCCAAGAAGTCCATGAAGTACTTAGTGACCTCACGGAAGAACTCAAGGGTGCCAGTTCCAGCCTTGGCGCTCTCAGACACGTGTACTCCCCTGATTAAGCATGGCCAAACGATATCTAGTGCCTCTGACAAGTGCCACGAATTGTCCGATTTGAGCAGAACTCAAACTCAAATGACCATCCATGGAGGGATTCTCCTTCGGACTAATGGCCATTTAGGCGAGCATTCTGTTTTGGGCTTTGTTTTGAAGCTCGACCACTACGTGTGAATCCAGAAGTTGGCTCGCCACGTTTAAGCTGTTTGGAAACAGGTGCCCATAGCGATCCATGGTTTCAAGAATTGACTCATGTCCCAACCATTCCTGGATTTGCTTGGCATTCAAATTCAACTGAATAAGGACTGAAACAAAGGTATGTCGAAGCTGGTGCAAGCCTTCGCCTTTATCCAGCCCGAGTGGTCTGGCGACCTCACGAAACATTGCGCTTGCATCCTTGTACCTCCAAATCTTTCCAGAACGATTTTGAAGTAGCAATCCATGCGGCCCTAATCCAAATCTATTCACATGATCATTGATTAGGTCCTGCAATCCAACTGGAAATGGAATTGTTCGGTAAGTCTTTGCCGTTTTTAGATGCTTTTCAAATACCTGGCTTGAAAACCTACTCAATTGGCGGTCCACTGTGATGGTTGAATTATCGAAATCTAGGCGATCCCAGGTAAGTCCAAGTATCTCCGATGGCCGAAGGCCTGTATAGAAACCAATCCAAACAACGATCTGCCAACGTGGGGCAAATCCTGCAGCCAACTTTTGAATAGTTTCAAAAGAGAGAGGAACAATTCTTTTCTCTTGCTTTGGTTTTTTGCGTTTAATCTTTTGCATTGGATTGTTGTGAATCCGGTCATTGGCGTGAGCATCTTTCAGAATTGCCCCAAGAAGATTGGTCAGCTTTTCAACTGTATTGGGGCTCAATTGATATCCAGTTGAGGCTGGCTTTTCCTTTAATTGGACACGCCACCTGAGAATATCTTCTGGCTTTATCGAAGTCATTGGACGTTGGCCAAAATATGGAGCAATATGACAGTTGTACTGCAATTGATAATCAAGCTTTGTTTGCTTGGCTACATCTAAAGATGGGCCCCAGTGCTTTTCTACATATACGTTCATAGTCATATTTAGGTCTGAAGGACGAGTGTTCTTTTCTTTGCGCTCTAAAGCCTCTTGCTCTCGTGCAAAATTCAAAGCCGTTTTCCTAGTAGTAAAACCGCCTTTTTCAGCAGGTCTTCCATCCCGGGTTGTCCATCGAGCTGAGAAAGTCTTTCCTCGCTGGCGTGCATAAGCCATTAGTTATCCCCCAGTCCCGGATTCAAAATGTACTGAAGAGTTTTTTCTCCCTCTAAGTTTCTAAATGCCTCTAGTCCCGCAGGAGAAAGCGATCCTCCTGCTTTCCCTACACCATTACTTGTAAGCCAACCTTGCCCTCTCGCAACTCTTAGCGAGGTGTAAATGTTTTCACTAGACAGACCTGTATCTACAGATATTTGTTTGATGATTTTCTGAGTGCCAATTTGAGAGAGATCTGAATACATTTTTGCAATAGCAATTGCAAAATTTTGTGTAGAGCGAAAAGTTATCGATTTCTTCTCTGATGAAGATATAGAAGTATCTTTCTGGATAATCCCATCTTTGAATAGTAAGGTTGGAGTTTTGTCCGATTTAACGATTCTAATCCCTGCAGAAATTGCAAATTTATTTTTGTCATAGCAAGCCTTTATGCACTGCATGTGGTCAACCTCAAGCTGACCGACAGGTATGAACCGAAAATTTGAAGATTTGACAGACCCGCTTGTATTTGTTGGAGCGCATCTAGCGAGCTCTAATCTCAGTTGCTTCTCGTTTTCAGTAACCGGAGAGAAATTTTCTCCCTGGATCTGAATATCAATTGAGCCAAAGGAAAACGTGACCCTAGCCCTGTTGTCTTTTCCATATGTGAAGTCAGATTTAGACGATTCGCCTTTGGAATGAATCCAAACTCTTACATTTCCCAATTTGGGAACATTCATTTCGTGCCAACTCAAGACATGTGCCGGATAGCCCTTGGAGGTGTCCCAGATGATTCCTTTATCCATTTTGACCTCATTCCTTATACCCTTATTTTACAGGATTGACACAAACCTGTCAAGAATGGTAAAATAGGCTATCAAGCCAAAAACAAACCTATAAGGAGGGTTAATGATCGAAATTACGAATAAGCGGCTCACGATGAGAGAAGCGGCCCAATACCTTGGCCATTCATACTCTTGGATGACTAGCAAGCATCGCTCTATTGGGCTGCGTGGCTACCGGATAGGCGGTCGGTGGTTCTTCGACTTAGAAGATATTCAGGAATGGGAGTCCCAATTGAAGCCTCAAGCTCATAGTGGCAAGCCTGGCGGGTCAAAAAACTCAAAAGCCAGGAGCGTTCAATTCGTCTAGGGGTGGCTGTTTACCGGGCCTATTACTCGTCACAGGTCTCTGAGATAGTTCTGAAATGAGAAATGAGCGATCAAAGTTTTTCCCTTTTGAAAAACCTATTTACACGGATCTGGTTTTCTACGCATTCTTATACATAGCCTTTACGGAGATGAAACAGGATCTCAATGAGTTTTATGATTATGGAGATTCTTCAAGACTCGTTCCACTACTTTTTGAATTCGCAAATAGCATCTTTATCGCATGGATCATTTCAATGCCTCTGAACTGGCTTCGTGGATTGATTGTCAACAAATTGAATTCAAGGAAAGAAGCTAAATTGACAGAAAAAGGAATTCAAGAAAATAAAGTAGATTTTAGAATTACTAAATTGGATAAGCCAATAGGCGAAATGGACTCGGAAGAGAGAAGATTTGCAGCTGAAAAGCTTTCCGAAACAATCCAGGATCAGATACAAAAATATAAGAAAGAAAACTAAATAAAATATTTTTGTAGTACAAAATAATTTTTGTTGCTTTAGAATTTCTCATTTGCTATAATAAGAAATGAAAGCAAGTAAGTTATTCAATGCACGATCAGATTATCTTGTCACTCCCGATTGACTAAAATAGCTAGGGATGTGAGAGTAAGAAAATAAGCTTGAGTAAGGCATCATTGCTCGTATTTGAGATTGTCGGTTAGTTTTTATCCATCTTTAAGGTGTACACCCGAAAATGAATTTTGAGACTAACCATCTCAATTTCAAATACGAAGGTCCTGGTGCTAACAAGTATCAGGACCTTTTTGCTTTCGTCTACTTTGTCTGGAGTTTTGCCACAAACCAGCATTAGGAGAACCTGAGAAATCAGGGGGAACAACACCCAAACATACAGAAGGATGTATCACGGAGCGTGAGCAGCAAGGGTGCAGGAAGTAAGACACCTGCAGAATGTTGATAAGGCTAGCTGGCTGATTCCCAGAGCCCCAACAGGAAAGTTTCTCCAAAGGTAATTTAAAAAATTATTCCAATATCTACCTGAAGCATGCCCAAAAACAATTGAATAAAAAAGTTGGTTGAAGAACAGAATTTAGTCAAATTTCAGTTGACTAGAAATACAAATTAGGAGTTGTGAAGAATGTTTAATACAAAATTTGAAAGTAGATTTGTGGAAGTCAGACATTTTAAAAAAGAGGATTATCCGTCTTTTTTGGAATGCATAAAAAACAATTTAGATAACATGGCTGATTATCTTGGTGAAGGAAGATTCTTTAAAGGATTCTCTGACTTTGAGTTCTCACATTTATTCAAAAGCTATGTAGCAAATGAGAGTCCTTATGAATACTTTGGAGGGTTCTATAAGGACAATTGCATAGGAATGATCGTCATTTGTCCCGGAAACACAACATATGGGGCGGAACTCATTTATTGGGTTGATAAAGAATATATGGGTCAAGGCGTTGCTACAAAGATGGTGAATGAAGTTACAGAACATGCCTTCCGACTTGGATATTGGAATATTGAATGCCATACAGATGCATCAAATAGGGGAAGTCAGAAAGTTTTGGAAAAGAATAGCTATGGCTTTGCAGATAAATATGAATGTGAACCTAGAGGATTAAAGGATTCCGGAAGAATGATTGCTTGGGTTAAATTCAATCCATACAGTAGAAATCCTTTTGGCCCAAAAAGATCTGCCTTAGAAATGTTGAAACCAAGAACTTTTCAACTTAATAATCGAGGATACTAGTAATCGAATTACTATAGATTCGAACACAAATCCTTGCATTTAGGGAATGTTTTATAGACATGTATTTAATCATCCAGAATAGATATCTTAAAGATTGATCTCAAGTTTGAAATGGGCGCACTATCTATTTTTCATTTTCTATTGATTCTACCTATCGGTTCATCCGTCCGATTTATTAACATTTCTTGATATTTGGACTTCTTGTCAGCTCCTCCCTATAAACTCTAAGGCATGACAAGTCTTAGAGGAAGAAGACCTCTCTCTGAAACTCATCCTGAACTTTGTACTGAAATAAGCATCGGAGATCCAACAAAATTTAGTGCTGGATCAGATCAGAAATTTGAATGGGTGTGCTCAAATAATCACAAATGGACAGCTTCCATTGGCAATAGAGCACTTAGAGGTACCGGGTGTCCTGATTGTGCGAAAACAAATAGGAATCCCACCTATGGATCTTTGCTTGGTCGGGATTTTCCAGAAATAGCCTCGGAAGCACATGGGTGGGATCCATCCTTGGTAGCTTCAACATCGAAGATTAAGAAAACTTGGAAATGCTCCAGAGGTCATGTTTATGAATCACGACCACAAGATAGAACTAAGCGTAATTACGGTTGCCCGTATTGCTCTGGAAGAAGAATTCTTTCAGGTTTCAATGATTTGGCAACAATTGATCCTAATGTGGCTAATGAATTGGTTGATGCCGACCCGTCTACAGTTAGTCCGTACAGCAACAAGAAGCTGAAGTTTCGTTGTTCAGAAGGTCACATTTATGAGGCATCAACTTACAACAGGGTTCGAAATAAATCAGGTTGCGGATACTGCTCTGGACTCAATGCACTTGCGGGATTCAATGATTTAAAAACTACTCATCCTGAATTAGCTTCTCAAGCTTTCGGTTGGGATCCCACAACGGTTCGTGCAGGAACGCACAAAAAACTAACTTGGCGTTGTTCTCTGGGACATGTTTTTACAGCTTCGGGAGAAGCAAGACTAATTGAAACGGGTAATGGATGCCGAGTTTGTGGGCGTTCTCAATTACTAAAGGGTTATAACGATTTAGCTTCAACTCATCCTGAAATCGCTTCTCAGGCGGAAGGCTGGGATCCTACAGATTACGTTTCAGGAAATAATTCAAAAAGAAAGTGGAAATGTTCAGCAGGTCATATTTATGAGGCTCCAATTTCTGCAAGAACAAACACCCACAAGGGGGCAGGTAGAGCTGCAAAAGGAACAGATTGCCCAATTTGCGCTGGAAAAAAGGCACTCAAAGGCTTCAACGACTTAACAACAACACATCCTCAAATATCTATTCAAGCATTTGGATGGGATCCCGAATCCGTTACGGCGGGAAGCAACAAGAAAAAAGATTGGGTGTGCCAACTTGGTCATATATGGAAGGCTGCTATAAACAACAGAACTTCTCAAAATCTTGGATGCCCTATTTGCTCAAATCAACAAGTGCTGGCAGGGTTTAATGATCTTTTAACAACGAATCCAAGCCTTGCTCTTGAGGCATATCTCTGGGATCCAAGAACTGTTACACAAGGAGCAAATGTTAAACGTAGATGGAAATGTCTAGAGGGTCATACTTGGGATGCCCTAGTTGTAAACCGATCTGGAAGAGGAGACGGCTGTCCAAGCTGTGCACAATCAGGCTACGATCCAAATAAGGATGGGTGGCTTTATTTTCTATCGCACCCGATGTGGGAAATGTTTCAAATTGGGATTACAAATGTTCCTGATGACCGTCTAGGAAGTCACAGAAGACTTGGATGGGAAGTCTTGGAACTCCGTGGGCCAATGGATGGTCACCTCACTCAACAGTGGGAAACGTCAATCTTGAGAATGTTGAAAGCAAGTGGGGCAGATTTATCCAATAGTTCAATAGCTGGAAAATTTGATGGTTACTCCGAAGCATGGAGTAAATCTCGTTTTGAGGCAAAATCATTGAAGCATCTTATGGACCTAACGGATCATCATGAAGAAACTTTAAAGAAAAAGAAGAAGAAATAAAGTTTCGTTCTAGCTAAGAGATTCGCCCCAATTCTTGCCCTAATTGCCCCAAGATTTTCCCTAAAATGTAAATAAAAGTTTGTTAGGTTTTGGTAAGACTTATAAGAAATTTCAGCGCATAAAGGCGCAAACCCCGCACATTTCTATGCGGGGCCTACATGATGTTGAAGAAGAGTCGCCCTATAAGCCGGATTCTGTCCTCTTGCGAGGGATCACCATCCATCTAGTTCTGCAATTGCTTGCAGAATCAAGCGACCTACCCGATAACTTGAACGAGCCGTTCTAAGC
>Ga0214921_10007701_pt1 | contig 14249 bp, 7 predicted proteins | sample LL1505_MetaG_FD_177992 | JGI IMG/M metagenome (GOLD analysis project Ga0214921, IMG submission 177992) | Freshwater microbial communities from Lake Lanier, Atlanta, Georgia, United States - LL-1505 | ecosystem: Environmental > Aquatic > Freshwater > Lake | place: USA: Georgia | collected 2015-05-28 | reverse complement strand
AAAAATATAATATAATTATCATTTTATATATTATATTTTTATATAGCCAAAAATATAATATAATTATCATTTTATATATTATATTTTTATATAGCCAAAAATATAATATAATTATCATTTTATATATTATATTTTTATATAGCCAAAAATATAATATATCATCATTTTATATAAAATATATCAAAAAAATTGATAAAGATATTTATTATATTAATATATTATTACTAATATATGGAATTTCAATTATATGATTGGATTGAAGATAATTACGTATCATCAGATTCTGATGATAATAACAATGTTGGTGAGTTTATTATTCATGCATTTGGTAGATGTTATGATGGAAAATCTGTATATGCTAGAATAACAGATTTCACACCTTATTTTTATGTATTAATACCTGATGAATATCAAAATAGAGATAAAGAATTTCTTAAAGATTTTAATAAAAAATTATTAACATATCTAAAAAGTAATAATAATAGAAATGTTTATTATAAATATAAATATACTTTGATTGATATGAATTTGATGAAATTAAAAAAAGCTGAGGGTTTTACTAATGATAAAACATATTATTTTTTAAGATTAATATTTAATAATTCAGATGGTATGAAAAAATTTAAATATTGTTTTGAAAATAATGTTATATCTTTTGATAATTTTAAAAATATTAAATTTAAGTTATATGAAGCTAATTTATCACCAATGTTAAGATGTTTTCATATTCAAAATATTAGTGGTTGTTCTTGGGTTTCTACTGATAAATATAAAGTTATTGAAGATGAAAAAGAATCTTATTGTGATATAGAAATTCATGTATCTTGGCAAAATTTAAATCCAATTAAGAAAAATTATAATGCACCATTTAGAATTTGTTCATTTGATATAGAATGTAATTCTATTGATGGTAATTTTCCTCAAGCTAATAGACCTGGAGATTGTATTATTCAAATAGGTGCAACTTATACTTTATTAGGACAATCTATTCCATACAGACAATATATAGGATGTTTAAAAGAAACATCTGAATTAGATAATATTATAGTTGAAAGTTTTAATACAGAAGAACAATTAATAAAAGGATTTATTCAGGAAATATTAGAAAATGATTGTGATATAATAACAGGATATAATATATTTTTCTTTGATGAAAAATATATGTATGACAGATGTAAAAATATATTAAATATAGATGAAGAAATATCATTAATGTCAAAATTAAAATATTATCCTTGTAAGTTTAAAGAAATGAAATTAGCATCATCTGCTTTAGGAGAAAATTTATTAAGATTTTGGGATACTCCAGGTAGAGTTCATATTGACCTTATGAAAGATATCCAAAAAACTTTTACATTAGATTCTTATAAATTAGATTATGTAGCTTCTAAATTTATAAGAGGTCATGTAGAAAAATATAAATTATTAGATAATAATAATATTGAATTAGAATGTAAAACAATACAAGATATTCAAATAGGTGATTATATTCATATTGAAGTTATTAAAGGTTTCATATCTGATGAGGTAGGAGATAAATATTTGGTAAAAGACATTTATGATAATAAAATTATAATTCAAGGTGATATAAATTTATTAGATAATAAATCTAACATATTTTGGTCTCAAGCTAAAGATGATATAGGACCAAAAGATATTTTTAGATTATATTCAGGAAATAATAATGATAGAGCTATTGTAGCTAAATATTGTATTAAAGATTGTAAATTAGTAAATCTTTTAATTAATAAATTAGAAGTTGTTACTAAAAATATAGAAATGGCAAATGTATGTTTTGTTCCATTATCTTATTTATTCATTAGAGGACAAGGGATTAAATTATTTTCATTATGTCTTAAAGAATATAGGAATCATGATTATACATTTCCTGTTATTAAACCTAATAAATTATATAAATGTTTTTCATGTAATAATGAATATTATAATAAATGGGAATGTAATAAATGTGGGTCAAAAAAAAGAGAAGAAATAGAAATGGAGTCTTCTAGTTATGAAGGTGCTATTGTATTTGACCCAATACCTCAAGTTGAATATGAAGCATTAGCTACTAAAGATTATGCTAGTTTATATCCATCTTCTATATTACATAAAAATATGAGTCATGAAACAATAGTTGAAGATGATATTTATGATAATCTCTCAGGAATTAAATATTATAATGCAAGTTTTAAAGAATCTGATGGAAATATTAAACATTGTAGGTTTGCACAAATTGATAATAAATTAGGAGTTATTCCTACTATTTTAAACAACTTGTTAAAGGAAAGAAAAACAATTAAAAAAATAATGAAAGATGAAAAAGACCCATTTAAATATAGAATATTAGATGCTAAACAATTAGCTGTAAAAATAACAGCTAATTCATTATATGGTCAATTAGGAGCTGCTACATCACCAATATGTAAAAGAGAAATAGCAGCATGTACAACATCAACAGGTAGAGAAATGTTATTATTAGCAAAAAAATATGATGAAGAACAATTACCATGGATTATAAATGGTTTAAAATATTTTTATAATAATAATGAAATTGATAAAGTCAATAAATTATATGATTTAGAATTAAAATCTAGAAATGACGATAAATTAATATCAAAAATAAAAGATTTTGTAGTTAATGATATTAATAATTTAACATTTCAACCAGTTGTTAGATATGGTGATAGTATTATTAATAAAACTCCATTATTATTAAGACTAAATTATAAAACTATTTATATTGATTATATTGAAAATATAGTATCACCTACTAAATTTACTAAAAAATATAAAAATACATTTTTTATGAATGCCTGTCTACAAAGTTTATTTCAACATAGACTAATAAATAGTAATAATACAAATTATAAAGAATTTGCTAATGTTAATACAAATTTAGAAGTATGGACTGATAAAGGATGGACTAAAATAAAACAAGTTATAAGACATAAATTATGTAAAACAAAACAATTATATAGAATTACTACATATAGTGGTAGTGTTGTAGTATCATCAGACCATTCATTATTAGTAATTAAAGATAATATAATATATGAATCAACGCCGAATGAAGTATCTATAAATGATATATTATTACATAATGTTCCTGAATCTAATAATAATATTAATTTGGAATTTGCTAGTAAAACATTTATTGATGAATTAGAAGCAATGAATTATTATTATAATGCTGTTATAAATGGTTCTATAATGCAAGTTGATTTTGTTAATGATGAATATATAATATCATCATCAGATAAATTTGATTATAGAATTAAAAGTATATCATTATATGAAAAAGAATATGATGATTATGTATATGACTTGGCAACCGAAAATCATCATTTTCATGCAGGAGTTGGTTCTATTATAGTTCATAATACAGATTCTATTTTTAGTTGTTATAGATTTAGAGAAGGAACAACTAAGGTTGAACAAAAACAAAGTCTTAATATTTGGAAAAAGATAGTTAAATTTGGTAAAACATTAATATTACCTTATTTAGATTCAGACAATAAAATATTATTTGAAACTATATTTGACAAATATTATGGTAATATAACAGAATTAAAATTAATTGAAATAATTCCTTCAGATAATATGACATTATTTATAAAGGAATATATGGAAGAAAATTATATACCATGGTTTTGGACTATATCAGAATTAGTTGAAAAAAATTATACTAATATGTTTGATATAAAATTAGCACAATGGGCAGAATATTTATTAAATAAGTATAATATTAAAGCCATAAATTTATATCAAACAAGGAAAGATTATATAGTATTACCTATATTAAACTTAGTTAATGAAATATTTAAAGATATAAATTATATAACCCCTAGTGATAATGTTATATCTAATTTTGCTGATAAATTATATAATTTATTTGAATTTTCTAAAGAAATAAATTTTGATTATTATACTTTACATAAAAAATGTAAAATTCTATTTGAAAAAACTATAAAAGATAAATGGAATAAAAGTTCATCAGGAAAAGATATTGAATTATGTATTAAAAAGTTTTTATTATCAATATACGATGTTGAAAAAAAACAAATATTAGAATATGTTAATGATTTTATGAAAATTGAAGATAATGAATTGAATATAATTAGTTATTTAAATAATATAAATTTAAAAATAAAACAAGATATAATAATAGAAGATGAAGTTAAAAAATATTTATTAGTATATAAAAAAAATATTGGAAAAAAAAATTTAGAAACTATTATTATTGAATTTATTGAAAAAGAATTATTATTAAGTTTTAATAAAGATAAAGAATTTCATTATAATAATGTAATAAATTTTATTAATAATACAACAAGAATATCTGATATGGTTGATATGGATAATATAAACTATATATATTATTGGATTCAACCTAGATTAGATTTTGATAATAATAATATTATTAAAGTTATTGATATATATAAGGGCGGTAATGCAATAACAGATAAAAGAACTTTAGAATATAGTATGAAAATGGGAGAATTATCAGGAGAACTTATAAAGTCTCATTTACCATTTCCACATGATTGTGAATATGAAAAAACATTCTGGCCCTTTGCTATCATAACAAAAAAAAGATATGTAGGTAATAAATATGAATTTGATATTAATAAATATAAACAAGATTTTATGGGAATTGTATTAAAAAGAAGAGATAATGCACCAATTGTTAAAGAAATATGTAGTAATATTATAGATTGTTTAATTAATAAAAAAGACCCAAATAAAGCTAAACAATATACAATACAAGCTTTAACAGATTTATTTGATGGGAAATATGATATTAAATATTTTTTACAAAGTAGATCATTAAAATTAAAAGAATCTTATAAAGATTGGACAAGAATAGCACATGTATTTTTAGCTGATAAAATCACAAAACGTCATGTAGGTACTGCACCTCAATCTGGAGATAGAATAGAATTTGCAGTTGTTAAAGTAGAATCTAATAATAAAAAATTATTACAAGGCGAAATTATTGAAACACCTCAATATATAAACTTACATAATTTAGAAATTGATTATCTTTTCTATCTTACAAATCAAATTATGAATCCAGCATTACAATTCTTAGAATTAGTTGATAAAAATGCTATTGATATATTTAATAACTTTATTAGTAAATATAAAAATAAACCTATTAACTTAAAGATTATTAAACCTATTAAAGAAAAAGTTTTAAAAGAAAAGATTATTAAACCAAAAAATATAAAACCTAAAAAAAAATCAAAAACTGAAAAAATAGTATCAGATATTTTAAATAAAGAAGAATTAACAAAAAAAATTAAAAATTTAATACTTGAGATTAAAAAAGGATAAAAATTAATTTATTTAATAATCAGATACCATCTTAATATCACTAGTATTTACGCTAGATGACATATTATCATAATGTTGTTGTTTATATGCTAATGTTTTTTCATGATTATTATGTGATGAACTAGATGTATAATCTAAACCCTGAAATTCATCATTTTTATTTTCAGAATCATTGTTACCTGATTCTGATGTACTTGTTGTATCATGTTTATCATGTTTATCATATTTATCATGTTTATCATGTTTATCATGTTTATCATATTTATCATGTTTATCATGTTTATCATATTTATCATGTTTATCATGTTTATCAGATACTAATTGTTTATCATGTTCCTTATGTTTATCATGTTCCTTATGTTTTGGTGGTTGTCCTCTTGGTTTTTTAGAAGTATCTTCTAATAAACTAGAACTTGAACTTGAACTGGAATCTGACATATCTGAAGAACTTGATGATTCATCATCAACATTATCATCTTGACCCTTATACATTTTTTTATTTTTAGATTTTTTATTTTTAGGTGTTGTTTTAGGTGTTGTTTTAGATGTTGTTTTAGATGCTTTTTTTTTTCTACCACCTTGTTGTTTTTTAGACATCATATAATTATAAATATCAGAACTAATAAATGGTGATGTTTCTGATAAATCTGGTTGTTGTTTATTTTGTGGTTGTTTATTTTGTGTAGGAGGAGGTGTAGGATTAGAAATTATTTTATTAATAATTTGATCTACATTATTAATATTATTTTCTGTAGTTTCACTAAATACAGGTAATTTTAAAGTAGTTAATAAATGTTGTGCATCTTTAGATAATACATTATTTATATGTTGTTGAGCTGTGCTCATATTATCAGTTTTTAGTGTATTCCAATGTATTGTATCTTCAATTTGATTTGATTTTGAATTATAAAGACCCATAATTATATATATATTATATTAGAAAATTTTAATACTAAAAAAATTATTAAAATAAAATATTTTATAATTTCCTAATATATATTATGAAACAAACAATATATATAAGTTTAATAATTATATTATATATAATATATATATATAATCAAAAAAGCAATCATATATATATAACATCTAACTTGGGTAATAATTATATTATCAATAAAGATGAATTTCAAAATGTTAAAGTTGAATTATTAGATAAAATTCAAGATAATATGTATAAATTAAAAAATATTTTAGTATCAAATATTGATAAATATCCAGACTTTACCCCATATATTTTACAATTAAAAAATAATTTTACTAAACAAAGAACACATATTTATGAAACAGATTTTAATTCTAATTTAACATCATATAGTGTTAATAAAGGTGAAGAATTATCTATATGTTTAAGAAGTCGGAAAAATGGTAATTTTCATGATATTAATTTATTAATGTATGTTGTAATTCATGAAATGGCACATTTTGCTTGTCCTGAAATTGGACACGGTGCCTTGTTTAAAAAAATATTTAAAAAATTAATAGAAGTTGCTATTGAAAATAATTTATATAAATATGAAAATTATGATGATAATCCAGTAGAATATTGTGGAATGGAATTAAAATCATCTATAATATAATATTGATAAAATATTATTTTTAATAATAATATTTTATTAATATTTTATCAATATTATTTTATCAATATTTTATCAATATTATTTTTTCAATATTATTTTTAATAATAATATTTTATCAATATTATTTTTTTCAATATTATTAAATAAAATATCTCTATTATTTTAATATGAAAGATCCTATTAAAATAATTCATAAATTTAAAAATAATAATAGACAAATTCAATATAAAACATATATATACATTGGGTCATTAGTAGATAATAATATACTTGATATATTAAAATCTATAACTAATAAAGATTTATATACAACTTTTAATACTATATCAATTAATGATTATAATACTATAAAAGATTATTATGGTGTATTTTGGTATAATTATTTCTTTAATAGTTCACATATTAATTATCAAATTAAACAAATTGATTCTAATATTACTAAAAAAACAGCTCTAGAAAATAAATTTGGTAACTTATGGTATAAAACACATATATATAAAGAACCTGTTCCTAAACAAACTTATAATTATGCAACTTCTTATTTTAATTATCTTTTATATAATAATAAAGTTAAAGCTACAGCAAAAAAAAAAGAAATGGATTTTAGAACTTATAATTTTAAACCACAAAAAGGTGGTGATATTGAAGATGTTGAAGATGAAGAAGATGATGTAGAAGAAATAAATGAAGAAAAATTAGATGATACTATTGAAGAAATCATAGATATTGAGGAACTTACTAAATTATATGCGGAATCTAAAATAGAATCTAATTCAATAATTAATGAAACTGCTAAATTAATAAGTAATGCAATAAATGATAAAAAATGGGAAAAAGAAAATGATAAATTATTAGAAAATTATGATAATAGTTTAGATGAATTAACTTATAATATGAAATTAGAAGAAGTATATATAAAATATTATATAACAAATCAATATATATTTAAAGATGATAATGTTAGTAAAATGAGACAAAAAATTTCATTAACTATACCAATATCTCCTGATTTTGGGGAACATATTAAAATGATGCCTGAAACTCAATATTTTTGGTCAGAATATGAATATGAAAAAGGTATAGACCAAGTTATGTTAGGTCAAAAATGGATTAAAAGAAATGAATTATTAAAAATAGATATTATTCCTAATGAAAATATTAAAATTTATGAAAAATTAAGATATAATTTAAGTTATTTGAAAAGTAGTTTTGAAGTTAAAATTAAAAGAAAAGATGATGAAACTGATATAATTTCTGATTATGATACATATATAACTAATAATGAAATATATATGGTGGATATATATAATGAATTAGGAATAAATTATAATCCAGATATGGAAGATAAGAAAAATTTATATGATGTATATATTAATATTTATTTTCCATTTATATCATTTGAAAGATTAGAACAAATTATTAATTTATTAAATGGGAAAAATGATAAAGAATTAACTTTTATAGACAATGTATTTAGAACTCTACATAATGATATTAAAATAGAAAATGAAATAGAACAGATTATAGAAAAAACTAAAACAGAAAGTGATAAATATAATGATTTATTTTATGAAAATTATATAATACATTCTAATATACATGTTAATATATATAATCCAAAAAATATAACAGGGACTATATCATTACATAAATTTAATTTATATAGAATATTTGATAATTTTATAGTTTCTGATAAATATCCATTCATACAATATCAAACTCCTGATTCTCAAATAATATATAAATTAAATACTCTTATTAATATTGATAAAGATTCAATTATTAATACTGATTTATTGGCTAAATGGTTTGAAAATACACCTTATGGTATATCATTTAAAATAAAAATAGAAAATAATAAATATATTTCAATTAGTTTATTTGAATCTGGAAAAATAGAATATAAAATAACATGGAAAGAAGAAGAAAAAGCAACTATTGCAAATATAAATAAAACTTATGATTATGTAAGAGATTTGATACTTAAAATTAATTCAGAAAATAAGAAAATTAAAATAATATTACCTGAAAATGAAAATTTCAAATACGCATATATTAATACCATACAAAAATTTAAAATTCCCGATAAATTTAAAATTAATCATAATGATTTATCTGATTTTTGTAGATTCTTTTTTACTCATGTTGCTGTTGTTATTGAACCTAGAAAAAGAGAATCTAAAAAAGGTAGTTTGGATAATATATCAAAATATGGAACATATTTAAGATTTAAAAGAATTAGTAAATATGATAATACTGCAAAAATGCATATGAGAATATTATATTTTATTAGAAATTATGACTTAAATGATAAAGAATTAGTTGATGAAATATCTAAACAATTTAATATTACCCCTGATGTAGCTATTAAAGAATTAGAATATGTTAAAGAAAAATTTAATAAAATAATTAAAAAAACTAAAAAATTAAAAAAATTTAAAGCATTGCCTAAATCTAAAGCTCCGGGTATAAATATAGATATTCAAGGTAAAGAAGCTGATAATTATAAAATAAGAATAACAGGAGCTAGAAATAATTTACAATTAGATAGTATTATATTATTTATAAAAGTTTTATTATATTTATATATCCAAACTTATTTATATCAAAAAAAAGAATATCAAAAAATAAAAGATACATTATATAAATTAACTAATATTGCTAAAAGAAGAAATAAAGTTAATGATGTAGCTGAATATGAATCTACTACTAATGAAATTAAAAATATTATTAAATTAGATAAAGCAAGATTAGGATTTAAACCTACAAAAGGACAGAATCAATGGACTAGGTCTTGTCAAAATTCTGGAACTGATAAAAAAAGACAACCAAATATATTTGGAGAGGGACAATTAAATAAATTATTAGAACAAGGTTATAAATTAAATGAAAAAACAGGATTTTATGAGAAAAAGGTAGAAATGAAAATTAAAAAGAAAGTTTATTCAACAATTATAAAAGCTGTTAAATTACCTGGGGAAAATAATACATTTAATTATTATACTTGTGATCCATCTCATAACAATGACCAAATATTTATAGGTTTTTTATCAAAAGGAAATAATCCCAATAATTTATGTATGCCTTGTTGTTATAAGAAAGATCCTACTATTACACCAAATAAAGCAAAGAAAAATTATTATATGAAATGTATAGGTGAACAGAAACAAGAACAAGAAGAAATAACCAAAATAAATTTAGGAGAAAAATTATATATTTTACAAGATACTAATAAAATTCAAGATAATAGATTTATATTATTACCTGAATATTTAGATATATTATTTAATAAATTATGGAATTATAAAAGTATAATAAAAAATCATTTTTTAACAGAATCTAAAACAGGATATTTTTTTAAATACACAATTAAACAAAATAAATATTTTTTATTATCAACATTATCTAATATTTTTGATGTATCAATTGAAACTATAATAAATAATATGGTTGATTTTATAAATAATGACAAATATAATATATATTTTACTTTTTTAAATAATGGAGATATAATTACATCATTTAGTAATAAATCTCAATATATAGATTATTTACTTACATCTAATTATTTAGAATATGATATTATTGGTGAATTAACATCCATACCTGGTATTGTATCTCCTAATGGTATAAAATATTATATATTAAATAAAGAAAGTATTACAATAAAAAGTAGTTTAGAAAAAGATATTATTAATGATAAATATTTTATTGAAATTCTTAATTTAGAAAATTATAATGAAGATATAATAAAAAAAGATGTTATATTTTTAATAAAAGATGACACATATTATTTTCCTATTTATTATGTTAAAAAAGATAAATCTGATACAAAAATTATTTTAAAAAAACATTTTAATACTAAAGATAATTCTAATATTATAAATGAATTAAATAAATATTATAATATTGCTTGTAAAGATACTTTAATTAATTCAATATTATTTAATTTTAATTATATATGTAAAAATATTATTTTTTTACTTGATAATAAAGTTAAAATATTATGTCAAATTATTGATGAAAGACATAAATGTAGATATATATTATTAGAAAATGGTTTATTATTACCTACTAAACCATCTGGTATTAATTATAATTATAAAATAGATTTAATAGATAATATAAATAAATATGTATTAGAGTTAGATAAAACTATAAAATTATTAGAAAATATAGAAAAAATATTAAAATTAGATTATATTCCAACAACAATATATTATGATGAAAGGAATAATAATGATATTACTATTGTTTATATATTATTAAAAAATAACATGACAATTCCTATTATAAGTAATAAGGTTAATATTAATGATATTAAAAATAAAGGATTAGCTATTAGATATCAATCAATTAATGAAAGTATTGATATTGAAATATCTAAATATAATAAACTATCAGATAAATCATTATATAATAACAATAAACATAATTTAAATGTAAGGACACATATGTATATGAGTGAAAGTTATAATTTATTTAGATTAGAATTAAGTTTGTATTTAAATAATAATGATGATATTAAAAATAAAATAATAAATATTGTTAGAAAATCAAAAATAAATATTAATGATAAAAAACATGAATTAAGAAAAATATTATTAGAAATTTCTAATAAAAAATTATATAATAATTATATGAAAGGTGGAAATTTAATAGAATCAATGAATGAATTACCTGATTTAAAATCATATAATATTAATAATATTAGAGAACAATGTAATAATCATTTATCACAAGATAAGTGTAATAATAATAAACATTGTTCCTGGAATAATAATATATGTAGATTACAATTATTAGATTCAATGATTATTGATTTTATAAACAGAATAATAGAAGAATTTTTAGAAGATAGTATAAAGTTTAAAGAAGTTATACAAGAAAATGATTATTTTGTTTCAGACATTGTTGATTATACATATTATACTAATAGAGAAAATCAAAAGATAATAACAACTGCAAATTTTAATGCGCAAAAATTAGTGTCATCTTTATTTGGTAAAGATAAAGTCCCTAATATTGGAAAAAACTCTATAAATCTATATAATAATGATACTAATGTAGAATTAATAAAATTAGGTAAACAATATATACAAGAAATAATACCTAATAATTATACAATAATAAGAGCATATATAAATTCTTATTATTGGTTAAAAAATCAATTATATGATATATCATCTAGAAATTTAGGATATATAAGTTATTTACAAACAGTATTAACATATATATTTAAAGCTAATATAATAGATTATATTACATTAAATATTAAACAATTACAAAAATATATTACTCATTATGATTCAAAATCTAGTATATTAGATAATCCTATTACTAAATTAAGAAAATCTATAATTAATACTAATGGAAAATTAGAATTATTAGTTTTAAGTCATTTAGTACCAATACCAATAATTGTATATGATAATTATTCTAATGTAAAATATATATTTTTACAAGGAGAAATTCCTGTCTCTTCAGAAACACTTAAAAATTTTATAACTCCTAATAAATTAACAAATTCTATAGTATTAAAATTTAATTTTAATAATTCTGATATACCAAATAATGTTTTTTCATTATATTATATATAAAATTATATTCTATTATTATATAGAAACATATGTTAAATAATAATGATATATTAATAGAATTATTAGAAAATCAAAAAAAAAATCTATCATATGATAAAAAGTTATCATATAATGATTTAAAAAGAATTAGTAAATATTTACCATATTCTATATTTAATGATAGTTGTTGTTTATGGAATGGTTATATACCAAGTTCTAAAAATATGTATATAAATTTTTATTTTAATAAAAAAAAACATGCATTGCATAGATTATTATATATAAACTATGTTGATGATTTAATAGATTCAGAATATATTAAATATTCATGTAGTAATAAAGGTATTTGTTGTAATATTAATCATATGTATAAACTTAATGATACTTTAATAAACCCTATTACTAAGATTAATAATAATGATAAAATTAGTAATGATATTATTGTTAATTTTGATTAATATATTCTCTTCTATATTGGCATATAATATATTCTCTCCTATATTATATGCCAAAAAAACTTTTAAAAAATGGAGGATTTCCTCCACTTAGATACTGTGATAATAAAATTGATAAACAACCTGCTAAAGAACGTTTGTATATAAGTACTAAACATGATATAAATTTTTCAAAATTATTACGTCCTAATGAGGAATTATCAGAAGCTATCGAACCTTAATTAATATTAATAAAATAATTTTTTCTAAAACTATTCATTACATCATCTTTTATAACATTATGAATAATACTATCAAATGATTCACCTGATACTAATCTTGTAATAAAATGTATTGAATATACACCACATTCAGAATCTTTAAATTGATGTTGTATATGATTATATCTAATATCAAAATGGTTTAATAATGTATATATATATTTAGATGCACTTCCATGTTGAACAATATGATTAATATCTAATTCTTTATTATATTTCTTAAGATATAAATATTTTGTAATTCTATTTACAAATTTTTTAATTCTTTTTCTTGGTTTTATCCCAACTGAATCAAAAAAATATATCTGATTTTTATCTAAATCTGTATATAATCCAACCCAATGAGAACCTGATTTATAATGTTCATCTAAATTAATAACCATACCAATTTTGTGTTTACCTGATTTTTCTAATTCATCAAAATCTAAATTATGTATTCCTAAAAATTTTAAATTATCAAAATCATATGGAACTGCCCCTAAAAATAAAAAATCTTTATGAACAGTTTGATATTGATTAATAACATTATCTATATCAGATGTGCTCAACCATTCATATTTTCCTTTAGGACCTTCAGGTAAAAATATATCATCTTTTAAATAACTATAATTTTCTAATTGTTTTACAAATTCTAAACCAAACCAACATGATTGATTAGTACATTTATTTGATAATTTTTCTTCAAATTGTTTTACTAAATATTTTTTATCTTGTGATATTGTAATCTTGTGATGTTTATTTATTTCATTCCATTTTTTAGCCATTTTAATTAATACATCTTTAGGTATACATGAACCATCTACATATTTTTTACTTGGAGCGCATTTATTATCAATATTCATTAAATAAAACAAGATATTTTTAATTGGAAATAATTAAAAGTTAATTAACTTTTAATTAAATAATTAAAAAAATAATTAAAAGTTAATTAACTTTTAATTAAATAATTAAAAAAATAATTAAAAGTTAATTAACTTTTAATTAAATAATTAAAAAAATAATTAAAAGTTAATTAACTTTTAATTAAATAATTAAAAA
>Ga0214921_10007700_pt1 | contig 14249 bp, 9 predicted proteins | sample LL1505_MetaG_FD_177992 | JGI IMG/M metagenome (GOLD analysis project Ga0214921, IMG submission 177992) | Freshwater microbial communities from Lake Lanier, Atlanta, Georgia, United States - LL-1505 | ecosystem: Environmental > Aquatic > Freshwater > Lake | place: USA: Georgia | collected 2015-05-28 | reverse complement strand
GTTCCTAAACCAAATGTGTATTACTACCGTAGTATTCTTTTATAATACATTTATATAAATCAACTAATACTATTACGGCTGTGGATATCTTAATAACTAAGTTATTCACTTCTTTACCTTTATAAAGATCACAATATTTATGAACTTATAAATAGGGCTCTTTATTAACTGGTCTAGTATATAGATATAATATTTAAAATATTATTTATATATAAATCTTATTTGTATTTAAATAAACACAGCTTATCCACTGTTAATTAACGGGTATAAGTCACCTTTAAAAATGATTAAAATCTACTTATTTGGTTTTCCAAATCAGGTTATTCCAATTTTATACCCAATATTTTAATTAAAAAAGGGTCTTATCCACTGATTTTTTATTTATCCACTTATGCTTTGTGTATTTTAATATAGATACAAATGTATTTCGTTCATATAATATACTAAATTTGCTGCCTATATAATTATAAGCTACATATGTCTATTATTCAGAACATTCGTGATAAAGGTGCTTGGATCATCTTTACAATTATTGTAATCGCTTTGATTGCTTTTGTATTACAAGATGGAATTGGAAAAAAGGGTAATACCATGGTTTCCGAACTAGGTACTGTAAACGGCATTACTATTAGTAAAACTAATTTTGAAGAAAAATTAGAAATACAGGTACAGAATTATGCTTCCCAGGGGATAAAGCGTGAACAGTTAATTGGTTTCCTTTGGAATCAAGAAGTGGATCGTGCTTTATTTTCGACAGAGGAAAAAAAGTTAGGTATTACAGTTGGAACGAAAGAACTTTCCGATGTTTTATTTGGTACAGAGTCACCATTCAAACAAGAGTTTACAGACCCAAAAACGGGAGAATTTAAAGTAAACGACGCAAAGCAAGCAGTAGCTCAGGTGAAAAAAAGTAAAAATCAAGAACAAATTAAACAAATAGAGAAGGTATATATCGAACCAGCTATTGAAAACAGATTAAGAAATAAATATCAAGCACTTGTTGTAAAAGGTGTTCAGGTTCCAACCTGGATGATTCAAAAACAATACAACGAGAGTAATAGCATCGCAAATATTAATATTGTTGGAATTCCATATGCTAGTATATCTGATAGTACAATTAAAGTATCAGATGATGAGATCGCTACTTATATCAAAGAAAACGCCGCAGCATTCCAAGTAGAAGAAGCAACAAAATCAATTAATTTTGTAGGTTTTTCTGCCGCTCCAACTTCTGTTGATTCAACCGCAGTATTCAATACAATTTCTGCTTTGAAGGCAGATTTTCAAGCAGCACAAGATCCAGCAGTTTTCTTAAATAAAGTAGGCTCTGATTTACCATTTTATAATAGTTATATAAGTAGTAAATCCTTACAGATTCCTAACAAAGACGCAATTATTGCTGCCGGTATAGGAAACGCTTATGGTCCTTATGCAGATGGTAAAAATTATACTATTGCAAAAGTAATTGGTGTTAAACAATGGCCAGACAGCGCAAGCGTTAGACACATTTTAGTAGCAACTGCTGGACAAAACGGACAGATTGTTCGTGATGATAGTAGTGCTAAAAAATTAATTGATAGCATAAAATCTGCTATTGCAGGAGGTGCATCATTTGAAGAGATGGTTCAAAAATATTCTGACGACGCAGGTAGCAAGGAAAAGGGTGGAAAATATGAAATGTTTCCACAAGCACAAATGGTAGGGCCATTTAATGATTTTTCTTTTGATAATACCGTAGGATCAAAGGGTGTTGTAAAAACTGATTTTGGATACCACTATATAGAAGTGTTAAAACAAACACCAAGAAGCCCTGCTTATAAAATTGCTTATTTATCAAAAGCGATTTTGCCAAGTAGCGAAACAATTGGTGCAGCGTCCGCTGCTGCTGCTGCTTTTGCAGGTGCAAGTAAAAACATAAAATCATTCAATCAAGAAGCGGTTAAACTAAATAAACAAACCTTCCCTGCTTCTGGTATTAAGTCAATGGACTATGAAATACCAGGAATTGGTGAATCAAGAACTTTAGTACGTTGGATTTATGAAAAAGAAGTGAATGCTGTTTCAGAGCCAACCGAAGTTGGTGATAGTTATTTTGTAGCAATCATTACTGGAGAAGATAAAGTTGGTCTAGCATCTGTTGCTTCTGTTAAATCACAAGTAGAACCAATTTTGAGAGATCAAAAGAAAGCAATCCAAATCAAACAAAATTTTAAGGGTAATACCATAGAAGAGATTGCCGCTAGTGCAAAAACCATCATCCAACCTGCGGATAGTATTAATTTTAATTATTCAATGATTCCTGGTATTGGTAATGAACCAAAATTAGTAGGTGCTGCTTTCAATAAAGCTTTTTTAAATAAACCAAGTGCTCCAATTGCAGGAAATGCCGGTGTCTTTGTAATAAGTGTAAAAAACCAAGGCGCTAAAGTTGCGACACAAGATTTAACAAGTTTTGAAGCAGACTTGATCAACAGAACAAGATCGGTGATTTATAGAACTAATCTTGGACTCAAAAAAGTGGCAAAGATTAAAGACAATCGTATGAAAGTGTATTAGTCTTCAAATAAAATTTTTTATAAACCCTCGAATATTTCGGGGGTTTTTTATTCGCTTTTCGAAACAAGAATCTGCCCTGGTTTCTAAAAAACAATCTAATTTTGCATTATGTCAGAACCCTTTGTAAATAAAGTTGCGGAGAGCGGTTTAATTAGTTTGGACCTTGCTCAATATATCCCCAATAACGATATTGTTATTTTTGATATCAAACCATATTTATTTATGGAACTAATTCTTAAAGAAAAAGATTTTCGTGCAAGTTTAGCAGCAATCGATTGGACAGAATATGAAAATAAAATTGTGGGTATTTTTTGTAGTGCAGATGCAATTATTCCTATGTGGGCGAATATGCTAATAGTAGCCAACTTGACGCCTTATGCTAAATCTATCTATTTTGGTGATGAAAATAAAACAAGAGAGTTGGTGTTATTTGAAGCAATTCAAAATTTAGATTCTTCTTCTTTCATTGACCAACGTGTAGTGGTTAAAGGCTGTGGTGACACACCTATTGGAGAATCTGCCTTCATTGCCATTACGCAAAAATTAACTCCAGTTGTAAAAAGCATTATGTACGGGGAGCCATGTTCTACAGTGCCTGTTTATAAAAAGAAATAATTAGAGAGGGTTTGACTTTTAGAGCTTCTCTTATAAATTATCTTTATCATCAGTCGTTTTAACGACCTCTTCTTTAAAATAATTACATCTTTCTATTTCTAGTCTTACATCTTCTGGCACAAGATATCTTATTGTAATACCCTCTTTGCAATTATTGCGAATTAGTGTTGCTGATAGTTCCAACATCGGCGCTTCAAGGTATTGCATTTTCGCACCATAATCATCAACAATATCAAACCCTGGTCTTCTATAAACAATGAATTGATAATTTTTTACAAGGGCCTCAAAGTTTTTCCATTTAGGTAAATTTTGAAAACTATCTCCCCCCATGATGACAAAAAATTGATGCTGAGGATATTTTTCTTGTAAATAGGTTAAGGTATCAATGGTGTAGGAAGGCTTTGGAAGTTTAAATTCAATATCACTTACCTTAATTTGATTGTCATTTTCAATTGCCAATTGCGCTAAGTGCAGGCGATCATATTCATTCAATAAACTAGACTGCGTTTTGTGCGGATTTTGAGGGGAAACCACGAGCCAAATTTGTTGCAAATCGGTATGATTGGCAATATAACTAGCCACCATTAAATGGCCGTGATGTATGGGATTAAAGGAACCGAAAAATAAACCAATTTTCATCTCAATATATTGATATTCAGTTAGTTATGATCTGTTTAAGTAATAATAATACCCTCAGCTTCGTCGTTCCTTAAACTTAATTGATATCCAGCTACAGAAATCGAAATCGGATCTCCAAGCGGTGCAATTTGTTCTACCCTAATGGTTTCTCCAGGGATACAACCCATTTCCATCAACTTTAAAAATATTTCATCATTTTCAAAGGAGTGAATGACACCCGTTTCACCAATTTTTAAATCCGATAATTTCCTCATAATAGAACACAAAGATACCATTGTTTATATTTAAGTCTTTACGAAATATGGAGCATTAAAATTCGTTATAAATACAACCAGATTAAATGCTTTATGGAAAGGACTATTTTTTTCAACAATGCGGATAAGGGCACTAGCCTTAGGTTTCGGACAGCGTTAAAAAACTTTATTAAAAAGCAATGTCATAAAGAGGGTGTTAAAATAGAGGCGCTTCAATACGTGTTTTGTTCAGATAACTATCTTTTAGACATCAATAAACAATTTCTGAACCACGATTATTATACAGATATCATTAGCTTTGATCTTTCTGACAAGAAAGGGGTTTTAAAAGGAGAAGTGTATATAAGCATAGATCGAGTAAAGGACAATGCCAAGACAGAAGGCAATTTGTATATGCATGAGTTATTAAGGGTGATTTTTCATGGAGCATTGCATTTTTGTGGCTACAAGGACAAAAAACCATCTGACGCAAAGTTGATGCGCTTAATGGAGGACAAATGGCTGAAAGCGTATTTGAATGTTCCACGTGGAACGTCATTAATTTAGTAAATCCATCTTATCTTTGCATCCTTATGTTTCCAAAATACAATGTCATAGTAGTAGGAGCGGGCCACGCAGGTTCTGAAGCAGCAGCGGCCGCGGCCAATATGGGCTCCAAAGTCCTGTTGATCACTATGAATATGCAGACCATTGCGCAAATGAGTTGCAACCCTGCGATGGGTGGAATCGCCAAGGGTCAAATTGTGAGGGAGATAGATGCACTTGGAGGATACAGCGGAATTGTGTCCGATTTAAGTACGATTCAGTTTAGAATGTTGAATAAAAGCAAGGGTCCTGCAATGTGGAGTCCAAGAGCACAAAACGATCGACACTTGTTTGCTAGTAAGTGGAGAGAAATGTTGGAGCTTACACCCAATGTTGATTTTTACCAAGATTCTGTAAATGAATTGGTTATAAAAAATGGAAAAGCATGTGGTGTGAAAACCAGCATGGGGCACGAGATCTTAGCCGACGCTGTGGTGATCACAAGCGGCACTTTCCTAAATGGTATCATGCACATTGGTGAAAAGCAAATGGGTGGTGGACGTGTGGCAGAAAGAGCAGCAACAGGCATTACAGAACAGCTTGTCTCATTCGGCCTAGAATCAGATAGACTAAAGACAGGAACACCTCCAAGAGTGGACGGAAGAAGCCTGGATTATAGTAAAATGGAAGAACAAAAGGGCGACGAAGAAGTTGTTGGCTTTAGCTATATGGATGTTCCTAGGGTTAAACCAGCAGATCAGCGCTCTTGTTGGATTACATATACAGATCCAATTGTACATGATATTTTAAAAACAGGATTTGATAGAAGCCCAATGTACCAAGGGCGTATAGAAGGTGTGGGTCCAAGATACTGCCCTAGTATAGAAGATAAGATCAATCGTTTTGCAGATAGAGAAAGGCATCAATTATTTGTTGAACCAGAAGGCTGGAATACGGTAGAGGTTTATGTGAATGGTTTTAGCACAAGCTTACCAGAAGAGATTCAGTATCAAGCACTTAGAAAGGTTCCCGGCTTTGAAAATGCAAGAATGTTCCGTCCTGGCTATGCGATTGAGTATGATTTTTTCCAACCTACTCAATTAAAGTATACCCTAGAAACAAAGGCGATTGATAACCTTTACTTTGCTGGACAAATTAACGGTACAACAGGCTATGAAGAAGCCGCATGTCAGGGTATGATGGCTGGAATGAATGCACATTTAAAAATTAACGAAAAAGCGCCATTTATTTTACAAAGAAGCGATGCGTATATTGGTGTACTAATAGATGACTTAATTAGCAAAGGAACCAATGAGCCCTATAGAATGTTTACATCTAGGGCAGAGTTCAGAACCCTGTTACGTCAAGACAATGCAGACCTAAGATTAACAGAAATTTCCTACAATTTAGGCTTAGCAAGTATTGAACGCATGCGCAAGGTGCAAGATAAAAACAACTATGTTGCAGAGATAAAAAACACCTTGAATACGCATTCCATCGAACCACACGAAATCAATGCGTTCCTAGGTACCATTGACTCTGCGGCGATGACCGAAAAACAAAAAGCAGCTAAATTAGTCCTAAGACCTAATATTAGTTTACAACAATTAATGGACCACTCGGTGTCATTAAATGAAAAACTTCAAGGAAACGAACCTGATTATTTAGAGCAAGCAGAGATTCAGGTGAAGTACGAAAGATACATAGAGAAAGAAAAAGAAATTGTAGAACGCATGTCTGCCCTGGAAAACAAGGTTATTCCAGATAGCTTTGATTATGACAAATTGCCTGCGCTATCTATAGAAGCAATGCAGAAGTTTAAAAAAATAAGACCAATTACAATTGGACAGGCAAGTAGAATTAGTGGCGTGAACCCAAGTGACATTCAAATTTTGATGGTGTACATGGGTCGATAATCATCCGCTTTTTCAAATCACCATTTATCAAAAAAAAGAAAATTCCCCTCAATTGAATCGTTGTTTTTAGTAGCTTTAGAAAGACGAGTTTCCTTCATTACCCAAAATTATTTTGGAGTAAAACTGGGACCTTATTTTTTTATTTAAAACTAAAATCAACCGCGTATGAGGAGGCTTATTTTATCTCTTCTTTTACTTGTAATTGGAGCAACTGCATTTTCGCAGGAGACTTTTCCAATTAATGGAGTGAGAGATATGAGAACAGGCGTGTATGCATTTACAAATGCAACCATCATTCAAAACGAAAAAACTAAAATTGAAAAAGGAACACTTGTAATTAAGCAAGGTAAAATTATTGCTGTGGGTGCAACAGTGGACATTCCTAAAGAAGCAATTGTTGTTGACTGTAATGGAAAATACATCTACCCAAGTTTTGTGGATCCATTAACTGACTATGGCGCAAATACGCCAAAACGTTCTGCAGCAGGCTTTAACTTTGGCGCACCATCACAGTTCCTTTCTAATAAGACTGGAGCTTATAACTGGAACCAAGCAATTAAGCCAGAAGTGAATGCAGTAGAGTCTTTCAGCATTGATGAAGCAATGGCTGTTGGTTTTAGAAATAATGGGTATGGTACTGTGATGACACATGTGAAAGATGGTATAGCGAGAGGAACAGCTGCAGTAGTTACTTTGGGAGGAATCAATGAAAATCAAAGTATTTTAAAATCAAAAGCAGCACAAGTTTTTTCCTTTGATAAAGGAACTTCTACACAAACTTATCCAAGTAGCTTAATGGGTAGCATAGCATTGTTGCGTCAAACGTATTTAGATGCAAAATGGTATGCCACTAAACCAGCTTCTGAGGGTGTGAATTTATCGCTCGAAGCATTTAATGCCAACGCGAGTTTACCACAAATATTTGTAGCTGACGATAAGTGGTCTACTTTAAGAGCAGATCGTATTGCAAAAGAATTTGGCACACAATATATTATTAGAGGTGGGGATAATGGTTACCAAAGAATAGATGAATTGGCTAAAATAAAAGCTTCTTATATTTTAGGTCTTGATTTTCCGGTTGCATTAGACGTGGAAGACGCGAATGATGCAAGATTTGTTGCCTTATCAGAAATGAAGCACTGGGAATTAGCGCCAACCAATCCTGCTGCATTTGAAAAAGCGGGTATTAATTTTAGTATCAGCATGGCTGATATGAAAGACGGAAAGCAGTTTTTAACAAACCTTAGAAAAGCAGTTCAGTATGGCCTTTCTGAGACCAAAGCATTAGAAGCTTTAACTAAAGCACCAGCACAACAAGTTGGTGTTTACGATCAGGTGGGCTCTTTAGAAGTAGGTAAATTGGCTAACTTCTTAATTACGACAGAATCTATTTTTAATAGCAATGCAAAAATCATTGAAAACTGGATCCAAGGAACCAAGTATGACGTGAATGCGTCAGAGTGGAACAACTTTGCTGGAAAATATAAATTGATCGTTAACAACGCTGGTACAAAAACAGAGTACACCGTTGAAGTTAAAAAAGATTTATCAGCGAATATCATTGGAACAGATACATTAACTGCAAAAATTGCAGTGAGCGAGACTTTAGTGAAGATTAGCTTTCCAGAAAAAAAGGGTCGTGGTGTGGAAAGCATTCGCTTAAGCGGTGTGATTGCTAGTGGTGGTTGGAATGGATTTGGTACGGATGCAAAGGGCGGAAAATTGACTTGGTCTGCAAGTCTTGTTGCTCCTGCTAATGCGGTTGCAGAAGATAAGAAAGCAGCAGAGCCGGTGAAATTAATTTCAAAAGTGACATATCCTTTTGTTGGATTGGGTAACGAAGTGGTGCCACAACAAGAAACCATCTTGATCAAAAACGCAACAGTTTTGACAAATGAAAAAGAAGGCACTTTACAAAATACTGATGTCTTATTAAAGGCAGGTAAAATTGCTAAAATTGGAAAAGGATTAACAGAAACGGGCGCAAGAGTTTTAGATGGTACCGGTAAATTTTTAAGTGCTGGTATTATCGACGAACACTCACATATTGCTGCTTTGTCTATTAACGAAGGTGCACAATCTACCACTGCTGAAGTAAGGGTTGGTGATAATTTAAATTCAGAGGACATTAATATTTATCGTCAATTAAGTGGTGGTGTGACTTCTTCTCATATCCTTCATGGTAGCGCGAACACGATTGGTGGTCAAACACAAATGATTAAATTAAGATGGGGTACAACAGACGAAGGATTAAAGTTTGTTGGCGCAGACCCTTTCATCAAATTTGCTTTAGGTGAAAACGTAAAACGTACGACATCTACCAATAACAATCGTTTTCCTGATACGAGAATGGGTGTCGAAGAGGTTTTGACGGATGCATTTGATAAAGCGGTTGATTATCAAAAAGCAATGAAAGCAAATCCAACTACGACCAGAAGAGATTTAGAATTAGAAGCTTTGTCCGAAATCATGAATAAAAAGCGTTTTATCACTTGTCACTCTTATGTACAAACAGAAATCACCTATGCAATGCGCGCGATTGAAAAGTTCAAAGCACAAGGGTATGATTTTAATATCAACACGTTTACGCATATTTTAGAAGGCTATAAAGTCGCAGATAAAATGAAATTACATGGTGCTAGCGCTGCAACTTTCTCTGATTGGTTTGCATATAAAACAGAAGTAATTGACGCAATCGCATATAATGCTGCAATTATGCACAATGTAGGTGTGAATACGGTGATTAATTCTGATGATGCAGAAATGGCACGCAGATTGAATCAAGAAGCAGGAAAAGTTGTCAAATACGGTGGCGTATCTGAAGATGAGGCGTTTAAGATGGTTACTTTAAATCCTGCTAAAGCACTACATATCGATAACAAAGTAGGAAGCATCAAGGTGGGTAAAGACGCAGATGTGGTATTATGGAGCGAGCATCCATTAAGCATCTATGCAAAATCTTTATACACGATTGTAGATGGTACTGTTTATTTTGATCGTGAAAAAGACGCTGAGCGCAGCAAGCAAGTCACTGCAGAAAGAACAAAGCTGATCCAAAAGATGTTGGGCGATAAAAAAGCCGGCATGCCAACAAGACCAGCTACACCAAGTACACAAATATTATTAGAGTGTGGAGACCACGATCATTTGGAAGGTCTTAACACTATTTACGAATCTCAAAAAAACTAAACCATGCAAAAGAAATATTTAAGCATTTTTGCTCTTGCGTTGTTAGGTTTAACTGCAACCGCACAAGATAATGTGTATCCAGCTTTACCACAAAAAGGGGTAACAGTGATCACACATACTACAGTTCATATTGGAAACGGAACAACCTTGACAGACGCTTCTGTGGCGTTTGAGAATGGAAAAATTATTGGTGTGGGTAATGTGGCTGTTCCAGCTGGTGCCACAGTCATTGACGGAACAGGCAAACAGGTTTATCCTGGTTTGATCTTACCAACTTCTGATTTAGGATTAAGAGAAATTAGTTCTGGCGTTCGTGGTAGTAATGACTTCGCAGAAATTGGTGAAAACAACGCAAACATCCGATCTATCGTAGCATACAATACAGACTCAAAAATTATTGGTGTGTTACGCGAGAATGGTATTTTACTAGCAGGGGTTGCACCAGAAGGTGAATTGATAGAGGGCCAAGCGAGTGTGGTACAATTAGATGCATGGAATTATGAAGATGCTGCATATAAAATGGACAATGGATTGTATATTAATATGCCAAGCTTGATGCCACGTCGCGGCGGTCGTTCTGCTTATATGCGTCCAGGTCCTGGAGGTGATCCAATTAAAGCGGCGATGGAAAAGATCGAAACCATTAAAACATTTTTTACGGATGCTAAAGCCTATTTCCAAGAAAAAACACATGCTGCAAATAATTTAAAGTTAGAGGCAGTACGTGGCTTATTTGATGGCAAACAAAAATTATTTGTACGTGCAAACGAAGTAAAGCAAATTTTATTGGCCATGGACCTTGCAAAATCTTTTGGATTTCAATTGGTGATTGTAGGAGGAACAGAAGCCTATCAAATTGCAGACCTATTAGCCGAAAATAATGTTCCAGTGATTTTAGATCGCCAACATTCCTTACCAACTATGGAAGATGATGATGTGGATCAACCATACAAAACACCAGCAGCTTTACAAAAAGCAGGTGTCTTATTTTGTTTGAATGATACACACGATCAAAGTCGCTTTCGTAATCTTGCCTTTAATGCTGGAACAGCTGCTACTTATGGTTTAACTAAGGAACAAGCACTTTCTGCTGTGACTTTAAATGCTGCTAAAATTTTAGGCATCGAAGATAAAACGGGCACGATTGAATCTGGTAAAGACGCTAACCTTTTAATTGTGAATGGTGATTTATTAGATATGAAGTCTAGTGTGATTGCGCATGCTTTTATCCAAGGTCGTCATGTATCATTGGACAATAAAGGCAAACAATTATACGAGCGTTATAAGCAAAAGTATCAATTGAAATAGATCGAAATCCAAATGTTTACAGTGCTATTTAAAATGGTATTGTAATCGTGGAAAAATAAGTTTCCTCCCAGCTCGGTAAATCTGAACTGGGAGGATTTTTTTTGGCTAACTTAGCGTCATGTCTAAAAAACTCTATCTACTAGATGCTTTGGCCTTAATTTATAGGGCTTATTATGCACTCATCCGCACCCCAAGAATCACAAGCACTGGCATCAATACCAATGCGCAGTTTGGTTTTACCAATACCTTGTTAGAGATTATAAAAAAGGAAAACCCTTCCCATATTGCCGTATGTTTTGATACGCATGCGCCTACAGAAAGACATACCGATTTCACCGATTATAAAGCCAACAGAGAAGCTGCTCCAGAAGATTTATTGAGCTCACTACCTCATATTAAAGCGATTATAGAAGGATTTAATATTCCAGTGGTAGAATGCGATGGCTACGAGGCTGATGATGTGATTGGCACTTTGGCTTGGCAGGCTGCAGACATGGGCTACGAAGTGTATATGGTTACGCCGGATAAAGACTACGGTCAATTATTGGTGAAAGACAATGTGTATATGTGGAAGCCGCCTGCATTTGGCAATGAAAGAGAAATATTAGATGCAGAAAAGATAAAAGCTAAATGGGATATCGCTCGAGTAGACCAAGTCGTAGACATGTTAGGTTTAATGGGTGATGCAGCAGATAATATTCCTGGCATACCGGGCGTGGGAGAAAAAACTGCAGCTAAATTATTAAAAGAGTATGACACACTAGAGGGTGTGTTGGCGAATGCAGATAAGATAAAAGGCGCGATGGGAGAAAAAGTGAGAGCGGGAAAAGATTCTGCGATCATGAGTAAAAAATTGGCCACCATCATTACCAATGTACCGGTGCAGTTTCATGAAGAAGATTATAAATTATCCGAAAAAAATATTCCAGCATTAACAGAGATTTTTAATTTACTAGAATTCAAGACCCTTGGCAAACGAATATTGGGTGGTGACTTTGAAGTCGTGGTGGCGCAAGACCCAGAAGTACAAACAGATTTGTTTGGCAACGAAGTGAAATCTAAAAAGCCTACTGTAAAAACAAAAACGATTTTGCTTGATTCTGAAACAGGCACACAGTCTGTATTAGAACCGAATGACGAACCAGGCAATCCTGGTTATGATGACGATGAAGAAGCTGAATCAGATTTGCCAAAATTAATTGCAAATAAAAATATTGAGAATACGCCACATGAATACGAGATGATTCTTGGCGATCAAGCGATTGAGGATTTTATAAAAAAGATCAGTGCTAAAAAGGAAATTTGTATTGATACAGAAACAACAGGCATTGACGCCAACAATGTGCAACTAGTTGGATTAAGTTTTTCAAATACGACGCATACAGGCTATTATTTACCTGTTGCGAACGAAGGTGAAGGAACTGATGGGGCTAAACATATTTTAGAAAAGCTCAAGCCTTTGTTTGAAGATGCAACCATTACATGGATTGGACAAAATTTGAAATATGATTTCCTGGTTTTAAAATGGTATGGTATAATCTTAAAAGGTAAAACTTTTGATACCATGCTAGCGCACTATGTGATTGAGCCAGAAGGTAGACGTAGCATGGATATACTGAGTGAGCAGTTTTTAGGCTATGCTCCAGTGAGTATCGAAAACCTAATTGGTAAAAAAGGAAAAAATCAAGGCACGATGCGTGATGTTCCTTTGGATCAAATCACAGAATATGCTGCAGAAGATGCAGATATTACTTTGCAATTAAAAGAATGCTTTGAACCCTTATTGACAAAGCGCGAAGTAAAACGTGTTTTTGAAGAAGTGGAAAATCCTTTAATGCAAGTGTTGGTAGATATGGAATTTGAAGGGATTAAAGTAGATGAACAATTTTTAAATGAGTACAGCAAGGTATTAGAGGCGGATATTAAAATAAGCGAAGAGCGTGTATTTGATCAAGCGGGTGTGCGTTTTAATCTTGCCTCTCCAAAACAATTAGGTGAGGTCTTGTTTGATATTTTAAAAATTGATCCAAAAGCAAAGAAAACAAAAACTGGTCAATATGCTACTGGAGAAGATGTGTTAGCGAAGTTGGCAGCAAAACATAAAATTGTTGACGATATTTTAAACTTTAGAGAGCTCAGTAAATTAAAATCTACTTATGTGGATGCATTGCCTGCCATTGTGAATCCTAAAACCGGAAGAATCCATACCAGCTATGCACAAGCTGTTGCTGTGACAGGAAGGTTAAGTAGCACCAATCCAAACTTGCAAAATATTCCAATTCGTTCAGAGCGCGGTAAAGAAGTTCGTAAGGCATTTATTCCAAGAGACCCGTCTCGTATTTTAGTGAGTGCGGATTATTCCCAAATAGAATTAAGGGTGGTTGCAGCCATGAGTGGTGATCCAAATATGTGTGATGCGTTTAAACAAGGTAAAGACATCCATACCGCAACCGCTGCAAAAGTGTATGGCATCGCAGAAACCGAAGTAACCAAAGAACAACGCTATAAAGCCAAGAGCGTCAACTTTGGTATCATCTACGGACAAGGTGCTTTTGGTTTAGCAGAAAATTTAGGTATTTCAAGAACAGAAGCAAAAGAGATCATTGATAATTACAAAAAAGAATTTCCCAATATTCAATTGTACATGGATCAACAAATCAATAAGGCCAAAGAACAAGGCTTTGTTGAAACCTTAATGGGACGTAAACGTTGGTTAAGAGATATCAACTCTTCAAATTTTACCGTGCGTGGATTTGCTGAGCGCAACGCCATCAACTCCCCTATTCAAGGCTCTGCAGCAGATATGATTAAGCTAGCGATGATCAAGATCCATCAAGAAATGAAAAAGCAACATTGGGAATCAAAAATGATTTTACAAGTACACGATGAATTGGTATTTGATGCAGTGGAATCTGAATTACCCGCACTCAAAGCATTGATCTTATCTTGTATGACCACTGCAATGGAATTACCAAATGGCGTGCCAGTAGAAGCAGAAATTGGACAAGGAAAAAACTGGTTAGAAGCGCATTAATTACCTATTCATGCTGGCTAAAAACTCTTCGTTGTCTTTAGTACCACGCATACGCTTTAATAATTCGTTCATTGCTTCATCGGTGTTCATATCGTTCAAGAACAAACGAAGGATATTCATTCTTTGTAATACATCTTTGTCTAATAATAAATCATCACGACGCGTGCTTGATCCAGTTAAATCAATCGCAGGGAAAATACGCTTATTCGCTAA
>Ga0214921_10007699_pt1 | contig 14250 bp, 16 predicted proteins | sample LL1505_MetaG_FD_177992 | JGI IMG/M metagenome (GOLD analysis project Ga0214921, IMG submission 177992) | Freshwater microbial communities from Lake Lanier, Atlanta, Georgia, United States - LL-1505 | ecosystem: Environmental > Aquatic > Freshwater > Lake | place: USA: Georgia | collected... | reverse complement strand
TCGCGCAGGATAAGCCCATCCTTTTGGACTATTACCGCGAGACCCGTGCCGGCACCGCTTTCCTGGGCGAGGACAAGGATACGAAGGAGCAGATTCTGTTCAAGAATGCGGAGGAGTACACCAGCCCCGTCCAGAACAAGTACCGCGTCGTCTCCGGCGACCTGACGGAGTATCTGTTTGTCACGGAGAACTCCATCTACATCGTCCACGGCGCCATCAAGAAGAAGGAGATTAGCCCGGTGTTCTAAATATACATACACCTGTAAAATTGACAACTATAGCATTGACCCGTAGGCATCCGGTACGATGTCAGCTTCTGCAACCGCCTCTCTGGCCGGCGGTGGCCATAGAACCGCCTCTCTGACCGACAGTAGCCATAGAACCGCCTCTCTGACCGGCAGTGGCCATAGAACCGCCTCCCTGGATGGATGGTTGGGGCGCTCTACAGGAGCTGCGCCCACCAAACCCCCAGCCCCGGCCCGTACTCCTGTTAAAATGGACTCCCGGGCACTATCACCTGTTCGTATGCCTGGTAGTCGCGGCGACCCAACACGCATCGTGTTTGGAGTTCTTGGAACTCGAAACAAGATGTCCTATGAGGATTTCGTAGAGCAAATTCTGGACCCGACTGTGGAAGCATGGGGACTTCCGGCTGAAATCGTTGCACCTGCCGACGGGGAATCTGCCGAAGTGCTCCAGGCGTGGGCCACTCACCGCCATATTCCAGTGTGTCTGGTGGCTGCCGACTGGACGCGCAACGGAAAACGCGCCGGTATGCTACGCGACTCCCGAATTCAACGAGATGCTAGTCATCTGATTCTTCTTCAGGGGCCACGGTCAAATACCCTGACAACCTTGGCTGGCCGCCTCCACCGAAAGGGAAAGCCGGTTGTTCTTAGCGAACGACCTGGCATGATGGTTGAAATCCCGGGTGTCAAGAAAGAAGAATAGGGACCCTATGTAGAGAATGGCCCGTTATCACCGTAAGCAGAAGCAGAGCCGCAAGCAGTCCCGTCGTCAGAGCCGCAAGCAGAGTCGCAGGCAGAGCCGCAAGCAGAAACAGCAGCGCGGAGGTGGCTCCTGCGCGGCGCTCCCCATGAACCGTGCCCTGTTCGCGCAGGCCGGTGGCAACCTGGCCCCTTTTGTTGCGACGGGCGGTGCGGATTACCTGCTGGATGCGTCTACCCGTGTCCAGGCGGAGGTTGGTCCTCTGGATGCCGCGTTTGCGGAGCTGCCGAGCGTCATTCCCCGCCAGGCGGGAGGCCGTCGGCACCGGAAGAGCCATCGGCGCGCCCACAAGCACGGTCGGAAGACCCACAAGCACGGTCGGAAGGGACGGAAGAGCCAGCGTGGTGGCATGTCCGCCTTTAACGGCCCCTCCATGCTCCTGGACGCCGCGCAGTATGCCAAGGACGGCACGAACCCCCAGTTCCGTACGGAGGGTGAGGTGAACCCCAGCTACGGCTTCTTCAAGGGCCCCCAGTAAAGCGCTCCGCCCGATGCGCCCCATCCTTCCCGGATGGAGCCTGCCATGATGGCCACACTGACTGTAAGGCACGTAGTTGTTCCTCCGACCACGCGCCTTTCTGTTCTTCAACTCGACAGACCAACAGTAGGTCCCCATATTCCATGCGGATTGTGTCAGAACTAGCGTCAACGCTGCCTATCCTTCGGATAGGCATCCCCCAACCCGGCACCCGCAGTACTTCCCTGTCGCGCACTACACCGCTCTCCCATACAACTGGAACTGCAGAGCCCGATGGATGCCCCTTCAATGAACGTTCCCACCCCAGGAGTGCCTCTGCAATGGATAGCGACACCTCCACAACCAGTGATGTGCCACGCCTCTCCCAACCAGAGCTATTGTCAGCAGGAGACCCTCGCAAAACCAATATGACATCTCCCGGTTTCTCAAACATTGGCGACTCCGAACATGCCTCTGGAAATACCAGCCGGTCCCCCTCCGTCATTCCCCGCTCCACGCGCGCTGCCAGGGTTTTCTCTGTCTCAATAACCCGTCGCCCGCCACAATCCACACACGCCGTTGCAACGACTTGCCCCTCTGCTCGACACTCTCCGCATGGCTCCTGTGATGAAAGCAACATAGGACCCATCTGTTGCCGCACCATACGGAACCCGCGACCGCTGCAGGACCCACAGGGGCGAAATTCCTGCCCTCCACGCCCGCCACAACCGCTACAAAGCACTTCCCGCTTCATGTGAAGTGTAAATGCCTTGCCGGCCCACAGCTCCGCCAGCGATACACCGATTTCATGAACCTTGTTGGGCCCGCGTGCTCTGCGCAGAATAGCTCCATGTGGACCCCCACCTCCACCCATACCACCTCCGCCAAACATCATTGGAATCGGAATCCCGCCCGGCATACCGAACCCTCCACCAAACATGGAGCTTAGGAACTCCGCGATATCCGGTGGCGGCGCACCACCTCCGCCGTCGCCATCGCGCGGCACACGCCCCGTCCGGTCATACTCCGCGCGCTTTTCGGGGTTCGATAAGACGCTGAATGCCTCATTGAGAGCCTGGAACTTCTCCTTGGAGCCAGTCGGTTTGTCAGGATGCGCCAACAGTGCCGCCCGCTTATAGGCCTTCTTTAGGTCCTCCTCTGCCGCATCACGACCGACACCCAGAATACCATAGAGGTCTTTATCTCCACCGCCACTCATTAGTTTGAAGCCCTATCACATGCCTTAGATTGGAAGGGGCCGCTTATTTCCCCACCAATCACCGGCACCCAACTCTTCCATACCTACCGAAGCCGCCTAAACTCCTCTGTGCACCAGCCCCGTAATGGACGCCATTCTGGGTCAGACCGAAGCTATCTCCTTTCTCCGAGGTCGTCTCACAACACCGCCGCATCTGATTCTGTGGGGCCCTACCGGTGCTGGAAAAACCATGTTGGCGAACGCCTGGATAGCCGAACAGTTGGCATCACAGGGTGTTAGTGAGGCCGCTCAACAGGCCGCCATGACACTCCGCCTCAGCTCCGCCGATGAGCGCGGCATCGCCGCTATCCGGCAGCGTCTGACCGAATTTGTTCGTCAGCGTCGTCCTGTCCCCGGAACGACTGCCTGGGTACTCTTCGACGATGCAGACAACATCAACGGTAAGGACCATGTGGTCGTCCAACAGGCTCTCCGACGCATCATGGAGTTGAATGCACACCAGACGCGATTCTGTTTCATTGCCCAGAGTCCGGAGCACTTCATCGAGCCGATTCAGAGTCGGTGTGTTATTCTGCAGCTCCACCCCGTACCGCTTCATTCGCATGCCGCTGCTTTGGCAGCCAAAGAGGCACCGGCCTCTACTCCAACATCCGATGCACTCCAGCTCATGGCCGCACTCTGTATGGGGAATGTTCGCCAATTTACTCTCATCTGTCGGGCTCTTCCACCGGGCCCCGTCTCTGCAACAGATATCCAACTCCTGGTCAATGCCCCCCCGGTCGCTCTCCTTCAACGCCTGCAGACTGCCACAATCCGCCGCGACATTGGCGGCATAACAGAGTCCATCCTAGCCCTTTGGAGCCGCGGCTACAGTTTTGAAGACATCGTGGCCATGCTGGAGACGGTGGTCCGAATTTATAGTCCCCTGCTGACGGATGAGCAGCAATATGTTCTACAGCGATGCGCAGAAGGACATATCTGTCAGATTCTCAACAAGACAACGACTCTGGACCTCATCCGAGTGTTCATTGGAATGTAAAGTCGGTATGAAAAGGTGATACCCTATCCCAGGGTACCTGGTGACGAATAAGACCTTCTGTTATAATGCACAAGTACACTCTGTGCTTTGTCGCTGTTAACATCTTCTCATTTCTTTGCACGATTGCTGGCATAGTATGTTTATCGCTTGATATGACGTCTGCCGGTGTGCCCCTCATTATCCTTTCCGTTGTCATATTCATGGGTGGAATGTTGGAAAGAAACTGCTCCCGGTGGCAACCTGCACCCATCATACACTCTTCGCCACTAACAGTTCCCCCGGGGCACACGGTCATTTCTGTCCAGCCGGAACCGGACGCACCTACCATGTTAAAGCTTGACAACCTCCCACCAAAGTAAGGAAGAACCCGCTACTGCGAAATTTGAGGATGCAGCATGCACAGTTTCGTATGATTCCTCCTCTGACAAAGGTTAAAGAGCTTTTTGTCGAGGCCACGGGGCAGGATTTCCATGTTGGAGCAACATGGACAGCCTGGGTACCACCCGTTAACAGCGCCCTCTATGAAACATTCCGGCCATACATTCGGCCGAGCCACAGCGCTCTTCTGAACAGTGTTATTACTGCAGGGCCGTCCGCCCACCCAACAGCCTTTCTCCGACAGCTCCTGCGTCCCCATGGTTATAAGATAGAGACGACTCCCACTGGTTGGATTCTCCGTGAAAAAGCGGAGGCTGATACCCCAGTGGTGAAAGTTCACACTTCACCCGTTAAAATAGATTGGAGTTAATACTCATAACTAAACTACTTAGAAGATGACTTTGCCCACTGCGCCCACACGAACGGCGACTCCAGAATCTGCTCAACTGACATCCGCGTGAACCACAGCCACGGGGATGCCCGCTCCAGACCATCCCGCCCATCAGGAAGCGGTACCCACAGTCCATCTTTTGTAGTGCCATTCGGCCAATCCGTTTCACCCAGAAGAGTGTCGAGCTCCAGGCGGCGGCCATACTGGTCGCGACTCACTTCCGCCGCCCGGTCCACGCGTACCACTCCGCTGCAGTGTTTGTCCCACAGAGTCCGCAGTCCCTGTCGCGCCGACACGGCTCCCCACGACTGGTCGCCCGCTGCAATCAGCGCACCCAGGTCTGTCTCCAGCCCCCGCCACACCGGGTGTTCCGGACGTGCCGCCCAGCCTGCAGAAGCCCCTGCCATCGACTGAGACCCCTCCGTTGCCGACAGCCCCTCTGCCGCATCGGCACCGAATGTTAGGGCACCTTCGGCACCCGCTGTATCCAGTCGTGCACGCAGAGCCGCACCCGACGAAATCGGTAGCACAGAGCCATCCATCCAGAGACCCCCAAAATGCCGCAGGAAGGCCGCACGGCACCACGCCATCCAGAGCGCCGGTGGGCATCGGTCTGCACCATCGGGTACTACAACACCCGCCCCCTCCAGTCGCTGAATCGCCGCCAGACGTCCCACAACCGGCTCCACAATGAACTCTGGGGTCCAGCGGTCCATCGCACGTGCCTGGCAGATTTTGAGGTAAGGCTCATTCGGCTCCCGGGTAGAGCGTGCGAACCAGTCCAGCCACTGCCGTGCGTTCACCTGGGAGTCATCCACGTGCCACCAGACCGTAGGCTTTCCGCCCACGCCACCGATACCGCCGCCTGCACCGCCACCAATCAGACCGGTAATCTGATTCCGCACACCCCAAATCGCGCCCAGAACTAACACGACCACACCAACGACCAAAATCCATAACGGCACATCAATCATGGTGGCTTCCTCTATTAAGTCGCGGCGGATTTTCGGTACACGATAGTAAGGGACATATCCAACATTATGTCAGCAGCTACCGGGGCACCCATTCTGTATCGGTCCCTGTCAGCACTGACGGATGATGTAGTGGACAGCCTCTATAATATTGATACTGCCATTCCACAGGAGAACCCTACATTTCTATTCTTAGTCGGTGCACCCGGTGCCGGTAAATCCAGTGGTCATGCCCGCGCCATTGCCGCCGGGCTCCTGCCCACCGGCGCCTACGCAACTCTCAACTTGGACACACTGTTAGAGGCACTGGCCCCTTTCCGTGCCGCCTCTTCGATGGCACATCTGCTGAAGAAAAGCGATAAGACCCGGGACCTAACGAAATTTGCATCGATTGCCGCCTATCAGACACGCAAGGAGAACCTGGGGCTTTTCAAGTGGTACAACACTGCCCGTCCTGAGCTAGCGGTCGCCGACCCGGATACGATTGTCGCCTTGAATACCGTGCGGGCTCAGTTCGCAGACCTGACAGACAGAGAGGCCGATACCAGGCTGTTGGACCTCCATAACGCCGCACTGGGCCGTGCGATGGCCCGTCGTGTTCCCATTGTCTATGAAACAACGCTGTCGCTCAACAAGTCATCGGGTCGTGTTGAAAAGGTGGATGATATCATGTCGGTCCTGCCGGCTGAATACAAACCTGTTATGGTACACATAACGGCGGACGACCTTCCAGCCCGTGTGCGCGCCCGTCAGGAGAAACAGATGCCCGCAGACCCACTTCCCTATTATCGATATATCCCAACAGGTCTCTTGGTTAAACTGGCAGAGGCAACCGCCGAAGCATACACACATATCCGCGACTCCAGTAAGTACGCAACCATTCGGAAACGTCTTGAAACATTCACTGAAGTCGAGAATCCATTCGATGAGGCCCGTCTAGCCGCGCTTCCATCCCCGCCGCTCTTTGAGAACCAGCGGGCACGAATTGTTGCGGCCTATGGGCCTGGCTCTCCTTATGCTGCGTCAGCCTCACCTGTAGCATCTCTTCTTAATTTGAAGTATACACCGATACCGAAGTCAAACGGTCGTGCGAAGACCCAGAAACGGTCCAGAAAAACAACCGCGGTCAATATTGTTAACCTGACAGAGGCTCTGAATAAGCTAACTATTGCTAACTCAGCTTCGCTAGAAGGCCCGCCACCAGAAGTTGTAGCAACTATGGAGAATCTTATCCGCCAGGTGGAGGCAACAAATGTTTCTGCTAGAAAGAATAATCGGATAGCTGTAGCACCAACTGGAGGTGCTGGTACGGCTGCTGCCCCCAGAACACGAACTACACGGGCTACACAGAAAACACCACGGACCACGTCTGCTCTGGTTGCTTCTCTCTTGAAGCCACCAAAGAAGGTCTAAGTTGGTCAGGATAATCTTCACGCATCTGTCTGTGTCGCCAGATGCTCTTACTCGCGTCAGGCATCTGTCTGTGTCGCCAGATGCTCTTACTCGCGTCAGGCATCTGTCACAGCCAGGCGTCCCCTCATTGCCTTCGCCCACGCATCCATTGCCGTATCTGCCGTTGCCATTCGAAGCTGCCGCTGCCGTTCCCGTTGTTCGAGAGCCGCCGCTGCTGCCGCAATCCGCGATTTCTCATCGGGGTCAATCCGCGACATCTCTGTTTCCCGAATCCGCTGTGCCTCTTCCACAGACCGTGCAGAACGCTCCTTTACCCGCACATCCGCAACATCCAGATAGGCAACCGCCCCCGTTGTGTAAGCCTCCTTCAAGTCCGTGAACTGTGTATCTGACCCAAATGCCGCTGTAAAGTTCCCACCATCTTCACCCAACACGGTTGCCCCGCGTCCACCAATAATCGCATCTGGCTCCAGGCGTTTGATGATTGCACCCGGATTCTTCTGTGCGAATTCACGGACCTTCGATTCAAACGATGCCAACCCTCCTGCCGCGGACACACCTCCTTCCTTTTCTCCTTTGAGCCAGTCGCCATACCCCGTGTCGCGTACCGGGTCGGGCAGCCGATTCTCCTCAAAGAGCCGGTTGAACATATTCATGTCGAGCTTTTTGGCGGACAGCTTCACGGGCTCGCCCTTCGGTGCCCCACGCTCCCGTGCTGCCATTGCACTATCCATGGAAACCGGTGTTGCCATCCGTGCGGACTCCTCCGCTGTTGTCCGTGGACGTATCCGGTCCAGAATCTTTCCCACATACACATACGCCCGATTGAGTGCATCGAACGCCGCTGCAGAGCCGCCCGGCTTATCGGGATGTGCTGCCAGAGATGCCCGCTTGTAGGCCACCTTCAGGCGTTCGTATGTCAGGGTTTCGGATTCATCGATACCCAACATCTCCAGAGCCTCTTGGAAGTAATCCAACGCCTTTGCGGCGGGACTGACAATCATCGCTGTTGTGGAAGGGGCAGCGTCCGTCATGTAAATCGCCGGCAGAGCAGCAGTTGCCGGGCCATAGAGAGTCTGCGGAGCTGGAGCTGGGGCAGGAGCCGCAAATGTGGGCTGTCGGTGGTAGCCCCCTCCCCCGCCTCCTTCTAGCCGAATTCGGTCCCCACGTCCTGTTGCATACGGAAACGGCTGCGCCCACCCCCGCCGATATGCCTGGAGCCATGCCGATGTTGGCCCATAGACATTCCCTCTCTGCGCAACTGTTATGAACCCCGGTGTAGCCATCATTCTCTCAATCATGGATGCCCGTATTTCGTCCGACTCCAGAGCACAGATTTCGGACCAAATACGCCCTTCCCGTGAACTAACTCCACCCATTGCCAAGATCCCTCCTTTTATTTCCGGGGCCAATACGCAAGCGCAATCGCTGCTCCTACAACAGCTGCCATCGCAACCAACCCCACCACTTCCTGCTGCTCCAGTGCAACAACACCCTTTTTCTCCATTCGTGTCGGCACATTCAGAATGCCCCCCATCCCGTGAGCGATATCCGTGTCATAACCATCTGGCGACGGAATATCCAACAGCGGATGCCAGAGCATTTTGATGTAGCCCAAGCGACACATGAATGCCATATAGGCATCGACGTGGAGCTCAATCGGATAGGCCCGCGCCAACATCTTCTGTGCCCCCTCCCGGGAAATCATGTACGCATAGGCACCCATGAGACTCTTACAGACCTGCCAGGGAGCCGGTGCAATATCCGGCGGAGCGGGCTCACAACCTGTCTCTCCACCTGAAAACCGGGTGTTTTGAAACTGAATCATGTCCCAGCCGGATGCAGGCAACTCTGCCAAAATCATCTCTAGTCTCGACCGGAAATCCACCGGCAACTGGCAGTCGTCCTCAAATACGAGCAGCGCCGGTGCGGTTCCTGCCATTAGCCCCTCCCACGCCTTGAAGTGCGACAGAGATGCTCCAATGGCACCCGGTACATCAATTTCATAATGAGAGCGTCGCTGCTCATAAAAGATGTTATGTGCCGTCAGCAGCGAAATTCCCGGATGCTTATGGGCCGGATCCGCAAAAGCCTTTGCATCCACTGCCGAGAGGCGTGTCACCGGCAGACCGGCAGCATCTGCTGTTGCCTTGAAAGAGGCCCATCGGTCTGGCCGACGGTCCAGCGAAATACAGACAGCCTGACAGTCGTCAATGCGCATTCGAACCCCTACTTTGTTATCAGAAATCCAAATCGTTCCCTGGCCCCGCTCCAGCAAACAGCATCATCTGATTCTCCCACGCCTGGAATTCCTTGGGATTATAGGCTGCCCACCCGCCCGTTTTCCCATCCCGCTCTACCAGAAGTCGAATCGTCGGCAACGCCGTTACAGATAGCTTGAGAGAGTCATCGTCCTCTAGCTCATCGAAGTTAATCTCTTCCAGTGTCGCCCCCACAATGCGACAGAGCTCTGCCACCCGCGGCTTTATTTCTACACACCTCTTGCACCAGGGAGCGGAGATGACCTGTACGAACAGTTTGGCAGACATTCTTCTTTGTTGTCGTTGCTGTTTTTAGCCGGGGGCACTGACCGACATGTCATTTTTTGTCGGGCACTGCCTTTCCATGGAGGTCTATGTCTCTTACACTAATTTAGTATCCATACGCAGCCGACAGACGCCACACTATCTTGCTGGTCAGGTACCAGAGCAGGCCAAAGACCGCCGCATGTGTCGCTGCCACCACCACCTTGCTGCCGCCCGTGGGTAGGCGCAGGAAAATACCAGGAACCAGCACAAAGAAAAGAATCGCCGCATAGGCTGCCATGAACGCACCCATTCTGTTATACTTTGGACCCGGATTTTAGACTAGTCGGCGCAGGGTCGCCTCCGGAATCAGGGGCAGCACCGGCTCACACTCCCACATCTGTGTGCGCCCCACATCAAAGAGCGACCATTCGGAAGGCCAGTACCATGGGGCTGAATCCAAGAGGCTCTGTTTCTCCACAGGTAGCAGTCGCCGCACGGATTCCGCTGGCAACACAGACAGCAGATGGACCCAGGGTGTCAGCCCCGTTGCATACCGGACTGGTGGGGCCTCCAGATGAGGCTTTGTTGCATCCGAAGCTTCTAGCCCTGCCAGCACATCGCCCCACAGTGGCGGCAGATGCCGGTCGTATACCCAGCCCTGACAGACTGGTGTCCGACCTGAATAGTAGTCCCATACCCACGCCAGGCCCGCAAGATACGCGCCCGCATCGGCACCTGCGCCCCACTTCTCCCGCATAACAGACCGCCACGTTGGCAACAGACCTCCCGTCTTGACTGACTTGAGTCGCCCCAGCGAACACCAGCGCGACGGCTGTACCTGCCAGTTCGCCAACTCCTCTTCGGCAATATCACCTTCCTTCCCCGCTGGAACACGTCCCCGCGCCCCACGGACTGCTAGGGCCCCGTCTACAGCCCGCAACATGTCGGTCTCTTCGTCTGCAGCCCAGGACCGCACCACAGTTGCCACACCTTCCCGCAACAGAAGTCCCGACGTCGGACAGACGACCGACCGCCGTGCAGACCACAGCTCCCGTCGCAACACATCCAACAGAGCTGGAATCCCATCATCCCGTACTGTCCGTGTCAGAGAACGGGGTAGGAAGTCATTCCCCAGCAGTGTCATGGATGCAATATAATCACGAATCCGACCGGCCCTTCCGATAGAACTACCTTCAACCCCCGTCAATACATTCCCCAAGTCTGATATGACAAGGTGTCGGAATCCTCCACCAGCATCGCGATTCTCAAACTCCTGTGCTTCCCGCATGAGGACAACATCGCAGCCCGTTTCCGCATCCAGAAGGAGTGCCAGAAGAATTAGGTCCGCATCCAGACCATAAATCGTACAAGAGCGCGGTTTCCTGGTACGCATAGCAGACATAAGTTTGTGCTCCCCTTCCCCCGGCTCTGCGGTCGTACTGACAATCACTTCCAGCCCCGTCCATGCGGTTATATCGGTTCCTGCCCGCTGGAGGTCTGCTCCGAGTGCTTCCATGAAGGCGGTACCCGGAGTTAGCGCTGTGGAATCCCATGAGCCCGATGCATCAGGCTCTGTTCCGGTAGTATCGATTTCGCCCTCTGCATCCACTGAAACCACTGCAGAAGCGCGCACAGCCGCCTCCGCCTTGGAAATCCACGGCCCCTTGAATCGTCGCAGTCGTTGTTGCCTCCGCTTTGCCGCACAGACAACACCGTCGCATCCTACGAAAACACCATGTGTCGGCCGTGCTACGGATACCAGCTCCCGCATGTAAGCGCAAATCGCCTCCCGGAAATTTGCCTCCCATGATGCTTGCGCTACGACACCTCCTGTAGAAGGCCATGTAGGCTGTGTCCGAAGTACGTGGTACATTGCACAGTTGAAGTCCAGACACAGCCACTCGGCTGCCCGCCCCGGTCCGCCGCCCACCAGACGTGGATACCGCCGCACCAAATGCCGATAGAAACTGGGAATGCCCATGACCGTGTCCCTTACAGTAAACAGTGGCCCGGCACCTTTAGCCTCCCTCAATAGGGGAATGTCATCATCATTCGCAATCAATGACTATTTGGGAGCCACCCTCATTTATCAGCTCCAGGTGTTGCCCGACACACTGATGATGGGTGCCATCGTTATGGCCATTGTGTTAGCGAATCCGACAATTCTGGCACTGGCCGCGGGCTGCGCTGCAACACAGGGCATAACCCATGCTGCGGGAGCCGCCATTGCTGCCGCGCAGCCACACCAGGCCGTTATCCGTTCTTCAATGGACATGTGCACTGGCGGCTATGTCGGTCGCACATGGGGACGCCTCTTCCGCTCGGGTACTGGCAATCTCTGGCATCCGTATGCCCCCTCTGTCTACACAGCCACGCTGGGCTTCTTTGCGGCCTACGGCGCCGCTCTCTCCCAGCTTTACCGCGACGAAATCGATGCCGGCATGGTTCCACGCAGTGGCCTCCTCACAATGGGTATTCTGACAGCGGTCATTCTGGTTATAGCCATCGTATTCCGTGTCGGCAGTGGGTGTGAGTCCTTCTTGGCTGCAGTCGGTGGCATGGCCTTCGGTTTCCTGTTGGGCTATCTGACGGCGATTCTGACGGGCTACATAACGAACCGTCGGGGGACAAATGTTTGGGGCATCCCGCTCCTCCGGGACCGTATCAATGCCGGCAGCGCGGTTTATGTCTGTCCCAAGTAAGGGGTGAATGTCGGCCGCAACAATGATTATTGAGTTGATAACCGGTCTCGCCCGGAATTTTCCCATAACCATGTTTGGAACCACGCTAGTGGGCGGACTGGCACTGGGACACATGGCCTGGCTCTTCATGGGGCTTGGTGCCCTGTCAACTGTACTGCTCTGTATCTTTATCCAGTTCATCTTCGGTGAGAAGCTGGGAACGGGTATCGGCGCGTATTTCCCGAGAACGGCGGATGCTGCCGTCATTCAAGCCTGCTCATTAGTCCCCATCGCAACCAGCTCGACGTATTTCTATATCCCCTCTCTGTGGCTGGCCCTGACCACGTATTTCCTCTTCTATATTTTCCTGAATGCGCAGACGGTTTATTCAACACCTCCGACGAAGCTGCCGCAGGAAGCACTGCCTGTTCAGCACCGCAAGTCCGTGGGTGTTGTCAGTATGGCAACAACGGTCCTTCTGTTTATTGCACTCCTGAGTTTCCGTCTACGCACGGGTTGTGAATACTTTACACCCTTCCTTGGCATTCTCAACATCCCGTTCGGTGCACTGCTGGGTATAGCATTCGGCGGGATTCTGGCCTATATGACGCATATGTCGACATCGGCGTTCCGTGGAACTCTCTACACAGATGTTCATGGAGTCATGGCCGGTCTCCAGCCTGGGTCTCTGCGCGACCACCCGCTGGCGTGCGCTCTCAAGAAGGCTTAGCGCCGCCGGCGACCAACACTTCCAATCATTTCAGGATTCGCTAACAGTCCTGCCAATTGTCCAACAGCCCGCACCCATGCTTCTAGATGCCCCGTTCTGAATCGGTCCAGCACATGTTCCCGCCGAAAGGCGCCTCCCACCTCATCGACGAGCCGCCGTACCTCTGATACCACGGCTCCCCGGTCTCCACCGTATCCATATTCTGCCGTCAGCCCCTCCTCTGGCAGAGTCCCTCCCCGTGCGGCGTGTGTCCCCCATAGCATATGTCGAACTGCTTCCCTGGGAGACTTTCCCGTTTCAGGTCCCGGTAGACGCAGACTCCGAATTGCGCCAATGAAGTGTTCCCGACAGAGATCGCATGGCAACATCTGTGCAGTCTCAAGCAGAACAGGGCGCCATCCGGCTGCGCAGTCCCGACGGTCGCTGATTTCGGCCAGGCAATGGAGAATCCGCCAGATGCGTGGTCCCCACCATCGTTTGTCAGCGACTGGTATGGCAATAGCTTCTGCCATCTTCCCTGCACCGCACGGTACAAAAATGACAGGGTAGCCGACCGCGCTGCTATCCCCAATACGTGCAAATGGCATCGGCGACTACTCCCGACCCGGGGATGACGTATATGACACTGCGTCTTCCCCGGGGACTCCTTCAGGATTTAGAAGAAACAATTATTCAACAAGACCGCCAATTTCTGACAGAGGTCGGTCTCTCTCTGGGTCTCAATCGAGCCGAAATTGCCGGCATGATGCGGCAAGTGTTAGGGACAGGTGCCTCGCAACCCATGCCGGTACTCTGGGCAACGTCTGCAGATACACCGGCATTCTGTCCATGGTGGGAATGTCGCGGAGAAGGACTCTGGCGTCGGTGTCCCCGCCATCGCATCTCTCCGTCGCTGCCGTGCTGTATCCATGAGCGGTCGGTTCCGTGTCCTCTTACACGGCTGGATACGGACCCTTTCTTGCAGGAGTTGCCCCATCTTCAACCGGTTTCGCATCGGGGCCGGCTTTTCTGGACATCGTCGGATGGTGCTATCTGTTATAATGAGGATGGAACTGTGCCGACGGATGGGGCGATTCGCTTTATTAATAATGCAGATGGAGAGCGTGTACCTGTGTTTGCAACGACGGAAGCGTTGGAGTTGTTAGCTAGTGCGGCAGAAGAAGAGGCATAAAGCGAAACACCGCGTAGAGGAAGTAATGGACATTGCATCCAGGCCGTTCCCTATTTTGTTTGCACCTCCGGCCGATGAAGGAGACCCGCGTCAGACCTGGTGGGCTCGGCCACGCACCCTGACGGAATGGATACAAGAGTTGGCAATAATGGCGAATGATATTTCTGGGGCAACGATGAATGCTGCGACAGTAGCCAATTCAGATGGGGCAACGATGAATGCTGCGACAGTAGCCAATTCAGATGGGGCAACGATGAATGCTGC
>Ga0214921_10007698_pt1 | contig 14250 bp, 11 predicted proteins | sample LL1505_MetaG_FD_177992 | JGI IMG/M metagenome (GOLD analysis project Ga0214921, IMG submission 177992) | Freshwater microbial communities from Lake Lanier, Atlanta, Georgia, United States - LL-1505 | ecosystem: Environmental > Aquatic > Freshwater > Lake | place: USA: Georgia | collected... | reverse complement strand
TGATATTTTTCCAAAAGAATTGGGAGAATTACCAGCTTTTTTAAAAGCCTCGCCATAAGCATTCAGTACAGAACCGCCTCCATCTTTATGGCAGGAATTACAAGATGGCATATATCCATAGGATTGTTTGTAATACCTTGCAAAAATTGGCTTTGCATCTATTGAGAAGATAGCTATAAAAAAGAATATTACATATAATATTAAATTATTATATTTATGTTTGTAAGTCATTTAAAAAATCCTTATATTTTATTAAAAATCAAATAATCCTGGTACTACATCTCTCATCTTTTTTAAAACAACCGTACTTTCATTTCCTTTTGAAAGTAAAATTTCATATTGTTTGGAGTCTCTAGGTGGCATTAATTTATTTGCTTTTTCAGTATTTTCATACCTTTCCCAATCTAAACTATCCCTAATTTCAGTTTTTGCTTTTATATTCTCCAATACTTCTTTTTCTGTGTTACCTGCCATAAAATTTAATCTTTTTGCAGGATTTCCCCTGTGGCATGCAAAGCAGTTTTCAGAGTATAGTTTTAATTCTGGAAATTCTTTTATTTCTAATGGGGAACGCCTGAAGCAATAGGAGGACTCATTTCAGAAGTATCTATATAAGTGTAATCTAAATTAGTATTAGTAAGAAATTTTATTACATCAATCCGGGAGAATGGTTTCGGAGAAAAAAAAGAATCAGGTAATGATCTTATTTTTGTTGTGACTTTATTAATGTCGTACAAGTAATACTTATATATTTTAGAAAAATCATCGTCGGTAAAGAAACTGGCAACTCCAAATACACCATCAATATCTTTCCATGTTATCACCTTTTTTGGATGCCTTATGTTTAGAGGATCAAGTTCTTTTCTCAGAGGGGGAAGCTTTTCAAATTCACCTAAATCTTCATTATCTTTTGCCCCTTCTCCAAATTGAATTTCTCTTGTAAAAAGAGATCGAATCCATCCCTTAAATCCTAATTTTTCCCCCAAAGGATCTCGGTTCAAAAGATCGCTTTCTGGGACGGGAATTCCTGAAAATGAACCACTTAGACCAATCGGTGCCAAACTAGTTCTGCCATCTAGGGAATGGATATTTTCTTTTGGGAAGGATACTTCTTGGAGTTTTCTTAACTTTTCAGCTGCCGGGCCATTGGTATTAAAACTACCTGCATTGTTCATATACTCAAATGCTAGGGCTAACATTTCCCTTCTGCATCCAAAGCCATTCTCACCACAACCATCCAGCCAAATTTTTTGTGTAGCCACAAAAAAGTTCCCTACATCTGTCAATTGGTCATATCTCTCAGGGCTTGATAATGGATTAAAAATTGGAACATTGTGGTATGGCTCAGAATTTTTTCTGGCCGAAAGGATTGCATTAGAGGTTTCAGGTTGGCCATTTGTTTCATTCCAGGGTCGCTGTGAAAAAATAGGAGTGGCTCCCTGGTGACAAGTAGTACAAATTGCTCTTCTTGCATAAACAATTTTTGGAGTACAACCTTCACAATAATTTTGTACCAATTGAAACTCAAATCTTCCAGCTGCTTCGTTATAGCTAAGTACTTCTATTTCTGATGCTTTTTCTACAAATCCTAAAAACAATCTTCCACGCATCGCTAGGCCTATCGATGTTTCACTTCCTTTTGAATCACTGTCAGCTGCTGTTACAATTCTTGGATGTGCATTGTCTGCCTGCCCTTTTAATAAAGATCTTCCATTTGGAATCAAAGCATCAATTGGTTTGTTATCTGGACTGAGAGTATGAATAAGTTCAACTAGTTTCTCATAAGGATAGGGTAGTACACCATTTTGTGCTATTATATGATCAAAAAGAGACCTTGTTCCTTCGGGAGGTAAATCTGTGTCCGGAATAATGCTTGCTGAGAATAAAGTTTTTGTAGGTATATTTTTTGCAAGCTCGGATATGGGAGGAGTTGAGTTAAAATTTAAAAACCACAATAATAGAAAAAGGAGGATAAAAAATCCTCCTCCTCTTTGTAGATTTTCTTTATTTTTAAAAATCATTATAAAATCTTTAAAAATTCTCTGAGAGCATATTTCTCTTCTTTGGTAAGATTTACCCCAAATTGATGTCCCTTGTTTTCAATAAGATCGTCACATTTCATAAAGATTGGATGGTGTGGATCTAATGAACCCACATGGGCAACTGGTGTTCCAGCTTTTAAAGTCACCTTAGGAAATCCCTGTCCATCCTCTCTTGCTGTAATTTTCACATCCTCTGTAAAACCAGTGATCTTTGGTTCTCTGTGTGGAGTGACTCCGGGGTTATCTGAGGTCATCAACTCATCATAGGCTGCTTCAAATTGTTTGATACGTCCTTTGAGTGTATAGTCTGGAGACCCATCAGGTAAAAATGTAATTTCACCAATTGCATTGTTATGAAGAAAAGGTGCGGTTGCCCATACCGATAGCAAAGAAATATTTCTGTAGTACCCTGAGCCACCCTCTACCTTACGTTCTCCAATAGCCAGTCCTCCAATCAATGGAAAAAGCCTATTCAAAACTCTTTTTACACTTCCTGGAGAAGCCCAGTTTTGGTATGTAATAGAACCAAATTCTTCCCAAATATGGCCAACACTATGATTGTCATGTAATGCACGACAGTAGTTTGTACCTACAATATTAAACGGTGTTCTTTCATCGTTTCCTAGCCAATCCTGTCCAAATACACCCTTTTCAGCAAATTGTTTTGGACGAAGTCTAGCACCATCTTTTACGAAATACTTACCTATAAATTCGGGATCATTCTTCTTTGAATCTTCAAATTCTAAATTCCAATAATCTTCTTTTCCAAAGACATGCCCCTCATAAAACTTTGCTAATGCATTTTTATCAGCCCTTACATTTTCAGGAGCTACCTTAGAACTATGGCAACTTGCACATTCTTTCGCAAAAATTTCCCTCCCCTTAGGTACTACAGTTCTATCAACAAACATTTCTCCTGAATCACTTTTTTCTTTAGATGCAAGTAAATATGTCGGGCCTCCGGTAATTAAGAATGCAGCTAAATCGTCCATTTTTGCATCTGCATAATTCCATGCATCACATTTGTTGGCACATTGCATAATTTTAAAAGGAGATTGTGTAGTACCTCTTCCGATGGATTGCCCTGGATATGGAAAGTAAGGAACCCAACATTCTTCTGTGCACATTCCAATATTGACATACACTCTTATCAATGCTAGGTGATCTCCAACGGAATCTTCGCCGCCTTTTAAGACATGTCTAGTTTTTGCTTTTTTAATTTCTCCGGTGACTGGACTTTTCATTTCATGATCAAACAATCGTTTGTTATGAAAGTCCATGATATTGTTTTGAGTTCCTGGATTGTGTTGCCAATCCGAAGCCACAAGGGATGTATCTATTGTCCCATGCCTTCCTCCCAACACAACCTGGTTGGCCAAATGGTTGGAGGGAACCCCATGAAAGAAAGCTAGGGGTTGGCGAGTGTGTTGGTTGCCAATTGTACCGGAGAGGTTTTCCCATCTAGGTTCATTTGGATTTTCGGGAGGATTTGTGGGATCAAATCCAACATGGCACTGTACGCAGGGGTGTCCTACCACATATCGTTTGTTCTCTTTGACTTCTGTTTCGGAGTAGGGGGCTGTTCTAGGATCGTAAACAAGTTTTCCTTCAGTATCTTTGATTGGATCTGCATAGTATTTTCTGTATCCTAAAACTCCAGAAGAATGTGGATCTTGGCACTTGTCATACCAATTTGTGGATGCATCACCTTCCACACAATCCGGATCATTGATCAAGCCCCACTTAGTGAAACGATGTTTTCTTGTGCGTGTGTCCAGCCATAAGTAGTTCATATTTTCTTTGCCAACTACTCTTGATTGGTGAAGGTAATTCTCATCTTGGTTTCCAAAAGTTCCTTTGAACCAGACATCCCTTCCCCTTCTAGCCTGATCTCTCAATCTTTTGGCTTTTTCAGGATCTTTTGCTTCTACATCTTTAAAAAGACTCAAAACATATCTGCATCCCTCGGCATCATACCCCGTTGGCTGAGGTTTGTCACAGGGTGGTGGCTCGTATTGTGGAATGGGTTCATAGTCCCATGTCACAGGTCCTCCACGTTTGTGTGTATCAGGAGATGTTCCATCTTTCCAAACCTTTCTAGCAGCGAGAGTTGCATAAAAATTCTTATCAAACCACTCAGCTCTATTTTTCCAATATGGGGTTCCTTCATAAATACCTGTTGCCAAGTTTTTCTCAACCAAATCATCTATGGATACACTTCTATAGGTTGCAGAATATGATTCTTTCGTTACTGGAACATTTCCTGTTGGAAGATCATACTCCGTCAGTGGAGGCACCTTAGGAATAGGGATCTCGGAGGGGACAGGGGGAACACCGGGAGGAGAGGGAGGCAATGTGGTAAAATGCACCACAGAGACGATTATAATAACAAATGCGGCAGCTATGCCCCACTTCTTTTTATCCATAATAAAATCCTTTAAAACAGTATCTATACGACAACAGTAGATAGGAAACTAGTTGTAGAATTAGTCTACAAAAAAATAAGAAATTTTGTATTTGGAATCAAGAAAAAATTTATATTTCACTTTTCTCAGTTGTTTTTAATAAATTCCACACTTTTAGGAATCGAGTTTTACTTTGCTCATAAAGAAATCAAAATAGAAATAAAAAAATAGTAACTATTAAACCCGTTTCAGTTTAAAAAGTAATAGTAATAAAAAACACTATAATGTAGTGCAATATCCCGGAGGATTCCCTTCGATATGGTACTTGAATATCTCCTTAATCGGGGACCGTCCTTCGACTCCAATTCAGGAAATAGTTCCACGACTGTCAAAGTTTCTCTTATTTTTTTGTTACTTTTTTCTTCTCCTTCCATATAGAGAAGAAAAAAGTAACAGTAACAGAGAATTTTAAGATGAAAGCCGGTTGTAATTAAAAAAATTAGCCTTAGGTACATAGCTGAATTCGCCGAGGGTTCAAAAAATCAAATCAACTTTTTTATAATATATAAATGTACATTCTTAAATGATAGGATGATTTATAAAAAACTAGAAAATAATGTTTTTTTCAAATTCTTCCCATGAAGTTGATCCTTTTATTACTGGGGAGGATTTTTGTATTAGGTATTATATATTTAATTATATCAATGTTTTTCTATATAAGTATAGTGATGCAGTCCTGATTTTCCCCTTAAACTAAAGACAAATTTTGAAAAACTTTGGAAATACAAAAATCATAAAAAAAGTTATTCAAATTCTCAATTCGTATTGACTAAACTCAGTTTTCTTTCGAAAAGGTTATGGAGAGATGAATATGACAGAAGATTACAACAAACCAGGCATGACAACGTTTATTGTTGTTCTAGCTTTCAACTTACTATTTTTTGCATTTATATCCTTCGTTCACGAAGGTGTGGATGACAAGAAAATCAACAAACCCGCAGTAAATGGAGAAGTAAAGCTCTAATATATGAAAGGTTGGGGTTTAAAATCATTTCTTATTTTTATATCCCTAGGCTTGTCCTATATTTTAGCATATGATCCTTCCCACTTAAAATTAAAAAATACCAAACCAACTGAGTTAGATGGTATGGAAGTAGTGAATAAATTGGGATTTACCATTCCTCTTGATCTCACTTTTTATGATGAATCAGGAAAACAAATTTCACTTGGAAGTCTTTTTTCCCTTGGAAAACCTGTGGTTCTTTCAATGGTATATTACCGGTGTCCTACACTCTGTAGTTATCATTTGAATGGTATTGTAAAGGTTTTTAAGGAATTGGATTGGAATTTAGGTGATAAGTATGAGTTTATTGCAGTTAGTATTGACCCGGCTGAATCAAATGATTTAGCATTAAAAAAGAGGGATGCATACCAGAAAGACTACACATCTTCAGGAAATTTTAGGCTTTCCTCTGGGATGCATTTTTTAACTGGAACTAAAGAAAATATCAAGCTTTTAGCCGATTCTTCTGGTTTTCCATATAAATACAATCCCATCAGTCAACAATGGGTTCACCCAGCTGTTGCGTACATCCTTACTCCAGATGGGAAGATTTCCAGAGTATTTAATGGAATTAGTTTTGAAGAACGTGATTTGAAACTTTCTTTGGTAGAGGCTACAGGTGGAAAAATTGGAACTATCATGGATCAAGTAGTTCTTTTTTGCTTTCAATTTGATCCCAACAAAAACAAATATACTATATATGCCTACAATATGATGAGAATTGGTGGTGGTTTTACAGTTTTCTTTATAGCAGGCTATCTGTTTACATTTTGGCGCAAAAATAAAAATAACAACATAACAAATTACCCCACGGGAGGAGTATAAATGAATACATGGCTTAGCACATTTTCAGCTAATGCTTTTATGCCTATTCAGGGTACTGAAATTGCAGGAAAAGTAGATGGGTTTTATGCCTTTTTGCTTATTTCTAGTTTGATTTCCAGTATCATCTTGATAGGAGGCATGACAGCATTTATTATCCAGTACAAAAGAAAAACAGCTACTGACAAAACTGCCTATATAACACACAACACTATGGCAGAATTTACATGGAGCTTTATTCCATTTGTGATCATGATGGTCATATTCTATTGGGGTAAGGTTATATTCAATGAGTTGAGAGCAATGCCAGTTGCTGGAGAAGAAATCCATGTTGTGGGTGTTCAGTGGGCATGGAACTTCAAATACAAAAATGGTATCAAACAATATACTAAAGATGGTGTGACTAAAGAAAATAAAATCGGAAATGTTGAAAAACAAGTCATGGTTGTTCCTCACAACAAACCAGTAAAACTAGTTATGACATCCAACGATGTAATTCATAGTTTTTATGTTCCAGGTTTTAGAAATAAGCAAGATGTGATTCCTGGAAGATACACAGCATTTTGGTTCAAAGCAGATAAATTAGGTGAGTTTCAAGTTTTCTGTACAGAATATTGTGGATTGCAACATTCTCAAATGCCTGCAACCATACGAGTTGTCCCAGAAGCTGAGTATGCTGCATGGTTAGATTCTAATAAGCCGTCCGCAGCTTCAAATGATGGTGGAATGAGTGAAGCAGCTCAAAAGGGTGTAGAATTGTATGAAAACAAATGTAGATCATGTCACTCCTTAGATGGTTCCAGAGTGGTAGGTCCAACATGGAAAGGTATTTATGGTGCAAAAAGAGAATTTGAATCAGGAGCATCAGTGAATGCGGATGATAACTACCTTAGGGAATCAATTCTCAACCCAGCAGCTAAAATAGTCAAAGGATACCCTGCAGCAATGCCACCTTACGCAGGTCAATTGTCCGATGAAGAAATAGAAAGTTTAATAGAATACATGAAGACAGTAAAATAGGGAGGGGAAGATGGCACACGCAACACATTCAACAGCAACAGCAATATCTACAGAAGACAACTATCTGAACCACGAAAAAGGAATATGGTCATGGCTAACCACCGTTGACCACAAAAGAATAGCGGTCATGTACCTGATCTCCATTCTCACCTTTTTTTTGGTTGGGGGTATTTTTGCACTTTTATTAAGAGGTGCGTTATTCAACTCAGGGGAAAATAAATTTTGGAGTTACATTACTCCTGACGTTTACAACCAATTCATGTCTTACCATGGAATTATCATGGTGTTTATGGTGATTGTCCCAGGGATTCCTGCAGTTTTTGGAAATTTTCTTTTGCCAGTTATGCTAGGTGCAAAAGATGTAGCATTTCCAAGATTAAATCTCGCAAGTTACTATGTTTACCTACTCGGAGCAGCCATAGCAGGATCCACTCTCTTTTTAGGAAAGATAGATACGGGATGGACTTTTTATACACCATATAGCATAAAAACCTCAACCAGTGTAATAATGGCCGTTTTAGGAGCTTTTACAATGGGTATGGCGTCTATTTTAACAGGGCTAAATTTCATTGTAACTACTCATAAATTGAGAGCTCCAGGCCAAACTATGAATAAGATTCCATTGTTCGTCTGGGCAATTTATGCAACCTCAATCATCCAGATTTTAGCAACACCTGTACTTGGGATTACTCTTATGCTCTTAGGTGCAGAAAGAGCATTGGGTGTAGGTATTTTTGATCCAAATCTTGGTGGTGATCCTGTATTGTTCCAGCACTTCTTCTGGTTCTATTCTCACCCAGCTGTGTACATAATGGTTTTGCCTGCTATGGGAATTGTAAGTGAATTGATTTCTACATTCTCCAGAAAAACAATTTTTGGATACACCGCCATTGCATATTCGAGTTTAGCTATTGCAGCAGTGAGTTTCCTTGTATGGGGACATCATATGTTTGTAAGTGGTCAGTCGGAATTTGCTGGGATTTTGTTTTCTGTTATTACAATGCTAGTGGGAGTTCCTACAGCTATTAAACTTTTCAATTGGATTTCAACCATGTACAAGGGAAGCGTTCGTTTGGATGCCCCTATGCTATATGCAATTGGATTTTTGTTTTTATTCACCATTGGTGGATTGACAGGGGTTTGGTTGGCAGCTACAGGTATGGATGTGCATTTTCATGATACCTACTTCGTAGTGGCTCACTTCCATTATGTTATGGTGGGTGGAACATTGATGGCTTTCACTGGTGGAATTTTCTTCTGGTTCCCAAAGTTTTTTGGAAAAATGACAAATGACACACTGGGTAGAATATCTTGGGTTTTCATATTCACTGGTTTCAATGTAACATTCTTTCCCCAATTTATTCTGGGAGCAATGGGAATGCCCAGAAGATATTTTGAATACCACCCAGCTTATGAGCCATTAAACCAAATTTCAACTGTTGGTTCATGGTTGATAGGTTTTGGATTCTTGGTAGCATTAGCAGCAATCATTCATGGATTAGTTGCTGGACAAAAAGCAGGTGCCAATCCTTGGGGTAGTAAAACCCTAGAATGGCAAGCTCCTTCTCCACCTCCCCATGATAATTTTCCTATTACTCCAACCGTAACAGCAGGTCCTTATGAGTACCGTTAAAACAGAAGATGGGCATTTTCACCATGCCCATCATTTTAAAAATCTAAATCACCAATACGACTCAGCCAAACAAGGGGTTTGGCTATTTATGGTGACAGAAATATTAATGTTTGGTGGGTTATTTGTTGCCTACTTAATTTACAAATCTCTCTATGCCCCCATATTTCATGTGGGCAGTTCTTACCTAGATGTAAAAATGGGATCAATTAACACAGTAGTTTTGATCACTAGTTCTTTCACAATGGCTTTGGGAATCTATTTCAACCAAAAGAACAAACCAAAACAAGCTGTGATTGCATTGGTTTTAACAATTTTGTGTGCATTGACCTTTATGGTAATCAAGTATTTTGAATACTCCCACAAAATCCACCTTGGTTTAGTTCCAGGAAAATATTTTAATAATCCAGAATTCCAACAAAAAGTTGCAGATTTTATCAATGCTATGCCCATTGAGAATCTTACACCTGCGATTTCAGACATCAACAACATGAAAAAAATCGCTCCTCTTTATTTTGGTTTTTACTTTGTAATGACAGGTCTACATGGTTTTCACGTTGTGATTGGTGCATTGCTCATTTTATGGGTAACCATTAAAACAGCCCGCGGACAATTTGGTTCAGAATACTACACTCCTGTTGAGGGTGTTGGTCTATTTTGGCACATTGTGGATTTAATTTGGATTTATTTATTTCCACTTTTATATTTGGTAGGATGAGGTAAGACAATGGATTTAGTCATTCAATATGGTTTGTATGGAATTGCATGTGCTTGTATTTTTGTTCCCTTTTTTGGATTTGGTTTGGGACCTCCAGTTGTGATTGGAGCAGCCTTAGGATCCTTTATTGGAAATACATATTCCTTGATAGCCCAGCAAGGTATTTTAAAGAATTTTATCAAAGATAAAAAAGAAACTGGAAATGCGGGACCAATTCTACCTCTACTAGAAGGAGCTCAAAAAGCAATAGATGGTTTTGAAAATCCTGGTTCCTCCATGAAAGTAGAAGCTCACCATGAGGAAGGGCATAACCATGAAAGTGGAGAGCACCATATCATCCCTATTCCAGTTTATGTAGGTGTATTGTTGATTTTACTTCTAGGTACTGTAATCACTGTTGCAGTTGCTCAGGTAGATTTTGGAGCTATGAATACTGTGATTGCCATGCTAGTTGCAACAGTAAAAGCTAGTTTCGTATTGGCTTTTTTTATGCACTTGAAGTATGACAACCTTATGAATCGAGTTATCTTTGGTTCAGGTTTTTTCTTTCTAATGCTCTTAATTGCATTTAGTGCGGCAGACATTTTCACTAGGGCAAGTGTTATAAAAGCATTTTAATGAAAACATGCAATTGTGGGAACAATCGTTTGTCTCACGATGTCTCAGAGGTTCCTGAATATAGCAATTGGTCGATATTCCTAATTTCCATGGGAATATCAGCCAAGCCTATAAAAGTAGAATATACCTGCAATAAATGCAAAAAAACATTCGATGCTCTAGGAACCGATGAGCTTAAGCATTGGGTTACATAATCTTTATTTCTTTCTTCGATGAAAGACTTTTTCTTTGGCATTTTCCACACCCAGTTCTTTGATATAAATTCTGTGCTCTCCTAAAACACCCAATTCAAATTTTCTCTCTTTGTATACAAATTCATAATGAACCCTTGTGAGTAGAGATAAGGGCAGTGTCTCTTTGTTAATCGTAATAAATTTTTCCTTAAAGGCTATATCTAAACAGGGGGCAGGATTTTCCATAATATCACAAAAGCTACCTTTGGGTGGATATCTTTCATCCAAGCCACAGGAAAGCAATGCTAGGACTATACTGGTGTAGATTATTTTAAAATTCATAAATTCAAGAATTTCCATTGCTAATGGAAATGCTATTCACTTTTCTTTCTGAGAAAATACCTTTGCCAAAGGAAAACAGATGTATTAAAAAAGATTGCTCATGATTCTAATTATAAAAATCTAATCTTATGGAAACAGTTGAAATTGCGGGGCTCAAAGTTCCGAAAAGTAATAAGAAATTCAGTGAGCCTGTATTTGCCTCTAATCTAGTTGAAACAGAAACTACCATAGCAAACCTACGGAATATTTTATACCCACTTACGGAAGGTAGTCCTGTGCTATTGGTAGGGGATGCAGGGGTAGGGAAAAATGCTCTTATATATTATATCAATTCCTTACGAAATTTACCCACCATTCGATTTAGTTTCAATGAAGATACCCTTCCTGAAGATTTAATAGGATCGTATAGACTACTCATGAGTGGCAATGCATTTGAATGGGTAAATGGACCCATAATAAATGCATTACAGGAAGGGATTCCCTTTGTGGCTGATGAGATGAATTTAGCTTCTACAAGTGTGATCAAGAGATTCTCCACTCTGTATGAATCCTCTTATATTGACTTATTAGAAGGTGGAGGAGAAAAAATCTTAAAAAATGATGGTTTTTCTTTCATAGCCACTCAAAACCCTGCGGAAGGCTTTGAAGGAAGGAAATCATTGCCTTTTGAAATTACTAAAAATTTTGCTGTTGTTTATGTTGATCCTTACCCACCGGAAGAACTTTATTATATATTAAAAAATTTGTATCCTACTCTTACGGAATCTTTAATCAAGAGCGCAATACGTATTACATTAGAGACAGAAAAAAGGATTTTAACCGGTACTCTCGGGAAAGGTGATTTAGAAAAGTATCACTTTAATTTGAGAACACTTAAAAAACTTTGCTCAAGATTTTCTGAGTTCAATGTCAATGACAAATCAATTCTATTAAGAGAAGTAATGGCACTCTATTCGGATTGCTTTAGAAATTCAGAGGATAAGAAAGAACAAGAAGAATTGATTCGCTCAGAATTTTTAAGTAAGGATATTAACAAAATATCAGAAATAAAACTTTTTGTTGATTCATCATTTTTATATTGCAATGATAAAAAAATTATTTTAAAAGATCCTGAGAAAGTAAAAAAGATATTGAGTAGCAGGCCACTCACCTCAGAAGTGCTGGATTTTTTAGAAAAAATAATTACCTGTATTCAAATGAATGAAAATATTCTAATTGAATATTCGAATGAAGATGATTCCTTATTTTTATTAGATCTAGCTACTCAAATTACAGGGAATGAAATTGAATATGTAAATCTATGCAAGGGAATACATACTTCTGATATTTTAGGAGCCCTAAAGCCAATTGAAAATCAGATTGTTTGGTTAGATGGACCACTGAGTAGGGGGATTAAAGAAAACAAAATTATTTGTATAACATCATTAGAAGCAGCCGGTGCTGAATTGATAGAAAAATTAAACATGCTTACTGACGATGCAAGATCTATTTTATTACCCCCAGAAAGTGGAAATACATCCCCACTTACACTTGGAGAATCTTCGGTTGTTTATTCTTTTAAGCAATTTAGGAATTCAAAATCTGCATCAACAATTTCCAGAGCATTTAGAAATCGTTTTACATCCATACTTTATCCAAAATTTATTGAAGAGTTATCATTACAAGAGATTGTTGAATTTTATTTACCCAAATCCCCATTGACTCAATTTATGACCCAATTTCATACAAGAATAAGGGGGCTTTCTCAAAGGCGCGTAATTGGTTCAGCTAATCTAAATCCCTATATCTTTGGTACTACGAATTTAGTAAATTGGGCTACATATATATCAAAGCATATTGATAAAAATGTTAAAGATACAATTATAATTGGAGCAAAGATTTCTTATATAAACCAAATCTATGATTCTAGAGAAAGAATTGATATCCTAAAATATTTAGAAAATGGACTATCTAATTTTAAACTTGAAGATGATTTCTTAGAAAAATTAGAGGAGAAAAAAAAAACTCTTACCTTAGTCTCTGATATTGAAAAAAAGATTTGGTGGGATCCTGAACTACACAAAAGAGATCCCATCACCGGAAAAGCAAAAATCCAAGCATCAGGAAACCCTTTAAAAAAAGGTATAGAAATCAATACACCTGAAACAGGTGGAAATACAAAAGAAGGTGCGGATGCTTGGTATGGAAAAGATACTAGAGGAAATATGGGGCAGGGAGAACCAGCAGGAGGAGGGGGTGCCTGGGGTTATAGAACAGAAGATCTATATAAACAATTCTTAGCTAAAAGAAAAATACTTTGGTCGTACAGTATGACAGTTACCAGAAAAGAGTATATGGAAATTTTTGGTAAAGAGTTAGAAACTGTAGAAATGAATTTAGAAAAGTTATTTGATCCTGAAATAGATATTACAAGGGTATATGAGCACACCGGAAGAAGGATTGACGCTAGAAAGTATATCTCATTTAAAAATGGAAAAGGTGATACTAAAGTTTTTGATAGAACAATCATAGATAAAAAAACGGAAAAGCTTAAAGGTGTAGAAGTAGTTTTTTTGGTTTCCAAGTCTAGAAGAATATTCAATTTTGAATATTCAGTTGTAGTCTTAAGTGCCCTAATCACATCCTCAATTATTTTAAATGACCATGAAATTGACTTCTCTATTTATACTTATTCGGATCGACTCAATAAAAAAGACCACATTGACTTGATAAATCTAAAAACTTTTGAAGAAGATTATAATTCACACAAAGAAGAAGAAATCTTCAATTCACTGACTTCAGATTGGCAGGGAGATAGTGTTCATGAGTATCTCTTATTAGAAAATCTGGAAAAATATTTTTCACCTGATTCAAGCACAAGAATAGTTGTTATGCTCTCTGACTTCAGAGGACAGAGAGGTAAGGCCAGTGTAGATGCAGAACTCTCCTCTTTTGAAAATAGAAAATTAAAAGAATATGTAATAAAGAGTGTAAATAAATCATATATTATATTGGGAGTTGGCTTGGGAAATAGGTATCTTGCTGAAGAGATTTTTCATGATTCAATCCAAATTACAGGTGAAAACTTTTCTAATATGCCTAATCTTTTAGGAAGTGAGCTCTCTAAATTGATTTTAACACATCATTCTCTTTAGAGTTTTTGGAGAATGGAAATGAATATAAATTTATATGATTAAGAAAGAAGAAGATAAACAATATAAAGAAATAGTAACCAATAAAAAAGCAAAGTTTGATTTTGAGCTTTTAGAGTTTATTGAAGCAGGTATTGTCTTAACCGGGTCTGAAGTAAAAAGTTTACGGGACAAAAGAGCAAATTTGACAGATGCATTTGCAAGAATAAAGAATGGAGAAATCTTTTTAGAGGGTTTTAATATAACACCTTATAAAAATGGGGGGTATGCGAATCATCCTGAAATC
>Ga0214921_10007697_pt1 | contig 14250 bp, 10 predicted proteins | sample LL1505_MetaG_FD_177992 | JGI IMG/M metagenome (GOLD analysis project Ga0214921, IMG submission 177992) | Freshwater microbial communities from Lake Lanier, Atlanta, Georgia, United States - LL-1505 | ecosystem: Environmental > Aquatic > Freshwater > Lake | place: USA: Georgia | collected... | reverse complement strand
GGCGGCTCGCAGCAACTCGCCGTAGGCCTGCTCGGCGGCCGGCGCATTGAACCGCACCACGTGCGGCAGCGCGAGCCCGACGGCCTGGCCGTGGACGGTTCCGTGGGCGGCGGTCAGCGGATTGGCCAGCGCGTGGGCGGCGCCGAGCATCGAGTTCTCGATCGCCAGGCCCGCCCAGGCGGCCCCGAGTTGGACGGCCGCACGAGCCTCGAGTTGCCCGGGCTCCCTCGCCGGGGCGCCGCCGGAGCCCGCGAGCACCCGCGGCAGGTTGTCCGCCAGGAGCCGCCACGCTTCCCGCGCGAGCATCCGCGAGGCGGGCGTGGCCGCGGTGCTCACGAAGCTTTCGACGGCATGGGCCACGGCATCGATGCCGGTCATGGCAGCCACCCGTGGCGGCTGGGTGAGCGTGAGGTTCACGTCCAGGATCGCCACGCGAAACGCGGCGGCCGGGTCGCCGCAGGCCATCTTCATGCCCGTCGTCGCGTCGGTGATCAGCGCGAACGACTGCGTCTCGCTGCCGGTGCCGGCCGTGGTGGGCACGGCGATCGAGGCCAGCAGCGGCGGCCCACCGCGGCCGCGGCCCTTGTAGTCCTCCATCCGTCCGCCGCGGGAGACGAGGAAGTTGATGCCCTTCGCGCAGTCCATCGAACTGCCACCGCCCAGGCCCACGAGCAGGTCGGGCCGGAACTCGCGGGCCAGGGCCGTGCCCGCCTCGACCTCGCAGGTGGAGGGGTTTTCGCCGAACTCGGAGAACACGACGGTCGCGAGGCCGGCCGCTTCGAGCGCCGCCACGCCGGCCGCCGCGTGGCCCGCCGACACGATGCCCGGGTCGCTCGTGACGAGAGCCCGGCCGGCCCCCAGTTCCCGGGCCAGTTCGCCGAGCCGCGCGAGCGTGCCCGGCCCCACGACGAGCCGCGGGCCGGGGCGGAAGTCGAACGAGGCTCCCACGGCGCCGCTCACGCCGTGGCGGCGACCGGCGCCGCCACCTGCAGCGCCCGCGACCGGTAGAGGAAGTCGATGATGTTGCCCTCGTGGGGCTGGAGCCAGTCGAGCTTCGTCGTGGGGATCGGCCCGAGGTTGAGCCGATCGATGTGGGTGCAGTCGATCAGCCGTCGCTGGAACACCTCGTCGTCGGTGATCACCGTGCCCACGAGCGTGGGGCCGATCGCGTCCAGCACTCGCTCCTGTGGGCACTCGACCACCGTGACGAACGGGAACATGTATTCCGCCCGCGCGATCTCCGGTTCCGGGCTCGTGGCATGGGCCACGACGGGCCGCAGCCAGCCGCACCGCTCGCCCTCCACGAACCGGTCACCGTAGGCCGCGGTCGCGTGGGTCACGCCGGCCGCCTTCAGCAGCCCCTCGATCTGCCCCCAGATCGCCTTGGCGGCTCCGGGGATCGTGAACGCGGCGAGTTTGGCCTCGGGATCGTCGGGCGGCTTGACCTCGATCGGGCCGAGCCGGGCCGCGAGCGCCTCGGCGATCGCCTGGGTGTGTCGGCTGGCGTAGATCGCCGAGGCGTTGATGCAGCCGCGGCCGCTGTTGATCGCCACGCTCTCCGCCATCACGTCGAGATGCCGCTCCCAGTCGTCGACGCAGTCGTCGCCGAGGATCAGTTTCGAGAAGCCCGGCCCGTGCACCTGCACCCGCGGGTTGCCGCGATACTGCTCCACCGTCTTGGCGGAGCCGAAGATCATGCTCCGGCCGCAGCCGGCGAGCACGGCCCCGCCGACGTCGGTCGTTCCCGGATAGAGGCTGATCGCCTCGGCCGGAATGCCCGCCTCGACCATCGCGGCCGCCATCCGGTAGGGAGTCCACGGCTCCTGGCTGCCGGGCTTCATCACCAGGCCGATGCCGAGCGCCACGACCGGCAGCCAGAGCGTGTGCACGCCGGGGGAGTTGGAGGGGAGCACGAGCCCGAGCACGGGCGACTGTGCCTGGTAGCTGACCGTGACGCCCCGGTGCTCGACGCCGTGGCCCGTCCAGAGGATCGCGGGATCGAGGCCGCGGGAGAGGGCGTCGAGGATCCGGTCCATGTTCGAGAGCACGAACATGTTCTTCTGCATGTTGGCCCGGCAGAGGCTCTCGGGCAGGCCCGTGGTGGCCGATTGGCACTTCACGAACCGCTCGGGCGACTGCGGTTCGCCGCCGACGGTCACGGTGCCGTTGGCATAGAGGTTGCCCGCGGTCTGGAGCCGCTCCACGACGTCCTCGGGGTCGAGCGCCATCAGGGCCGCGCGGGCCTGCGCCGCCTTCGGCAGGTCGCGGCCCACGATCGCGCCGCCGACCTGGCTGACCTCGGCGACGGGTTCGCCGGTGAGGAAATGGACGAGCGTGTCGCGCTCGAGCGACTCGTAAGGCTTGCCGAAACGCCAGGCTGGCAGATGCATCAATAGACTCCGACCGTGGTGGTGGCGGCCAGTTCCCGGAACGGACGGACGCCGCTGATCCCGTCCCAGGGATACTTCGCGTAGGGCAACTCGCGTTCCCCCTCGTCCCGCTCGAGGAAGCCGGGAATGAAGGTTTCCTTGGTGAGCGTGGTGAGCCGGACGCGGCCCGTCGCGCCGTAAGGCACCACGGCGTCACGGTCGTCGAAATCCACGACCTCGATCACGGCCCGGGGCTGCGGGGCATAGTAGGCGATCGTGTAGCCGTCGGCCGGCACCACCGGCCGCGAGGCCGCCAGGCCCATCAGCGTGTTGCCGTAGGTGGGCGTCATGTAGGCGCCGTCGAGCAGTTCCTCGACCGCGAACCGCGTCCACTGGGGCGTGAACTCGGTGCCGCCCGAGAAGATCCCGGTGATGCCCGCCTTGCGGAGCGTGGTGCCGCGTTTTTCCAGGGCCAGGGCCAGGGCCTCGAGCAGTTTGGGCGTCGTGAACATGCAGCGGACGTCGTGGCCGGCCTCGAGGATCGTGATCGCCTGGTCGATGCAGTGCTGCTTGTAGGCCTCGAGGTGCTCCATCCAGCCCTTTTGGATGAGCTTGATCACCCAGCGGGGGTCGAGATCGACGCAGAAGCAGATCCCGCCGCGGTACTGCGCGAGGTGCTCGATCGAGAGCCGCAGCCGCCGCGGACCCGAGGGCCCGAGCATCAGCCAGTTGGCCCCCTGGGGAAAGAACTCCTCGGGAAGCGTGTCGCTGAACATCTCGTAGTCGGTGCGGAAGTCACGGGAGTTGACCCGCGACTTCGGCACGCCGGTCGTGCCGCCCGTCTCGAAGACGTACATCGGTTGGTCGGCCAAGCCCTTCGGAACCCAGCGGCGCACGGGCCCGCCCCGCAGCCACTCGTCCTCGAAAGGCGGAAACTTCTTCAGATCCTCGTAGCACTTCACCTCGGTGAGCGGGTCGAAGGAAAGCGACTTCGCATACTCGAGCCAGAACGGGCAGCCGGTCGACTCGTGGAAGTGCCACGCCATGATCGCGACGGTGTGGGCGTCGAGGACGGCGCGGGCCGCGGCGACCTGCTCCGGCGTGGCGACCTGGAAGACCGGGGGCTTGTCGGCGGCGGTGACGGACATCGGAACTCCCGAAGAGGATGGAGCGGCGGGTGGTCAGCCTTCGGACGACTGGCCGGGCGGCTCGGGCAAGGGGGCGCCCAACTGGGCGAACAGCTGCAGCACGCCGTTGAAGTGGGCGAGCCGGGGACCATAGCGGTCGATGAACTCACCCAACGCATATTCGCTGTCGGAGAAATCCTCGGCATTGTCGGCCGCCTCCTGGGCGACGCTCGAGAGAAACTCGGTGTGGACGCGAACCAGCGACTCGGCGGCCTGCCGACACGACTTGGCGAGTTGCGGGTTGGCCTCCTTCCAGGCCTTGAGTTCCGCGGTGCGCTGCCGGTGCTGAAGCGAGACCTGGCCGAGAATCTCCAGCAGCAGCTCGTTCGACTTGCGGGCGTTGTCAACCAGTTCCCGCAGGAGACCGTTCGTTTCGGCGAGATCCCCGGTCTGGGTCGGACGGCCCGCGGCGGGCATGCTGGAGGAGATGTCCACCTGCGTGAAGAACGGAGAACCGTGGTGCATGACTTCGTTCGCCGGAGGGAGGACTGCCGGAATGCCACCGGAGCACTTCCCCATGGTAGGCCGCGGGCCGGGGATTTTCCACGTTCGGGGCCGTGCGACCGCTGCAATCGCGCAACTCGCCGCTGCGACCGCCCCCGACTCAAGGAATCCGCCACGGGCTCCCGATGCACAGGGGCGAGGCAGGCCGCAGGGACGCGGCAGGCCTGATTGGCGGGGAGTCGCATGGACGCGCAGCAGGCGGAGGCAGGAGGCGACGGTCCGGCGTTCGGGTTTCTGACCACGCTTGATTCGCCCGTGCATGGCCTGTTCGGCGGCTACCTCGTGGTCGACTCGCTGGGCCGGCCGCTCGAGTTTCACTGCACGGCCCCGGTCAAGGTGTCGCGAGCCCAGCAGATCCTCTACGGTCCGACCCTCCCGGGCCAGTTGCACGGCCGCCAGGTGGGAGGCGCCCTGCTGGCCGAGGGCAAGGCCACTCCGGCGGTCGTGCTCACCGACAACGACGCCATGCTCCACGTCAGGCCCCACACGAAGCTGCCCGTGGCGCTCGTGCGGCGGGCGGCGCCGGCCGAGGTCGCCACCGGCTTCGTCGTGGGGGAATCGGTCGTGAGCCCGCATGCCGACGACGCAGCCCGGGCGGATCAGATCGCGGCCCAACTCGTGTCACTCGCCGCCGCCGTCGATCTCTGCGAGCCGTTCGAACGGATTCGCGCGGCCCTCGACGAGGCGGCCCGGCACTGATTCCGGCGGATCCGAGGAGCGCCATGGCGGGGATCGACCAGCTCGGTGACGCGCGCACCCCGCCGCCCGTGCGTTCGTTTGGCGGGGATGACTTCGCGCTGCCCCGGATCGTCGTCGCGGGCGGCTGCGATCTCACGCTCCCCGCCCCGCCGGCGCTCCGGCTGCCGGTCGTGATGCCGCCTCCGGCGGTGATGTCGGTCGCCCCCCTGCCACCGCGGCCGAGGGTGCAGAGCCACTTCTTCGCCCGGCCCGTGTCCGTGCCGGCGCCGGCCGCGACACCGATACGCGGCCGGGAGGCGGTCGCGCAGCCCGGTGTCGAGGTGGGTCGGACCGCGGCTCGTCGGGCCCGCGTCGCGCCCCCGAAAGACGTCGTCAAGCTCTCGGAGCGTTTCTTCTATCTCTTGCAGCCTGACCTCGAGACGATGCTCCGCGGCGGGAAGCTCGCCTTTCCGTGGCAGCCGTTTCCGTTCCAGTTCGAGGGCATGGCCTTCCTCCTGCCGCGGCACTCGGCCGTGCTCGCCGACGAGATGGGGCTCGGCAAGTCGATGCAGGCGATTTCCTCGATCCGCCTCTTGGTCCGCAGCGGGGAGGCCCGGCGGGTGCTCGTGGTCTGCCCCAAGGGGCTGGTGAGCAACTGGGCGCGGGAGCTCGCCGACTGGGCGCCCGAGCTCGTCGTGGCCGTGATCGACGGCGACCCCGCCCGGCGGCGGTGGCAGTGGTCGCTCCCCGACGTGCCCGTCAAGCTCGCCAACTACGAGGTGCTCGTCCGCGACCGCGACCTCGTGGCCGAACTCGGCCTGGAGTTCGACCTCGTCGTGCTGGACGAGGCCCAGCGGATCAAGAACAAGTCGAGCCGGACCAACCGCGCGATCGTGGGCCTCGACCGCCGCCGCAGCTGGGCCCTGACGGGCACGCCGGTGGAGAACTCGGCCTCCGACCTGGTGGGGATCTTCGAGTTCGTCGATCCCGGCCAGGTCAACGAGCGGATGACGCCCAAGGCGATGGCCGGGGCCGTCACCGACCACATCCTCCGGCGCACGAAGGACAAGGTGCTCACCGAGATGCCGCCCCGGCTCGACCGCGACGCCCGGATCGAACTCGGGCCCGAGCAGCGGGAGACCTACCGGCGGGCCGAGGAGGAGGGCGTGCTCCGGCTGGCCGGCATGGGCCGCGAGGCCACGATCCAGCACGTCTTCGAGCTCGTGCTCCGCCTCAAGCAGATCTGCAACTTCGACACCGCCACCGGCGAGAGCGCGAAGCTCGAGCGACTCGAGGCCGAACTCGAGGAGGTGCAGGCCAGCGGCCGCAAGGCGCTCGTGTTCAGCCAGTGGGTCGAGACGCTCGGCCGGCTGCGAGACAAGCTCGCCCCCTTCGGCGCCCTCGAATACCACGGCGGGATGTCGACCGCCGCCCGCGACGAGGCGATCCGGCGGTTCAAGGAGGGCCGCGACCACTCGGTGCTCCTGCTCTCCTACGGCGCGGGCGCGGTGGGGCTCAACCTGCAGTTCTCGCAATACGTGTTCCTCTTCGACCGCTGGTGGAACCCGGCCGTGGAGGATCAGGCGATCAACCGGGCCCATCGGATCGGGGCCGCCGGCGCAGTCACCGTGACCCGGTTCCTCTCGGCCGCGACGATCGAGGAGCGGATCGACGAGGTGCTGCGGCGGAAGCGGGATCTCTCGGAGACGATCCTGGCCCAGGCCGACGGCCCCGCGAGCGCGGGGCTCACGGCGGACGAGTTGTTCTCGCTCTTCGAGCTGGCGCCGCCCCGCCGCGCCGCCGCCTGAGCCGACGTCTCATTCCACTGGATGTCATGGGTCGCGCGGGCTTGGGGTTGCCCGTGCCATCTCGCCGGACGCTCGGGGAGGCCAGCGAGCGCGGGCTCGGGGTTGCCCGTGCCATCTCGCCGGACGCTCGCTTCAGGCATCCTGCCTTCCGCTCGCTCGATGGAAACCTCGCTTCGGCATCCTGCCTGCGCTCGGTTTCCAACGCCGGCTCGATTGGCACGGGCAACCCCTCGCGGCCAAACGGTGCACCAAGAAAGGCTGCGCGGATTCCGTCAGCGAGCCTCGCGAAGCCTGTCACGGCGTGTTTGGGGCTTCTCTCGCGGCGTGGTACAACGCGGACCGTGGGCGGGAGCTGTCGGCCTCCGTTTCAACGAGTTTTTCAGCAGCAGGAGCCCGGATTCATGCCACGTGCATCAGGTTCTCTCAGCCGCCGCAGCCTCCTTCGCGGCGGCCTCGCGGCCGGGGCGGCTGCCGCCGCGCCCACGATCATCCCCTCGTCGGCGCTCGGCCTCGACGGCGCGGTGCCGCCGAGCGAGCGGATCGTCGTGGGCGGGATCGGGATCGGCCGCCGTGGTGAATACGATCTCGGCTGCTTCCTCCAGCAGGCCGACGTCCAGTTCGCCGCCGTCTGCGACGTCAAGGAAAATCGTCGTAACCACGTCAAGGGCGTGATCGACAAGCACCACGGCTCGACCGCCTGCGTGACCTACAAGGACTTCCGCGAACTGCTCGACCGGGACGACCTCGACGCGGTCCTGATTGCCACCGGCCCCAACTGGCACGGCCTGATGGCCATGCTCGCCGCCCGGGCCGGCAAGGACGTCTACTGCGAGAAGCCCTGCACCAAGAACATCGCCGAGACGCTCGTCCACCGCGACACGATGAACCGTTGCGGCACCGTCTTCCAGGCGGGCACGCAGCGGCGGAATCTGCCCCACTTCGCCTTCGCCTGCGAACTGGCCCGCACCGGCCGGCTCGGCACGATGAAGCGGGTCTACGCCCATCCGGCGGGCATGCGGGCGATGACCAGCGGCTGGCTGCCCGAGGAGCCGGCGCCCGACTCCAAGATCGACGACTGGGACATGTACCTTGGGCCGGCGGCCTGGCGGCCGTTCAACGCCCGCACGCTGGCCGACGGCTTCAACTTCGAGAAGGGAGGCGGCCTCGTCGGGGGCGGCGTGCTCGAGTGGGGCTCGCACTGCGTCGACCTCTGCCAGTGGGCCGTCAACGACTGCCCGCCGCCCGTGGAGTATGCCCCGCCGAAGAATGACGAGCTCGTCTGCCGCTACGCCGACGGCTGTGAACTCGTGTTTCGCGAGAAGGGCTGGATCCCGCTCGGCTCGTGCCCGGTGCGGTTCGAGGGGACCGACGGTTGGGTCGAGGCGGGCGACAGCGGCAAGCTGGTGCTCTCGTCGCCCGAGTTGCTGGCCGGTCGCAAGGTCGAGGAGATCGGCGGCTACCCCGCCACCTTCCACGTCCGTGACTTCCTCGACTGCGTCAAGACCCGCGGCAAGCCCAAGGGCAACGCCGAGGCCGCCTGCAACGCGCATCTGGCCTGCCATGCGGCCAACATCGCCATCTACCTCGGGCGGCCAGTCAAGCTCGACCTGGCCACCTACACCTTCATCGACGACGAGGCGGCCAACCGGCTGCGATCGGAGGCGCGGCGCGAGCCGTGGCACGCATGAACCACATCACGCGGAGAAACAGGACAACCATGGGCATGATCCGGTTCGCCGTCACGGCGGCATTGATGGTCGGCGGGTTCACTGCGCAGGCGGCTCCAACGCCGGCTTCGAGCGAGGCCGAGCTGATTGCGATCCTGCAGGGTGACGGGCCGGAGGCCGACAAGGCGCTGGCCTGCAAGTTCGTGGCGGTGAACGGGTCGGCCGCGGCCGTGCCGGCCGTCTCGCCGCTCCTCAAGAATCCGCGGCTGGCTTCCTGGGCGCGGATCGCGCTCGAGGCGATTCCGGGCGATGCCGCGTCGGCGGCCCTCCGGGACGCGGCCGGCACGCTCGACGGCCGCCTGCTCGCCGGCGCGATCACGTCGCTCGGCGAGCGACGCGACGCCGCGGCCGTGCCGCTGCTGTCGGGCAAGCTCGCGGCCGAAGACGCCGAGGTGGCCGCCGCTGCGGCCTGGTCGCTCGGGCAGATCGCCACCATCGAGGCCGGTGTGCTGCTGGCCGGCGCGATCGAAAAGGCAGGCTCGCCGGCCCGCCTCGATGCGCTCGCCGAGGCGGCCGTGCTCTGCGCGGCGAACCTGCAGGCAGCCGGGAAGAGCGAGGAGGCGGTCGCGCTCTACGGCGTCGTGCGGGCGGCCGACGTCGCGGAGCAGCGGCGGGCCGAGGCGATCCGCGGCACGATCATCGCCAAGGGGCCGGCCGGGGTCCCGCTGCTCGTCGAGACGCTCGCCTCGCCTGCCAAACGACTCGCGAACATGGCCACGTTCACGGCCCGAGACCTGGGCCGGGGTGAAGCCGCCGACCCGGCCCTCGCCGCCGAGGTGGATCAAGCGGTGCTGAAGCAGGTGGAGTTTGCCGCGGCCGGTGGCCGCCTCGACCGGGCTGCGGTCCTGATCGACGTCCTCGCCGAACGGAACGCGGGCACCCCCCGGGCGTCGGTCGTGAGCGGACTGGCGGGAATGTCGGCGGCCGCGAATCCGAAGCCCTTGCGGCTGGCGGCGATCGAGGCCTTGGGCAAGGTCGGCGATGCGGGGGTGGTGGAGCCGCTGCTCGTGGCGGCGGCCGACGAGGATCCGGGCATCGCCGACACGGCTCGGGCGGCCGTGGCGGCGCTCGCGGGCGACGCGGTCGATCGCGAGATCGTCTCCCGGCTGCAGGGGGGCGACGCGAAGATCCTGCCGGTGCTCGTCGAGTTGGTGGGCCGGCGGCGGATCGCCGCGGTCGCGGCCCTCCTGCCGCTCGCGAGTCATCCCGACGAGAAGGTGCGCACGGCCACGATCGTCGCCCTCGGGCCGACGGTGGATCTGGCGAACCTCGACGTGCTCGTCGTCGCCGCCAGGGCGCCGAAGAGCCCCGGGGAGGGAGATGCGGCCCGCGCGGCCTTGCGCGAGGCGAGCGTGCGGATGCCCGACCGCGACGGCTGCGCGGCCAAACTGGCCGCGGCCCTGGAGGAGGCGCCGGCCGAGGCGAAGGTGATGCTGCTCGACGTCATCGGCGAAGTCGGCGGCACGAAAGCCGTCGCGACGATGGACGCCGCGGCCCGCTCCGGCGACGAGGCGCTCGAGGATGCCGCCACGCGGCTGCTGGGGAAGTGGATGACCGCCGACGCGGCGCCGGTGCTGCTCGGCCTCGCCACCGCGGAGCCGGGGGGCAAGTTCAAGACCCGGGCGCTCCGTGGCTACATCCGGATCGCCAGGCAGTTCGTGCTGCCCGACGCCGAACGGGCCGAGATGTGCCGCAAGGTCTTGGCCGCGGCGAAGGAGGATGCCGATCGCAAGGCCGTCCTTGAAATCCTCGTCCGGTATCCGAGCGCCGCCACGCTGGCCGTGGCCGAGGAGGCGGCGAAGACGCCGGGCCTCGAGGCCGACGCGACGAAGGCGGCCGACGAGATTCGGGCCAAGGTGCAACCGGCGAAGAAGGCGGGATGATGGTGCCTCCTGTGTGGGTCGGGGTTGCCCGTGCCATCTCGCCGGACGCTCCCTGCGGCCCTCCAGGCCTCCGGTCGCTCGATGGAAACCTCGCTCCGCCATCCTGGCTGCGCTCGGTTTCCAACGCCGTCTCGATTGGCACGGGCAACCCCTCGCAGAGTCCTAGGAGTGTTCTGATGCGTGGCTTGGCAGCGGTGCTCGTTGGTGTGCTCGGTGTGCTTGCTTCGAGCCGAGCGGCCGAGGTAGCCTTTGAAAAACAGGTGATCACGGAGCGGTTCGAGGCCGAGGGCTGTGCCGTGGCCGACTTCGACAAGGACGGCCACGCCGACATCGCCGCCGGCAACGGGATCTGGCACGGCCCCGACTTCGCCCGCCGCACGGAATACACGCCGCCTCGGGAGAACGCCGGCGGCCCGGCCCAGACGCCCTACGATCCGGCCCGCGGCTATTCCAACTACTTCCTCGCGTTCGCCCACGACTTCGACGGCGACGGCTGGCAAGACATCCTGGTCTACGATCTGCCCGGTGAGCCGGCCCTCGTGTTCGTGAACCCGCAGGGCCGGGCGGAGCCGTGGGCGAAACACGCCGTCTTCGCGGTGGCCGACGGCGAGTCGCCGGGCCTGCTCGACATCACGGGCGACGGCAAGCCGGAACTGTTCTGCCAGTCCAGCGGGCCGGAACTAGGCGGCCGGCTGGGCTTCGCGGAGATCGACTGGAAGAGTCCGCTCGGCAAGGCGCGGTTTCGGCCGATCACGCCCCGCTCGCCCGAAAACGACAAGAAGTATTTCCGCTACACGCACGGCGCGGGCGCGGGCGACGTCAACGGCGACGGTCGCGTCGACATCCTGACCAAGGACGGCTGGTTCGAGCAGCCGGCGAGCACGCCCGAGGCCGCGATCTGGCCGTTTCACCCCGGGCCGTTCGGGCCGGATGGTGCCCGCGGCGGCGCCCAGATGCTCGTGTTCGACGTGGATGGCGACGGGAAGAACGACGTGGTCACGAGCTACGACGCCCATGGCTACGGCCTGGGCTGGTTCCGGCAGCAGGCCGACGGCTCGTTCAAGGAGCACCGGATCCTCGGCAGCAAGCCGGAGGAGAGCCCGCAGGGAGTGTGCTTCAGCCAGCCTCACGCGCTCGCCGCGGCCGACATCGACGGCGACGGCCTGACCGACGTCGTGACCGGCAAGCGGCGCTGGGCCCACGGGCCGAAGGGGGATGCCGAGCCGAATGCACCGCCGGTGCTCTACTGGTTCCGGCTGGTGCGCGACGGCAAGGGCGGGGCGACGTTCGAGCCGCATCTGATCGACGATGACAGCGGCGTGGGCACGCAGGTGACCGTGGCCGACCTCACCGGCGACGGCAAGCCCGACATCGCGGTGGCCAACAAGCGGGGCGTGTTCGCCTTGCGGCGGAAGTGACGTCGGGCAGGGGTGACCGCGTGGGGGCTTTCTCGATGCGCAGCATTCCACTGGCGCTCGCCGTGGCCGTCTCCTGGGGAGCGACCGCGCACGCGGAGCCTCCGGCGGGCTTTCGCGATATCTTCAATGGCCGCGACTTCGACGGCTGGGTGATGGAGGGGCCGCCCGAGGGGCTCACGCATCCCGACGGCCGGCCCGTGTGGAGCGTGAAAGACGGTGAGATCGTCTGCCAGGGTAAACGGTGGAGCTTCCTCCGGTATGACCGCGAGACCTTCGACGACTTCACGCTGCACGTCGAGTTTCTCATGGCCCGCGGCTGCAACTCTGGGGTGGGCTTGCGGACCGGCCCGATCGACCTGGCCGACCCGCAGAACACGCGGCCGTCCTGCTTCTGCTACGAGATCCAACTGCTCGACGACGCCGGCAAGCCGCCGACGTCGCACTCGAGCGGATCGCTCTATCGCTACGTGGCCCCCGCGGAGAACGCGATGCGGCCCGCGGGCGAGTGGAACGAACTTGACGTGACCTGTATTGGTCCCCGGATTCGCGTCGTGCTCAACGGTCGCACGATCCAGGACTTCGACCAGACGTCGCTCGCCGAGACCCGCGACAAGCCGCTTGCGGGCACTGTCTGCCTGCAGAATCACGGCCACCTGATCCGATTTCGGAACGTGCGGATCCGGCCCGAAGCGCAGGCCGACGAGTGACGGCCGTGGCTACCTCGCCGGCCCCAGCCGCAGCATCGGCTTCAACTGCCGGTAGGTGGCCGGGCCGATGCCGTCGACCTCGAGCAGGTCGGTGAGCCGGGTGTAGGGCCGCTTCTCGATGATCCGGTCGGCGAGCGTCTCGCCGACGCCGGGCAGACGCATCAGTTCGCTGCGGGCCGCCGAGTTGATCTCGACCGTGAAGTCGGCCGGCAGTTCGCCTGTGCCGAGGGCCGCCTGGAGCTCCCGCTCCTCGTCCCGTTCGAGCTGCCGCTCCACGGGGAGCGAGTTCCAGTCGGTGTGGGCCCAGATTCCGGCGCCCGCCGCGGCGGCCCGGAGCTCCAGGTCGCCCAGCATCTCGCGGTAGTCGTCGGCGGATTCACCGACCAGCGTGCTGCGGCTCACGCCGAAGGCCCGCGCCAGGCCTTTCGAGACGAGGTGGGCGGCCAGGTCGCGGCCGTCGGCATCCTGCACGAAGGCGTAGACCCGAGCGAACCGGGCGTCGCCCCGGGCGTCGGCGAAACTCGTGTGGATCGTGAACGGCCGGGACAGGAAGGCCCGCGTCTCGGCCGTGGCCCGGCGGCCGAGTTCCTTGGCGAAGTCGATCGCGGCCGTCGCGTCGGGCTTCGCCCGTGTGATCCCGAAGTAGCGACGCTGGCTGCGGAGCCGGCGGGCGTCGGTCTCGTCGGAGACGTGGTGCTCGAGGCAGTCGGCCCCGTAGAGGCGGATGGTCGCCTCCTCGCCGTCGGGAAGCCGCACGCGGAAGCTGTCGCCGTCGGCCCAGTCGGCGGCGACGAGCGTGCAGCCCTCGATCGCCTGGAGTTCGCTGGCCGCGACGGCCGTGGTGGCCAACGCCAACGCGAGAAGGGGGAAGCCGCAGGCTGCGGTGCGGACCGAGAGGCGATGGTTCATCGGAATGTCTGGCATGGAAACCATCGTAATCGGAGCCGCGGTTTGCAACGGATTCGATTTCCTGGCGTGACAAAGTGGCCGAGGTGGGTTGCCTTGCCGCGGAGGCCGTGCATACGAATCGGTTGACGAGTGAATCGCAGGCGGCCACGGGGCCGCGGGCTGGCTCGCTCGTCGAGACAAGACAACCAAACGACCGGAAAACGAGTCGAAGGAACAGCCCGGCTGCGGCCGGGAGGTTCTGCCACGCGTGAGCCGGCGCGAGTGAACGCCTTCGGGCGATCGTTCGCGCCGGCTTTTTCGTTTTTCGGTCGGGAGGTTTTCGGGCCACGCGAGTTCGCACCAGTCCCGGAGCACCGAGCCATGAGCCTTCTCGCCCGCGATTTCCTCGCCCCCTTTCGCCGTCGCACGGCCCCAGAGGCCCGTGCGCCGCTGGCCGAGGTCGAGCCTACCGCGGGCCTCACCCGGGTGAGCGGCCGCGGGCCGCGAAACCGCCTCGCCGCTCGGCTCCGGCGTCGGCGTGGGGTCTCCGTCGTCGGTGCCGCCGAGAGCCTCGAGCAGCGGCTGGCGCTGGCGGTCGTCACACCGTTTGACGTCCGCTTCAGTGCCAACGACACGGGTGACATCACCTTCGCCGCCAACACGATCATGACCGCGCCGGGTGACTCGCCAAGAGCGCAGCTTGCCCGGGCCGGCATTCCCGATCCGATCCTGGGTGATCAGATCCTCAACAACGACTTCTGGGACATGGCTTACGTCGACATCGACGGCGACCCGACCACCTTCAACTCGAGCGCCGCAGATCTCGTTCTTCCGGTCGACGCTGAGGTGCTCTTCGCGGGGCTCTACTGGGGCGGCCGGGCCCGCGGCCAGACCCAGTTCGACAACTTCGGCAACGTCAAGTTTCGCGGCCCTGATGATGGAGCCTATCGCAACTTGTCGACCACGATCATCAGCAGCACGCCCCAGGGTGCGCCGTCCGGCGCGCGGAACTACCAGAGCTTCATCGACGTCACCGACATCGTGAAAGCGCAGGGTGGTGGCACCTACACCACCGCCAACG
>Ga0214921_10007696_pt1 | contig 14252 bp, 15 predicted proteins | sample LL1505_MetaG_FD_177992 | JGI IMG/M metagenome (GOLD analysis project Ga0214921, IMG submission 177992) | Freshwater microbial communities from Lake Lanier, Atlanta, Georgia, United States - LL-1505 | ecosystem: Environmental > Aquatic > Freshwater > Lake | place: USA: Georgia | collected... | reverse complement strand
GTCCGGTATAGTACCACCGTAAAGGACTAAAATATAAACGCAAATGAACAATTTGCTCTCGCTGCCTAATTAATTTATTAATTAGATAAGCACGGTCCGGGGCACCGGGTAACAGAACGCCCCACTATTTACTTGTAATTAAAAATAGAAAAAAAATTAAAATGTTAAAAAAATTTACTTATATTATATATAAAATATTAAAATTTTTTGATTTATTATTTTATAAAATTACAAAAAAAAATTTTTTAATTACTCTTAATGAATTTATTAACAACGATTCATATAAATCAATAAAAATATTAAACAAGAATATCTGTTTTTTTACACCTAATAAAATTACGGAATGGAGAATAAATACGTTCTTCCAAAAAGAACCTGAGACTTTAGAATGGATAGATGGTTTTGAAAGTAAAAGTAAAATTATCTTTTGGGATATCGGAGGAAATATCGGCCTTTATTCAATTTATGCTGCGCTAAGACATTCAAATATTGAAATATTTACATTTGAACCCTCAACAAGCAACCTGAGAGTTCTAAGTAGAAATGTTTCATTAAATAAATTAAATGATAAAATAAAAATTTGTCAATTTGCTTTGACTGATAAAAATAATTCTTTTCTTTTGATGAAGGAAAATAGTTTTGAAGAAGGTGGTTCAATGAACTCTTTTGGTGAAAGTTATGATTACAATGGAAATACATTTGCTTCAAATCATCAATATAAAATATACGGCACTACTATGAATTATCTAATGGACAACAATATATTAGAAGTACCAAATTATATTAAAATTGATGTTGATGGCATTGAACATCTAATATTAAAAGGTGGAAATAAATATTTAAATAATCCACTAATTAAAAGCATATCTATAGAATTAAATGAAGATTTCTCAGAACAATTTAATGAAGTAAATAAAATCCTAAAAGATAATAAATTTATTTTTAAACATAAAAAAAGAGCCGACGGTTGTTACGGAATTAAATTTGATAAGATTTTTAATTATATATTTATTAAATAAAATATATCTTAACCTGGAGTGAAGAATTTTATCATAAAACGAATGATTAAAGAGAGAAATTGGTATAAATATTATCTAATAAAAGATTATAAACATCATAAAAAGACTTCGGAAAGATTAGAATCTACTTTTGACCAATTAAAAGTAAATAAAAAAAAAGATAATTTATTATTTAATTACAATTACTTTAATAATACTCATTTACAGCCAATTTATGATTACCTGAAAAGAAAATTACATGGAAATTGTTTGTCTATTGGATCCGGCAAGGCCCATTTAGAATATCATTTATCAAAAAAATTTAAAATTTTACCGACAGACATTAATGAAAGTTTTATTAATTATAATAAAAAAATTAAAATTAAAAAATTTAATATTCTTAATTGTAGCAGCAAAGATATAAAAAAAATTGGTAAATTTGATTGTATATTTATACCTAATATTGAATATTTATTTACAAACAAGCAATTGAAAAAATTTTTTACTAATCTTAAAAAATTATCAAATAAAAATACTGATATTTTTTTCTGTTTTAGAAGCAGATATACATTTATAATTAATATTATTGATCATATTATTTGTCCATTAGAAATTTTTTCTACGAGATATATAAAATTTATTAAATACAAAAGTTTTATCATAAAAAAAATTCATCATGGTTTCAGAAGAAAAGACAAAGAAATTGAAAAAATTATTAAGAATTTTTTTTTAATAAAATCAATATATCGAGATATGTTTTCTTTAGAATACAAAAGATCTATTCTATTTAGAATGTTAAAAATTGATAAAATTTTAAAATATATTTTTTTTAAATCTCATCCCTATTTAAATATTTATCATCTTAAAAAGATTTAAATTTGAATTAAAAAATAGTAAAAAATTAACTACAATCTAAATTACTGTCTTAAAATACTTATATAAGTAAGGATTAAGTTTCCACCTGATTTGACCTAATAAATAATTTTTTTTTTCAATCTTATAAACGTCTTTAATTCTATTCGTCATAAGATTATAAACTAAGGCAACTCTACTTGATAATCCATCACCCTGATAGGAATGCCAACTTTCGTTTTCTTTTCTAGAAAAAAAAACTGCGCGATTTGGTTTCCAATCGATAACATTTTTGTTAGATCCTTTTTTATTTGAATAAAAAATAGTGCCAGTATTTTTTTCTGGTGCTAAATAAATAACTCCACTTAATAATTTATTGGGGGTATCGTCATGAATAGGAAATTTATAATTTTTTCCTGTGTGCACAATAGTAAAGTCTGAATAATCATACAGTTCTGTTTTTTTTTCATCAAGATTTTTTAAAATTATTAACAACTTCTCATGATATTTTTGATGTAAATCTTTTATGATATATTTATCAATACAGCTTTCCGTTACTTCTCCTGCTTTATTAATTGTATTATGGTAAATATCTACTGAGTCAGATTCTACGTTTCTTAATTTTACCGAATTTAACTTTATAAAATCATTCGTTTCAAAAAAATTATCAATAATCTCAATTTTCATGGTTTTTTAACATTAAAATACATGTGACAAATTATATAATAACAAATCTAATATTAGTCAAAAAATAAGTCAATTTATCATATAATTACTTCTTTAATTGTTTTAATTATTTTTTTGAAATCTCTAAGTTCTGATATTCGTGTTTTTCCGATGCCTAATAATTTTATATATCTGGGATACTGGTTTATTTTTTTTTTATCCAAAAAAATATTACTATAAATTTTATTCTGAATAACGTTATTATATTTTTTATTAAAAAAATTTTTAATATTAGTTGGGAGGTTATATTGACGTAAAATTTTTCTTGTAAGCAAGAAATTTTTATTTTTTCCGTCGTAATAATATATTTCACTAAGCAATCCTATTCCTACGGCTTCTCCATGCCTAATAACATCATTACTTTTATCTAACGACATCTCAATTGCATGGGCAAACGTATGTCCAAAGTTTAAATTTAATCTTTTATTGTTCTCATAAATATCATTTTTAAAAAATTTGATTTTTGTCTGTAATGTTAATTTAATAAGATTTGACAAAAATTTAAAATTTCTTGTAATAAAAAACTTTTTATTATTTATAAGTATTTTTAAAATTTTTTTATTATAAATTAATCCGCATTTTATTATTTCAGGTATTCCAGCTAAAAACTCTCTTTTTGGAATTAAATTAATTATATTTTTAGAAATATATACATTTAAAGGATGATAATAATTTCCAACCGCATTAATTATGCCTTTGTAATTTATTGCTGTTTTACCTCCAATACAACTATCTACAATAGCAGTCATGGTAGTAGGTATATGGAAATAGATTAAGCCTCTAAGATATAAAGAACTTGCTAAAGCAGAAACGTCTCCTACGACACCCCCTCCACATGAAATAATAACTGATTTTTTGGTAAATTTTTTTTTTATTAATTTATTAATAATATTAAATAATAATTTATAATTCTTATTCTTTTTTTCACCATCAACCATTATAAACTCTAAAGTTGAAGTGGAGTTTTTAAGATCCTTAATTAGATTATTAATTACATCTTTATCAACTTTTTTATCAATTATTAAAAGAATTTTTTTATCAGAATAAAGTCTTGCTAAATCTTTAGCTATAGTTGGTTCTTCTTTGTCTGGGCAAAAAGTAACTCTATATTCTTGTGTTCCAATTTTATATTTAATAAACATCTTTATTTTTTAATCTTATTTTAAAATTTATTTTTATAAATTTTGTAATATTTATCAGTCTTAATTTTTTTTTGGGCCAAAAGATAGTCTGGTTTAACATCCACAGAGAAGCTATCGCCCAAAAGATTAAAAGATTTTATTTTCAAGCCTACTTCCAAAGCCCTTAACAATTCAATTCCTTCTATTTGTTCAAGATATGACATGTCATTTTTTATATATGTTTTTAATGATTCTGGTTTAAAAGATATTATTGAGAGATGTTTTTCTAAAAAGAAGTTTTTCTTTTTATAATAAAAAGGAACTGCACTCCTTGAAAGATATATAACTTGATCCTTATTATTTTTAACAATTTTCACAATACTTTTATTATCTTTGCTACTTTTTATCTTTAAAGATGGTAAAATAATATCTGCATTTGAATTTTTTATATGAAATTTAATTACCTGATTAATATGCCTTGGGTTAAGTAACGGCTCGTCTCCTTGAATATCAATTATAAAATCATATTTTTTTCTATTTTTTAAGTAACCTTCATATATTCTTTCAGTGCCATTTCTATGCTTTTTTGAAGTTAATATGCATTTAACATTATAATTTTTAGCTACTTTAAAAATTTTTTCATCATCACAACAAACAATAACATCGTCTAGTAAAGTAGATAATTTTGCTCTTTTGTATACATGAACAAACAAAGGATAGTCTGATAATTTTAATAATGGTTTTTGAAACAATCTTTGCGATTTTAATCTAACCGGTATTAATCCGATAATTTTTTTTTTCACGATCCTAGCCAACCACCGTCTATATTTACATTTTCTCCGGTAATATAATTAGATTTATTCGATAATAAAAAAATAATCAAATCTGCTATTTCGCTGGATTCTCCCCATCTTTTTAATGGTATTCGAGAAAGGGTCCATTGATAAAGCTTTTTATTGTTTTTAAATTTTTTATAATAAGATGTCTTTGTAAATCCAGGGCTAACTATATTTGCCCTAATCCCATGAGGTGCCATTTCTGATGCAAAAGACTTTGTTAAAGATATTAATGCCCCCTTTGTAGATGCGTAAGCAGTAAGTTGCTTAAAACCTACATGACCCACTATTGAAGCTACATTAACTACAGATCCTTTTTCTTTTTTTAAATTTAAATAGTCAGAAAATAATTGCATAATTCTAAATATTGCAAAAAAATTGACATTAAAGATATTGCTTAGTTCTTTTTTAGAAATTTTACTAAAATCTTTTCTAAGTCTAATTCCAGCATTATTAACTAGGCCAGTTATTATTTTTTTATGTTTTTTAGAATCTTTAAAGATTGTCTTTACTAATCTTTCATTTTCTACTGTTCCATTATAAATTTTTAAATTTATGTTTTTTTTAAAACTTTTATTATCTTTTTTAGATTTTATTATCGTATAAACATAAGCACCTTCTTTTAACAAACCATCTACTATACTTTTTCCAATACCTTTTCCTCCTCCGGTAACTAGTATAGCTTTACTTTTAAATAACATTATTTCTTATTGTTTTTATTAAATATTTATTAAATTTATCTTTTTCGTGAGTAAGTTTAAATATTCTACCTTTTTTTTTAATAGAATATCTTAAAATATTTTCATTAATTTTTTTTACATTAATATTTTCCCAAATTTTACTGGAAAAAGCATCAAAAATCATATTTTCAGGAAAATGAATAATATCTGTACCCTCCTCTAATGCCTGTATACATACACCTGTCGCAGAGCCAAAAAAGATTGATAAATTACAATTCTTTTTAAAAAATCTTTTCTTTTTTTCTTTTAGCAGAATTTTTAGCTCATTTATAAAATATAAATGAACTTTGCTATTTTTATTAAGAGGATGAACTCTTATCTTAAAAAATGGCAAACTTTTATTAGGTAAAGAATCCAAAAATGTTCTAAATTTACTAATAAAATTATTATTTTTATTTAAATTGTAAGGGATAAATATATATCCACTAAATTGTTTAAAATTTTTTTTACTAAATCTCAATGATGGGATAACTGATATCTTTTTCTTATCCCATCCTAAATATTTTGTAAGTACACTTTTCTGATCGTTTCCAGAAACAAATAGTTGATCTAATTTTTCTCCTTTATAAAGCAAATCAGTCTGGAGTGGCCATGGAGCACAATGTAAATATCCATAGGTTTGAATGTTATTATTTAAGCATTTAATAGTTTCTATTAAAAAATTCTGAAAAGGTATAGCTTCATAATTTAATATTACATTTTTTAAAAATTCATTACTTTTAAAAAGTACTTTAAAAATATTTGAAACTCTTTCAGAAAAATTATTTTCTACGTTCCAAAAATAGAATAAATTAAAAATTGAATAATTTTTACTAAAGAGAACTTTAATTAAATATTTAAATATATATATATAACTAAAACTATTTATATTTTTTTTTTTAACAATTATAATATTTTCTCTGATTTTATTAGGAGCTTTATGATCAAGAGAGATTAAAAACCAACAAAAATTATTATATTCCTTTGATGAAATATTAAAAAATTTATCATAAAAAAAACCCTGGGAATCAAAATTGTCAATAGTTGAATAAGAAATAATTATATTAGAATATTTATTTAAAATGAAATTTTTTGAGTAGACTGGTATTAAGTCATAATTTTTTCCTAAAAAAAAAATATTTTTTAAAATAGTTTTAAAATATTTAAACTTAAATTCTTTTGTAATTGATAGTAATTTAACTCTTCCAACTGTATCTGCCCAAGTGGTAAAATAAAAAAAGGGATTAGCGGATATAAAAGATTTTTTTTTTATTTTATTTAAATATATCTTACAATAATTAATAACATCAAGTTGAGTAGTTATAAAAGAAATTTTCACTTAACCTAAAACTTTTTTCAATAATAAGATAATTTTTCTCATTTGATCTTTTGAACCCAAACTAATTCTAATGTAGTTTTCATAGCCTTCTACACCTGGGCCTTTTCGGACTAAAATTTTATTTTTTTTTAGTATCTCTTCAAAATATTTTTTTTTACTTCCTAAATAAATATGAAAAAAATTTGCATAAGTATCTATGTATTTTACTTTAATTTTTTTGAGTTCTCCGATAAGAAAATTTTTTCCTATAAGAAGATTCCTAATATGATTTTTAACTATTTCTTTATTTTCTAATAAAAATCCAATAGCTAAACATGCAATATGGTTAATTTCATACATAGGTCTATATTTATATAAATTTCTAGAAATTGCGGGATCAGATACTAAAAAACCGACTCTTAGACCTGCTAAACCAAAAGCTTTGGAAAAGGTTCTAGTGATAATTACATTTTTATATTTTTTTATAAATTTTATATAACTAAAATTATAAAAACCAAAATAAGCCTCATCTATTACTAGTGGTATTTTATAATGATGACTTTTCACAATAATCTTTTTCAAATCTTCATGTTTAATTATTGTGCCTGTTGGACTGTTCGGATTTGCTATAACAATTAATGAAATATCTTTTTTTATTTTAGATAAAAATTCGTTTAGTTTTAAATTTAAATTTTCATCATAATAAATTTTAATATTTTTAAGATTATAAATCTTAGCGTAAACATCTACCATTCCAAATGTTGGCTCTAAGGTGATAATTTTATCTCCAATTCCAGTAAAATATTCAAAACACATTTTTAGTGCGATATCAGATCCTGCGGTCAAACAAATCATATTTTTTGGTATTTTTAATTCTTTAGAAAGTAGCTTATAAATTTTATTAATATCAGGATAAGATGCTATTTCATAAGTGTTGATAGATTTTTTGATATGACGCAAAAATTTTTTTTCAAAATTTATGACTCTTTCATTTTTATCTAGTCTCAAAAATTTTGATCTATCAATATCATTAGGTGAAATTCTAATAATATTTTTTATCCAATGTTTTTTCATTTTTATTTTAACACGGTTAACCATTTATTAGCATGATCATTGCCGATGAGCTCTCCTGCGACATCACAAATATCACAAGGTGAAAAATCTCTTTTTTTATTTAATAAATTTTTTCTTGCCAATGTAAATTTTTTATTGCACCATATATCAATAATTTTTTGATCTTTAACATTGCCTAATACATATTTTTTTCCCCAATCATGGGAACACATTAATACATCACCATTATAATCAATAAAAAAAGTGTATGCTGGGTAATTACATTTTTCTTTCAAGGACTTCTGTAAAGGTTTTACAGAATATAATGCGTTTTTTAAAGTACCACTACGATTACTAAGATTTAATCCAAAATTATCATCTGAAGATAAATAGCGGTTTCTAATTACATATTGATTATTATTTAATTTCGCTTCTTCACATAATTTATAAAATTTTTTTTCTTCTTCTAATCCATCATAAACACTAACCAACAATGTTGATAATCCTGAGGCAAATAATTTTTTTATTCTTTTTAGATTTAAAACATCTCCATTAGTTATCAATTCTATTTGCGCTTCAGGAAGCAATCTTCTAGCTTCCGAAATATTTTCATAAATTTTTTTATGCAAAAGTGGTTCAACAAAACCTGAATAAATAATCATTCCTTTGTAGTTTAATTCAGATAATTCTAAAAAAATTTTAGTATGAAGATTGTTAGAAATAAATTCATTAATATCTGGATAATCTGGATCGCTTCTTGGACAAAATGAACACTTTCTATTGCACATACCGGAATTGCTAATTTCAACAACAGACATTAACGGAATTTTTGAACCCTCTAAATACTGTATACTTTTTCTTACAATTTCTTCTTTTCTTGGAATATTTGTATCAATTATCTTCATGAATTATTTTTAATTAAAAAATAGAAATAAAGCTATGTTTTATTTTACAGTTACCAATTAACAAATAACGTATATAAAAATACTATTACAAAACTAACAATTTAATTAACTTGTATCTTCTTTATAAAAACTAAATATGAAAAAAATTGAAATTTATACAACAAATTACTGTCCTTTTTGCGTAAAAGCAAAATCATTATTAAATAAAAAAAAAATTAAATTCTCCGAAATCGAAGTTTCCAATGATGAAGCTTTGAGAGAAAAGATGTCTGCTATGGCAAATGGTGCAAGATCTGTTCCTCAGATATTTGCTGACAATATTCACATTGGCGATTGTGATAAAATTCATAAATTAGACCAAGAAAAAAAGTTAGATAAATTACTAGGTATTGAATAAAGAGTTTAATGATTTTATCGTTCTCTATAGTTTTTTTTGCTGGCTTAATAAGCTTTATATCACCATGCGTCCTTCCTTTAATTCCTGGCTACGTTTCGTTTATATGCGGAACCACACTTAATCAACTAGATTTAAAATCCAAGAATTTTATTTTAAAAAAATCTTTATCTTTCTCCCTAGGTTTTTCGTTGGTTTTTATTTCTCTTGGTGCTACCGCTTCTTTTATTGGAAGTTTTTTACTACGCAACTCTCAAGTTTTATCAATAGCTTCTGGAATGATAATTATTTTTTTTGGTTTTTATTTATTAGAATTAATAAAAATTAATTTTTTAAATAAAAACTTTGGTAATTACAATATTAAATTTTCTAACAACCTCTTATTTCCATTTATAGTTGGAATAGGATTTGGATTTGGATGGACTCCTTGTATTGGTCCAATTCTTGGTTCAATTTTAGCCTATGCATCAATGGAAAATTCTATTTCTAAAGGCATATTACTACTGACACTTTACTCCTTGGGTCTTGCTATACCTTTTGTTATTTCAAGTTTAATTATAAAAAAATTTTTAATATTTTCCAAAAAAAGTAAATCTTATTTGAATAAAATAAAAAAAATCTCAGGTGCTATATTGCTAATAACTGGTATTTTAATTTTGATTGGAAAACTTCAAATAATTGGTTTTTATTTAATTCAATTCTTTCCATTTTTACAAAAATTAGGCTAGTTCTAATTAAGCATTTGAATAACTCTAATTGGCTTGCCCTCTTTAAAGGCTTGTAAATTCTCAAACATTTGAGAATAGAAAATTTCATAATTTTCTTTAGTTACATAACCTAAATGCGGCAATAAGAGCGCATTAGGTAAAAATCTTAATTTATGATTTTCAGGCAATGGTTCAATATCATAAACATCAAGACCAGCTCCTGCTATAATATTTTTCTCTAAGGCCTCAACTAAATCAAATTCATTTACTATAGGTCCTCTTGAAGTATTGATTAAAAAAGCGCTGTCTTTCATTAATTCTAAATCTTTTTTTGTAATCAGATTTTTAGTTCTGTCACTTAAAACTGTATGAATTGTAATAAAATCAGATTTTTCTAACAATTGTTCTTTGGTTACAGCTAATACCTGATTATCTTTTGCTACAGAAAGTTTCAGATTTTCACTCCAAGCAATAACGCTCATGCCAAATGCTAAAGCTACTTTTGAGACTTGAGTTCCTATTTTTCCAAGACCTATAATTCCTAGGGTTTTTCCTTTTAATTCATATCCCAGTGTTGTTTGCCAGTAACCCTGGTACATATTCTCGGTCTCTTCTCTTAAATTCCTTGCTAGCCCTAAAATTAATGCCCATGTTAATTCTGCTGTTGAGCTATTGTTTGAATCAGTGCCACAAATTAAAATTTTTTTCTCTTTTGCTGCTAAAAAATCTATAGATTTATTTCTCATTCCACTTGTTATTATAAGCTTTAAATTCTTTAGATTTAAAATAATTTTTCTAGTAATTGCGGTGCGTTCTCTCATGACTAACAGAACTTCGAAGTCTTTTAATTGTTCTATTAAACTGTCTTCATTTTCAAATGGCTGATTAAATACATGAAAGTCAAAATCTTTTTTTAATTTTTCAAAGTTTCCAAGAATTAATGAAACGTTCTGATAATCGTCTAAAATTGCAATTTTCATTTTGATCGCGCTTTTTTTGAAGAAAGGTAAATTCCTGCAACAATTATAACGGCTCCAATAATGTGAAAGTCCATTAATTTTTCATTTAATAAAAAAATTGCCATAAAAGAACTAAATACTGGCATTAGATGTAAAAAAATTCCGGCTTTATTAGGTCCAACAATTACAACTGCTTTATTCCATAATATATAAGAGCCTATGCCGGCAAAAAAAACAACATAACTTGTTATTAAAATAACTGGAATATTAAATTTAATTATTTTATGATTGTTTAATTCAAATAAAAATTGCGGAAATAAAAAAATTAAACCTATAGAAACAATTACTGTCATAAAACTTAAATATTTCAATCCTGTTTTGTGTGTTCTAAGCATTGTTGAATAGATCGCCCATGATAACATTGCAACTAACAACCAAAGATCGCCTTTATTTAGATCTAGATGAATTAGTTTAGCAAAATCTAATCGTGTAACAATTATTGTAACTCCTGTTATAGACAGTATGAGACCTAAAATTTGACTAAAATTTATTTTTTCAGTCCTAAAAATAAAAGAAATAAAAACAATTAATATTGGTATTATTGAAATCATTAACGCACCATTAAGAACTTGTGTAAAATTTAAAGAATAGTAAACAACAGAATTAAATACGCTAATGCTAGTAATCGACATTAATAGGATTGAATAAAAATTTTTTTTTATAACTTTAATATTCTTTAATACGTCTCTTAATGTAAAAGGAATTAAAATAATCAAGACTATTAGCCATCTAAAAAAATTTAGAGTTAAAGGTGGAACTTCATAAAGCGTTGCAAATTTTCCTACAATAAAATTTCCTGACCAAAAAAAAGCACAAAGTATAAGCATTAAATATGCCTTAAAATTCTTATTCATTTTACTTAAATTTTATTGGTAATCTTGTAATAAGAGATTCCTATTAACTCATGCAATATAATCTTCCAATTACTTAGGCCTGAAGAGATATCAAAATTTATCCAAAACATTCGATTAGTGCCTGTTTTATAATCAACACTAATAGGTTCTAAAATTAAACCTTGTTTTTTAAATGTAAAAAAAGATCTTGGCATATGGTTTGCTGAGGTAATTAATCCCCATGTTCCCTTGTAGTTAGCAATAATATCTTTTGAGTACTTAATATTTTCAAATGTATTTCTGGATTGATTTTCAAAGATTAAGTTATCAATTTTAACGCCCTGATCTAAAAAGAACTTCTTGGCCATGTCTGACTCGCTCCAACCTTGAGGTTTTAATTCTCCTGAAAATCCAGAAAACAATATTAAAAGTCTAGGATTTTTTTTATAAATTTCTAAAGCTTTAGTTAATCTTTCTGCAGAACTATTTAGGGAAACTTCATTTCTTTCTTTTGATTCAAATCCAGAATTAAAACTTCCTCCTAATACAATTACTCCTGTAAATTGCTGTACTGGGTATTTAGAAGTCTGAATATAGTCTTCCATCTTACTAAGGAAAAAATTACTTAGAGGACTATATCCAAAGAATAAGAATAAAATTAAAAATAACTTAGAAAAGAAAATAACTAATTTTTTTGATTGTATAAAAAAAATTATAAATAATTGTATTAATATAATTAAAGACAATATGTGCAGCGGATTAATTAAAAAATTTAAAATTTTTGATAAATAAAATTCCATAACTTATTTTTATTAAATAAAATCTTCGTTATACAATTTAGAACTCAAAACAATTCCAAAGCCTATCATGTTAGTAAGCATGGCAGTTCCTCCATATGATAATATTGGTAAAGGAACACCTACGACTGGCAAGAGTCCGGTTACCATTCCTAAATTTATGGCAATATATAGAAAAAAATTAAAGGCAAATGCATAACAGAATATTTTTGAAAAATTATTCTTACTCTGATCTCCAATTAAAGTTACTCGCTTAATTATTGAAAAAAATAACCACAATAATAACAAGGAACCAACTAATCCAAATTCTTCTGCAAAGTGAGAAAACACAAAGTCAGTATGATTTTCGGGTACAAAATCTAAAGAGCTTTGAGATCCTCTTAAATATCCTTTTCCAAAAATTCCTCCAGATCCTATTCCAATTTTCGCTTGAATAACTTGGTAATTTGCGCCAAGAGGATCTCTTTCTGTATTAAAAAAATTAACAACTCTTTGTTTTTGATAAGGTTTCATCGCAGCAAAAATAAAAGGTAGGCTTAGAATAATAATTATAAAACCAGATATAAATATTTTTCTACTTAAACCGACAATCCATAAAGTTCCTAGTGCTGCTCCTAAGATTAATACTGCAGTCCCTAGATCTGGTTGTCTTAAAACTAATAAAAATGGAATTAAAATCAAAATTGCCGAAACGAGCAATGAAAATAACTTATTCGTATTTTCAACTTTTACTAAATTATAAAATTTTGCAAGAACTAATATAATTGCAAGCTTTGCAACCTCTGAAGGTTGAACGTGAAAAAATCCAAAATCAAGCCAACGCTGAGCTCCTTTAGCTGTCACACCAACAAATTTTAAAACTATTAAAAGAAATAAGATTAAAAAATAAAAATGATATGCATATCGATACCAAAAATTTACATGGGTAAAAGCAACTGTAATTAAAATTAGAAATGCAAATACAAATCTAATTAAATGTTTTAAATAAATAGTTCCTTGTCCTTTATCTATTGAGTACAAACATAAAATACTTATCAGTCCTAAAGCTAAAACCATATTAATTAAACTTCTGTCTAATTTCTGAAATTTTTCAATTAACAAGAAAAATTTAGATACTTTTACTGTTTCACGCATTGGATATTCTTTTTTTAAATAAAAAATCAAACATACTACTAGCAATTGGTGCGGCAATCCTTGATCCTGGTCCAGCATGCTCCGCTACTACTGCCACCGCATACTTAGGTTCTTCTACGGGACCAAAGCCTGCAAAAAGAGAATGATCTCTGTATTTATATTCTCTAGCATTTGGATTTGCATTATCTTCTCTGTCTTTGATAGTTAATTTCGTAACTTGAGAAGTTCCTGTTTTTCCAGCAAATTTTAATTTACCATTTAGCCTAGAACCATAAGAGGTTCCACCTGGTTCATTTGTTGCCGCTACTAAAGCTTCATTAATTATTTTTATATTTTCCATATCAAAATCCATACGACTTAGTTTAGATTTTTCATCAAGGTAAAAAGTAGGATTTACTACATATCCACCATTTGCAAATTGCGCCATTGATTTACAAATTTGCATTGGGGTTGCTAATATATAACCCTGTCCTATACCTGTTATCAAAGTCTCACCAAGCAACCAAGGTTTACCTAAAGCATTTTTTTTCCATTTTGTGTCTGGAACTAAACCTTTTCTCTCTTCATCAAAATCTTTTAGAATTGTCTGCCCAAAATTAAATTTTTTTATTGTTTCTGCTAATCTGTCTACACCTAATAATCTTGCTACTTCATAGAAGTATATGTCGCATGATTTCTTTATTGCATCTTTTAAGTTAATTCTACCATGCCCTCCATCTTTCCAACAATAAAATTCTTGACCATATAGTTCAATTTTTCCAGGACAAAAATGAGTATAATCTTGATCAACGATTTTATTTTCTAGTGCTGCTAAAGCTATAATTGGCTTTACTACCGATC
>Ga0214921_10007693_pt1 | contig 14254 bp, 14 predicted proteins | sample LL1505_MetaG_FD_177992 | JGI IMG/M metagenome (GOLD analysis project Ga0214921, IMG submission 177992) | Freshwater microbial communities from Lake Lanier, Atlanta, Georgia, United States - LL-1505 | ecosystem: Environmental > Aquatic > Freshwater > Lake | place: USA: Georgia | collected... | reverse complement strand
CCCGCGCCGCTTGTAGCAGGTGTCGAGGGGTGTAGCAAAGCGCGCCAGAGGCGCGCGGTCCGAGTTGGCGCTGCATGTAGCGGATATCGGAGTCTGCAGTAAAGTTTGTCCGAATTGGACCGCGGCGCTCCCGCGCCGCTTGTAGCAGATAGCGAGGGCTGTCAGGAGTCGTAAGACTTCGACCTTCCCCCCTTTGCGTCCTTGGTGGTAAAAAAACTGCCCGCACTCCCGAATGTCGTCTAGGGCGGCTGTAAATAATTTTTACCACAGAGGACGCCTTCACTTGTCCGCATAGATAATGTGCTCAACTATTTATGCGGACAAAGCTCTTTTTTATTGCCCTGTCCGCATAAATAGTCTATATAACTATCTATGCGGACAAAAATAGTGGGCCGAGAAAGTGAGCTGGCAAGCTTGAGGACTAGATTCGAGTCATCGAAAAGTGAGCTGGTGGTAATTTACGGAAGGCGCAGAGTTGGTAAAAGCGCCATAATCCATCAGTTCCTTCAATCCATAAATTCTTCACCTAAATCCACCGCGCTTGTCGTGGCGAAGTCCAATAGAGCGCGAACACTAGCCTTTGAGGCATTAGAAGGCCAAGGGACGCCCGATCAACTAGCCCATTTCAGCGGGAGATTAAAACAGCAGATCCCTCACGCGCTCCCTAAAAACGCTCGATTTGAGAGCTGGGATGAGGCATTCGATTTTTTGACCCTCCATATATCGCAGCAGGACGCTAAAACAGTAATCGTCTTCGATGAGTTCCAATGGATGGCCGCCGGACAGAGCAAGCTCGTAGCTCTTTTAAAATATTATTGGGATAACCACTGGAAAAATCAGAAGGTGATGCTAATCCTCTGCGGGTCGATAGCATCTTTCATGGTCAAAAAAGTTCTGCGCTCAAAGGCGCTCTATGGGCGATTTAGCCTGCAGATGCAAATACGAAAGCTCACCGCGTCGGCCGCCCTTGAGATGTTTAGAGGGAAGATTCCGAAACTAGAGATCTTAAAATACTTAATTGTATTTGGTGGAGTGCCGAAATACCTCGAGGAGATAGACTTAAAGAGATCCTTTGAGCAGAATCTAGAAGAGCTATTTTTCTCTGATAACGCGCTCTACCTCGATGAGTTCGCGAAGATATTTGACGTTCACTTTAAGGCTCCCAGAACATACCTAAAGATAATCCAAGCTCTTAATAACCGAACGCTTGGACTGGAGGATATCTCAAAAGCTTTAAAGATGAGATCTAGCGGCGGAGTGCGCGCATACCTTGAGAATCTTGAACTTAGCGAGTTTATCAGGCCGTATCACACGTTTCTTAACGGTGACAGTCGCTATGTACGATATAAGTTGTCGGATGAATTTACGAACTTTTACCGACATTTTGTCGCTCCTAATAGAGGAATCATCGCGAACGGGGGAGGCCGGCATCTCTTTAGGAATAAGATCCTCAAGCAACTACAGCCTTGGCTAGGGTTTGCTTTCGAGAGCTATATAATTAACAACGCGCTTTACGTCGCGGAGCGTTTGGGATTCGCGGATAAAGTCGAGTCGTTCGGTCCGTACTATAGGAAGGGAGAGAGCGGAATTCAGGTCGACCTGATTTATTATCGCTCCGACGATACGATCTCAGTTTGCGAGATGAAGCTTCAGTCCACTCCGATCTCAACTGAGGTAATACCGGCTTTTGAAGCGAAGCTAAAGAGGTTGCCTCCACTTAAGAAGAGCGTGAGGATCCATAAAGTCCTAATCGCGGCCAACGGTATAAGCGAGGCGCTCCGGGTGGCTGATTATTTCGACACTGTAGCCACCGCGGATGCGCTGTTTTAGTTTATCTATCTTCATGCCAACCACTCTCTTAATTTCCCTAATAATAGTCATAGCCTTCGGCGGCGAGGCGCTATTTGGGTTCGGCGGCGGATTAGTCGCGGTGCCGCTGCTAAGCCTCTTTCTCGATGTTCATGACGCGGTTGTTCTTGTCGCTATCTTCCAGTTCCTCCTAGGCTTTATCGTTCTTAGGAATTTTCGAGAGGTGGCTTGGTCACTACTGCCACCACTTTTAGTAGGAATGGTTCTCGGGGTTCTCATTGGGGTCAAGATACTGCCGATAGTATCTGAGCAGCTACTACGCGTGTTACTGGCCGCTTATATCTTAGCGTTTCTCGTTAAAACCAAGCTTGCGCCCGAACTTGCAGTGACGCGTGCTTCGTGGACCGGCGGCATATTCTCGGGGGTAGTTTCAGGATTTCTCCAGGGCTGCCTTGGTATAGGTGGCCCAGCGATGGTGATATACTTGAAAGGAATTCTCTCCAATGCCCGAGTGTTTCGGGCCTCAGTTATATTCTGTTTGTCGATAGTTAACCTGATGCGAATTCCTCTGGTAGGCTATGCTGAGCTCCTTGCGCCGCCAATTATCAGGACAGCGCTTATCGCACTGCCAGCTTTTTTGATCGCTGTTTTTCTAGGCCAGAGGTATCACAGAAGGATCCCAGAGCAGATGTATTTCAGAGTGATTTATACCTTGCTGGCTGTGACAGCGGTGAGTTTGATTATTAGAGCGGTGGCGTAATCTCCACCACCTCTCCCCGACTTATCTGCTTTATTCCAAGTCTTGAAGCAAAATATCCCCCGGTGTCGGGTGAATACGTATATCGATAGACCCCCAGAGCCCCAAGGCGATCCTTTGGAATCTTGATGGTGCTTGATATCTCACTCGTCGCGTTACCGCCCCGTCCACGAGCAATCTCCCCAAGTAGTCGCCCCAAAGGCGACGATCTGCATCTGGAAACCTGAGCAGTGGTTTCATCTAGTTCACACCGACGTCACGGAGTCTTACTTTAAAGCCCTAGGCGATCTTGGGGCTAAGCAGATACATATTATAGGGCATGATTGCCACACATGCAGACGCGGAGCAGCGATGATCCCCAAGAAGCACGGCAAAGTTGTCTTTAAAGATAACGCTTTTAATACAGGCCCTGAGACGTATCTGACTTTAATCGGCGATCATTTAATCACTATTAAGATCGCGCCTGACTTCGCCTTAAAGATGCGGCAGCTATTCGCCAGTATAAAGAGCGACAAAGAGATGTTATCCGCGGATGCGTTAGGTTTTATGAAGCAGCCGGTTCGCGCGACACTAAGAGTAGATTACAAGCCGCGGGATCTGAAAGCGATTCGTGAGCGGTTTGAGCGGATAGGGGAAGGGGATCTCTGACTATTACCCACAAATAGCAGTTGAGATGGGCGATGTGTCGGTAATAATCTTGGATTTAGCTCACTACTACCAGTCGTGACTACACATCTTTTATACTTCAACTCCCCCCTCTTTTCTCTCGCCGCCCTATTGTTACAAAAAGGATGCGCCGAGGTTTTCATTTAAACAAAGAGGCCAGAGAGAGCGGACAGAGGGCGATACTAACTGCGCAGCTTTTACCTGCCGCTGGCTATTATCGCTGGTATCTTTGTGACGACTTATCTCCGGGAATCCGGGTAATAGTAAGCCACGCCCGCAGCTCAAGTATCCCTTGCCTTCTCTCTACCCTGTGACATACTTCATACTGAAATACCCGTCGTAACATAGCTATTTCAAACCACAATGCCATTAAAAGTCACAGAAAATGCCAAGATAATTTCAAGCAGATGCGTCAGCGCTCTTCTAGCCGTCTTTGTAATCATCGGAGCTACTTTAACAACAGCCGAGGAGTCCTCGAAGTCCTCGAATCCGTTTCGTATCGGTTTTGTGGTGCCTCTATCGGGACCAACGGCAGATTTTGGCTTCGCGATACAGAGCTGTGTCGATTTGGCACGACGAGATCGTCCGGAACTGTTTACTAATGTACGTTTTCTTTTTGAGGATGTCGCCGCGGATCCGAAAACCGCTATCTCCGCCTTTAGAAAGCTGGTAGACGCGGAGAAAGTTGATATCACGGTTGTCTGGGGGGTGACTTTCTGTAAGGCGATATCTCCATTAGCTGAGACGCTAAAGACCCCAATGATAGGGCTCTGCTTGGACCAGGGGATCGCCATTGGTCGCCACTATGTAATTCGTTTCGCTAACACACCCGACGAGATAATGGGGTTCCAGGCAGGTTGGCTAAGTGACCGTGGTCTTAAAAAGATCGGCATACTTCAGGCGGAGCACCCGTATCTTGAGGAGCTAACGCAGGCCTTTAAGCGAAATCTTCGGCCGGGACAGACCTTTGAGCTGATCGATCGGATCTTAAATACTGACATGGATCAACGTTCTCAGATCCTAAAGATCATCAGGCGTAAGGGTGATTTTGACGCGATTGGTGCCCTCCTAGCGCCGGGTCAGGTCGCGACTTTTCATCGACAAGCGCGGACTCTTGGGCTCTCACTACCGATATTTGGCTCAAATTTCTCTGAGTCATCTACAGAGATAGCGGCGAGCAATGGAGCGATGAATAATCTCGTATTTTCGAGCATAGCGGTCAAAGAATCGTTTGTGAAACGCTACCGCGACCGGTTCAATCGTGAGAACGCGCTGGGTTTCGGAGCGGCGGCCTATGAATTCGCTATGACAGCCGGAGAGCTATTTAATAAAAGCAGCGCCAAGCTCTCACCCTCTGAGGTGGTGCGGCAGATCGCTTCGGTGGGTCCGCGAGAGGGCGTCGCGGCTGGGCCGTATCGCTATGTCAACACCCCATCAACGGGCCAGTATTTCCAATTTCCAGTCACTATAAAGAAAATTCAGGACGGGCATTTTTTGCAGGAGGGAAGCTGACGGGGTCTGTTGAGTTTCAGCGGCTGTCGCGGTTTTTTAGGATGTAAAATTAATAGGACCAAATGAAGATTAAAATATTCACTCTAGCTCTTCTAGTGATAGCACTCGCCTCAGACGCTGCTTCGCAACCCTACACCATCGGCATCCCAGCCCCACTAGCTGGAGCGAACATGGCAGCGGGGACGGAGCTCCGTAGAGGATTTGAATTAGGTCGCGAGTTTTTCCAAGCAGACGATGTTAAATTGATCTTTGAGGATGACGCCTGCGATTCAGCAAAGAGTCTGACGGTTAACAAGAAGTTGATCGAGATAGATCATGTCTCCGCGATAAGCGGTATATATTGCAACACGAGCTTGTTTTCAGTGACCTCATTGATTAACCGAAGCGGGCTAACGGCGCTAACTACGGGCGCTACTACAGGAGATCAGCTTGGTGTTGGAAAGAAGATCTTTAGACTTTGGCCTGCGGATCAGTTGGCGATAAAGCCTCTTTTTCTGGAGATCCTAAAGCGTGGCAAGCGCCTCTGTTTAATGACCGAGTCTGATGTGTACTCAGAGCTTATTCGTCGTCATGTGAATAAATCATGGCCTGAGCAATGCGCCGAGTGTTCAGTGGTAGAGGAGGCCGTAAATGCGCGGGAACACGAATTTAGAACGCCGATCACCAGGTTATCTAAGCGAGGTTGTGACTCGATGTTTTTAAACTTAGCAGGTGATGATGGATTTATCTCGGCTTTTCGCCAGGTAAAGATCTTAGCGCCCAATCTGCCGATTTTCGCTCTCTATTACCCGGGCTCGGCTGGAGTGCAGAAGGCTTTAGGAGACGCGCTAAAGGGGGTGGTTTACGCCGATCTACCATCATCCGACGGAGCCGCGACGCCTCTCGGGCTGAAATTTATTGAGCTTTACAAGAAGCGCCACGGGGAGTTTTTACTATCCGCGCCCGCGGCGCTCTTGGCGTTTGAGGCCTTTCGGTTAATCAACGAGGCCCGCAAGCAGGGAGTGCCACTCGATGAATTCCTTCGAAGAGGTCCAATAACAGACGGCGCTATAAAGGAGTATTCCTTTGACTCTGATGGGGCTATAGAGGGGTTGGGGTTTGTAGTAAGGGAGATACCTAGAGATTGAATGTCATAACCCGGGACGCGGAAGGCATTACTGAGCCTATCTGCGCATGGAACAGGATACCGTTAAGGATGCTTTGCCTCTCCATGCTGAGATTGAGGAGAGGTGAGGTTACCTCGAACGAAAAGACACTGAATCAAGGCCTTCTTCTCTTTTCTTGAGCCAATTGTAGACCGCAACTAAAGCCTTTGATGTGCTATTAATCGACTCGGCGAGCATGATTTGAATATCCGCAGGCGATGAGCTGAGAAAAGCTCCTGCATCTAGAAAAGCCTCCGGTATGGGCGGAAGGTCACAATTCTTAAGAGCTTCTTTGGCCGCGTCTCTTTTGCCGATCTTGGGCTCGGAAGGATTGCTTACGAACCTCCTAAACCATCCGATCTGGGCGAGCGGAATGACCGTGTGCGCTGCCACTAAGGCTAAGCTGCCAGGATTTTCTTTTACTTTACTAATAAATTCATCTGGCTTAGCTATGAAGGTAGATAATAGAGATCTCCGTTTATTGAAGACGCTTGTCGTCACATCTGTCATCATCATGTAGATCTCTTGTGACTGATTAAGCACGGGTATTTCCGCCTCTCCATGTATTACTTTAAGCGCATCAGGCCCAGCATAGGACATCAGAAGGTATCGCCCTAGCAGATCGTGCGGAATAAGCTGCGAGTGAACCGGTTTGTGACAATGGAATAACTTGTTTGCTCTAAGTGTGTTGTAGGCACCTGTTAGATCTTTAACTACCACGAAGTTGTCGAAATCATTAATTTTATCCAAGCTTGGAGCGGTGACGCTTCCTCCATATCCGATGACGGCCACTAAATCGTCTCCTAGTAGCTGACTCAGTTGTTCGGTGTAGGAAAATCTCTGATCCGCCGGGAGTTGCGCGCCTGCTGCATTTCTCGTTTCGAATGTGACTTCTCTTAACGAGCCGAGATCTGCTTGCCGTAAAAATTCAAGAGCCCGCGCTTTAAGGGATTGCGCTTGATCTAGCAGGGAGTTGCCCTTTAAGACTACAGCATCTGAATCTCCGAGATCTATCAATAGTCTTGAGAGACTCTCATGTTTCCTCTGTAACCAGGAGTCATTGACGATATCAGGGCTATGAATAATCTGCTGATCGATTGGTCCTAAAAACTGTTGAAGAGATTTTAACAGAAGCGCGCCTGAGCAGGTTTTTTGATCCTCTCTCTGAGATTTACCAGCAACTAGCCCTGCTTGAACAAACTGTCCATAGGCCCGATTGGGAAATTCTGCTAAGATCGGCAGCTCTTCCTCTGTCGCAAACTGGGCTGAATATCCGGCGTCGTTAACATACTTAGCAATTTCTATGATCGCATCGCACGAGAGACAATCTTCAAGCACGATGAGAACGTTTTTATCGAAATCGGCCACTTTAGGGCCAGAATCCTTGGTTGTAACGAGTCCCCTAATATCCGCTTGAAAGTTCGCCATGAATTAATTATCTCTGCTGCGCCCTTTTTGGGCCACAGGCCGGAGATAGTACAGATGATCAGCAGTCGACTCAACGGCACAGTCGCTGAAGCGAGTAATCTCTAGTTCGTATTAGTACGTTTTAGGAGAAAAACTTTACTTCGCCTACATCAAGCGAGCGGCAGTTTCTGCGCGTCTAAAAAACTCGCCCCTACGCCGCCGCCTCAATAGCATCCGGCCCATGATACGATAGAGTTCCATTATCCCACTGCACCAAAAACATGATCGCCTTTGAGCGTGATTCCTGCGCCGCCAATGTGGTCTCTTCGCGAAGTGTCTTTACTGTACCCGCGCAACCACGAGCGGAATAAGTGGTGGTCTCGATATCGTGCTCTGAGTTCTCGTATCCACCGAGGCTGCTCTTAGCGACAGTAACTTTAAAGGGGGTTCTGCGTACTCGATCGCCAACTTTAAACTGATAATCCATTTTATTTGCTCTCCAAATTACAAATCTCGCCGCTTTCAAGTAACGCGACTAAACATAAACATTCCGATGATTTTATCGCCTTTTTCGGTTCCCCCCTAGACCAAAAACCGACTACGACTCATCGTTTTAGGCGCTGCCTGTGCTGTTATGGGCAGGTGGATAACATATTGAATATCTTATAATAGATCAATGATCCTGGGCATGCCAATCCGGCATAAGGCTCATCTAGAGTCATTTTATAAAGCGGGTTGAGATTTGTGCCGAGGATTTAAGTGAGGAGGTTTTTACCGAGTGCATCCTAATTCAGGCCTTTTTCGCCGCGAGTTTTAATCCCTTTGGGGCACCTCGCGCATCTTAATAGATGAGAGAAGGTTTTATACCCCATTTTTTTAAAAGGATGTCGCCATGGCCAAGGATATCAGCAAGAACGGAGGCAACTTAATCTGTTCCTTTTGTGGAAAGAACCAAGAGGAAGTTCGAAAGCTAGTCGCTGGGCCGTCAGTTTATATATGCGATGAGTGCGTTGACCTCTGTAACGACATCCTCACTGAGGAGCTCGAGGAGGCCAGTTCTCCAGCTCCACGCTCATCGGTTCCGACACCGAAAGATATTAAAGTCGCTTTAGATGATTATATCATTGGCCAAGATCACGCTAAGAAGGTTCTCTCGGTCGCGGTACACAACCACTACAAACGTATTCAGAATAATCGTGGGACAAAGAGCGCGGTTGAGTTGCAGAAATCAAATATACTTCTGATAGGCCCAACAGGTTCAGGAAAAACTCTGCTTGCTCAGACACTAGCGCGAGTTTTAGATGTTCCGTTCACAATAGCTGATGCCACTAGCCTCACAGAGGCTGGCTATGTAGGAGAGGATGTAGAGAATATAATCGTTAATCTCTTACAGGCGGCTGATTATGATGTTGAGAAGACTCAGAGAGGTATCGTCTACATCGATGAGATCGATAAGATCGCCAGGAAGAGTGATACTCCTTCAGTGACCCGTGATGTTTCAGGTGAGGGAGTTCAGCAGGCACTACTGAAAATCATCGAAGGAACAAAGGCGAACGTCCCACCTAAGGGAGGCCGTAAGCATCCGCAGCAGGATTTCATCCAGGTAGATACTTCGAACATCCTCTTCATCGTCGGAGGTGCGTTCGATGGTATCGAGAGGATCATAGGACAGCGCGTAGGCAAGAAGAGTCTTGGATTTGGTAACACAGTTGTTACGATGAGCGAGAAGAGTGATAACCCTCTGAGCGTTCTTGAGACCGAGGACCTCTTAAAGTTCGGAATGATCCCTGAGTTTATCGGGCGACTCCCAGTTGTTTCGTGTCTAAATCCGCTCGACCGTGCGGCTCTGATTGAGATCCTCTCAAGGCCAAAGAACGCGCTAATCAAGCAGTATCAGACACTTCTCGCGATGGAGGGAGTAGAGCTTACCTTCACCAAGGAGGCTCTTGAGTCGATCGCCAATAAAGCGCTTGAGAAGAGAACCGGAGCTCGCGGCTTACGCTCGATAATTGAGAGCTGTATGCTTGATGTGATGTACGATGTCCCAAGCAACGCAGGCATCAAAGAGATCGTGATTACCCCAGAGGTCGTCAGCGGTACTCAGCCACCTGTTAAGGTTTATCACAAAGAGGCGATTGCGAGTTAGGGAGCGAAGCCTTACACGTGCTCCTGCTCGTGCACGGCACCGTATCACGTTGACGTGAATGTCTCACGTTTTCGTGCACGAGCAGGAGCACGACAGACGTTTACGTGCACGGCTGCTACATGTAAAGCCTGTTTAGGGATTGGCCAAACGTCTAGTTGCACGGCAGCTAAACATAAAGTCCATTCAGCCCTAGTACTTTCCCCTAGTCATCTCCGATATACCTACCTTACGGCCCACTTACTTACCCAAAAAAGACAGCAAAATCCCCCAAAAACAGAAGCATTCACCCTCCTGTGGCTGATCTATATATATGTGCACGCCACTCACAAACTTAAAAATAACCACCATCGCCGCCCTAACAATCATCGCCGCCGCAGCTAATTGTGAGGCTCAGACTAAGCCGTTTCAGGCGCTTATATCAGGGGATGCGCAATCACTCGTAGCTCTAAACAAGAAGCCAGCCAAGGCAGGCGATAAGTTCGCGGCGATCAATATAAAAGCTGAAGATGTCCTAAATATCGGAACGGTTAATTTTGTTTTCAATCAGCGCAAACTGCCGGCGGCTCAGGCTGTTTTTGTAAGCGGTGATAAGTCGCGCAAAGATCTTAATATTCCACTTCTTTTAAAAGGCAGTGCTTTTTTAAATAGAAGCGCCGGTGAGAGTAGACGCGTCTCAGCGGCCTTATCACTGATTAAAGGTGAGGTTCGTATACAGTTCTTAGCGTCTGATTTCGCGCGGAGCGCTAAGGCTCCTCGATTATACTCGATATCATGGAAGGTAAACAAGCAAACTCCGATTGTCGCTAGGGTTACAACAAAGCAGAACGGCCAGCTTTTAAATAAGCTCTGTGATGCACACAAGCATGAGACGGCAAAGACCCTCTCAGCTTTGGCGGTAAGCGCGCCAGCTAAAGCTATGACGACTGCGCGTGTTGTTACGCTCAGTACAGACGCTGATCCTGAGTGGTATGCGGTTTACGGGGAATTAAGTAACGCGACGATCGCATCGATAGTGAATGCAGCGGAAGCTATCTTTGAAAAGCAGCTTGGAGTTAGATTCGCGTTGGTTCGGCAACATGTTTATATCGGTACATCACCTTATGTTTCGAGCGATGCAAGCGAGCTCCTGAGGTCGTTCGCGAAGAACCTCGAAAATCCGGCAAATTTGGGGCTTTCACCATTAACCTTCGACGAAGATGTGGATGTTAAGCACCTGTTCACGGGCAAAGAGCTAACAGGCAACGTTATTGGCCTTTCCTATGTTGGCGCCCTGTGTTGGTCATCAAAGAACGCTTACGGGTTATCGCAGAACACGACGCAGGACCTAAACATAACCACCTTCTTACATGAGATGGGGCACACCTTCGGTGCCGCGCATGACACGACAGATGTTGGGTCCATTATGTACCCAAATCTAGGAATCAAGCGTTACTTTTCAACTACGAGCTTGAGCCAGATAAATGGATTCCTGGCGACAAACGGCAAGTGTGTCGCTGAGCAGTTAGTAGGCGCAAATCTCGCCAACGCCACTTTGACCTTAGAGTCAAAGAGATCGAAAGATCAGCGTACCTTGGTTCTTAAGGGGAATCTTCTCTCAAATCTCGCGTCGCCACTTCCGGGTGAGATGATAAAGATAACATTAAACAAAAAGGTTGTTTTCGCCATGACCGACGCGGCCGGTGCTTTTGTTTACAAGCTTCGATTGTCAGGTCTAAAAGTTAAGAAGCTCGCGATATCGGCGCAGACCCTTAACAGTGAGACAGCGGTAGCGAAGCCGTTGATGGTCCCTGTGAGAGCTTAAAGAGGGGGAGCATGAGGCAACAAATTAAGCTCACCGTGTCTTAGGTGCTCCAGGTGCTCAAGCACTCTAGCTAACGGATCATCAGAAGCATCGAGGGCGCCAAGATGAACAAGAGTGCTAATAAAAAGTCGCGCCACTCCGTGCCCACGCTGAAACGCCTTGTCCAAATTAATAGCTAGGTCAATCTCAGAGAAGATAACCGTATCCGGTATGCCAACTAATATCGAAGAGTCGCCAAAGTGCTCGGCCTCGGCAAATAGCCGAACCATCTTCAGAAATATCTTACCATCAAGGCCTGGTTGTCTATGAATTGAGCCGCCTCGGTAACGACTCGGTCTGATCACATTTCCAGCTGCGTCCAGGGCTCCAAGAAGAGAAACGTTTATCTCCGCATGAAACGCGCAGACCTCGTTGATGGTGATATCTCGTGAGCTTAAATAGCGAGACATTGAGCGGATAAGCTCGACCCTCGCGCCGTGCCTATAGTCGTGTGGCATGAACTCTTTGGCGACTAATTCGTCGAGCGGTCTGTAAAAAGATCCGCGTCTGACTAAATCGAGATCTCGAGGAGCTCGAAAGTCGCGGAGCGCCAGCTTATCGCAGAGCAATTCACGCGCAGTTCCCCCTTTAAAGCCGTAAGATTCAGGCAGCTTCAAATCATCTGAAAGTCGCTTATCGCCCGTGAAATGGGGGATAATCACATGATCGTCGGGGCTAGTTAGAATGGAGCCTCGGTGAATCGATTTAATAAAAGCGACTGCTTCCTCTATGTTTATCTTCGAGTGGCTAAGACCAATTAGACGCGTTGCTATCTCTCTAGCGGCGAGTTGACGCTCAGAGGGGCTGTGTCGCCCAGTTAGAGAGCGGTGCAAAATGGAGAGAGTCGGGAGCTTCAAACTGACTCGGTAAAATAAGAGACCAGGACTAATCCCTAAAGTTAATAAACTGCAGCTCCAGGTCTGTTAGCCTAGTGCGCATCTCCGCGATCGCGGTTTGTAGATCGTCGCGACTTTTGCCAGTGACTCGCACCTGGTCGCCCTGAATCTGAGATGTAACTTTAAGCTTTGTGTCTTTGATAAACTTATTAATCTTCTTTCGCTCTTCGTCTGTTAGTCCCTGCTTAACCGTCACCTTTTGGCGCAGCGTGTCTCCGCCCGCCGGTTGAGCGTCCTCAAAGGTGACAGACTTTAAACTAACTGAACGCTTAGAGAGCTTTTGCTTGAGAATCTCAACCAATGCGCCCATGCGTAGTTTGTCTGGGCCGTGTAAGTTGATGATGCCATCCTTCTCATTTAGCTCCACTGTCGCGTTTGCACCTTTAAAGTCGTAGCGGGTCTGAATCTCGCGCGCTGTCTGATCGACTGCGTTCTTAACCTCTTGCATATTTACCTTCGAGACAACATCAAATGACGGCATTTCTAGCTCCTTGCGCTATAATCACTTCGTGCAGCGCTCGTTTTAACACCGCTATCGCTTAGCTAAAAGCGTAATAAACAGCAGTGCTTTGACCAAGTGCTGGAATGCCAAGCGTCACCCGGTCGAGTCAGCCCAAAGTGAGTCCATTTGAGCTCGCCAAAAAAACTTCAGATAAAACTATTTTCAGAGTGTTGACATTCTTTCACTCCTCTGGCTAATATCCGCGACCGCTTCGACGAGGGAATTAAAAAACCTCGCTGAAACGGAGCTTTTGAAAAAAATAGTCAAATGCTTAAAAAAGTTGAGATAAGCTCTTGACTGAAAAGCGAGAATATCTGAAACTCGAAAGCCTGCCACGAAGCGCTGAAAAGCTAAAAAGGGCAGTAAAACAACTAGGTTATGGGTAGAAGCTGTTTAAGTCCTCAAGTCTTACAGCGGCTTGAGGCAGAGAACACAGTTTAGAAATAAACTAAACTCTAAGCTTTGATTGAAATAAAACCGTCTTGTACGGTTAGTTTCAAGATTAAGCTAGTAAGTGCTGGGCTTATAAATTTTCGTAAGCAGGTCGTGTGAACCCAAAAGTTCAGCGACGCTGTTATTACGTAGCAGAATTTTCTTTGAAATAGAGAGTTTGATTCTGGCTCAGAATGAACGCTGGCGGCGTGCCTAAGACATGCAAGTCGTACGAGAAAGTAGCAATATGAGTACAGTGGCGCACGGGTGAGTAATAATTGGATAATGCGCCTCCTCGCTGGGGATAACCAGGCGAAAGCTTGGCTAATACCGAATAGTTCGTTTGGAACCTTGGTTCTGATCGATAAAGCCGTAAGGCGCGGGGAGAGTAGTCCAATTCCCATTAGCTAGTTGGTAGGGTAACGGCCTACCAAGGCAACGATGGGTAGCTGGTCTGAGAGGACGATCAGCCACACTGGAACTGGAACACGGTCCAGACTCCTACGGGAGGCAGCAGTTAGGAATCTTGCGCAATGGGGGAAACCCTGACGCAGCAACGCCGCGTGAAGGACGAAGGCCTTCGGGTTGTAAACTTCTTTTAGCAGGAAAGAAACAAATGACGGTACCTGCAGAAAAAGCACCGGCTAACTCTGTGCCAGCAGCCGCGGTAATACAGAGGGTGCAAGCGTTATTCGGATTTACTGGGCATAAAGAGCGCGTAGGCGGTTTAATAAGTCTGATGTGAAATCCCTGGACCCAATCCAGGAAGTGCATCGGATACTGTTAGACTTGAGTACAGGAGGGGAGAGCGGAATTCCAGGTGTAGAGGTGAAATTCGTAGATATCTGGAGGAACAACAGTGGCGAAGGCGGCTCTCTGGACTGTTACTGACGCTGAGGCGCGAAAGCGTGGGGAGCAAACAGGATTAGATACCCTGGTAGTCCACGCCGTAAACGATGGATGCTAGATGTCGGAAGGTCTTACCCTTTCGGTGTCGTCGCTAATGCATTAAGCATCCCGCCTGGGGAGTACGGTCGCAAGATTAAAACTCAAAGAAATTGACGGGGGCCCGCACAAGCGGTGGAGTATGTGGTTTAATTCGATGCAACGCGAAAAACCTTACCTGGGCTTGACATCTGGTG
>Ga0214921_10007692_pt1 | contig 14256 bp, 12 predicted proteins | sample LL1505_MetaG_FD_177992 | JGI IMG/M metagenome (GOLD analysis project Ga0214921, IMG submission 177992) | Freshwater microbial communities from Lake Lanier, Atlanta, Georgia, United States - LL-1505 | ecosystem: Environmental > Aquatic > Freshwater > Lake | place: USA: Georgia | collected... | reverse complement strand
TCGGATCGTCCACTGCCTCGTTTAGTTTGTAGGTGACCTTATTCTGTAATTTTGTCAAAAACGAGTCGTCTGTATCCACCGACATTCTATGACCACGATGGATTTTATTATGATGGAGACTACACGGCCTAGAGTGCATACTTCAAGCCTCCCATACCCGAGGAAATGTTCACCCAGTTCAGACTCTCCACATAGACAACAATATCATACTGATAGAAACTATTGGCAGGAAGGGGGTAGACATTTAGATCCAGCTGCAGCAACTTAATACGACTACTATTCAGCGAACCATCGGGCTGTGTACCTGGTGAACGAAGTCCAAAGGGGTACACGAGCAGTTCTGGATCTGGAATACCTGTCAGATACTTCCAAGGCACCACCTGTGTAAAGTATTCCAAGGGCTTCTCCTCTTGGAGCTGATTACCGTCGCCGAGAACCGTGAGGGCGCGCATGATAGAACGTTGACCATTTAGGACGAAGTTGCCCGTGGCGGACGTCAGATTCACTGGAGGAGCCCATCCACCTCCCGCAGGAATAAAGGGTGGTTTGAGCGGATTTAGCCAATTGGAGAAGTTCGCCACCTGATTGCGATACAGGAGGGAATCCGAGCGACGCGGAACAATAATCATACGCTCAATCGGATTGTGTGTCTGAAGTTCCACAATCTGACGACTGATGAGACCCTGGAAGGGATACGTCGTAATCTGGCGTACCAGATATTGCAGTGGTTCCGAAGAGAACTGGTTACGTTCCTCATCCGTAACATAGACATAGGTCAACTGAACCCGTGGATTGAGTGGCCATGTGTTTAAGAGTGGCGTGGGTGTACCAATGTCCGTGAGGAAATTATTAATGGTGACATCGGAAATGTCTGAGACCGATGTATAAAACACATTCTCAGGCTGCAACAAAGGAAGGGGTGACGGATTGAACTGATAACCTGGCGCGACTTGATTACCATTGATGTCCAGAATACGATAGAGCTGATTGATCGGTCGAAGCGTAATCTGGATCTCGCACTCATGATACTGGAGTGACACGAGTGGCAACGATTCAAACGTGGACTCTGTGAACCAGAAGGGAAGAGGGACCTGAAGGGTGCGCCCTTGAATGGAGGGGCGATTGATATTGGGAGGTGTCGTCGTAGAACCTCCTGGTCCATTGTTGTTGTACACCAGTGGATAGCCCGTGCCCGTGGACCCACCCGCATAGAGGCCGTTGGCGGGGTCGTACAGGTCTGGAATGTTGCCCACGAGGCGCGACCATTTCTGAAAGGCTCTTGTGTCCAAATCGGCCTGTGCCCTCGCAATCATGTAACTTCCATCGAACTCCTGAATCTTTTGACCACCAATGAAGAATCCGATGTTTTGGATAATATGGCAACCCACATAGGTGGTCCACGCAAAATTGTACTGCGACGTCCTACCGTTAGGTAGCGGCAGGTTCTCAATGTATTTACAGTAGATATCTGGAAGGTCAAACAGGAAATACATATCGCGCACCAAGTCGGCAATACGCTGGACCTTGAACCGAACCTGAATCGGTTGATTATAAGACAATTCCTGGGGGCCATCCATCGCAAAGGTGACCGATTCCTCCGCAAAATGGGAGTACTTTTTATAGGTTTTATAGAAGTAGGTAAAGTCTGGGTTTCCACTTAATAGTACATTCTGTGCTCCGTAGGCAACTAAGGCATAGAGACCACCACCAGGCATCGCTACTGTTGAATTAGTTAATAGATAGGGTCTTTATACTACAGATTAGACCAATACTTATTTCAATGTTATTGGTCTAACGAAAGTAATAGAGAGGCGCTTAGTATCCCTGCGTCCACCATGTATCATCCAGATACGGGGGTATGTCACTGATGTCTGTGGCGGTCGCTATCTTCGTGGACGGACCCTCATTCATGAGTGTCTGAATCTCTGCATAACCGAGTGCGTAACTGAAATATGTGAGATTGCTCACGAGGCCCTTCATCGCGCCAAACACGTCCAGACCCGTCTCCTCCGTGGAGGGAACAATGGAGTGCTTCAAAGTAATACGACGTTGGCTGAAACAGATGACATCCTGGTAGTTCTGATACGGAGCGTAGCCATCAAACGACAACTTCTTCGCCAGATTACCGTTGATGAACACCTCCAAGGAATTGTTCTTGCATGCGATGGCGACATGCACCCACTTTCCAACGGGAATATTCTCTACGTCCACAAAGTTATTCCACGTCTTATAGGTATTCATATAAACACGAAGGGTGTTCGTATCCGACCGCATGTAAACACCGGGTGCCAAAAGGGGGAATTGTGAGGAATATCCCTTATGGAACAGATGAAGAAGGCCATACTCCTGCTTGAAGGTGGCTGGGTTCACGTGCAGATAGAAGGTGTAGGTAAACTCTACACCTGTGCGCTCGTTACTGGATAGAGATACCATCTTGGAACCCGCTACATTTGGATTCTGTGGAATTGTAATTGTCTTGTTCTCAGTGCTGTAGGTGCCAGGAAGCAGGGGCGTGCGATTCAATGACAGACGATGGATGTACTTGTAGACCACCTCCACAAAGAGCAGAATGAGATACATACATACCACCAGCGTGAACGCAAATAGTATCTGTGATAATGTACCGGGCTCGGCCTGGGCATTACGATTGTAAAAATTAGCGGCCTGCATCTATTTCTCTTACTTATTTGTATGATTTGTTTTTATCAGATCTTGAAGAAAGAGCTAAACCAGTCCACAATATTCGTGATGGGCTCAGGACCCGCCATGTAGTTCTTATAGACCGCCTGTGGATTCAGAGCAGCATCATACATCGCCGTGTTGGCCAGGAGTCCACCGAATCCACCGTAGCCCAGCAGATTTGCTGAGTATCCACCCGCATCCACCTTATACATATGAGGGAGTACACAGGAGCGGGCGAGTTTGCCATCCTGGTATACGTCTACTGTGCGGCCATTCACCGCAATGGTAATACACACCCATCGCTGTAGCTCTATCTCAGGCAGGTCACAGATGGACGTGCCTTGGTCTAGAAGCGCGGAATCCGTCTGCATCTGTGTAAAGGTTATGGCCTGATTCGCCTTGTCCAATGACTCCATAGCGGTGCCCTGTTCGGCTGTCGCTGCGTTCGTCACCGCACCCCTCTCCTTCGTATGGAATCGCACCATCAGCTTCGGCTTATTGCCACCGAGGTAGACACGTATCGTGTCAAAGTTCGGGCCACCTACACTGATGATTGACTTATTGAAGCCCGCGCGATACGACCAGTTGTTGATATATACCCATGTAGAAATGGAGAATTCACCGCCCTCGTAGAGAGCTGGCAGTTTGTCTGCGGTAATGATCATCGGGCTGGACGGATCCATTGTCGCCGACATGGTCTTCGTCTGTAGGTCATACCGCACACTCGTGGACGGGCCGAACAAGTACTGGTACAGATAATACAGACCAATGATGCCGAGTGCCAGCAGCAAATAGGAAAAGATTTTGTCAAATGGCGTGGAGCTATTAGAAGCGACGTTCATGGTCCTGTCAGTTAGTAGGATATTCTTCTTTTCGTACGATTCCCTGTATGGGTCGGCGGACTACGCATAGGGAGAACGCCACTGAAGTAGGTTGTTGCTTGGTGGTTTTGTAATAGGATCACAGGGGAGACCGGAAGGACATTGAGCAAATAGCTTCACACTAGGGAAACTGCTTGCCACGGGATCAGCGTCCACTACCGTATTGTTCGTGTTGACGTAGGTAAGCCGTTCACGTTCCACTTGGCTAGGCGTCAAACGGATTCCATTCACTAGCACATGAGATACATAGCCTGACAGACCATTATTGCCTACCGAAAGGGAACTGCTGATAATAACCGGATAACTCTCCAGTCGTTGTGAGGCAACAATCTGGTTGTCATACATGACATCAAACCGACGACCATCGCGCAGAATCGCCAGGAACACCCACTTCTGTTTGGGAATATTGGGGAGGTCTATGACCTCCTGTTTAAAGACGCCTGCATCATTGGTCTGAATACGAAGACGAGCCGTGGTATGGTCTCTGCCTGCGGGAGCAGGTGCTACCTCCAGGAACCAGTTGTTCTCTACCTGGAGGAGCGGGGTAAAGCTATTCGCAAACTTTACCGTTTTGTCGCCATTCTCTAACTTGAAGAAGCCCATGACCGTGGACCCCGCGCCACCTAGTAGTAGGGATTGCGTCTGGTCAGGATACAGGATGTCTTTCTTCTCGGCAAGGGATTGGGTGCTGGGCACAAGGTCTTTGGTACTGGGACCAGAATGGATAATGGAATATACAATATATAGTGTGATTACTATCAAAATAACACCAAATATGGTTTCCGCAAACATGGATCACTCTATCTACTTCTATGGATTTCTATTGTCTTCCTTTCAAACATTACTGTGGCATAGTCTCTGCAGAGAGTTTCTCCATACGATCCACCGCGGGGGATGCAACAGCACAGGACGTACTGGAAGGAATCGGACGTGTTTGACCAAAGTCCGTCGGGCCACTTAACGCGGGCTTTGCATAACGTAGCTCGGTCGTGGTCAATAGACGGGACCAAATCTTGAGATTGCGAATCTTGGCGATATTGGCCTCTACGCCCGACGCAGGATAGATGTCGCCCTTTACGTCCATGGGTGCAGCGGAAAAGGTGCGCGTCTTGATGAGGCGTCCATTGATATACACTTCCAAGGCTTGCTCCAGTAGAATCACACCCAGACGGAATGGCTCTTGAATCGGCACATTCGGAACAATCACGTTCTCCATATTGTGGTCCTTGTTAAGCACCGACACAATCATGTCATTCGTATCAGGTAGGAGACCCACAACCAGGTTGTATTGGTTCATCACACCGAGAACAGTGTCGCCCGTGGGTGGATTCACACGGTTTCCTCCGCGGCTAAACAGAATACGCGGCTGCTTAGAGAACTGCATAGGGTTTTCAATCAGGATATCCATCATGAGAGAATAGCCAAAGTACTGACTATGGATGGGTAGGTCTTTGTTAAGAATCTGACTTGGGTTCGTGTATTCCCAATAGAGAACACCGTCATCCCATCCAGGAACAGGTATGATACCGGGAGCACCAGGATGTGTGCTAAATACAGGGGTAATGAAGAAATGGACAAAGAGCAATATCACAAACAGCACGACGATGATAGACAGGATATAGGCGGCAATCTTGGCAAATGGGGAACGCTGCACGGCGGCATTTGCAGTAGCGGCAGTGGCTCCTGTAATCGCCCCAAAAATGTTCATGGAAGGTGCAGCGGACTTGTTCGTGGTGGTCGCAGTGGTTGCATTGGTTGCAGTGCCCTGATTGGCGAGCCCTGGAATAAAGGACTTCACATAGGCAAGTGTACTATTATTGCTCATCTTCTGCTTATTCCGCCCCTTTTATTATACCCTCTAGCCGCGAAGGGCCTAGCTCTGGAGTCGTTGTACGAAATACACCAGACCACCAATTCCCGCAAGAACAAAGGTACCTGATAGGAAGCCCTTTACAAACGAATGGTAGTCTACTTCCTTCATGTCCTCCTTTGTCCAAATGGGGGAGCGATCTCGGCGACCCAGGCGCTCGTAATAGGCAAGCACCTCCATTTCGGTCCACTGTGGTTTGTTCAGCATCTTGTTGACCGCGTTGTGAATGTCAATGGTCCACTTGAGCAGGTCGCGTTTCGTATCTAGCGAGGGCGTTAGTGGATTCGCCGCAAGATGTGTCTTATAGTGCTCTTTGCACACTGCACAAGGAATGAGGTACGCAAGGGACTCATAGAATTCTTTCGCACATTTCTTTTCCGTATAATTGGGATTTTTAGGGTATCCTAGGGCAACGAGATGAATCGTATGCCAGAAAAAAGGTCCCCATACCGTTGGTGGAAACTGCATTCTACTGTACAGCTGGCCTTTCTTCGGTAGAGGGCAGGGCGCAGGGCACGGGGCACGGGGCACAAGAGGCGCTGGTCTAAAGCCACATCACGTATTCTTGTAATAGGAATCTGTACCATAATAATGGACATTACAAACCGGATACAATATTGTATTAATTGTGGGCAAACGGGGCATGTGTTTCGCAACTGTTTGTCACCTGTCACGAGCTACGGACTCATTGCAGTGCGTTACATGAATGATACCAATCAGACTTCCCTGTTTTCCAAGTCTACTACAATTGACAACGGGCACGATTCTATTCAGTTTCTGCTTATCAAGCGTCGCCACTCCATCAAATATGTGGAGTTCATTCGTGGGAAATACAATCCACATGACGAGGACTATCTTATTCGGCTGTTGAAGAACATGACCGAGGAGGAGCACGGATTGTTACGGAGTAAGACGTTTGAAGAATTGTGGAACGGCCTTTGGCGTGACGCAGCATCTCTCAAAATCTACCAGGGCGACAAAGACGTGTCTGCGAGAAAGTTTGCCCTCCTCTCGGAAAAGCTCCCTAGACTCCTTGCAGAACATCCCACACGGTGGAAAGAGCCTGAATGGGGATTTCCAAAGGGTCGCCGCAGTCCTCATGAAACGGACCTAAGCTGTGCGATTCGCGAGTTTGAGGAGGAGACCGACATCAAGCGCAATCATTTTACGGTGATTCATAATACAAATCCTATTTCGGAGACGTTTTTTGGGTCCAATCAAATTCATTACTGTCATAAATATTACATCGCCATTTGCAATCAGTCGGTAGAGGCGGAGCTGAACATCAACAATTACCAGATGGTGAAGGAGATTGGTGATATTCAATGGTGTACACTGGATGAAGCGATTGCAAAGATTCGTCCGGATAATGTGGAGAAACGGGAGGTATTGTTAAAGGCTGGTAAAATTATGCGTAACTTCTATCCTGTTTCTACCTCGGATGAACAACGTTCTTCTTCTAGTAACGTCTCCAAGCGGTACCAGAAACATCCTCATATCGCGTATTAGCCACCCTTTTACTACACTTCGCAACTTCGCCGTCTAAAGAATAAAAGGTATGTCCTCTAAGTAGTCATGTCAACGTTCACAAATGATGAACTTGCGAATTTATATAAAAACCTCATAAATTCGCAAGGATCACAGGAATCGGTACCATCTTCTGAGGAGCGTCTGAGTCCTCCTTTGGTAAACGCGGCTCCTCCTAAGCCAGTCGCACCACCCGTTGCGAGGAATAATCTGGTAAACAACGAGAACCAAAATAATAGCCTCCAAGCGCTGATGCGTGGTATCGTTCCAAGAAACGTACCCAATAAAAAAGTGGAAGCAGTCCGAGAGGAGGAGAACAAGGAGGACAAAGAGGGTGTAGAGGTGGAAGAAAACAACAACAACCTGAATGCGATATTACGTGGTAACGTATCTGCAAATGTACGGGCGAAACAACCTAATAGGCAGGAGGTGGAGGCGGTGGCGGAGAAAGGGGATGATGCGGAGGAAGAGGTCAATAACAACAGTTTTGAAGACCTGATGGAGGGAAGGAAACCCTCCCCCCCACCCAACGAGGTAAATGATTGGAATGAGGAGGATATGGATGCGTTAGCGGACGATGAGGAAGACAGTTTGGAAGCAGTTTTACAAGGTAACGCGCAATCACCACAGAGGCAGGAAGAGGGACTGGAAGGGGAAGAGGAAGAGGAAGAGGAAGAGGAAGAGCAGGAGGAAGAGGAAGAGGAACTGGAAGAGGAAGAGGAACTGGAAGAGGAAGAGGAAGAGGAAGAGGAAGAGGAAGAGGAAGGGAACTCCCTTGCGGATCCGACCTTTGCATCCCTCACCGATCCTGAGCTTCTTGATCAATGGGATCGTGTCACCGATTTTGCCATCCGCGATCGCATTCTTCTTGAACTCCAACGGCGCAATCTCTTTCCCTCCCAATACATTGACTACTGGGAGGGCCAAACGGGTGCCTATCCTGATATCATGGACCCCATGTTCCTCCAAAAACTGCTGGCCAAACGCGAGTTTGCGGAATCACTCCAGAGCACCTGGGAGCCATCAGGAAATCCCTGTGAAAAGAACACTCCGTTTGAGGTGACGCCCGTTCAGCGGTTCGTGGCGAACTTCATGTCCCCTAAAACACCCTATATGTCGGCTCTTCTGTTTCACGGCGTCGGTGTTGGTAAAACCTGTGCGGCCGTCCAAATCGCAGAAGCGTGGCTGGAATCATTCCCCAACCAACCCGTGTTTTTGGTTGCTCCGCGCACCATTCAACAGGGTTTTATTCGCACGATTTTTGATATCTCTAGCGTGACCATTGGAAAAGGAAACGAACCCAATACAGCCAATCAATGCACGGGTATCACTTATATGAAGCTGTCTAATACGTTGTATGAACGTGATCCTGAACGTATTCAGAAACAGGTTAATAGACTGATCCGCCGACGTTATGACATCTATGGATATCAGTCCTTCGCCAATTCCATTGAGTCACGGTTGAAAGGTATCCCCACGACCTTGCCCAAACTACGTCAGAATCAACTCAAGAAGCAGAAAATTCGCGAGGCATTCAGTGGTCGGCTTCTGATTATAGACGAAGCCCACAATCTCCGTGATGTGGAGGAGCGCGACATAGAAAGCGACGACGTATTGCCAGGTGGCCCTGTGGAAAAGGACGATGTCGCGGGCGGAAAACGTCTCACACCTTTCCTAAAACAAGTGTTACAATATTCCGAGGGTCTCAAGTTCTGTGCCCTCACTGCCACACCCATGTACAACACCTACAAAGAAATCATCTTCATGCTCAATCTCCTTCTGATGAATGACAAAAAGGCCACGATTACAACAAGGGATGTATTTGATGTAACAGGCAATATTACCGATAGAGGTCGCACCATATTGACGTACATCGCACAGCGATACATCAGTTTCATGCGTGGCGAAAATCCTGTCTCCTTCCCCGTTCGCCTCTTTCCAGAGGGAGTACCAAAGCTACCAACCTATCCATCGCTCAATCCCAGCGGTGTTCCCATTCCTGAACAAGAAATGCGATATTACAGCAAATTACCAATCGTTCCCATTCCACTCAAGGGAGAGACTCTTCGTGCCACAGAAGTCTTTATGGGGGATCTTGCTGCCTCGGAACGGCTTGGCCCCTTCGCCCTGGAAAAGCTCGTGCACGCAGGGAACCTTGTGGTTCCTATGGAACGGGGTGAAGAGGAAAAGGAGGTAGGTGTATTGGAGGCCTACAAACGACGGACGGACAAGAATGCACTTCAATTGGTCTTTGATCGTGACATGGTAGGCGGTCAAGTACAATACCGCGCGAAGCGTGAGGGTGGTGCAGACTGGCTCCGTGCCGACCAAATCGGTCCTTACAGTCCTAAGATAGAATTCCTGTTGAACCGTGTACAACATTCAGAGGGTTGCATCTTTGTCTACACGCGCTTCGTGAATGCAGGCGCGATTCCTCTCGCACTTGCCCTAGAAGCAAATGGCTACACTGCATTTGGTCGTGAGCCTCTATTACACAACGGATCTCGTCTCGCGGAAACGACAGGTGGCCTCCAATGCGCACTTTGTCCGAAGCGGGGGAAAGACCACGAAGGTGAATCGCACAAGTTTACACCTGCCTATTACGGTATTCTTACAGGTGAAGAGAGTGTATCGCCTGATAACGCTGCAACAATTGCCGCGCAACGTCGGTCTAGCAACAAAAATGGTGTGCAAATGAAGATTATCATTGGTTCGCAAATTGCTTCCGAAGGTGTGGATTTACGATTTGTTCGTGAAACACATGTCCTGGATTCCTGGTTCCATTTGAATAAGACCGAACAGATTCTGGGCCGTGCTATTCGTTATCTTTCACACTGCGAGTTACCTGAAGAGAAACGCAACAACACGGTCTATCTGTATGCGGCAGCCTTACCAGCGGAGTTGGATCGCGAGACGGTGGATATGTACAGCTACCGCTTCGGCTTCAATAAGGCGTTGCTCATTGGTCATGTTACTCGTACCGTCAAACAGGCCGCCATGGACTGCAATCTGAATCATGATGCGATCATCATCCGTGACCAAGTTCCCATTCGCCAGATTGATTCCCAAGGACGTGTTCGTGACAATGTCAATATCAATGATATGCCATTTACCGCAGTATGTGATTGGATTGAGACATGTGACTACAAATGTATACCGACCGTGGAGGTGTCCACTGTCAATCAGCCAAACAGGGGTCTACCCATAGATGATTCCACCTATGACGAATATTCGGCGCGATGGCGTGTCCATAAAATGAAAGAACGCCTGCGTATGTTGTTTGCGAATCAGACCTTTTATAGCTCCGAAGACATGTGGAACTCCTTTAGCGATGTTCCGCGCCTCGTTACCGTGGACCTACTCAGCGAAGTGGTGGACAATAAAACCTTCCAAGTAGAACATCGTGAACTGAAGGGCTACATTCGGTATTGTAATGGATATTATCTCTTTCAACCCAATGTCTATGCCGATCTCAGCATTCCCATCGCCATTCGTACCGCCAGTTTCCCCGTCAAGCGCGATGTCTACGCACCTGATATGTTGGAGGAGCCAAAGGACGAAGAAGAAGATGCCGCCAAAGACAAAGCCGAAGAGAAGGAGGCAGAGGTAGATGTCCGTGCCGTTCATCGCTTCTGGGAATTTGTAGAGCAATGGACGGGACGCCTCGCTCGTGTAGCAGACATCGGGAAACAACTACCAGCGGAGTTGGAGCAGCGCATGACGGATATGGCACAAGGCGACAAGAAAATCAGGGAGGCACGCAAAGAGTATCTAGAAGCGCTTCTTTGGTTCCATACCTCCTTCCATAAATCGGCGCATAAAGACGCCGAGGCCTATCGCCGCACACTTCTTCAGTATTTTTGGGACGAATGGCTCACCGTGGAGGAACAGAAGTACCTCGTCTTCTCCTCGGGCTTACATGTAGAAGATTGTATCCGTGATAGCCAATACCGTTTAGGCAAAGTAGTAGCAACGCGTTTCGTGGATCCGACCACTGGAGAAATGGAGTACTTCTGTGAAGGAGGGACTATGTGTGTAGAAGCAATTGTTGGCGCTATCAAGGACACAGAGAAGATACCCTTTAGTAAACGCGAGGTTGGCGCCCTCTTTGGTTTCCTGGCACCAAAGCATGGAAAGTTCTTCGTTTTCAAAACAGACGATGTGAAAGAAAACAAGCCGATTCGCGGACAAGAATGCGCGAATTCCACGAATATGCCTCCAAAGATAAAGGCGCTTTTAACGCTTGGCAGTATATTACAGGAGGCGGGGAAGGGCGATTTTGATTTAAGCAACAACGGGTTTACGAACCGCCCTGTACGTGCTCCAGGACGTGCCTGTACAATCATGGATTTGGTATTACGTTTCTTACACCTTTCTGAAATCCAAAAGAAACAGTGGTTCTTCCGTCCCGTAAAGACACAGGTCCTCGTGGCACAGACGAAAAAGCCGCCCAAACAAAAATAAAAATTGAGTGGAGCGAAAGCCCATACGGATAGTAGGAATTAGAAGAATGGAATCCACCACCTACTTTGAGAAGAAAATCAGCCTCACTCCTTTGGACTTCAACAAGCTCAAGGACGTGCCATTGGAGGAGATTCTTACCACAAAATCCAAGGAACTTATGGAAAATAAGTGTTCCGAAAGCGGCTTCGTGCTTCCCGGTTCCGTAAAGCTATTGTCACGCTCCATGGGATACTTTGAAGCGGCACGATTTACGGGTGATGCGGTGTACTATGTCAAGATAGAGGGTCGCGTCGTGTACCCTGCAGACGGTGTTCGTGTGGTGGGTGAAGTCATTCGTAAGAACAAAATGGGCCTCTATGTGGATTATAACAATGCCATTCGTGTACAGGTCCCTCGTGATCTCCATCTCGGCAATGAGGAGTTTGACTCGGTAGAAATCGGTGATACCGTCCTCGTGGAACTCAAGCGATCCAAGTTCCAAATCAATGACCCCTATATCCTCGCCAGTGGCATCTTCGTGGCCAAGAACCCCAACCCTGCCGATTGGGCACCTGCATCCGCCGAGGAGGTAGAAGAGAAGGAAGAAGAGGTGGAAGCCGAGGAAGAGGAAGAGGAGGAGGAAGAAGAGGAAGAGGAGGAAGAAGAAGAGGAAGAGGAGGAGGAAGAAGAGGAAGAAGCAGAAGAGAAAGAAGCAGAAGAGGAAGGAGCAGAGAAGAAGGAAGCAGAAGAAGCAGCCGAATAGTGCTGCGCTTCGTTATGAGGTTGGAACATCTATACGGAATCAGAGATGGCGACAGCCTACGAGGACCGCAAGAAAGTATACGACGACATCAAATACCTTCAGAAGCCTGAACAAGAAGAGCTGGTCCGCATTCTTCGCAAAACCAAGGAGTCTTATACCGAAAACTCCAACGGTATTTTTTTTGATCTCTCCGCTGTTTCCGAGGAGAGTTTCCTTCATATCAAGGAATATCTCCATTTCTGCCTACAAACACGCCAGGAACATGAACAACGCCTCAAAGCACTAGAGGTCATTCGTTTCCAGAATGAACATTATGTGGACGAGGATGACATGGAGGTAGATGATTCTAAAAATTGATGAGTCGCACACCATTTAAATACATCAGACGACTCTACTTCAGAAATGACGACTCCCGCGAAACAATACCAGAATGTTAGTTTTCAAGAACTCCTTCAGTTCGCCCAACAAAATCCCAATCGTGCCCAAACCTTGGATCCGATTGAGGTTCAACACGTCAAACCCACACAAGAGACATCACTGGACAATCTGGGTCTGAAAGGATATCAGGCCTATCACCTGAATCCGACGGGTATCATCAGCCTACTTGTCTGTATCGCAGATCCGACGTATTATTCCCTAGCGGCACCCACTGCGCGCACACAACAAGTGATTGACATGGCCACCGCGCTCCAAGAACAAACGGAACAACTACGTAATAGTCACTTGACACGAAAGCGAAAGAAAATCCATGATCTGATTGGTGCAGCGTATAATGGCGCCGTCTTAGAAGACAAAGATTACCTGGATCTGTTTGCAGGGCTTGCATATCTAAAAGAAATTCAATTTGTGCTTCTCAAGTCCGCCATTCAAGAAGAGATTGAAGAGGGAAAAAAGCAGTATGATAGCGCGCTTCAAGGAGAAATCCTCTTCTCCTCTAGTCCCGAGGTGTGGAAATGCGAACGCCCCATCTGGATTGTGGACTACCGCACACGATGGGTAGCGGTTCCCTCGGAAAAACACGCAGAGGCTCCTGCTACCTTCCTGTCAACCTGGCTACCTCACATGGAACAGAACGGATGGATTGTCCAATGGCCAGAAGCAGAGGGTACAAAGGTGGAACTCGTAGAACAGCTTTCCGTGCTGCCCTCTTGGCAACCCGCCGACAAATCCCTATTGAAGGATACGCTCGCCGCACGTCTCGGGAAGTTCAAGGCGCTACGTGTACTTCGTGACTGGGACAAGGTGACCGATATCATGGACTGAGGATTGGACGACCTGCAGGCGCACCTAAACTATTATCGTCTATTCCTAAGTAATTGGTGTGACACCTATGACTGTCGGCATACATGTTATTATGAATGTGTACGATGTTAAGAATGCTGCTCTTCTCACTTCCCTGGAATGCGGTAGACCCGTATCCGATCACATTGTAGACACGCTCCAACTCCATGTCCTAGAAAGAGCGGGTCATCAATTTCAACCTCAAGGCTATACCCTCATGTACCTCCTGTCCGAAAGTCATTATTCCATTCATACTTATCCAGAGTTTCAGTCATGTTATGTGGATATTTTTTGCTGTAACAAGGATTTTGATCCTGCTGTAGCAGTTGCTCTCGTACGCGATGCGTTTGGTACGGATAACGTAGACTATCATGTCATCGCCCGATAACTGACTGATGTAAAATTTGACGAAGAGAAGCCATCATCTTGAAACCTAAGGTACTTTTATATCCATACTATAGAACGGGCGACATGGAAATCACTGCCGACCAACACCAAGAACTTCGTCAATTTATTCAGGATTGGCTGAAGAGCAAGGAGTACGAACTGGAAACCACCTTCGGTCCAGGAGGCACGGTAGATACCACTACGTTCCTTCAGATTTCCCAGCGCCTTCGTGACAAGGGATTCACGCCCCTGCCCCAAGAGGACCGTCTAAACATCATTACTCCGAGTGAAATTCGCTTCACCCTTCAACATCTAGATGTCCTTCGCTCCTACTGTCAGGATGACAATCTGGACGACAAGGCCTATACTGTTATGTTTAAGAATCGGGCTACCAAAGACAGCAATCTAGATATCAAGGAATA
>Ga0214921_10007691_pt1 | contig 14258 bp, 13 predicted proteins | sample LL1505_MetaG_FD_177992 | JGI IMG/M metagenome (GOLD analysis project Ga0214921, IMG submission 177992) | Freshwater microbial communities from Lake Lanier, Atlanta, Georgia, United States - LL-1505 | ecosystem: Environmental > Aquatic > Freshwater > Lake | place: USA: Georgia | collected... | reverse complement strand
TTTTAAATTTTCGTTTTATTGTTTTTATTTTAAATCTTCGTTTTAATTTTCGATGGCTTTTGCCGCCACCCATACCGCCGCGTTTCTTCTTTTCACCAAAACCACGTTTATAATGGTTAGGATGCCCCATCTCTCTACTAAAACAATAACCGCATGTATTATCATGTAGAAATCTATCAAGAACACAATATTTTTTTCGGATACTACCTGGTTCTGACAATGATATATCCGATTTATTTACTTTTTTTATATATGGACTATTTATATCGGAACTGTCAGGCCCGTCTACTAGATACCAACATGAATAAGTGCAGCCTTCAACGCCATTATTAGTTTCAGTTGATACATAAATTTTAAAATCGTCTTTGCGCCAAGAATGCCTTGTTATTTTATTCATTAAATTATATAATAGCAAGGATTCTAAACTCTCTTTAGATCCAAATATGCGATCCAGGGTTTCAAAAGGCGGAAAAAATCTACTACTAGGATTTCCATGTAAATAAGAGAAAGAGTCTCCACTTGGATGTTGACCGACCATATAGTCAAAATTTCGATTAGGTGATGGCGACCTAAAACTACTTTTATGTTGTTCCAGTCTATCCAACTTTTTACCTACTAGCCCATCAATAGGAATATAAGCGTCATACGTATTGTTGGATATTTTAACGCCATATGCAAGTAATATATCACCTGTCGCTGGTTTTATTCCATCCCATGGTGCAGCACTTACAACAAGTTTTGTATCTGGATCTATTTTTATTATAAATATTTGTGCTAATACTACCTTTTCTTCTGGAGTTATACTCCTACTTCTAGTCCTACTCCTACCAGAACTAGCACTACTAGTATCACCGCTATCATTGCTACTCCTACTCCTACTCCTGCTCCTTGGCATTATTATATTAAAGACAGAATAATATTAAAATAATATAATAATAAAGACAGAATAATATTAAAATAATATAATAATAAATGTATTAATAATTTATTATTATATTTTACAAAATCAATACTAAATATCATAACAATATTTTACATGTTTATTATGTTTATTATGTTTATAGAAGAGTTTACATATTTTGTTATAAAGATTCATTTATATTTTATTGTCTACTTAAAAAATGAGGTATTTCTTGCGATGAATTAGCACTTAGATTTTCTAAAAGTTTCATATGTCTATTAGAACTATGATCTAGCCGCATTGCGTAGGACGTACCTAGGTAGAATTGCACATGTTCATCAGCTTTTTCTTTTAAAGTATAAAGTATATCTGCTATTTGTTGAAATGTTCCACTATTTTGTATATATGGAAAAGTATAAATTCTAGTATTATCACCACTCATAATAACATCATCATAACAATGTTCACTTATAGTTCCTTTCAATACTAGTCCTGTATCAAGACATTTATAACCCTCAGAAACATCTTCATTCTGTACATGTATTGAGTTATATATCCATGGTTCGTTTACTGGATTTCTGAATATTTGGTAGTTACTTTTAGAATCAGCATATGCATAAGTGATAAAAGTAATATGTCTACGATCCTTAAGCATGCAGCATAGCTGAATTTTAAAAGAATATCTATATGTAAACAATCTTTCTTCAGGTATTTCACGAATTGATGATAATGTTATACGCCATTGAAACGTTCTAGGAAACATTGTTTTATTACCTTTAAAAAATGGTGGTATATAAGTATTACCTCTTTTATTTTTTGTATATCTTAATTCTAACGGTTGTCTTTTAGGATTATCAGAAGAATCAGATACTGTATATTTACCATCTTTATCTTCAAAAAAATACTCAATAACTTCTAGATCGGTAGAAATTTTCATAACGTCATTTATTTTGATTTTCCCCCCTCCCCTTTGTAAACGACTCTTATGTTTTAATTTTCGCGGATGTTTGCGGTATGTTCGTTTATTCTTATAATGTTTACCTCCTCCGTGTTTAGTATGTCGTGTATATGTAACACGCTTAGTATATTTAGAACGCTTATTATGTTTTCTACGTCTACTTATTTTCATTATATATATGTAAACAATATTAAAATAATATAATAATAAAATGTATTAATAATTTATTATTTGTATAGTTTTTAAATGTAAAGCGCGTTAATGTTTATTATTCATCCATCTACCTCTTGCATATCTGATGTGGAGGGCGGGTTAACTGCAATAAAATTTATTATAGCAAAAAAAACAGGACCTATTATAAAATTATATCCATAGTCTTCTGGTGCTTTATCAGGTGATAGTGTTTCAGGTGATACTTGTTCGTCTTTTATACCAGATAATATTTGATGATTATAAGCAGAAAGTGGTTCGAACGTGTTTCCAATTCCATCTTTGGCAACTATAGTATTAGGCATTATATTTATACCTACCCCGTTTTCTTTTCTAGTATATTGTACCCGAAAAGTATCTATTGTAATGGCTCTAACACCGTGTATATAATGTATAGTAAAAGTTATAAATTTGTCTTCCATATAAATAAGTTTTATATTAAAACTAAATGAAGTTTTTGTACCACATAATGAAAGTGTTACTTTATAACTTCCATCATCGTTTTCTCTTAAACTTACATTAAATTTTCCTTCTTTATACAAACTAAACCATATTTTATCCAAAAATTCTCCCTCATCTATAACATCGCGTTTTTTTACCTGTTTATATTTCATTGTTACTTCGTCTTCTCTATCACCAAACATACCACTTCTTCCAGGGTTAACTAATTTATAACTACCATCTGTTGAAGGTCTAACATCTATACTTTGTCTGCCTCCACGTAATGTTCTTTTATTATGATTTTTTATAAAACGTCTACCATTTGTTTTCTTATATGTTTTTTTTAAACGTTTAGTATATTTAACACGCTTAGTATATTTAGAACGCTTATTATGTTTTCTACGTCTACTTATTTTCATTATATATATGTAAACAATATTAAAATAATATAATAATAAAATGTATTAATAATTTATTATTATATTTTACAAAATTAATACTAAATATCATAACAATATTTTAATTATTTAACGCTTAAAGTTTAAAGCTTCAGGGGAGTTGGAAAGCCAACAAGGTTAGCACCGATACCGAAGCCAGCACCAGTTCTTGCAGAAACGGCTAAAGTGGGGACATACACATCAAGAATAGCGAAGGTGGCGGCAGCTACAAGAGAAATCAATGCAATTTCATCTAATTTAAGAGTGCGAGATGGTATAGAATAAGCAACGATAGCAACGCAAAGACCTTCAATAATATACTTAATAAAGCGCTTAAAAAGCTCACTAAAATCAAGTGTTCCGTACATTATAAATATAATGTAGAAAAAAATATTATGTAATATTTATATATTGTTAAATCTAATTATTAAAACTAATTGTTGAATCTAATTATTAAAACTAATTATTAAAACTAATTATTAAAACTAATTATTAAATCTAATTATTAAAACTAATTGATATTTTAATTACAAAATATTAAATGATAAAACTAACTTAAAATAATTACTCGAATATATTCTATAATGTCTAATCAAAATACTTTACCAAATGGAGTTATTCCTAAATATTTACCCAATGGAAATGAAAACCCTAAATATGCCGATCTTTTGGAGGAAGATAAACCCATCGCTGGACAAAAATTTGTATGTCTTTCATTTGTTTCACCAGAACATATTATTAAACAGAAGGAGCAATTTTTATTCGAGGAGTTTGTAAAGCAATGGGATTATAAAAAATCTATGGAAAAATTTACACAGTTTCTTAATTTCGTCTCATTTAAATATTCTCTTTCTTTCGATAAATTGACTGCCGATTTTCAAGAGTTTACCAAGGAAGAAGGTGAGACTATTCGCGCAACATCAGGAACCCTAATTAGCGATGACTATAAAACATTTTTGGATAATCATGAAGAGGAGCTCGAGCAGAAATTCGGCGAGAAGCATCAATTCCAAACATCTACACGTGGTATTAAAGTTCGCGGTGTTTTTGCTACACAAGGTGAAGCCGAACTTCGTTGTAAATTGCTGCGTGAGGTTGATCCCAATCATGATATTTATGTAGGACAAGTTGGTATGTGGGTTCCATTCCACCCAGATGCATATAAGACTGGACGCGTTGAGTATATGGAAGAGACACTCAATCAGCTTATGTCAGATAAAAAGAAAAATGAAGATAATGCAAAACAAGAGTTTGAGAAACGTGTGCGCGAAGCTAGACAGAAAGCAATTGAAGAGAATATGAAGAAAGCAGAGGAGTCTGGCAATAAACTAACTCAGACCATTAATGCTGATGGTGAGCTGGTTGGTATTTCAAATGTTGCGAACTTTGATGGATTGGATGAGGATGCAACAATCGATGATATTAAGAAGAGCATGTTCGAGGCAGAGAACGTGGTTCTTGATAAGAATACTGATCATGGTTTGTCAAAATTGACACATTTTGAAAATTAAATATGTGGTAATAAATAACAAATATTAAATAATAAATAATAAATATTATATGTTAAATATGCTATAGAAATTATTAAATATTATATGTTAAATATTATATGTCATTAATATATAATATTTTATTATTAATTGGTATGAATAAAAAGGTAAAATTATATGTAAAAAGTAATTATTTTAAATCATTTAATTCAGAAAATGTATTAATTCGCATGGTGTGTTTATTGTTCATTCTAGCAGCTCTTATTATATGCTTATATCTATTATATAGGGCAATATCAAATGCATTATATATGTATCGATTAAAAACAGATTTTTATAAAATGCGCGACTTGGGAATAAATGTTAAAAATTATAATATACTATATTTCGAAGAGTTTAAAAAAAAACATATAATGAATTTTCAAAAATTAAAAAATAGTAACCATACTGAATTTAAAAATAAGAATGGAATTGGGATGATTACAGATAAATATGTTGTTTTAGATTTTGATACAAAGAAAGGTATAGAGAATGCAGATTTTTTAATTGAAAAAATACCAAAAGATACTGTCTGTGAAAAAACACCCAACGGTTATCATTATTATTTTGAAAATGATACCGGAAAACCGGTTTATACATATGTTCAATTAGTTATTAATGATATAAAATATTCAATAGATGTATTGGGCGTTGATCATTTGGTAATAACATCTCCTACAAATGTAAATGGGAAAGATTATTATTGGATAAATAGTATATATACGCATAAGGCTGCAAAATTATCTGAAAATACATGGATATTAGATTTATTAAAAAATCAGAAACCGTTTCATCGTAAATTTAATAATGTTAACTTGTCGTTAAACATTAAAAATGCTTTTATAATAATAGATAATTTAAATATTGAAACTAATATCAGGTTTACACTTGGTATGATAAAAGAGTATTCTAGAAAAATAAAATTGTTAAATGGTGTTATTTATGTATACGATGATAATTTTTATTTTTTGACAAGAGGTAGTTTTAGTAAATACAAGAATAAGAAAACACTAATAGAAAAACTAAAAAATATTATTACTGAATTGAAACCATCGTGTATTGTAGATTTATCTATTATATACAGTAACTATTTGAAATCTGAACATATTTTTCAAATAACATCGGCTGTTATACATAATGATTTTAAAAATTATAAAAACGATATAGAATTTCCGGATTATATTCAAACTACTAATATATACAAAAAAACCAAATATCTAATCAATGATACAATTACAATAAACAATTATGATACTACAAAAGTAATAACAAACACAAACACGACAATAACAACAACAGATTCAATACAGAATACATTGGGAAAGAATAATGTTAATAAAATATTGACAGGGAATGAAAGTATTTATGTCACTTTTTTACTTTCAAATTATTTTAATATACCGTCTGTATCACTCGGGGTTATTTCAAGTAATAGCGACAATTCAGAAGAATCTAGTAATTCTTTAAAACAAGCTTCACGTAAAATTATAAATACTATATTTTTGTTATTTTAGTATATTTCATTATTTTTTTATTAATTTTTTTTAGTTTATAATTACCCCGCCGTATTTGTTTGATTACATAAAAAACAATTAAAATTAAAATAAAACAAATTAGGTAAAAAAATAAATAATAGTTACTACATGACACATAATTTGCGCGATTATCGCATATTATATTTACATTTAATTCCTCTTTTTCATATAATTCTTCCATTAATCTACGTCTTCCGGGTTCATATGAAACATATTTATTTACTTTATCATAAGGAGCTATATCTATAAGAGCAAATTTATAATGTAAATCATTATACATTAAAATATAATGACACATCGTAATACTGTTAACTACTGTTGAATTCTTTGATAACTCATATAGTAATGGGTTTATTACACGTTTCATTAAAAAAGTATCTGATGTTTTAACTATAATAAGTTTTGAAATATGGGCTTCATAAGTTTGTTTATCTGGAAATACTTCAAATACTTGCAATAAGCGACGATTTTCTGATTTATTATAATTTATTCCTCTATGATGAATATTAGAGTGAAATATTAATATGTCTCCTCTACTTATGTTTATTGTTATTTTTTTATTATAACTTTCAATACTTGATCCTATGTTATTGAATTTATGACTTCCTGGAATTATCTCTAACTGTGCATCATCAAAGTAACATAAACAAGTGTAAATGGGCAAAAGTTCACTATTTGTATTATTATAGATATCACCATGAAAGGTTGATGCATCTGTTGAGTTATTATTATTACTTAATCTAAATTTAACATAGTGTGGGTCTGATATAAAATTTGATGTTTTTTTAATCTTTGGAAAAAATACATTATCAATATATTGTTTCATTATTGAATAATCTACTTTATTATCTACTATACTAGATAATCCAAATTCCAAATCATTCTCATTTAATACATTTGTTAATAATATATATCCTTCGTTTTTTATATCGATATTATTTTTATTGTTTTTACTAGTATTATTAGTATTTGTTAAAAAAATCATAATATATAATGTATATATTATTTCTACAGTAAACAGAAATAATATTAATACAAATAATAGTAAAAACACTAAAATAATACTAATATTTTATCACTAATATTTTATCACCATTTATTTTTATTCACTTTGATTTTAGGCCCTTGGCCTTTGCGTTTTATATTTGAAGGATCATACTGTTCTTCGTCATCATCAGAGTGTATATCCTTAGACATCTCCCAGAATTCTTTTGCCCCTAATTTAAATGGGCCATGTGTTTGCGCTTTATACCAAAATATTTGATCATGCAATTTATTCGACTTTGCATTATTATTGATTACAAGACATTCAAAATTTTCTGTGCATTGGTCCATAACCTGACAAAAACTTTCAAATGTTGGAAACATACCTGCATAGTTTTCATAAATTCGTTTACGATTTCCAATATATGGCTCACGTAGAATAAAAACATAGTCTATATTTGTTCGCAAATTGGGTGGAATACCAAGCGGATACTGCATCGTAATTACCAACATGACTTTCCAGTGACGCCCGTTCATGAAAAGCAAACGCATCATTACGTCCTTCGTCCATTTATTATCGAAAAGACAGTCATCCAATACTACAAATGTTCGTGGATCAATCGTGCTTCTTTTATATGTTTCTATCTCCTTTTTCATCTGTTTTAATACAGCCTTTTGTCGTTTTAAAATATTCTCTATAATTGCGGTATTATATGCATCATGGATAAATAATTTAGGAACATGCTCACCGAAAAATCCATTTCCTGCTTCTGTGCCTGATATAACTGTGCCTATAGGAATATCTTGATGATAATACATCAAATCTTTTACTAAAAAACTTTTACCAGTATCACGTCGTCCTATCAAAACAATAACCGGTCCTTTATTTTCATCTGGTCTAAAACTGATTGAACGCATATCGAATTTTGCTAATTCTAAACCAACACTCATTGTTATGTGGTTTTTATTTATAATATATATTAAAAAATATAATATTTATAAACGCATATTTGTATTTTATATTTACGATTTATATTTACGATTTTAGTTTGTTTTAGTATCTTTATTAGTTTAAAAAGTAATAAAAATATGTATTTAATTAATTAAGTAATAAGAGATGGATATTGGTGATGATCAACCTGTTTTTGGAGAAAATACATTTTCTTTACACTATAGGAAAATAAATAATCGGGATTTATTTACTTCTTTAGAAAATTCTGAACTTGGAATAAAAAGTAGTAGAAATTACATTCCATTATATGAAACTTATTTCAACCTAAACGAAACAAACTATAATTCTATCAATTTGAATCAAAGGTTTTATGTATCAGCTTTATCCGGAGTGGTTGATAAAAATAATATTCAAGCAGCAGTTGTAGATGCTTTTAAAAGCACTTCGGAATCTTTAACTATTGTTCATAAACCAATTTTTATAAAATTTTCTCCATTAATTGATCCGGTAAAATATATGTCAGGTAAATATGAAAATTTGAATTTGAATTTGAATTTGAATTTGAATATGAATAGCGAACTTTTGAATATTCCCACATTATCTAAACTTGAATCACAAGGACACTTAAAAGCAAATGATAAAAATAATTCTGCATATGTGGATGGTTTTTTTTCATATTTATCTAGTCAGGTTTTAAATTGTCATGATTTTATTCATGGGCTTAATTTTTATGGTTCATTTAATGCTATTAAAAGTGAATTTTATTACAATGTTTTTGATGATATTGATTATTTAGATAAAAATCCTTTTTTTAACAAAAATAAAACTATTCTTTTTGATGTTGAAGATATAGAATACAGCGAAGATAGTGAATCAAACAGTAAATGTAGTCAAACAAAAAATACACGAAATAAAAAAGATAAAATTATTATCGATAAAACGGACAGTATAAATGAATCCAATGAAACTACTATTCATGATGACTTTGATACAATTAATAATGAACTAAATTCTATTTTTAATATATCGCCGACATCTTCGACATCTTCGACATCTTCGACTTCTGCAACTACTTCTATCCCTTCTATCACCTTATTGCAGAATAACACTGTATCTAATACAGAAATAGACTGTATTGATAATAGTAACAACACCAGTAATGATGCATCTTTGTTTGAAGCTGTTCCATTAGATGATATAGAAATTGCAATAAATGAAAATGATGGTAAAATTATTTTAAATAAAAATAACGATAGTGATTACTCAATGACATCTGGATCATGTTCATCACGTTCATCTTATACAAGTGATAGTGGCAATGAAACAGGGAATAACGATAATTTTAATATAGAGGAATCAGTGTATGATGGTGGTGGCAGTCATGACGATAAAGGAAGAAAAAAAATAAAACAAAAAAATGGTAAAAATAAATCAAAATCTTTTTCAGAAGATTCTTTTTCTGGTGACAACAGCGATGAAAATGACGACAAATCTGGTTCTAATAGTGGTAGCGACGATCACGATGATGATGATGATGATGATGATGAATACGACGATGATGATGATGAATATGACGACGACGATGAAGTATTGTGGGCTACAATTAAGAATTTCCCAGTATCCGCGATTATGTTGGAGAAGTGCGACAATACACTCGATTCACTAATGATGCAAGAAAAAGAAATGACGGAAAATGAATGGACATCTGCGCTTATGCAAATTATTATGACACTTATTACATATCAAAAATTATTCGGATTCACACATAACGATTTGCATACAAATAATGTTATGTTTGTATATACCGAAAAGGAATATATATATTATCATTTTAATAAGAAATATTATCGCGTGCCGACATATAATCGCGCATTTAAAATCATCGATTTTGGGCGTGCTATTTATAAATATAAATCAAAAGTCATATGTAGCGACAGTTTCAGTATCACTGGTGATGCAGCTACACAATATAACTGCGAACCCTATTTTAATGATAAGAAGGCAAGATTAGAACCGAATTTTAGTTTTGATTTATGTCGTCTTGGATGTTCTATTTTTGATTATTTTATTGATAATATAAACGATGTAGAAAAGATATGTAAGAAAGAGCCATTGGCGAAACTAATAGTGGAATGGGTTACCGATGACCAAAATAGGAATATTTTATATAAGACAAATGGCGAAGAACGTTATCCTGATTTCAAATTATATAAAATGATTGCGCGAAATGTGCATAATCATACACCTCATGCACAGTTATCAAAACCGATTTTTGCTGCATATGAATTTCCAAAGAAAAAGGTTAAAACTACACATCGAATAATAAATATTGATAAAATGCCGTGCTATATGGAGTAGAATTGTGTTAATATATCTTAATATATCTTAATATATCAAATATTACTAATTATTATATTCTAATAACGAAAATATAATAATTATACATTTAAAATCCGGGTGCACCTGTAAATACGTCTGGTTTAACACCCAAAACAACAGGCGACTCATTAAATTGTGTTACAATAAAATGCCCTAAAATATAACTAACAAAAACAATAGCTGCATCTCGTAGAGCGTTTTTCATGGGTTTTGAATCAGGGGCTTCTTCATCGTTTTGTTTTGAAATAAATCTTATTTCAATAAATTTTGCTAAAAGAAAGATACATGCAACAATTGCCGCCGAAACATATAAGTTGTCCATTTAATTTATAATGGAATAATCTATTTTGGATTTTTACGAATCATAACATCGAATATTATAGTGTTAAATTCTTAAATTATTAAATTATTAAATTATTAAATTATTAAATTCTTAAATTATTAAATTATTAAATTATTAAAAAGTAGTTAATCATACTTATGAAAGTCGCAAGCAATAACCAATTTTTCCCCTTTTTTAACCCACTGCCACACCATTCCAATATCAGCTTTTAATTTCTTACCTAATTTCTTAGAAGATATTTCCATTTTTTTTGCAGTATATTCGTCATTTACATACATTGTAAATAGCAACATTTATATATTTATATATTTATATATTTATATATATGAATAAATAAAACCAGCGTTTATCTAAATGATATAAGATGTAAACCAATTATTAATAGTCATCAATTATTGGAATTTCTTCTATATTTAAGTCAATATTGCTTTCATTGTCAGTGTCGCTGTCTCCACCATCAGCTGGAAATGGATCTACATTTAATTCGACATTATCTCCTATACTTAATTTAACATTTTCTTCTCCATCTTCATCATCATCATCTTCATCGTCGTCATCGCCGCCATAGTCATCATCGTTGCGAATTTCATCACTTATATTTTCAACCGATATTACTTCATTGTTATCCATGTTGAAACTTACCCCGGATGATCCGGATGTTGTATTGGAAGATACACTGGAAGCAGCATCTGAAGCTGCTCTAATTTTTGAAAGCATTTCTGATTCTTCCGTTAATTGTTTTGCAGAAACAATACCATTGGTATTAGAAGATGTAGGATTTGATATATTTCCGGCAGAATGTGCTTCAACAACGGGCTCTTGTGAAATAATTTCATGTTTTTCATGAACTTCGATAGCATTTTCCACGGTTTCATTCATGTATAATTTTAATAGCTCTTCTACAGGTATTGTTTCGCGAATAGTCTGTAAAATACACTCTTTAATAATAATCTCTAATTCTCTCGAATTTTTTTGTGACTTTAATGCGGTTATACCTATTTCAAATAAATATACATTTGTATATACTTTTCTGGCGACATTAATATAAACATGATGAATAAACTCTTCTAATGGTGGTATATTTATATCTATTTTTTTTTGTTTTGTTCCGACTCGCATACATGACAACATTTTTAACTGAATGATATGCACACAAGTTATCAAATCGGTTATATATGTGCAATTACTTTTTTCTTTGATGCGAGAACACTCTTGTGAAATAATATTGGGATTCCATTTCGGAACTCGTGACAGAAAATTTTGAAATGTCATTAAATATTTTGTTTTTTCATCATTTTCAATACATAATTTCCACGACTCCTCAAATATTGATTTTACTCCATCGATAACACACGGTGTCAATACAGTTATTAATCGCGAACACCACTCATTGCGAGATTCTTGTAGACTAGTTAAAGAAAAGTCGTCCATTTACATAAATGAAATATTTTCTAAATTTGAATCACTACGAAAAAGAAAGAAATTTAATATAAATAACATTAATAGTTTCTCATTTCTAAATTCCTTTTTTATCTTATTAAAAATAATCATAAATTCGTATATTTTATTTTCAGGTAATGTGCTTGTTTCTATAACTTTAATAATATCTAGACAACTATATCCACTTTCATATAGTTTTATACAAAGACTAACAATTTCGTTAAGTGTATATTTTTTATCTAGTATTAATTCTTTTCGCAATTTGTCATTATTTTTTTTTACTATTTTCCCTAAATTATATATTTCATTTAATGCATGGATATGTAAATTTATTAACTTACCATTTATAATTGGTTCAGGCACATATATTTCACAAAATCGTGATAAAATAGGTTTTAATAACTTGTATTTATCTTCGACAATTATAAAAAATCTAGTAGAATGACTAAATGATTCAATGCATCTACGCAAAGCAGATTGTGCATCTATTGTTAATTTATCAGCATTTAATAAAACTATTGTTTTAAATATTTCTCCGTCTTTTAAATTAATATTTGTTTTTGCAAAAAATTTTAATTCTTCTCGGATAAATTTTATTCCTTTTCCGTGTGCACAATTTACTTCCATTACATAATTTTTTATAGTTTCTTTATCATTCTGATAAATATCGTGTATGAAGTTCTTAACAAGTGTATTTTTACCACATCCTGATACACCATGAAATATTATATTTGGAATTTTTTTAATTTCAATGAAATATTTTAATTTTTTTTCAATCTCTGTGTGTATAATTATTTTTTCCATTGTTAATTGTTAATTGTTAATTGTTATTGTTATTTATTATTTAATATTAAATATATATTCATTTATTTAATATTATTTATATATTTATTCGTCGTTATAGATTATTCGTCGCACATTACACATTAGATATTGCGCATTACAAAATATACATAAGATGTTTCGTATCGTTTTCTACCATGAGTCTTATTAGTTGATCGAATGAAGTTTTTGGTTTCCATCCCAATACCGTTTTTGCTTTTGTTGAATCTCCCCATAAAATATCAACTTCTGATGGCCTATAGTATTTTTCATTTATAAAAATCATCGCTTGCCCGGTTTTTTCATTATACCCAATTTCATTAACACCACTACCCTCCCATTTTATACTAAACCCGCACATTCCAAAAGCTTTTTCTACCATTTCGCGCACTGTATGTGTTTCATTTGTTGATAACACGTAATCATCTGGCACATCATGCTGCAACATCCGCCACATTCCTTCTACATAGTCTTCCGCATTCCCTAAATCACGCATCGCATCTATATTTCCTAATATAAGACGATCTGTTTCACCACGCAATATTTTACCTAATCCTAATGTTATTTTTCTCTCCACAAAATTATGCCCTCTTCTTACTCCACCGTGATTAAACAATATTCCATTACAAGCAAACATTCCATATGCTTCACGATAATTTTTAACTATCCAATATGCATACATTTTCGCAACACCATAGGGCGATCGCGGATAAAATGGTGTATTTTCATTCTGCGGTGTTTCATGCACTTTTCCAAATAATTCACTTGTTGATGCTTGATAAAATCTTGTAATATTTTCTAAATTATTATTTCGTATCGCCTCTAATAACTTAAGTGTCCCAAATGCATCTGTGTCTGCAGTATATTCAGGCATCTCAAATGATATTTTTACATGCGATTGTGCAGCCAAATTATATACTTCTAGACGCGATAAATCAATGTATGTATTTTTAATTAAATTTAATATTTTTTCTAAACACGAACTATCTGTAATATCTCCATAGTGAAGTTTTAAATTTTTATTTTCAAAAATATGATTAATTCTAGAAGTATTCATAGTAGAAGAACGGCGAATTAAACCATGAACCATATAATTTTTTGATAATAGTAGTTCCGCTAAATATGAACCATCTTGTCCTGTTATTCCTGTAATAAATGCAACTTTAATGGTTTCCATTTGAATGGGTGTAGGTGTATGTGTAGGTGTATGTGTAGGTGTAAATGTAGATGAACTCATTTGTATTATTGATATGTGTTATATGTTGTATTATATGTTGTATTGTGTTTGTATATATATTTGTATATGTTTTTATATGACTTTTCATAT
>Ga0214921_10007690_pt1 | contig 14258 bp, 11 predicted proteins | sample LL1505_MetaG_FD_177992 | JGI IMG/M metagenome (GOLD analysis project Ga0214921, IMG submission 177992) | Freshwater microbial communities from Lake Lanier, Atlanta, Georgia, United States - LL-1505 | ecosystem: Environmental > Aquatic > Freshwater > Lake | place: USA: Georgia | collected... | reverse complement strand
ACGATCCCGCCAGAGCCTTTGTGCCCTATCCTTCGACCCCCGTGGCCCATGCCGGGACGGGGCCGCTGACTGGATTGGGCTTTGGCGTAAAAGACCTGTTTGATGTCGCAGGCTATCCCACGGGAGGTGGGCAACCCCTGCTTCTCGCGATGTCTGGGATCAAGACCACGACAGCTCCAACCGTTCAGAAGCTGCTTGACGCAGGCGCCCGGATGGTGGGCAAAACCGTCACCGACGAACTCGCATTCTCAATGAATGGCCAGAACGCCCACTTTGGCAGCCCGATCAACGGTGCAGCGCCGGACCGCATCTCAGGCGGCTCTTCATCGGGTTCTGCGGCCGCGGTTTCGAACGGACTCTGTGACTTCGCCCTCGGAACCGATACGGGTGGATCGGTACGGGCACCCGCCAGCCATTGTGGGCTGGTTGGCCTGCGACCAACGCATGGCCGAGTTAGCCTTGCCGGTGCGCTTGATCTCTCACCAAGCCTCGATACCTGCGGTTGGTTTAGCCGGGACATCCTGACCTTCGCCCAGGTTGGCGATGTGCTGCTTGGCGAGGACCCCACCCCACTGCCGGCCAAGGTGCGCCTGATCCGCCTCACCGAGGTCTGGAAACTGCTCGCACCGGAAGTCCTCGAAGCACTCATGCCAGCGTCGGAGCGCGCCGAGACCGTGTTGGGCAAGTCAATCGATGTCGCAGGTTTTCCTGGAGACTTTGATGCGCTTTATTGGAATTTTCGCTACCTGCAGGGACGCGAGGCCTGGCAGGTCGATGGGGGCTTCATTGAACGCTATCACCCGCCACTCGGCCCTGGCGTTCGCGAACGCTTCGAGTGGGCTAAAGGCGTCACTGACGAGCAGGTCATGGCAGCGCGAACCTATCGACACGAACTCACCGAATCGCTGCGATCACTGCTCGGTCAAGATGGCGTGTTGCTGATGCCCACCATGCCCGATGTCGCGCCCCTCATTTCGCAAGACGCCGGCAGCCTGGAGGATTACCGCAATCGAGCGATCCGCATGCTATCAGTCTCTGGCATGAGTGGATTCCCCCAGATTAGTCTTCCAATGGCCCACCGTCTGGGCGCCCCGCTCGGATTTTCGCTGCTCGGGCCAGCCGGTTCCGACCGCAGTCTGATCCGGCTCAGCCAGCAACTCATGTCGCCCTGACAGTCAGACGGGCTGTAAAGTCAGTCGGGAAGTCCTGCACGCGCAAGCATGGCGTGCAGAAGCACATTGGCTCCGGCGGTCAGGTGCTCGGGCAACGCATCTTCGATCTCGTTATGTGAAATGCCATCCTTGCACGGGATGAAGATCATGGCGGATGGCGCGGTTTGGGCGACATAGACCGCATCATGTCCTGCACCGCTGACAATTTCCTGATGGCTCAAGCCGGCATTTGACGCCGCCTTCCGTACCAGCTCAACGAGTTCGCCATCAAAAGGTTGGGGTGGAAAATAGACCACCTGATTAACCGAGATGCTGACCTCCGGGGTCGACAACTCGGCGACCGCGGTGCGCAGTGCATGATCCATGCGAAGCAGTCCTGCATCATCCGGATGACGAAAATCGACACTGAACTGAACCCTTCCCGGGATGACGTTGCGCGAATTCGGGAACACGTTCAGGTAACCGACCGTGCCACGACCGCTGGGTTGTTCGCTCATGGCAATCGCCCGAATCCGTTGAATCAGCTCCGCCGCCGGCAGTAATGCGTCGCGTCGCAGTCCCATTGGCGTTGGTCCTGCGTGGGCCTCCATTCCCGTGATCGTCACGTCGTACCACCGCTGCCCCAACGCGCCGGTCACTACGCCGATCGTAATGTCTGCGTCCTCGAGCACCGGACCTTGTTCAATATGGGCCTCAAAGTAGGCCCCAAATCGTGGAGCGCCCGAATGTACGGAAGCCGGATTTGGGCCGGCCTGTTGGATTGCGTCGAGGGCCTGAGCGACACTGATGCCCGAAGTATCCGTCGCCGACAATGCATGCTCGAGCGTAAACGCACCACAGTAAACGCCCGACCCCATCATCACGGGCACAAAGCGGGAACCTTCTTCGTTGGTCCAGACACAGACCTCAAGAGGCGCTTGGGTCTGGATCTGCGCATCATGAAGCGTATGCAGCACCTCAAGACCGGCCAGAACTCCGTAGTTACCATCGAATTTACCTCCGGTCGGCTGCGTGTCGAGATGACTGCCCGTGGCCACCGCGTTGCGCTCCGGATCAAGCCCCGCCCGCCGCGCGAAGACATTCCCGATGGCATCGACGCGCACTTCGCAGCCGATCTCGCGCGCCCAGCTGGTGAAAAGCGCGCGCGCTTGCCGATCGACGTCCGTTAACGCGAGCCGGCATACACCCCCTTTTTCCGTCGCCCCAATCGCTGCCAACACCAACAAACGGGATATCAACCGCTCACCGTCAATCTTCAAAAGTTCAGGGATCATCGCTCAGCTCCTAAGGCGATTCATGATGCCGCGATAAAATACATATCAATGTCGCCTTTTCCCTTTGTCGGAATTTTTCCGCGATATTCACACGCAAACTGATGTCGTATGAGATCAAAGGTATAGGCCGATATATTGACTCGGTTCGCCTCCGAAGAGCTCTCCATCCGCGAGGCAAGATTGACGCTATCGCCCCAGATATCGTAAGCGATCCTCTTAGTGCCAATGACTCCAGCGACTACGGGGCCGGAATGAAGACCGACCCGTAGCGACCACTTGAACGTTGCAGTACGGTTCCGATCCTGAATAAAGTCAATCATGCGCAAGGCAGCTCGTGCACATCGAATCGCGTGATCCTCGCAAAAAACGGGAGCGCCAGCAACCGCCATGTAGGCGTCGCCAATGGTTTTTATTTTCTCGACACCAAACTCCTCGGTGATCTTGTCAAACGCACCGAATATTTCATTTAACTCCGCAACCATTCTGTTCGCCGGCATTATCGACGAAGCCTGAGTAAATCCAACAAAATCAGTAAATAAAATAGTAACCGAATCATGGCGAATGGGCGGCGCCGCCCCTTTAACCTCTAGTTCTTCGGCAACACTGATCGGCATCACGTTATATAAAAGCTCTTGAATATTAGCTCTCTTCGCGTCCAACTCCATCGTCCGTTCCGCAACAGTGACTTCGAGTGTTCTATTTTGATCCTCAACAAGTTTTTTCTGGTTTTGAATGGACTGTGCGACCTTATCTTGCAACGATTTAGTTCTGTCAGCGACCGCAAAGGAAATCACGATCGCCTCGAGTGTGATGGACAATACCTGCTGAATGCCAGCGCTATTCTTCAGAAAGTGAAACAACCCAATATCGGGAAGCAACGCCATCGGAGACCACCACTTGACAATGCCCAACGCATAAAAAATCCTGAAAATGATGTACGGGATCAAGCCTGCGATAAAAAAGTTGGCACTCCGCTCACCTTTCAACGCCTCAATTACGCCGCAGCCGAGAATTATCAACAAAATAACCACATGGGTCACATAGAACGGAACCCACAAATAATTAGCATGGAAATCATACCTTACAAATAGCTGAAATGCATAATAAACAACAACAAATCCCATGTAATTTTTCAGTATCTTATCGACTGATGGATACCTGGATTTTATGCCCAAAAAGAGCGACGCAAACAATATGAAGAGTATATTCTGCAGACACCCCGCCACATACAGAACAAAAAAGTCGAAATCAATGCCAAATACCTTGAGCTCACTGCCATTGACAAAGAATTCGTTTAGCCTCTGACCGTCCAACATCGACGAGCTTATCGGGAGCAGGCAAGAGAACAAAAGCCAAAGCGCATAACTTACACTCGCGCCATCCCTAAAAATAATTGCATTATAAATAGAGAAAATTAATAACGATACAATTGCGCCGAGTAAAATGCCTTCAAAATAAAGGCTCTGTCTCTTGAGCTCAAGATACTTTGGGAAATCCGCGATATTAATTGAAAGATCGGGGTGTTTAAAATGATAGTCCGCTTTGACAGATAGTACTATTTTTACACGCTCACCCCTTGCCAGATCAAATTGCGCATACCGCGACTCGAATTGATCAATACGCAATGTGGTCAGGTTATTTTCGACAGACGGATTAATTGCCGAATTATAAGCCGACTGATTTCTGTCGATTGTTTTTACGGATCCATCGCTCTTGATAATGTAAGCCCTGAACTCGTCCCAATTTGGCAGTTTATCTAGAATTAATTGCCTGTCCATTGAACCCTGATTCTCAACCTGAGTTGCGAGCCAGTAGTGATAATCGGTTTTTAATTCACCGAGCGCACTCAACGGCCCAAACAGTTCCAGATTATTTTTTAACTGGTCAATGCTCAAAGCGCCGCCCTTGTCTTCAATCACCCTGATTTGAGGGGCTGGGACTTTGGAGGAAATCAATGAATTGTCGTCGATGACATGGGCCGCTGAGGCCGTCGAAAAACCATTAGCCCACACACCAATAAAAATTAGCAGGGATGCAATTATTCGAACATTAATCATAAATGTTGGCAATTTTGATGAATTAAGTCTTCGCCCAATTCGATCTGAGGTTTTGAATTGCCCAGGGCAAATTGCGCCAAAACCTCCAAGGGCATGCCGCTATCGTTCATCGACATTCCGAATATCTCGAATCACCTTCTGTTCAAAAATCACCAGCTTTAGGTGGTCATAGTTTCTCACAGCAATTCAGCTTAGCGAAGATTTTCCGGGTCGACTAAACCCCGGCAACGCCCAAAAATCAGCAGCGGTTGCGCGTCAGCGACAGTTGCCGGCCGTGTAATGCCTGTGTCATTGACTTCTCGGAAGCTACGCCGAAAACAATTTTCCCTTCCTTCGACGAGCAGTTCATGTCCAAATCCCCAAAAATCAGCCCTCTGGCGCAAGCGATCGCAATCGCAATTACCGGCGCCGCCATTTCGGCTCCGGTGTTTGCCCAGGAAACTCTACCCTCGGTAACAGTCACTGCAACCAGCGGAGCGTATCGCGCTGAGAAGGACACGGCTTCGGCAGTCGCGCCCACCCAATCCAGCTTGTACGCCACCCAACCTCAGTCGGTAATCACACGCGAATTCATTGAGCAATCTGTCGCTCCCACCGCTGAATACAGCCGTGTGGTCGTCATCGCCCCAAGTCTTTCTGGCAATTCGTCCAATGGCCCTGGATTGAGTGAAACCAAGATCATCATGCGCGGTTTCAGCGACGATCAGTACAACATTACATTTGACGGAATCCCCTGGGGCGATACCAACAACCCTGCGCACCATTCAACCTCGTTCTTCCCCGCATCCGTGATCGGCGGTGCGGTCGTGGAAAGAGGTCCAGGTAACGCCAGCAACATCGGCTTCGCCACTTTTGGGGGATCGATTAATCTGTTCTCGAAGAAACCCAGCGTAGAGCAAACGACGGCAGTCTTCGGGTCGCTCGGCAACTGGGGCACCGAGCTGTATGGGATTTCCCACGAAACCGGCAAGATTGCCGGGTGGGGCGACGCGACCATTCAGCTGAACTTTCAGCATCTGAACTCAGACGGCTACCTCAGCGAAAGCGGCGTCAACAGCGACAACCTGACCGTCAAATTTGAACGCAAGTTGGGGACGGACTCCGTTTTCACGTTCTTTGCGTCAGCGAACCATATTAAGTACTACCAGAACGATAACGGTAACGGACCGACGCTCGCGCAGGTCGCTCTGTTCGGAAAAAGCTATGCCCTGAACCTTGATCCGGCAAGTTTCAACTTCAAGGGCTTCAACTACACCTACAAAGACACTGACTTTGAATACGGTCGGTTGCGGACACGCTGGGACGATCGCACCACGACCGAAGCCACGATCTACACCTACGCATACAACAACCAGACGATCTCGTCCACGACGCCAACCGGCCTTGGCGTAGCCGGCACCAAAGTCGGACCGACCGGAAATAAAAACATCCCGGGGATCGACAAACAAAACAAGTATCGCGTTGTCGGTGGGATCTTTAAGGCTGAACGTTCATTTGATCTCGGCCTGTTGCGCGCGGGCGCATGGGTGGAGCATTCCGATACCGACCGCCATCAGTACGACATTGACCTCACGCTGAAAAATGCACGCAACCCGATCGAGTCGACCGCACCCTTTGACGTGAAATTCGATCAGCGGTCTAACATTGACTCGGTTCAACCTTTCGCGGAGTTTGAATTTGAGCCAATGACTGGACTTCTGGTCACGCCAGGCGTCAAGTCAGTCAAGATCACGCGCTCGGTTGATGCCACAGTCAATCAAACGACTCGCATCCCCCAGAATGCCTCAGTAGACTACAAGACCACCCTTCCCTTCCTGACCGTGAACAAGCAACTAGGAGAGGGTCTCGCCGCGTATGGTCAGTATGCTCAGGGTTATCAAATCCCCGATTTGAAATCGTTCTATATCGCGGACCCAACCAAAAACAGTAGCGAGCCTCAACTCTCGACCAACTACCAGCTAGGGATCATCGGCAAATCGAACAAGCTGGTTTGGGACGCTGACCTTTATCAGATCGATTTCAAGAACAAGTACGTCTCCAACGGCCTGACCGGCACTGCGGCCTCCTGGATCAACATTGGCGGGGCAACCTACAAGGGTGTCGAGGCTCAAGCGACCTACTTGTTCGGTAATGGTGTTGCCCTGTACGCCAATGGCTCGTACAACAAGGCAACCGCGTCGGACAGTGGAAAGCAAATCTCCGGGGCCCCGCTAATGACCGCGGGACTCGGTGTGATCTACAACAGCGGCCCCTGGGGCAGCTCACTAATCCATAAGCGAACTGGGATAACCTATCAAAAGGACTTCACGCCGGCTGCCCCGAACCAGGCGTACTACGACTTTTATCGACTGCATTCGTACGACAACACCGACCTCGGCGTGTCGTACAACTTCGGCAAGATCTTCCCGGACACAAAATCGGCCAAGCTCCAGCTGAATATTTTCAATTTATTCGGCCAGCAGCGGGTAACGTCGATTGCGGCCGGATCGGGTACCGCGATCAACAGCACCTCCGATCAGTATCTTTTCCAGGCACCACGAAGCTTTCAGGTCTCCGGAAAGGTCGAATTCTAAGATTCGGCTGCCGACCGCAAGTCGGCTTTCAAACTTCAGGCCCCGGGCTCGGGCGGATTTTCTGCCCAGCCCGAAGCCCTCGTTTAACCGGCAGCGCGCCCAGAATATCAGCGCCTCGAGGCGGCGGTCGCCTTCACCTGACGCGGGATCAACCCGTGCTCCCGTTGAGAGTCCGAGTCTGCGGTGAAGAAACCACCCAACTTAAAGACCGCGCACTCACTCAGTTGCGAGGGCACAAGATTGGTTTTGTCTTCCAGTACCACCACTTGATCAGCGCATTTACAGCGCTCGAAAACGTGATGATGCCGATGCTCGGTGCGGGCGTTTTTCCGACCGTAGCGATGCGAGAACGGGCGGAGTCGCTGATTGCCCGGGTCGGGCTGACACCCTGGCAGGGTCATCTGGCAGACCATCTAAGCGGCGGTCAGCAGCAACGGGTCGCGATCGCCCGCGCGCTGGCGATGAACCCCGCACTGCTACTGGCAGACGAACCAACCGGCAATCTCGACAGCCGTAGCGCCGATTCCGTCTTTGAATTGCTGACCCAATTCAATCAAGAACAAGGAACGACCGTACTCTTTGTCACCCATAACGCTGCGCTAGCGAAACGTTGCAAAGAGTTGATTGAGGTGGTCGACGGCCAGATCGTGCCCTGAGGCAATCTATTCAGATGCCTTGGGACTGAATAACTCAAATTGCTCGCTCAATCCCTTGAGTTCATACTCACCTCTGGATGCAAAGGCCATATCGCTACCGCCGGTCAAGTCTCTTAACGTCCGGGTCATCAAGACTTCTCCCGCGCCGGCCTTATCCATCACCCGCGCGGCGATGTTGACGGCGATCCCGGTCACGTCCTCACCACGATTGACCACCTCTCCAACATGCAGACCCGCGCGAATCGGCAAGCCGATGGCTTCGAGGGCTTGCACGAGCGCCAGGGCGCATTGCAATGCACGCACCGGACCGTCAAAAACAGCCAAGAGCCCGTCGCCTGTGTTTTTAACAATTCGCCCCCGGAACTGCTTGACCAACGCGGTGGCGACTGCGTCGTGATTGTCTAAGGCCTTGCGCCATCCTTGATCGCCCATTTGGATCAATTTTTCGGTTGAGCCAACGATGTCCGTAAAGAGCGCGGTGGTCAGTTTCTTGTCTTCGACAACCTCGCTTCGGCCGAGCCGTGAAACCCTGACAAAGCGGACCATGGCATCGAGCACTTCGGCGCTGTCTTCGAACTGGGGCATATGCGATGTCGTGGGTAACTCCAAATAGGTCGCATTGGGTATGTGGTCGGCTAGGTAGCGGCCATTGCCCCTTCGCACCAACTTGTCATGCCTGCGCTGGATGACAAGCGTGTCTTGAAGTACGTTGGGCAAAATGGGCCGCACATCGATCAGATCATTGGCGATTAAAAACTTGCGCGCGCCGCTGGGCGAGCACGCCATACGTTCAAATTTGGCGAGCGCTTTTAACTGGTTGGGTTCAAACCCAACTTTGGGTCCAGCCAGTGCAACTAAGTGCCCCTTGCCCCAATTGGCAATAAAGGGTTCGAGGACCGTCTCAATGCGGGGTCGATGTGGATAGTCGTCGCCGCCCCAAAATTTAGCCATTGCGCCAAACAAAATCAGGCGCTCCACTTTCTTGGGATAGGTTGCCGCAAACAGCAGGCAAACCGGTCCGCCTTCAGATAATCCGAACAACGTGGCACTCTCGGAGCCGGCGGCTTCCATCACTGCGCGAAGGTCGTCGATTCGCTCCTCCAGCGTCGTTGCGCCTTCAATACGATCCGACATACCTTGCCCGCGCTTGTCAAAAATGATGACGCGAAAGTGCTGGGCCAATGCAGTCAGGAAAGCCCGGGAATCATCGTCCTCCCACATGAGCTCAAGGTGGGAAATGATTCCGGGCACATACAAAAAGTCGGAATCGCCATGGCCGAAGACCTGATAAGCAATGCTCAGTTCACCTGATAGAACAAACTGGGTTTCCGGACGGTCTAGCGCCAACATGGAGACTCTCCAAAGAATCGGTCGGAACAATCAGCGTACGCCAAAGATGCAACACGGCGTAGCTTCGCCAGGGTTGCCAGGCAATTGCCCAATGCTTGGCATCTCGCCATCCATGGACTGTGTTCGGCAAGCCGAGTGCGTTTTGAAGCGCAACGTCACGCGGCAGCCAGGCGTCGCGCCATGAAAGTGCGCGCATGGCAATGTAGTTTGCAGTCCAGGGCCCGATGCCACGGATCCGGCATAACTGCTCAATCGCTTGGGCGGGTTCGACCGATGGCCCCAACTCGATTGCGCCCAAGCTGATTACGCCCAAGCTGATTGCGTTGGCAAGGCTGATGATTGCCTCGGCGCGTTGACGTACGATCCCCAAGCTCGCAATTACCGAAGAGTCGAGGCCCGCAACCTGATCGACAGAAGGGAACGCGCGATTCAGTTCGGCAAATGGGGTTGAAATCGGCGTCCCGAGGGCGGTGACAAACCGTGTGGCCAAGGTCCGCGCCGCCTTGACGGTTACCTGCTGGCCGATGATCGCCCGAGTCGCTAGTTCGAACGGGTCAAATGTACCGGGCAAGCGTATACCGGGGTTGTTCTTAGCGAGTGCTCCAAGGACCCTGTCGATCTCGGCCGGGTCGGCATCGAGGTCAAACGCTTGCTTGGTGCGCGACAGCACCACCGGTAACTCGCTAGCAAGTACGTTGTAGCAACGCAATTCCAGAGCATGGAGCGCCGGTTGATGCGTGACCTCGATCCATCCAATCTTTTCGAGGTCTTCGTCCGTTTTGACTGTGTCGACTTTTTCGATCCGCACGATTCTGCGATATGCCTGATCAACCACGGATTCAACCCCGGGGATCGACCGATCGCGCAGAAAATTGAGCACCCCGTCAAAGTCGTAGGGCGGATGGTAAGGGAGGGCAAATGTGAGCGATCGATCAACAGTGCAGTCCGATCGAGCCCGCCCCGACAAAGAAATCGCCATTAAACCAATCCAAACAGGTGGCGCGAGCTTTGCTTCTTGGCGCTTATCGAACGCCTTTGCGCACCGAGATAAGGCATGGTAACGTCAGTATGTCAACGGTAACAACATACAGAACTTTCATAAGAAAGATTTGATCTGCCGTCGGGAAGCCGACCCTCCCAAACCATCCAATTCCTAGTTCAGATGTCAATCTCACTGGCCAGCATTCCGTTCTTTGCCAATCTCAACGCCGGAGACATGATGGCCTTGATGTCAGCAACCAAGACGGTGGAAGTTCCAGGAAACACGACGATTTTCTGGAAGGGTGATGCTCCGGATGCTCTCTATATTGCATTGAGTGGCCGCCTCAAAGTTTTTGTGCGCGATCAGAAAGGGCGCGAGACCGTGTTCGCCACTCTCAAACCGGGCGATTATTTCGGCGAGATGGGAATCATTGATGGAGAGCCGCGCTCAGCCAACGTTGCGACGATCGAACCCTGCACGCTTCTCAAGCTTGGCGCTACCGAGTTTGACATCTGCTTGCAGACCAACTTCCGAATCGTTCGTACGGTACTGAAGGGATTGTCGGCGCGAATGCGCGAGTTGAATGCACGTAACGTGGCCCTTCAGCGCTAATGGCAGAGCGCTGATCGCTGAGCGCTGAATTTGGACGTTACTGCTGTGATCGCAATATCATCGAGACGACACGCAGTCTCTTTAAAGCCCGCAAGCCACCGCGCTAGCAACTGGCGAGGGGTTGGTGATGTCTGAAGGCGCGGACGATCAGGAAACCGAACTCCTTGAAATCTGTGACCGGATTTTGGCCGGTGAACTAATACCGGCTGACTCTGAAGAGTGGGCAAAACTCGCCAAGCAGTACAAACGGCTGAGCAAGAATTTTCAAAAGATACTCAAGGTCAGCGATCGGAACGAAAGGACGCTCCAGAAGATTTCGCAGGATGTCGGAGTCGAAAAACTGCGATTTGAGCGGCTGTCTGACCAACTCGCCAAGTATTTGCCGAGGCAAGTTTTTGAGTCCATTCTTGCGGGTGATCAGGCTGCGTCAATTGCAACCAAACGGCGTCGACTGAGCGTCTTTTTTTCCGACATCTGTGGTTTCACGACCATCTCGGAATCATTGCAGCCGGAAATCCTGACGCAGTATATGAATCGGTACTTTTCCGCGATGTCGGATTTGGCGCATGAGTATGGTGGCACGATCGACAAGTTCATCGGCGACGCGATCATGATCTTCTTTGGTGATCCTGAATCACTGGGAGAGCGAGGCGATGCCCAGCAATGCGTCAAGATGGCTATGGCGATGCAGAAACGCCTTGCCGAGTTGGCAATTGAGTGGAGCGCGGAAGGATTTCAACCCGGCTTCATCGTTCGGATGGGTATCAATACCGGTTATTGCAACGTCGGCAATTTCGGCAGTAGCGACCGGATGGCCTACACCATTCTCGGCGCCGAAGTGAATCTGGCAGCACGTTTAGAGGGGGCCGCCGATCCAGGCGGCATCCTCTTGTCGCAAGATACCGCGTTGTTGGTGGGCGACCTCTTTGAGTTGGAGGAACGCGAACCCATCAAACTCAAAGGCATCTCTAGACCGATTCGGACTTTTGCAGTCAAGCGGGCACTCACCAACAGTGACAGCGCCGCAGCGATTCACGAAATTTTGCTTCCCGACGGGCACCGCATGGCCATCAACCTATCCGAGTTGAGTCTGAGCGAGCGTAATCGGCTCTTTGCAGAATTGTCACATTTCGTATCTAAACTAGACCGAAGTATCGGCGCCGGCGAGATCTCAACGGAAATAACGGCCGTCTTACAGGACTAGGACAGACTCCGCGTTTTATTCCTAACTAATGCTCAGGGAGATATTCTTGGAAGCACAAATTGCGAGTGGGTTCTACCAGTTCCGGTCCGAACTGGAAAAAAGAGGAATCGTTTTTTCGTACAGTGGGATCCTCACTGAAGATATTCTGACGAGCATTGGTGGCGCTTTGCGTCAAAAGATGACGCTGGACAGGACCGACCCGAAGATTGCGCGCGGCGTGTTCTCCTCATTCGTTGAGCAGGTCCAGAACGTGATCCGCTATTCCGCCGAAACACAAGAGATACCCGCTGCCGAAGCAAGCGAAGCCAAGCCCCTCTCGACCACTGATGCGAGCACCGAAGAGGACGGCAACGAAGAAAATCTCCTGCGTTATGGGTTGGTCGCCATCGGCCGACTGCCCGACGGTAGGCATTTTGTGAGTTGCTCAAACATGGTCGCCGCCTCGCAAGCCGAAGGGATACGCGCCAGCCTGGAGCGACTTCGTGGGCTTGACCGAAAAGCGCTTACGACTTTAATGAAAGAACAGCTCAAAGAAGGCCCACCTGACGGTTCGAAAGGTGCAGGCGTCGGGTTCATTACGATGGCTCGAGAGGCCCTGGGCGGTTTCGATTTTGACTTTTACCCGATACCGGACTCGGATAACGTCTATTTCACGTTTGAAGCCTTTTTCTGACTGTAACTGACACGTAAAAACGGCTCACCTCCAAGTATTAATTCGGAGTCACTCAACATGGACAACTTGATAATTGGGGCGGATGTCCGAACCCCTGCAATTGAATTCAAGTGGGCGGACGGAAAGTTTTTGATCCGTGGTGAATCGTACCCAGAAGACGTACGCAAATTCTATGACCCACCTATGAAGGCGTTTCGAAGCTGGGCGGAAGAATCGGGTACGCAGGCGGTGGAATTTGAACTGGCGTTTGTTTACTTCAATAGTTCAACCGCGAAAGTTCTGATGGACTTGTTTGAATTTCTTGAGGAAATTGCCGAAGACGGTCGGGAGGTATCGATTGCCTGGGTCCATGCGGAGGACGACGACAATTTGAAGGAGCTCGGTGAAGAGTTTGCCGAGGAACTCAGTGCGGCAAAGTTCGAGCTGCGGGTCATGGCTTAACCGATAACCGTTCAGGGAAGTCATCATGCAGGATCAGTTTTTCGCGTCAGTTGAGCAGCTTGTTCGCACTCAGGCTCCAGTCGCGCTTGGCGACCGTTGTGATGGTGTCATCCGGCGTATTCGGGACGACTCGACCATCAAACTACTCGCGGTCGTCGATGTCGAGGGCCGCCCAACCGGCGTCCTGGAGCGCCAGATGGTGCTGTCATCCGTATCGGATCCACTTCGATACGCGGTTTACCAGAATCGCACCGTATCGGTGATGATGGACGAGCAGTTCATCGCCGTCGAGGCGTCAATGCAACTGTCCGATTTGAGCCGCCAGCTGGTTGAAATGGGCGTCGGTCTGGATCAGGGCGGCGTTGTGGTCAATCGCGACGGTGCTTACTTTGGCATCCTGCACAACTCCGATATTTTGGACCACATGATTAAGGTCGATGCCGCTCGGTCCAAAGAATTGGCCATCGCCCATGAAGTGGTTGTGGATAGCGTCAACTATGCGAGTCGAATCCAGCGCGGGCTGCTGCCCTCGATGGAGCGGATGAAATCGGTGCTGGGCGATGTCGGTGTTCTCTGGGAACCACGGGACGTCGTTGGTGGTGATATTTACTGGATGTCGCCCACCAACGATGACGGCTCGTTCTGGGTGGGCCTCATTGATTGCACTGGCCATGGCGTGCCCGGAGCAATGGTTTCGATGCTGGTTGCTGCATCGCTCGAACGTATTTACGACCTTGGTACCAGCACGTCTCCTGGGCAAATCCTGGCCCAGTTAGGGGATTTCGTCCGAATTGCACTTAATCAGGACAGCGAGGACGCTGAATCGAATGACGGCTTTGATGCTGCAATCTGCAAGTTCGACCCCAAAGCGGACTCCTTGACTTTCGCCGGCGCACGGATCGGGATTTTTGCCGTCCCCAAATCAGGTGGCGATGTGATCCGGATTAACGGATTCAAAGGAGCACTGGGATACAAGGGCTCGGAGCCTCACACACCGCTACCTGAGGTTGATCTGAAGATGAGCGATTTAAAGCTCGTGGCGATGGCAACGGATGGCATTTTTGACCAGCCAGGGGGCGCAGATCGCCGCGCATTTGGGCCCAGTCGCTGGCGTGACGCAATTCAATCGACTTGCCATCTGCCCCCTTCGGAAATGGTGGAGCCCTTGCGCCGGCGTCTGGATGAATGGCGTGGCGATGGTCATCGCCGCGATGACCTTTCGGCTGTCTTTCTGGGCCTCTAAGGGGAAGACGCCGGGCCACCT
>Ga0214921_10007689_pt1 | contig 14261 bp, 11 predicted proteins | sample LL1505_MetaG_FD_177992 | JGI IMG/M metagenome (GOLD analysis project Ga0214921, IMG submission 177992) | Freshwater microbial communities from Lake Lanier, Atlanta, Georgia, United States - LL-1505 | ecosystem: Environmental > Aquatic > Freshwater > Lake | place: USA: Georgia | collected... | reverse complement strand
CTCTCTATTTTTGATTTTAAAGAAGTTATTTTACTACTTATATCTGTTATAGATATATCTATTTTTAAAATATCATCATTTATTTGTTCTAAATTTTTAGGTGTTAATAATATTTTTATATCTATATTATTTTTAATACTTTCTATCATTTCTTTTTTATTTGCAATCTCTAATAAATCTTTCTCTGCATTTTTTAATTGATCATTTGTAGTAATTATTTTACTTTCTAATTGACTTATATTACTATTAATAGTACTGTTTATATTTTTTTCAGAAGATTTTATTTTGATCTTTATACTTTCTATTTTTAAGATATTCTCTTTTTCTTTTTTTTCCAAATTTTTTGTTTCACTATTTTTATCTAATTTTTTATAATCTTTAAATAAATTATTAAAACTTATTTTATATTTTTGTAGATCAATTAAATATTCTTTTATATTAATATCACTATTTTTACTATTTTTATAAATAACATCTATATAATTTTTTTCTATATCTTCATTAATTTTAAAAGATAGAACAAAATATTTTAAAAAATCATTAAAATTAACATTATTTTTACTATTATTTAAACTATTAAATACATTATTTTCTTTATTTAAAAGATCTATATTATTATTTATTTTTTTATTTATTTCATCAATTTTTTCTAAATATAATTTATTCTTAATTTTTTTATCATTAGTACTATTATTTTTATTATTATAAAATAATTCGTTATAAGTATCTATTTTTTGTTCAATATATAATTTAATATTTTTAATATTTTCAATTTTCTTATTAATATCATTTTTTATTTTTTCTTTTTGAATATATTCATTATAATATTTTTGATATGATGATGCAATTATAAATAAATTAATATTATCATAATAAATTAAATTATCTTTATTATCTAATTCTATTATCTGAAAATTTATAAATTCTATCTTCTTAATCATATTTTTGTAAATATCTAATAATTTGTAGTAATATTCTTCATATTCATTAAATTTATTACTTTGTTTTTCAATCGATATATCATTAAAAATAGTAATAAAATTGACTTTTGCAGATTTATTATCTAGACCTACTATTTTAGTATCATAGAAGTCATTAATTTTTGTATATAACTCATGTATATTACTTATTGATAATAAATCAGTATTTAATGAGTTTAGATCACCTAGTTCTAAATTATTAAAATAAGTTAATAATGTATTACTTGTTTCTACTTTAATTTTTCCAATAATTACTTTTAAATTTTTTATTATATTTATTACATCTAAAGTAATTTTATTAAAATAATCTAAAATAATGTTATATTTTTCAAATAACTTATAATCATTATCATCTTTCATTTTAGGAATAATTGTACTATCTAAAAAAGTTGCAATACTTGTTTTTTGTGTAATAATTATATCCAATGTAATCTCACTAGTATCTGATAAATCCTCATTTTTAAAATAATTATATAAATTTACATTTACTTTTTTTATAACAGGATTGCTATGTTTAAATACATACCCAAACATACTATAATATAATCTGTTTTCCGACATCATTTGAGTTTTCAACTGATAATTATAATATTTTGTGTATATGAAAGAGTATATTAAATATGATAATGGTATTATATAATCATTAATAATACGTTTCTTTTGAATGATTTTACCATTATCTTTTATCATATTAGTTTGAACATATTCATTTTCTGCATTACTTATTACATTTTGAATTCTTTTTAAAAATATATTATCATAAAATGTATTATTTTTATAATTAGTTAATATTGGATAATAATTATTTGTTATACTTTTATTATTTGTTATACTTTTATTATATAAATTACTAGCTCCGCTCTTACCAGGGGTACTTCTTAAACTAGTAGTAGCAACATTTGTAGCTGTTTGAGCAATACTTAAAGCTGGTAACAATTCCATAATAACTAATATAAAATTAGAAAATAATTTAGATATTATTTTTTAAATCATTATAATCTTCTAATAATATTTCTAACGACTTATCATCTAATAAATATTGCTCATTATTATCAATATTTACCAATGTATTTTCAAAACTTTCTACATTTTTAATTAATGTATAGTTCTTCTTATATTTAATGTTATAAAAATATACTTGGATACTTATAAATATAACAAAAATAATTAATATTAATAAATAAGTTCTTATCATTTTCCTATATTATATCTAATTTTTTAATATTTTTACATAAAAAATTAAGTTAGTTTTTTTATTGTATCAATAAAATTATAAAATTTTATTAAATCATTGTACAACTTATTTTAAAAAAATTGATTTTTAAATTCTTAAGAAATTTTTAATTTAAAAATTTATATATATATATAAATATAAAATGAGTATAAATAATTTAAATTATGATATTGAACACATTCGTGAATTAGTATCTATTTTAAGCGATGAACGTGTTGAAAATGATTCCCAATGGATTGAAGTTGGATTGATGCTTCATAATATTGATCCTTCTAACTATGAACTTTTAGAAATTTGGATAAATTTTAGTAAAAGATCAAACAGATTTGTTGAAGGTGAATGTGAAAAATTATGGAACAATATGAAAAGTGAAGTTTTTACAATAGCAACTCTCCATTATTGGGCGAAAATTGATAATTATACAAAGTATAATGAGCTTAGAAATAAATATATCAATATGCATATAGAAACAAGTATTACAACTCAATCCAACTATGATATAGCATATGTTTTACATAAAATGTTTGAATATGATTTTGTATATTGTGAAAATGAATGGTATAACTATAAGAACCATCTTTGGCACAAAGAGACTGATGGGATGTCATTAAGACAAAAGATTTCTAATGAACTACATGAAAAGTATGTGAAATTAATGTCGTACTACAATATAATTGTTGGTGGAAAAATTTTGGTTGATAACCATGAATTAACTGAAGAAGAGAAAGAAGAATATAAGAAAAAAATCACAGTAATATTAGAATTAATAAAGAAATTTAAAACAACTTCTTTTAAAGATAATGTTATGCGTGAATGTAAAGAGCTTTTTTCTTTTGGAAAAATAATCTAGATATTATTTTTTAAATTATTATAATCTCCTAATAATATTTCTAATGACTTATCATCTAATAAATATTGTTCATTACTATCAATATTTACCAATGTATTTTCAAAACTTTCTACATTTTTAATTAATGTATCGTTCTTCTTATATTTAATGTTATAAAAATATACTTGGATGCTTATAAATATAACAAAAATAATTAATATTAATAAATAAATCCTTATCATTTCCTATATATATTATATATTATATAATATATCTAATATTTAATATTTTTAGATAAATAGAGCTATTTTATTTATTGTACCAATGAAAATAAAAATATAATCATTTTATTGTACAACTTATTTTTAAAAAAATTGATTTTTAAATTCTTAAGAAATTTTTAATTTAAAAATTTATATATATATAAGTATAAAATGAGTCTAAATAATGAAAATATGGAAAACTATAATATATATAAATTTCTTGAAGAGCGTACAGTACAAAGTAAACACACGCATACACATACTTCTATGTGTAACCCCAAAGGATCTTATTATATAGAAGAACATGATTTAGATATTTTTTATGAATATTATGAAAAAGAATTATTTAATAATGAATTACATATTACAGAAAAACATTGTGAAATTTCACCGATGATAATTGATTTAGATTTTAGATATGAATTAGAAACATTTGAACGTAAACATAAAGTGACCCATATTCAAAAGATAGTTAACTTGTATGTATCAGAGATTTGTAATCTTTTTGAATTAGAACATAATGATAAACGAATTATTTCCTTCGTTTTTGAACGAGATGAATTATATAAAAATAAGGGTAATACCAAAGATGGTATACATATACTATTTCCAAATATTGTCAGTTATCCAGATGCTCAATATTATATCCGTAATAATATTTTAAAAAAAATTGGCGAGCTAATTGCCGATTTAGGTTTAAAAAATGCTACTCATGATGTTGTTGATAAAAATGTGATTGCACCAAATACAACTTGGCTTTTATACGGAAGTAATAAAGATAAACCAAAAGGAAACCCTTATCGATTAAAGTATATTTTTGATGGAGATTCAAATGAAATTTCTATAGAAGATTATTTTGGAGAAGAACATGTTAATTTAGCACGTTTTTTCTCAATAAGAGGAAGAAAAGTGAGTGATCTAATACCTATTAGATCAGATAAATTAAATTTACTGTCAGCAAATACTAAGAAAGAAACACTTAAAACGAAAATTAATTCTTATATAAATTATGATGTTGAACACATTCGTGAATTAGTATCTATTTTAAGCGATGAACGTGTTGAAAATTATTCCCAATGGATTGAAGTTGGATGGATGCTTCATAATATTGGCCCACGTAACAATGAACTTTTAGAAATTTGGATAAATTTTAGTAAAAAATCAAACAAATTTGTTGAAGGCGAATGTAAAAAATTATGGGACAATATGAAAAGTGAAGGTCTTACAATTGCAACATTACATTATTGGGCAAAAATTGATAATTATACAAAGTACAATGAGCTTAGAAATAAAGATATTAATAGGCATATTGAAACAAGTATTAAGACTCAATCCAATTATGATATAGCATATGTTTTACATAAAATGTATGAGTATGATTTTGTCTACTGTGATAATGATTGGTATAACTATAAGAACCATCGTTGGCATAAAGAGACTGATGGAATGTCATTAAGACAGAAGATTTCTACTGAATTACATGAGAAGTATGTGAAATTAATGTCGTACTACAATCAAATTGCTGGTGGAAAAATTTTAGTGGACAACCATGAATTAACGGAAGAAGAGAAAGAAGAATATAAGAAAAAAAACGGAGTAGTATTAGAATTAACAAAGAAAATAAAATCAACTTCTTTTAAGGATAATGTTATGCGTGAATGCAAAGAGCTTTTTTCTAAAGATAATAAAGAGTTTTCTAGAAAATTAGATGAAAATCCTTATTTATTAGGCTTTAATAATGGAGTTTATGATCTTCAAAAAGATGAACTTCGTGATGGACGACCTGATGATCACATTAGTATATCAACCGGTATTGATAAAATTGATTTTGACGACTGCAATGAATATTGGGAAGACTTACAACAATTTTTAAATACTGTATTTGTAGATGAGGAAATTAGAAATTATTTTTTAACATACTTATCTTCGTGTTTACAAGGTCACAATGCTGAAGAAAAATTTAGATTTTGGACTGGTATTGGATGTCACGCAATTGATACTCCAATTATGATGAGTGATGGTACTATTAAAAATGTACAGGATATTATTGTAGGAGATAAATTAATGGGTGATGACTGTACAGAAAGAAATGTAATTGAACTTAAAAATGGATTTAGTAGTATGGTTAAATTTTATGGTAAAGGTTTTGAATCTTTTATTGTAAATACTGATCATATATTATGTTTAATTTACAAAGATTATGCATATAATCCATTAGAAGTTTATGTTAAGGATTTTCTTCTTTACAATGATAAAGATGATTATCGATTTTATGATAATAAAAATAATTTATATCAATTTATGTATACTACAAATATTCCAAAAGCAAATTTTTATGGTTTTGAATTAGATAATAATCATCGTTATATTATGGGTAATGGTTTAGTTACACATAATTCTAACGGTAAATCAAAAATTCTTGAACTTTTTAGAGATTCTTTAGGAAGTGATAGTGGTTATGCAATTAAGCTTCCAGTTACACTTTTTACAGGAAGACGTGCTGCATCAAATGCATGTACACCTGAAATATTACAATCAAAAGGAAAACGCTTTGGTTTTGTTGAAGAACCTGGTGGAAAAGATGGACCAGGTGGTCCAGAAAAGATCAATGCAGGTCTTTTGAAAGAATTCACTGGTGGAGATAAAATAAAAGCACGTGGTCTTCATAAAGATCCAATTGAATTTAAGCCTCAGTTTAAGCTTGCATTATTATGTAATGATTTACCTGAGGCTCCACCAAATGATACTGGTTATTGGAGACGTATGGAAGTGATTGAATTTAAAAGTCATTTTTGTGAAAATCCAAAAGAACCACATGAATTTCCAATTGATAATCAGTTATCTTTAAAAATTAAAAATTGGAAAGAAATATTTATGGCATTATTATTAGATGTATATTATGTAAAATATAAGAAATCTGGTATTAAAGTACCGTTAGAAGTTATTAAATTTACATTAGAATATCAAAAACAGTGTGATCAATATGCTGATTTTATTACTGAAAATTTATCAGATACAAATAATAATAATGATATAATTCTGATTAATGATATGTATGAAGAATTTAAAACTTGGTATGAAGAAACATTTGGTAACCATAAATTTCCTACAAAGAAAGAATTTAAAACTTATTTAAAGAAAAAATATGGTAAAAGAATGACTATTACAGATATTAAAGGATTTAAATTTAGAATAAAATATGAAAAGAGCAATGGAATTGTAGAAGTTGTTGTGATGTCAGGATTTTAGATGTATCAAAAATAAAATTAAAATTAAAATTAAAAAATTAAAAAAATTAAAACTTAATTTTTTTAATTATTATAATATAATAATTATGGGTTTAACAATTAGTCAATTAGAAGATATAACAAAAGTTAAGATACAAAAGTTAAGATACAAAAGTTAAGATACAAAAGTTAAGATACAAAAGTTAAGATACAAAAGTTAAGATACAAAAGTTAAGATACAAAATTCAATAAATGAATATAAAAAATATTATCATATATTTCTAAATCTTCAAAAAAAATGTTAAAAATAAAATTTAATTTATTTAAAAATTTAAATCTATATTTATAAATAAACTTAAAAATTATTTATCAATTATATATAATTATGAGTGCAATTTTTAACTTATTAGCAAATATTTTAATGACGGGAACGTCAATTATAGGGATAGCAACAATAATAAATAAGGTTGGAAAGTTTTGTAAAATCATTGATGAAAATAAAAAAGATGGTTTTAAAATTGGTTTTGATACAATAATGTTAGAATCAATAAATGATATTAATAATTGTGTTGAATCAATTAGTACAATATCAAATAATTCAAGTAAAATACTATGTATATTGTACGATATTACTGTTGGAAATAAATATGTAAAAAAAGATAAGGATGGTAAAATAATTATATGTAGTAAACTGAAAGTATATTCCGGTTTTAAAGATAAAATTGAAGAACTAAACAGCAAAGTTAAAAAATATGAAGATGAACTTACCAAATTAAAGAAAAATAAAAAAACGAGTAATGATGGAGAAAAAGACAATAATAATAAAAAAAATAATGAAGATTTAGATGATTCATGTGATGAATCAGAAGAATCATCTATAAAAAATGAAAATACATATTCAGATGTTTCATCTGATGAAGAATCAGATGCAGATAATATTCAAAGAAAAAATAGTAAGAAAGAAGAAAATAACGATGAATTTTATTTAGAATCACAAAAACAATAAAAAATAAACAATAAATAAATAAAATATTTAATTCTTAGTTTTAATCGAGCTTTTTTTAGTAAAAAAAGCTCTATGCTATACATATATAGAGATATGTCTGATGATAATATAGATAAAATTGCATTTATTTTTTTTTCAGCACTAACATTTTGTGCATTAATGAATGATTCATATTTATTAATCCATAATTTTTTTAAAAATGATTATGTAAAGAAAAAAATGAATAATATGAATAAAATAAAAAAAGTATTTTTTGGACTATTATTTAATAATTATAAAAATGATGAAGAAGGAAATATTATTATAGAAGGAGAAGATTTTGTAAAAAATACTAATTTAAAAAATCCATTTGAAGATGACGATTATGATATTGTAGATGATGAAGATATTATAAATATGTATGTTAATGAAAATAAAGTAAATAATGTGGAAGAGTTAGATGTAGAAATAATTAAAGATAATTTAAAAGAAAAAGATTTATTACAAGAAATTTCAAAGGAAAATTTATTACAAGAAATTTCAAAGGAAAATTTATTACAAGAAATTTCAAAGGAAAATTTATTACAAGAAATTTCAAATGAAAATTTATTACAAGAAATTTCAAAGGAAAATTTATTACAAGAAATTTCAAATGAAAATTTATTACAAGAAATTTCAAAGGAAAATTTATCACAAGAAATTTCAAATGAAAATTTATTACAAGAAATTTCAAAGGAAAATTTATCACAAGAAATTTCAAATAATGAATTAAAAATATCATCAATTTATAATATTAAAATATATAAGGATGAATTAAATAATCAAGAAGTAGTATCAGAAAAAAAAATAAATAATGACCAATATGAGAAAAATATATCTTATGATGATATAACAATATTAAAAACAACCAAAAAAAATAAAAAAGATGATAAAAAAGATGATAAAAAAGATGATAAAAAAAAGAAAGAAAAAATAATCAAAGAAATTATAATAAAAAAACCAAATAAAATAAAAAAAGATGAAAATTAAATAATAGTTTAATATAGGATATGGAAGAAAATCTATCAATATTGCAATATTTAAAAAAAAAATATAATATAAATTATTTAGAAGATATTGTTTCATTATTTTATCTTAGTTTATTATGTTCAATAATAATTTATCTATCGATGAAATTTGAAGTTATACAAATGACTTGTGTTATATTTATTATATTATTTTTTTCAATGTATTTAATTAATCAATATTATAAAAAAAAATATGATGATCAGTTAATTGTATTAAATGAAAAGATGAAATATATATCCGAATTAATACAAAATATTTCTATTAAAAATGTTTCATAATTATAAAAATAAAAAATTAAAAATAAAAAATAAAAAATGATTTAAAATAATATATAAATCAATCTTTTGTTTATTATATTATACATGGTATTTTTACAAAAATGCTTTCAAATGTTAAAATTTATACAACTCTTGATAATTGTATAAATTTAGTTTATGTTAGTGGAAAATTATTAGGTATAATAATACTAAGTGATCATATATATCTTCAACTCTACATTGATACTTTTTATATTTCATCTTCTCTAAAATATGTAGAAATTAATATACCCTTAAAATATTTAGATTTAAGAAATCTTAATATTGAATCTGTTTTTTCGAAATATAAAATTGATAAAATATACATAAAAAAATCTGTTTTTGCTAGAATATCTGATTTGTCATCTATATTATATTAAAAATAATTTATTTCATACCCATTATTTTTATTTTTCCAGCACTTTTATTATTAAAATATACAATTAACACTATAAATATTATAAAAATAAAAACAGATATTATACTAAGAGCTATTAAAATTTTATTATTAATATTTGTTTCATAATTATTCATTGAAATTGCTTGACCATATGTTGTAATTTTATTATTTAAATCTTTAATAATCTTATCATTAAGTGTTTCTGTATTTAATATATTATTACTAATAAGTTCATTTATTTTTTCATTTAATTCTTGAGTATTATCTGATGAACTTTCAAATATCTCTTTTAATTTATTTATATCTTCATTATCATTATCATCATTATTATCAATATTACCGTCTAAAATAAATTCTAAATAATCTTTTGCTATTCCAGTAGTTACATTTTCATGAGAAACCCAATTTGATTTTTTCAATAATCCAGTATCATTATAAAAAATATCAATAAAATATAATTTACTAGAAAAATCATCTAATTCATATGAGTTATGATACCATACAAAATAGTTTTGATTATTGTTAATTGCTATATTTGTCGCTTCTTCTAATGTATATACTTTTCCATAATAAGTTATTATTTTATTATGTTCATTTTCAGGAAATATATTTTGAATTGCATCATAGTTTTTAAACATTTTCCATTTTTCTTTAGAATTTATTAATATTTTATCAAAAGATTTTTTATTTAGTTCTTCATATGCTTGTTTTAAAGTTAATGTTTCTCCAGTTTGTATTTTTTTCAATTTTATATATTTTTCAACTTCTAACTTTTTTAAATCTTCTAATTGCTTATTTATTTTTGAATCATACTCTTTAATTTCATTATTCGAATAGTTTGATTTCATTTTTTTATAATTAGAAACATCATTTACAATACGTGGTACTTTAAAAATAGGATTTTTACAGTCATTTAATGTTTTATTTATATCAATTAATTCTTTATAATTATTGTTATTAATTGCATTTTGATCAATATAAATTGCTTCACATTTTGATTTAAATTTATCATCATTCTCTTCAATTGGACATTTTAGATTAATTTTTATTACTGAAAAATTATTTATATCAATATATACTTTTAAATTTTTTTTAACTCCTTCATTTTCACATTCATATATAATTTCTAAATGAAGTTTTTTATTGCAATTTCTACTATTTTGTTTAATAAAATTTAGTAGTGATTCTTTTGAAAGAAGAATACAATTTTCTTGGTTACTATCACAAGTTAAATTAAAATAATCAGCATATGGTATAATTGATAATATCTCTTCATCACATTTTAAATATATATTTATAGTTGTTGTGTCAACAAAAGATTTTTTTTTAGGTTTATAAATCATATAATTATAATTTAAACCATCCTTATTTACTTGTCTTCTAGAAAATTCAATACATTTCATATAATCAAAATCAGAACTATTTGATTTTGTTTCTATAGACTCCAAATTATGTAATACATTATTATTCATACATCCATAATAAAGTTCATTTATATCATTAATTATACAATAATTATTATAATTATCATCATTAAATGAACATAATTGATTATTATCACATTCATTATCTGAAATACACTTTTTATTAGTAAGCATAATATTAATAAATACAGATATATTAAATTATGTCAAAAATTTTTTTAACATAATTAATTTTTAAAAATAAAAAATAAAAAATAAAATATTATTTTTAAATATTTCCTGTATATGTTTGTTCATTTACTAATAGATTCGAAGCTTCTAACTTTTTTAATTGTATATTTACTGGATCATTTGGCGAATTATAATTATAATAATTATTATTAACATTAATTGTTTTATTTAATCTTGGATTATATTTTGAATTTCCATCAGGAGAATAATCTACCCAATCAATCTTTTGATTTAATCCCATTCTTGGCGTTGGTTGTGGAATAAGTAATTGAGCTGGTGAACTTGAATCATAATAGTAATAACCAACAACTTGTTCTTCATTAACATTATTACCAATACCATCTATTTCGGAATCTGATGCATCTTCAGATGTTGATGCAGGGCATAAACAATTTTGATCTATCCAATTTTGTTTTAAAGAATCAATTTCATTTTTAATAGTATCTGACCATTTATTTAATTTATATCCTAATTTTTCAGCTCTACGATCAAATAACATTGTTACTGCATCTTTGAAATAAAAAATATTATATGAATAAATATATAAAAGAAAGTAAAGAACTAATATGATAATTATTATTAAAATAAGTAAATTCATTTCAATTTTACCCAATCCAAATAAAATAATTGCTACTAATAAAATTATTGCTAAAACTATTGAACTTACTAAAATTTTAATATTTTGATTTTGTGATTCTATATTGTTATTTGTTTGATCAATTAATCTATTCTTATTTGTAATTGTAGATTCAATAATTTCAAGTTCTCTTAATTGATTCATTAAATCATCATTTTCCATTCTTAATAACTGATCTTTTTTTACTAAAGCTTCTTGATTCAAATTATTAACTGTTGATAATTGATTTTGAATTAAATTCAATTCTGCTAAATTTTGATTTATTGCATTAACTAACTCTTGTATAGTAGTATTATTTGTACTTAAATAATTACTAAAATTATTTTCTCTTAAAATATTATAATCAAAATTAATTTCTTCTCCTAATATTCCAAGTTGATTTATATACGAGTTAATATCATTTTGTGACATTATATATTAAATATATATAATATAAAAAATATTTTAAAAAATTATAAAAAAAATAAAAATTATATTGTATCACAGTATTTACTAAATTCACTTTCACTTATTTTATTAGGATCTTTACTGCAAATATATCGACCATCTTCAGAATAATTTGGTTTATAAGTACATGGAATAGAAGAATATGTATTATTTTCTAAATTTGGTAATCCATATTTATTACTATTTTCTAAATTTGATGAATTATCACCTCCTAACCATTTGCATTTATAATATGTTGTATTTGGATAACTTGTTCCAAAAACTGATTTTGGTGAATTTCCAATCTCTTCTTCTAAAGTTGCATTATAGTTAGGAATAGTATAATTAGTATAGAAATTACTACTTTTAAGTGTATCATTTGTCCATACATCAGTTGGAATATCGCCATATTGCCATACATTTAATTGTGGATCAGTTCTTAATGTTGGAGAAGCATAACCTTGAATTATTGCTGAATTTCCGGGATCTTCAACAGAAGGACATGTTGAAGGACATTGATAATCTGTTAATATTCCTAATAAATCTGCTTTATATTCATCCATAATAACCTTTACATTTCTTAAACCTTTTCCTAAATTATATAAATAAAACTTATAGTATACTCCAAAATAAATAGTCAGTAAATAAATTAAGAATAAAATAACTATAATAATAATTAATTGACTCATCGTAATTTTCTTTAATCCGTATAATATTATAAGAGCACCTAATAGTATTGAAAATATAACGGAATATTGTAAAATAGAAATAGTATAATTTTTATTATTAATTTCATCATTTATTTTAATAATTAATTCTTCTTTATTCATAATTGATGAATTAATATTTAAATTATTATCATATAATTGATTAAATTTATCGTCATATTTTAATATTAATTGATTTGTTATATCATTTACATTATTATCTGACATAATATATAATAATAATAGATAATTTATTTATTTATTTTTAAAACTTTTAAAATATTTTATTTAATTAAAAATTTAATAAAATTATTTGCTTATCATTAATATAATATACCATAACAATAATATTATAATAAATAAAATTATAAATTTAGCGCTATTTTTATATACATTATTATTATACTCATTTTCAAAATTTTCTAACCCAATTCTTCTATTAATATTATTAGAATAAGAGTTTATACTTTCAGTTTTATCTTTTATTGAATCTATATATTTATTATACAATGTATTATTTTTTTCTTTGATCATTATATTGTTCTCATTATCTTCTGAATCTAATGGTGTTAATCTACGATTTATATTACTTATATTATTTTTATTTAAAGTATAATTATTTAATACTCTTTTATAATTATCTATAGCAGGATCACCTTCTGGTATTGTATATGAAGGGTTATCTATATAAGTACCATTATCTGTTGTTTTTATTTTAACTCCCATACTATTATATATATTATAGATACATTCTGGATCTAGATTTAAATTTGTTGTAGATGAATCTTTATTTTGAATATTTAAACAATTTGAAAAATTTATTTCTGGTCTAGTTGGTGTAAAAGTATTATTTAAATATTGATTCATACATTTAATTTTTATATTATTTTGTTGGTCAGATGTTAAATTATTATAAGGATAACTTACTGATAAATTATATCCAGAATTTAATCCCTTTTCATCTATTATTTCAGACGGGAAATCTATATATTCTACACAATTAGCTTCTGTACCATTATAATTAATATAACCATCTGTCTTAAAACCATAAGATGTACACCAATCATCATTTTTACATTTTTCTAAACATAAATATTCACTATTTTGTTTACTAAAAGAGTAATTCGGATCTATAGATCTAGAAGAAAATTTAAATGCGGAATTAGGAATTTTCATAAAACCATCAGTTTTATTAAATAGATCACAAAATATTGGATTATATAAATTATTAAAATCAGATGTTAATACTTTTTTACTCATATATAATATATATGAGTAAATAATTTTCTAAAATATATTAAAAATTAATAAAATTAATATTTATTTTTAAATTATGCGATATGATATAATAGATCATGTAATGATACATCATGTAATGATACATCATGTAATGATACATCATGTAATGATACATCATGTTATGTTATAATATGATACATCATGTTATGTTATAATATGATACATCATGTAATGATACATCATGTTATGTTATAATATGATACATCATGTAATGATACATCATGTAATGATACATCATGTTATGTTATAATATGA
>Ga0214921_10007688_pt1 | contig 14262 bp, 11 predicted proteins | sample LL1505_MetaG_FD_177992 | JGI IMG/M metagenome (GOLD analysis project Ga0214921, IMG submission 177992) | Freshwater microbial communities from Lake Lanier, Atlanta, Georgia, United States - LL-1505 | ecosystem: Environmental > Aquatic > Freshwater > Lake | place: USA: Georgia | collected... | reverse complement strand
CAGCTGGCGCACCACTGGCTGTGACTCGATGCCGAGCTCGCTCCGATGCATCAGCAGGCGCTTCCAATACGGTAACATGAGAGGCAGCTCGATCTTCTCTATCTGAAACGGGCCTACCCAATCCAAAACTTGGGAGATCTTTTGATACAGAGCCTCAACGTCGTGCTGCTCCAGAGCTCGGACGAGCGACACACGATGCTCACGTGGGACACCATCGAAAGTTGAAAGAGATGAGAGGACCTCCTTAGCCAAGCCCTTCGAGGCAAAGGCGTTAAGGGCGCCCTCGAGAGCCTCTCCCCCAAGCTGATATTCCTGAAGAGCCCTGAGCGTGGTGGACGGATCGCGTTCGATATCGAACGAGTAGGCAGCCTGTTTCACATCCTGATTTTCCACTTCAAATGCCTTACATACCGCAAGCGCGCTCATGTCACATTTCGACTGCGGGAGCGCGGTTCCGATAAGAAATGCCGCGAGAGCTTCGCGGTCTTCAAGAGGAAGTACAGGACGGTGCTGAGACCTCTCATAGGCGGTCACGAGTCGTGTGGGATCACTCGTAGCCGCGAGCGTCATCGTATCTCTGCGCTGCTCACCAGAGAGAAGGTCACAAAGCTCATCATTCTCAAGAAAGACAAACGGCTCCTCTCTAACAAGCTTTTCAACAAGAGCGGTTTCATCAAAGACAACGAGTCCCTTGAACGTATCTTTGTTTCGAAGGGCGATTTCCGGATAGATCGTTATGAGCCTTGCAACAAACTCCTCGTTCAACGTCCGATCACGTTCAAAAGGCAGCGATGAGCAGTGGTTCGCGATGCCTGGATCTCGGCGTTCGAGCGCGCTCATGAGAAGTCCGAACTGAGCTTGCTCACTGACATCAACCACTCGTTTCAAGGAACTAAAATTTCGGAGAGGATCCGTTGTTCGGAGATACTTAAATAGATACTCCTCCTCGAGACCGATCGTCCTGAGCGTCTTGTAGAGATTGCTGACCCCACCTTTACGGATCAGGTCTGCTACCAACTCTGCCTTTTGATACTCTCCACACCCGGAGATGCGCGCGAACTTGAGCGCAATTTCGTCAGAGCAGAATCTACTAAGGGCTTTGACAAGGCCATAAGCAGCCCGTCCGACAAGCGAGAGGGGCGGGACGGGGAGCTCCACCTCTCGAGCAAACGGACTCTCGGCGCCAAGCACGGACAGAAGGTCAGTGAAACTAGCCGCGGCGGCCCCTTTCTTAGTTGGCGTGAGGTCTCCGGGCACCTCGAGCAAGCCCGGGTTGATGACGGTCGGCTCAGGTTGGACTGATCGTTCTGCAGAACTTTGCATTTCTCCGGACATACGTCACACAACTCTCTGGGCTCTCCTGTACTAGCGGAGGGACCGGCTACAAATCTGGCAGAGAGCATACACGTGCGATATTCTCTAACAAACAAAAGGCGGTGGGATGGCACTCAAAGAGACCCCATACATAGAGCACGAAACAGCTAATGACTCATACCGCTCGAGATAAGCCGCTCACGGAAGGTCGTCACACACGCCATTTTTCCACTTTTTCGCCGCCCTCCTCTCCCGGTGCGCATCGTGACATCAGATACGCCGAGGCAGATATACCAACGCAAACCACTCCCATAACGGTAGCAGCGGCAGCCAGATCATCAGGTTTACTCCCCACTGAGGGAGCGCTGCGGCGGCGTTTGGCTAATGGTGAATGTGCACACTGAGCATCCGACACTTGTGACAGTAGCGCCGAACCAAGCGCCGTAGATCTCTCGTAGCTTGAAAGCCCCTTTAATCCGCACGGGGGCGAGCATCTGCTCCCTGATTCTTTTGGCAGCTGTTTGCGGCGTTATACTGACCTACACAGGCTCAATAACTTCGCCAGTAACGTGATTCTCGTCGCGGCTCGAGTTGAGAATGCCGAGGTCATATACAGTTGGAGCCCACATCTCTGGTTTAACCTCGTGCAGCCCGAACACGAGAAGCATTATCACGACGCTCTGAAGCGTCTGGGGTGTAAGATTCAAAAGGTTGTAGGTGGCGACACGCCGCTCGATCGTGAGACGGCGGGACACCTTCCTAAGTCGAGTGTGGCGACTCGGTTTGTGCCATACAAGCAGTTCCTCCCCCGAAATCACTATACGATCGTGGTAGGAAGCTTCGTTATCACGATGAAGCTGCAGCGACAGACGTCCGACCTTATCGACACCCTCTTTCATCGGGGCAAGAGCATCGCATCACTAGACGCCAGGCTCTTGTTGCGGATATTCCGACACACAAAGACCCCAGCGACATTGCTGGTCGAGCACAGTCCAACGAAGGTGGAGCAGATTGTTGCGAAGTTCGGAATGTCGTGACACTCACTGAGGTATCCCCACAAAATTGGCAAGGGGCGTTGGTATGTGGAGGGGCGGGCTACGACCGCCCGTAAGGCTGAACGACCTTGGTGAAATTACGGTTTTCATCAAGAGGGGCGAATTGCACGGGCGGTCGTAGCCCGCCCCTCCACAGGTACAGATCCTTCGCTCGCGTGCACCGCTATCTATAATTCACAAAAACAACTCAGAATTATTCCGAAATTAGTGGGGATACCTCAATGACACTCATTGAGAGATCCCCACACAATGGGCCAGGGGTGTTTGTATGTGGAGGGGCGGGCGACGACCGCCCGTAAGGCTTAACGACCTTGGTGAATTTACAGTTTTCATCAAGAGGGGCGAATTGCACGGGCGGTCGTAGCCCGCCCCTCCACAGATACAGATCCTTCCCTTGCCTGTACCTCTATCTATAACTCTTAAAATCAATTAAGAATTATTCTGAAATGTGTGAGGATACCTCAACCACTTTTTCACCTACCTACCGCCCAACGCGCCGGCCAATGAGCTCTGCTGTTGCTGAAGCTTAGACATCAATCCCTCAAGTCGCGCGTAGCGCTCCTTCAATCCGTCGGCCATTCGTTGAATCTGCTTCTCAGCATCAGAGATGCGTCGGTTGAGATCCGTGATCAGGCTCTTGTTGTTATTGATAGATATATCGAGCAGTCCGCTGTAGCGGGTGTACTTATCAACTACTCCACCCGTCAACGCAACGCCATCTGCGAAGCTCTGGATGATGCTGTTAACGCTCCCTGGTTCAGATGAAAGCGATTGTTGAAGTTTGGCGGTGTCGAACTTTATAGATCCATCTCGCTGGGTCGTGATACCGATATCGGAGAAGACTCGAATAAGGGATCCTCCACTCGCCGTGGTCGAAGATATCTGAGCCTTCAGCGCCTGCATCGCCGAGTCATCGGTTCTCGTCGAGGCGAGTGGAGCGAAGATATTCTTCACCTCGGAGCCTGATTCCTCTCGAATGACTTGATTATTCTCGCTGATGAATTTGACGATGTCGTTGAACGCTGTAACGAAGTCCTGGATTTTTGCGGTCGTGGTAGCGGAGTCCTCAGCTATCTTGACGGTGGCGGTGCCCGCTGACGCCAAGTTGAGCGTCACACCGGGAATCACGTCAGAGATAGAGTTGGTGCTCCGCGTGATGGAACCGATACCACTGATGGAGAGAACCGAGTTAGCCGCAGCGGATTCGGAATAGGTCGTAAGGTTAGTCAGCGAGGCCCCCAACGCAGTCCGCGCTATCGTGCCCTTCTCAGTACCCTCGTAGCTACCAGAGATAACTATCTTGTACGAAGGGCTGCTGTCCGTTCCGACGTTAACAAGCGATGCCTCAGCCTTGCTTGAGGCGGCGTTGAAGTCCGTTACAAACTGACTTACCGAGTACGAGCCATCGGTCACAACGACGCTGACCGTTTCCTGGTTCGTTCCCGTACCCACGGTAAAGGTCACCGTGCGGGCGGCGGCCGCCTCGCCACCGGTGAGGGTGCTTTGAAGCGCACTTCCGGTGGATGAGTAGGCCTGATCAAAGCTATAGGTATGATTCCTTGCGAGTGTAGTAACGGTAATATCGTAGCTACCGTTTGTGGAGGCGTTCGTAGCTGTCGCGCCAATGACCGACTCCTTGCTACTCGATCCGGTCTTGCTTACACCACCGCCGGCGAGAGATGTGAACTGCTGCAAGGTTGTTCTGAGGGCATCGAGCTTTCCACCTAACGTTTCAAGAGCGGTGTTTGTTTCCTCAAGCTCGCCAACTTTGGTTTGGCTGGGCGTCACACGGGCAAGACGCGCCGACGCTATCGAGGAATCGATAATCGCCTGAGAGTCGATACCGGATGCGATACCAGAGAAGCTAAGTGCTGCCATGCCGTTCCTCCACGGAATACCCCTTCGTGAGCGACCATCCCTGGAACAACACCCTCTCGACTTCGTGGGGCGGAAAATCCTGCCGCCCTAAGGGCCCACTACCGCCGTTTCTGGCGCTTTTTTGCCGACTTTTGAGGGGAAACAATCCCTTGCAACCAGGAGTGCAAGAAGGGATCCAGGTCGGGACAGAGGCGAGTGATAAGGGTCGCCCGACCTTGCTTGGGCTCTCGTACGATCTGACGAGCTATGAGTGGGACGATGCCTGGGTTGCAGGTCCAGACATGGGGGCAAACAGCCTCATTAACCGAGACCGGGTGCGCTGCGAGCCCTCGAGCTATGAGGGTGGCGACGATGGCATAGAGAGCGGCTGGCGGAGTGTGTCCTTGAAGCACCCCTGCGATTCGAGAGATGTGCGTGCCGGGTCCCTGCAACGCCATCCGAACTGTGGGGACCACCTCTCGCAAGGCGCCGGAATTGACCCATGCTGCGAGTTTACGCTGGGTAGGAACGGAGAGCTGTCCACCATTCATAATGAGCAGGAAGTCAGGAACCGTGAAGGCTGAACAAAAATGATGGAGAGCACCGAAGATGTTCAGCGCGTCACGTTCATCATCGGAGCAGGCGTTGAGAACACTTTCAACGAGCGCCATCTCAAGGGGAGAGATCTCTCCCACGTATCCATGCCATTTATGCCGAGCCACACTATCTCGATAACGCCGTGGTTGCTGAGGCAGCGGAGACGGCAATGAGGCGGCTGAGACCGAAGGCGATCGTCGCTCTTCCAAGACCTCCAATCGGCGAGTAGCTCCCTCAAGAGCTAACGCGAGCGAACGCATCCGAGCGCTTGTCATCGATCGCTTCTTCGCCAAAACGCCGAGATCCAGGGCCAAAAACTGGCGAACGGTCAACGATTCTTCAAAGGGGGCTCGAGGTGTCTCCGCTCCCCAAAAGGTACCGAGTGTGAGATCCGCAACTCGATCGAGCTCGGGATGGGCCTTAAGGTGCGCTACCCGGTCACGGAGCTCCAGCTCACACTGCACGCTGTTGAAGGTGGTCTCGCTCGACTCATCCGCGGCAACCTCCTCACCTTCCTCTGATGCGTCAAATCCGGGGTCCGTTGATTCTGCGGCTTCGCCCTCTGCAAGAGCGTGAAGGACCGCAACGAGAAGACGCTCTTGCGCCTCATCAAGTGTATGAAGATGAGAGGAGCGCTCATCTGACTCGGCGACAAGCTCTTCAAAGGTCATCTCCGCAAGCGGGCCTAATGTGGTGGCGTCATCACCAAGCAAGGGCCCCACTTGGATCGATTTCAAAAAACTAAACCGGGGAGAGACGGCGAACTCCTTGAGAGCACTTTGAAGCTCGGTTCTTTCCTCTTTGTAGGTTTTCATCGCGGTCTCCTGTGTTCCATGGGTGGCGTACACCCTGTTAGTTCGTTAGATGCGCCTCGCCACGATCAAGAATCACGCCCCCACAGCCATCAGCCCTCGTGTACGTGCTTGTGCACGTAAACATGCACGTACCCGAAAAAGCTTCATAAATAATGCCTCTTAGTTCAAGGAATCGTGTGCGCGTGAATATAGCAGAACCATGTTCGGCAGAAACGTACAAACATCACCGTGAGAGGTGCCACTGCTCCCTAGGCCACCCCTTCCCGCTCCATCTCGAAGGTAAGAGCATCAGCTTTCAGGTCGATCCGAACGACGCCCCCCTCCTTTAGCGCGCCAAACAGGATCTCATCCGCGAGCTTGTTCTTAAGTTCCCGCTGAATGAGTCGCGCCATGGGTCGAGCACCGAAGACTGGGTCGAATCCCTTTAATGCGAACCATTCACACGCCGCATCGGATACGTTCAGGTTAACCTTACGAGTAGCGAGCTGCCCCTCAAGCTCTTTGACGAACTTGTGCACTACTTGAAGAATGACAGATGGTGGGAGCGCGCTGAAGAAGACCGTCTCATCCAGTCTGTTTCGAAATTCCGGCTTAAAGAGGCTCTTAATCGCGGTATCGCGGAAGGTATTCTGCTGAGAGCTCCCGAACCCGAGGGAGGCAGCCTTCTCCGATCCAGCATTCGTGGTGAATATCACGACCACATTTCTAAAATCAGCTTTTCGGCCCTGCGAATCCGTAATCGCCGCGTTATCCATGATCTGCAAGAACACATTGAAGATATCCGCATGAGCCTTCTCGATCTCGTCGAAGAGGATAACTGAGTATGGGTTCTTCTTAACCACATCGACGAGAAGCCCCCCCTCCTCATAACCGACATAGCCCGGAGGGGCGCCGGTGAATCGCGCGACGAGATGTTTGTCACTAAACTCACTCATATCGAAACGATGGAAATTTACCCCCATCTCCTTCGCGAGCGCCTTCGCGAGCTCAGTCTTTCCTACACCGGTAGGTCCGGCGAAGAGAAAGCTTCCGATAGGTTTAGCATCGCTCTGCAGGCTTGCCCTGCTACGTTTGATGGCTCGAGTAACAGCTTCAACTGCGGCATCCTGGCCGAAGACAACCTTCTTGAGATTCTTTTCGAGATTACGGAGGAGCTTCTCATCCGAGACGCTCACACTTCTAATCGGCACTCGAGCGATCGAAGCGACAACCTTCTCAATCTGCTCCTCGGTAATGGTCTTCTTGCGTTTTGCTTTCGGGAGGAGTGCATTAGCTGCTCCCGCCTCATCTATTACATCGATAGCCTTGTCAGGAAGGAACCTGTCGTTAATGTACTTCGCTGAGAGCTCTGCCGCCGAGCGAAGCGCCTCAGGCGTAAATGTCGCCTGATGGAAGCTCTCAAATTTTTGCTTCAGACCCTCAAGGATCTTAACCGTCTCCTCAACCGTAGGCTCAGGAAGATCAACGGTCGAAAACCGCCGACTGAGCGCCGAGTCCTTTTCGATGCTTTTCTTATAGTCGGAATGCGTGGTGCTCCCCATGCACCGGATCTCCCCTGAGGCGAGCGCGGGCTTCAAAAGATTTGCGGCGTCTAGCGACCCGTTCCCCGTCGCACCCGCACCCACGATGGTGTGCATCTCATCGATGAAGAGGATAGCTTTCGGTCGATTTTTGAGCTCATCAAGCACACGTCGAATGCGCTCCTCGAACTCACCTCGAAACTTTGTGCCGGCAACCATGGCTCCCATATTGAGCAGAAAGAGATCCGCGCCCTCAAGTTGCGCAGGAACATCCTCGCTCGCGATGCGGTGAGCGATAGCGTGCGCCATCGCGGTCTTGCCCACCCCTGGCTCACCTAAAAAGAGGGGATTATTTTTCTGACGACGGCACAGAATCTTGATAGCGCGAGCTATCTCCTCCTCGCGCCCGATGACCGGGTCCAATTTTCCAAGTCGCGCCTTCTCGGTCAGATTCTCAGAGAACTGTTCAAGAGCTGTACGTCCAGGCCGCGCGGATACGGACTCGTCCTCTCCGTCTTCCCCCCTATCAGCAAGGATCTCATCATCACCGGTTGAGCTCTTTGAGATCCCATGCGCAATAAAATTGAGAACATCGAGTCGACCGATCCCTTGCTTGGCGAGATAAAACACGGCGTGGGAATCCTCTTCGGAAAAGAGCGCAACGAGCACCTCAGTTGGTGTTATCACATCCTTTTGAGTAGCTCGGACGTGCATGATGGCGCGCTGTAACACTCGCTGCACCGCCGGGGTCTGGGCGGGTTCCACCGCCGGCACTTTGGATCCTCGCACCGGAATGACTTCAACATGTTTGTCAAAGAAGCTCTCAAGGTCTTTTCGAAGGAGCGAGAGATCGGCTCCGCAATGGTTGAGAATCTCCATCACCTGTTCATCGAATGAGAGGGCGTACAGAAGGTGCTCTAAACAGAAGAAAGCATGTCGCCGGGACGAGGCCTCCCTGAAAGCGGCTTCTAATGTGAGACCCAGTTCCGTGCTAAACATCATTCCTCCTCCAACACACAGCGAAGCGGAAACCCTTCGTTCTTCGCCTGCTGGTGAACGATCTCCATTTTAGCCTCTGCGATCTGTTTCGTGAATATTCCCGCAACACCTCTACCAGACTTATGAACGTGCAACATGATCTGCACCGCCTCGGAGGGGCTTTTCATAAAAACCGTTTCAAGAATGTGAACGACGAACTCCATCGATGTGAAATCGTCGTTGAGAATAACAACTTTGTAGAGCTTGGGCGTCTTCGTACGCACGTCCTCGGCGACGGCGGTGTCTGAAGCATGATCGGTACGAGGCTTGGCCATGGAGTCGGGGAATACGTTAAATCCTACCTCTAGTTTCGGCAGATTTCAGGAGCCGCACAACTCAAAAGTGCCCTGCCTGCCCCATCGGTTACCCTGAAGCGACTCCCTCGGCGGCGAAGCCGCGGTAGCAGACGCAAGCTACTGGAAGTTGTGATAGTTATCGTTGGGGGCATGAGGCCAGCGGGCAGGAATCAAACAGTGACACCGGATCGCTTTTTGATGAAGCCTCGATGCCTCCGCCCTTACCCTAGAGCTTCTCGTGGGGCGAATACGCCAGGTACTTACCACCGTTGACCACACCATGCGTCCCGCCAGTGAAAGGGCCGAAGAATAACGGCTAGACGGATAGTTCAGCCTAGTTGAATAATGCTGCCACATGGTGAGGTTTGCCATGGCGTATAAAGAGCGTGGGTCGTAGAGAGTCCCTACCGCACGGTGGTTGCGCGCGCTTCTAACTGGAGAGATAGCATGAACAAATTACTAACTGAGTTTATCGGGACCTTTTTCCTCGTTCTCACGATCGGGTGCACCGTCATCGGGACAGCGGGCACAGGCGTTATTCCCCCTCTCGCCATCGCCGCGGTCCTGATGGTGATGGTCTATGCCGGTGGACACGTTTCTGGAGCGCACTACAACCCAGCGGTTACCGTTGGGGTCATGGTACGGGGTCGATGTACCCCAGCTGACGCGATCGGCTACATCATCGCTCAGTGCGCAGGCGCTTTCGCCGCTGCCCTCGTTGTTGGGTTCTTCAAAGCGGGCGTCGCCGTCACCCCAGTAGAGATCGACACGACCAAGGCTTTAATAGCTGAGTTCCTCTTCACCTTCGCGCTCGTCTATGTGGTGCTCAATGTAGCCACAGCAAAGGGCACAGCGAACAACTCGTTCTACGGACTCGCAATCGGAAGCACCGTTATGGCGGGCGCTTTCGCGGTAGGTGGGATCTCCGGAGGTGCTTTCAATCCGGCGGTTGCCCTTGGCATCACGTTGATGGGGCTCTCGTCTCTAGCGAATATCTGGGTATTCCTGGTTGCCAACGTAGCGGCTGGTATCGCGGCCGCTCTCGTGTTCAAGACGGTTAATCCTCAGGACGTATAGGGTCGGGTTGACTATCCACTCTTGTGCGGCGGCTATCTCTCATCGAGGGGTAGCCGCCGCGAACGTTTTACCCCTCGGACAGTAAGGCATCCTAAATGGTAATTACGCGGTTTCCACCACTCGACAGCGCCGATGAGCACGGGCTCCTCGCGATCGGTGGGGACCTTGCCCCCGAGTCAGTCATCCTTGCGTACCAAAGTGGCATCTTTCCGTGGCCATTGGACGAGGAGACCCTGGCGTGGTTCTCTCCTCCCGAGCGAGCTGTACTCTTTCTTGACGAGTTCCACATCTCTCGACGACTGCGACGCACCCTCAGGCACTCGCGGTTTACAACGAGGCGGGACAACGATTTTCGAACGGTAATTCTGCGGTGCGCGGAGATGAAGAACCGAGGCGATCAGGAAGGAACTTGGATCACCGGCGCGATTATCAACGCGTACACTAAGCTTCACACAATGGGATTCACACACTCATTTGAGAGCTATCTTGATGGGGAGCTCGTTGGGGGACTCTATGCAATTCAGATAGGTCGGTTCTTCGCCGCGGAATCGAGCTTCTTCCGCGAGCCCGAAGCCTCAAAGGTCGCGATGTGCTCGATGGTAGAGTACCTCCGAAGTGAGGGCATCTCTTGGTTTGATTGCCAGGTCCTCACCCCGTTCTCAGAAGGTTTTGGGGCCCGCGAGATCTCACGTAATGATTACATGAGGCTCCTCGCGGGCGCACTGTAGCAGGGAGTCCCCTGCTCAACCCTACTGCGAAATTATTGCACCCCTCCCCAGTCCTTCGTTGAGAGATAGGTATTCACGAGGTCAAGAAGCTCTCCTGTTTGGTACGGCTTGGTAAAAGCCGGTATCGGTTGCAGGAAGCTTCGCACCTTCGCGAGGTCCGAATCCATCAATGCCGTAAGGGCTACGATCGGTGTCTCAGGGTACACCCACGAGAGCTCATGCGCTGTCTTCACTCCGACCTCAAATGAGGTTTTGAATTCGGCAGCTTGAGGACCGCGTATAAAAGGCATATGCAGGTCACACATTATGAGGTCGGGCGGCTCTATTGAACGTAAGAGTCTAAAGGCGGAGTCGGGACAATCTGACTCGAGAACTTCGAGCCCTTGGCGTTCAAGGATACAGCGAACTGAATCGAGGTAATCTTGATTATCATCAATGAGTAGTACTGTTTTCATGGCGTCCTTGCCTTGGGGGGTCTACGAAACCCCTCGTTTGAGTGGTTATCCATTGCCACTTCGACTGCAACTGCCACCGCTACTACTTCCGGTAGTATAACATTCGGCACAGCCAGTCGTTTCCTTAAGAGGAAAACAAGGCGGTTCAAATTCAATAGTTTAGGGATGTGAGGCAAAACAACGCGAAAGCGTTGCTTTTGCTCGCTTAGTTAAAACTGCTGCTCCAATCGCTTGAAGTCATCGTGCGCCGGATCGCGAGTCTCCCAATAGGTGGTAGCTCCAGACTTGTAGGAGAGATCCATCGTCTTAATTCGCAACGCTTTAAGAATCATCGCCATCGGAACGAATCCGATCGTCCACGTGAGGGACATAATCACAAAGGTCATCACGATCGACATGTAGTGCGCGAGCTTCATCCATCCCTTCCAGATCGGATGAAGAAGACGTGGGGCGCGGTAGCCGAGGAGACCGAGCAGAATTCCTGCTATCGCCCATGAGAGTGAGGCTGGGGTTACACCGTATTTGTATGTTTTATAGGATGCGATACCGGTAAAGATGATGGCGAAGAGAGCGGCGAATTCACGAACGTGGGAACGAACCGGCTTGCCCATCCAATTGGAATCGAGCACGTCTACAACCTGGTCTCGATTCGCGACAGATAGACACACCACTGATTCCTCTAATCCAGTTCGAACTTCGTTAGCCAATCCTCTCGCTCCTGCCATTTTGGTTGTTCCTCTTTTAACATCACAACATCGCCAACGACCAGGGCATCCATGTCCGTTCGCATGAAGCACGCATAGGCGTCGGCCGGCGTACATACTATAGGCTCCCCTCGCACGTTAAAGCTAGTGTTGACCAGAACAGAGCACCCCGTCTTCTGCTTAAACGCCGACAATAACTTATAGAAACGTGAATGGGTGCTCCCTTCTACGGTCTGGATTCGAGCGGAATAGTCTACATGGGTAATCGCCGGGAGATCTGATTTCGCCACATTCAGCTTAGCGATACCAAAAAGCTTCTCTTGTTCCTCCGTCATAGGGAGCCGTCGGTCCTCTCGGACCGGCGCTACCAGCAGCATGTAGGGGGAGTCGTAATCGAGTTCAAAGTACTTCGCGACATCTTCGCGCAACACTGCTGGGGCGAACGGCCGAAACGACTCTCGGAACTTAATCTTGAGATTCATAGTGGCCTGCATGTTCTTCGAACGAGGATCGCCGATAATACTTCGATTACCTAACGCGCGCGGACCGAACTCCATTCGTCCCTGGAACCATCCAACGACCTTCTCCTTTGCGAGAATATCAGCCGCTGTAGAATACAATTCGTCACCGGATACTCGACGATACACAGCACCGAACTGCGAGAGTTGCGAGATCGTTTGGTCATCAGAGAACTCGGGGCCAAGAAGTGACTGACTCTGCAAGTCCGTCTTTTCGTTGGTAACGCGAGGATTGTCGAGGTAGCCGTACCAGGTACAGAGAGCCGCTCCGAGCGCTCCGCCAGCGTCTCCAGCCGCAGGTTGGATCCAGATATTCTTGAACGGGCCGTTGCGAAGCAGTTTACCGTTCCCAACGCAGTTAAGCGCAACACCACCCGCCATGCACAGGTTATCGACTCCTGTTTCCTTATGAAGATAGAGAGCCTGTCGGAGCATGCACTCTTCAACGACAACTTGAATCGACGCAGCGAGATCCATCTCACGTTGCGTGAGCGGACTCTCAGGCTTACGACGTGGCCCATCGAAGAGCTCGTTGAAGCCCTCATTGGTCATGCTCAAGCCCTGCATGTAATTGAAGTACTTGAGGTTAAGATGGTAGGAGCCATCCTCTTTGAGATCGATAAGATTGTCGTAGATCTTTTGAACGTATTTCGGCTCACCGTATGGAGCGAGTCCCATGACCTTGTACTCACCGGAGTTCACTTTAAAACCGGTAAAGTAGGTAAAGGCGGAGTAGAGCAACCCGATTGAGTGAGGGAACTTGATCTCTCTGATTATTTTGAACTTGTTACCCTCACCTACTCCAAGACTGTTGGTGGTCCACTCACCTACACCGTCGATCGTGAGGATCGCTGCGTTCTGATACGGAGATGGATAGAACGCAGAACCCGCATGACTCTGGTGATGCTCGGTGAAGAGAACCTCTCCTTTGTACCCGAGCTCGCTCTTAATCGTGTCTGGAATCCACAGCTTGTGCTTCAGCCACATCGGCAACGCTCGCGCATAGGATGTGAAGCCTTGTGGGGCGGTCGTGAGGTAGGTCTCAAGGAGGCGCTCGAACTTGAGGAGCGGCTTATCGTAGAAAGCGACGTAGTCAACGTCGTCGATAGTGAGCCCCTGAGACTTCAGGCAATACTCCGCCGCGTGTTTGGGGAATTCGGGGTCGTGTTTCTTTCGTGTAAACCTCTCCTCTTGAGCGGCCGCGACGATCTTTCCGTCGGTGACAAGGCACGCCGCGCTATCATGATAAAACGCTGAGATTCCAAGGATGTTCATAGAGCCTCTCCGTGAAAGTAGAGGAAAACATCCCTATACTACGTCTAGTTAGGTGGTGTCGAGACAGCTCGCCTCGTTCGTCAAAGATTGCCCCCTCCCTTGCCTTTTTTAGGGTGATGATTCTGAATAGCCGGCATGAACGACACCCCCCGATCTACCATCTCCGCCTTCATCGTCTGCTGCAACGAAGAGCGGCAGATTCGCCGGTGCCTTGAGAGCTTAGCCTGGTGCGACGAGATCATCATTGTCGACTCAGGCTCAGCCGATAAGACCCTGGATATCTGTCGGGAATTCACAAGCAAGATCACTCACAAAGACTGGCAGGGGTACGTAAAGCAGAAGCGCTTCGCTCTTGAACAGTGTTCGTGCGACTGGGTTCTCAATGTGGATGCTGACGAGGAGGTATCCGAGGAGCTAAAGGTGGAGATCCTTTCTATCCTTACGAAGGATAAGGCTAGTACCGGCTCAAAGATCAACGGCTACTTCCTCAATCGGGTGGTATTCTTCCTTGAGCGGTGGTGGCGCAAAGGTGGCTGGCACCCCGAATATCGGCTGCGACTCTGTCGCCGCATCTCGACTATCTGGGGAGGAGAGGATCCGCACGAGAAAGCCTCAGTAACGGGAGCCACAGCTCGGTGCAAATCGGAGCTCCACCACTATTCCTTCACCGACCTCACTGATTACATGCGGCGGATGAACACCCTCTCATCAAACGCGACCCACACACTGATTACGAGGGGGGTCCGACCGTCGCTTATAGCGATCACCCTCCGTCCAGCGGCTCGTTTCTTTAAGTTTTACGTGACACGCAAGGGATACCGCGAAGGTACCGCGGGCTTCATCGTCGCGGTCATCGAAGCTATCTCGGTGTTCCTGAAATACGCGAAGGTGTGGGAGGCGATGACGGTTAAGCCGGATAAGGAGCGGGACAGGTAACCCGCCCCCTAAAGTGGACAAGGCCCCTGGGCCGAAGCGCCGAGCGGGAAGAACCGAGCGGGAAACGGCAGCGCTGA
>Ga0214921_10007686_pt1 | contig 14265 bp, 19 predicted proteins | sample LL1505_MetaG_FD_177992 | JGI IMG/M metagenome (GOLD analysis project Ga0214921, IMG submission 177992) | Freshwater microbial communities from Lake Lanier, Atlanta, Georgia, United States - LL-1505 | ecosystem: Environmental > Aquatic > Freshwater > Lake | place: USA: Georgia | collected... | reverse complement strand
TCCAACCTTTTACATTCTCAAGCTCGGTCAGTTGCTTGGGATAGTAAAAAAGGTCCGTAAAGTACCACTCGAAAAGCGAGACACCAGCAACTATTAAAAGCACTTAATGGCCCTAGTAATAACTAGGGCCATTTTTTACTTGATGATTTTTTTTGAGTAGTATAGAATATATCACATCCTTTCTCGAGTCCAACAAGGGGGAAATAATGAGTATTTCATCGGGTGATGTGTTCTCTATCGGATGGGTTGGTTCCTACGAAACAGCACTCAACTACGAGTGCCAAATATATATAGAATGCTACGGCAATGTCATCCATCAGGAGAGCTACCCAATAGTGGCATTAATGAGCAACCTTAAATCTCGTATTCACATGTTTATATCCAAGGGCAATGCTTTTTTAAGCGAAGGCAAGTGGCAACAGATTGTGATCGCCGGCGAAGACGAGATGCATGATTTTGTATTAAGCATAATGACTGGTTTGGTGCGCATGAACCACCAGCAAGCCGAACAAGTAGTATCAGCCGTAGCTGAATCGCTCGAAGAGGGGTGCTATAATTTTTCATCTGACCCTCGGATGAATTAATTTTTTATACGAGCTTTATTTATTAGCTCAGCTTAAACAGCTGGGCTATTTTTTTTATGTTAAAATAACAGCTATGGATCAAAAAATAGATCGTCCGCTTGAGCTTGTTTTGGTACGCCACGCCGAATCGACTCGCAACAAGGTAAAAAAAGATGAAAGTTTTTTTGCTGATGAGTTCGCACGCAATAAAGTCCGTGGTATAGCCGACGAAGAGGTGCCGCTAACTGAAGCGGGTAAGGCCCAGGCCAGGATCACCGGCCACATCCTTAAGCAGAGCTTTGGTACATTTGATTATGTTTACCATTCTGGCTATGAGAGAACCATCCAGACTGTTGATGAAATATTAAAAAATTATACTAGCCTAGAAATTGAGCGAATGAATATTCGAACCAGCACCTTCATACGAGAGCGAGACGCTGGCTATGCCTATGATATGACCGAAGCAGAGGCCAAACTCAACTTCCCCTGGATGGAGGAGTACTGGAAGACATTCGGAGGCTATTTTGCAGTTCCGCCTGGTGGCGAGAGTCTAGCGCAAGTAACTCAAAGAGTTTATTTGTTTTTAGACACTATATTTAGGGATCGAGCTGGCCAAAAGGTGCTGGTAGTTACTCATGCCGGAGCAATCCGAAGCTTTAGGTTTATTTTAGAGCAGTGGAGCTATAAACAAGCTGTAGAATTTACAACTAATCAAAAGCCGCTCAATTGTGGTGTAACAATCTATGATTATGACAAGCATAGCCACCACCTAAAACTTAAAGCCTACAATACTACTTACTATTAGGAGTGCCTTTATTTTTTTGAATTATTTTTTTTGTTAGATTTAGATTGGAGCCTACCCAGTGCCATCTGCTTCCCGGTCTCATAGTGGTCTTTGGCTTTTTGTAGTAAACGGTGAGCCCAAACGTACTCGGTAGCTAAAACAGTTAGCCCAATAATAATTGTGAGCAGCCCCGGCCCAGGCGCAACTAGCATAATCATCCCGCCTAGAATAATTACTAATCCCAGCAGGGTCACTATCGCGCGTCTAGTATGTCGTTTGATTACTTCCATATACTCTAAAAACCATTGTACATAAAAAACCCCTCCTGCGGTATACGCAGAAGGGGATATGGGGTGTGGTCTGGTCTGGTCTGGTCTGGTCTGGTCTGGTCTGGTCTGGTCTGGTGTTAGGCCGAACGGTTCCCAGTACTGCTGAGTTGAAATAGAGCCTGCGATAGTTCGCCCGCTTCTTGTCCTTGCTTGGCCAAGATCATCAATTTTTTAATGTGACGGGGCTCAATTGCACCAATCTCTAGCTTGTGGCGGGCCGACTTTAAGAATTGATGGTGCTGGCTCGAGCTATTTTTGAGTTCGAGACTGGCTTCCAGAATGTCGGCCTTGGCTAGGGCAACCTCTTTTTTGAGTTTATCGTGTTCGATATTCTCAATGACGCGATTGATACTTGCATGGTGCCAAAATTTCCATAACGGCTTGCTTTTCAACCTTACTCCCTACATAGATGCTACTGTGGACAGACCCAATATCTTAACAGATATAGCTATGGCAGTCAAGCTTATAATTAGCCAACAACAGGGATATGATTGTATAATTAGATTTATGAAAGTGGGTATAACTCTTACATCTTCTTTATCTGTTGGGCAGGAATATATTGATTTGACTAGAGAAGTTGCCGAGCGGCTTGCTGGTGAAAAAATGGGTATTGTTTATGGTGGAACAGACTATGGGATGATGTCTGAACTTGCCAAAGCCTATAAAGACGCTGGTGGCAATGATTTGACCGGCGTGATTGCAGAAGATTTGATGGCAGTTACTAAAGGTTATGTAGCATTTGGTAGACTTGATAAAACATACCTAGAAGAAACTATGGATGACCGCAAACATCGTATAGTTTTTGAATCAGACGCATTTATTATATTGCCCGGTGGCTACGGAACATTTGAAGAAATTGGCGAAATTATCGGTGGTAAAGTAAATAAACTATACGACAAACCGATTGCTATTTTTAACTATGATGGTTTTTACGATACACTCATAAAATTCCTAGATGAGATGCAACAGAAAGACTTCTCAAAAGTGCCTTTAAGTGATTTCGTGTTTATTGGCAGTGATTTGAACGATATCTTAAATTACTTTAAGAATTATCATACAAAAGAACTGGCTGACAAATTTGTATGAGTAAAAAGTCAAATATAAGTCTATTGGGTGTAAAACAGGGCAAATTTGCCGAATTTTGCGGTTGGTATGGAATGCTTGCCTTGATTGTTGCTTATTTTCTCGTCAGTTTTGGGTGGCTAGATGGTCAAGGTATGACGTTTCAGCTCATCAACTTGACTGGCGGTGTCGGTTTGTTGATAGTCGCAGCATCAAAGGGTGTTACCCAATCAGTAATACTTAACTTTTTCTGGGCAATAATTGGTTTCGTGGCTATCGTAAGGTTGTTCTTTTAGGAAATCGTTTAATGTCGCAGTGCGACTTCTTTTTTTAGCATATCGCGTTTGATATTCTCGATCACCCGATCGGTACTTGCATGGTACCAAAATTTCCATAGCGGCTTGTTTTTTAAACTTGCTCCTTGATAGGTGCTACAGAGGACAGAGGACAGGCAACAGAAATAAATAAACTTTATTAAATACCACTTTTGATATCCCTATTCCTTTACCGACATCGAGCTCCAAGAAAGCAACAGACTAGTTTGCTAATCTCTATCCATAATTGTTTAAAGCCCTGACGCATTAGCATTCAGGGCAAGTTTATTATGGATCAGACTGCCCAGCTAGGCTGGGGCGCTTATTGGGGCGAAGCACAGTCGGTTGGTTTTATATTACTTTTGCCATCAAAAGTGATGGTTAATGAGATTATAATTAATGAGATTAATTTAAAATAATTATTATTGATGACTAACTGGCAAGGCAGAGGACAGAGGACAGGCAACCACAAAGATATTATTAGTCGCACATAACCTGTATTATGTATTTAATGCGTAAAAATTTTAGCTTAAACTTCCCCTACTATAATCTCGTTTTTGTGCTCTTTGCACTATCGAGCTGCTTGGTGCTGGCCATTGTTGGCTCGCCCGGCATAGCACAAATTGGCGTCGTGGCGGTTTCGGTTATTGCGATCATCCCGAGTGCACGAGATATGATCAAGACATTGCTTTCAGGGCAGGTAGGAATCGATGTCATTGCTCTTGCTGCCATAATATCCTCTCTGTTGCTAGGTCAATATCTCGCCGCCGCCGTGATAGTCATTATGTTGACAGGTGGCGAGGCACTCGAGGCTTTCGCAAAGAATCGCGCACGACACGAGCTTGATAGTCTTCTAAAACGCAAGCCCACTACCGCCCACCTGATTACAAGCTCTGGTATAAATGATGTTGCAGTATCAAAAGTTCGGGTAGGGGATGCTATTTTGCTAAAACCTGGCGATATGATCCCAGTCGACGGCAAGATATACAAGGGTTTTACATCAGTTGATGAGTCAGCTATTACCGGAGAGAGCCTACCAGAAAATAAAAAATCGGGTGATGCCGTATTGGCTGGCTCGATCAACCTCGATGGTGTGGTCGAAGTTAAAGCTACACACATCAGTAAAGATAGTCAGTATGAGCAGATAATTAGGCTAGTTAGTGAGGCTTCTACCAAAAAGTCACCTTTGGTGCGGCTAGCCGATGCCTATAGTCTGCCCTTTACGGTAATCACCTTTTTTATGGCCGGCCTAGCTTGGGCAATTAGCGGCGACCCTGTCCGAGCATTGTCGGTGCTAGTAGTGGCTACACCTTGCCCTTTATTAATAGCTACACCAGTAGCGATCGTATCTGGTATGAGTAGAGCTGCAAGCAGGGGTGTGATTATAAAAAGTGGCGGTGTACTAGAGCAGCTGAGTCGTCTGAAAACAGTTGCTTTTGATAAAACTGGCACTGTGACCCAAGGCAAGCCAACTGTGCAAGATATCGAGCCTTGTGAGATAACTAAAGATGAGCTACTAAAAATAGTCGCCAGTGTTGAGAGCCTTTCGACACACTCTCTAGCTCAGATAGTGGTCACCACAGCTAAACAACGCAAAATAGTACTATATAAAGTCACACGATCTAAGGAAGTTCCGGGCAAAGGAATATCGGCAGTCATTAAGGGCCAAAAAGTTTTGGTCGGCAGCTTTGAGTTCCTGAAGTCTAGCGGGGTGGATACCAGTAACCCTGTCTGTGTCGGCCATAGTGGACATCAAAATACGGCATTATTTGTAGCTCGTGATGATAAATATATTGGCTCTATTACCTTTGTCGATCCGCTTCGGGTCGAGGCTCTGGCTACTATTGAAAGTCTTAAGAAAATGGGCGTAGACAGATTTATAATGCTAACAGGAGACCGAAAGCAAGTTGGAGAGCGTATAGCTGGCCAGCTTGGTATAGAGGATGTTCATAGTCAGTTGTTGCCTGATCAGAAAGTCCAATTGCTACTAGATGAAAAGAAAAGCCACAGCCCAGTTGCTATGGTTGGAGACGGTATCAACGACGCACCTGTCCTGGCGGCTTCAGATGTTGGCATCGCGCTGGGAGCCAAGGGTTCGACTGCAGCCTCAGAAGCAGCCGACGCAGTCATTATGCAGGACGACCTCGGCCGCCTAGCCGAGCTGGTAGCAATATCAAAAAGGTCCGTCACTATTGCCAAGCAGAGTATTTTTACCGGCATCGGACTGAGCTCAGTACTGATGGTGTTCGCACTATTTGGATTTATTGTCCCCCTGATTGGTGCATTTATGCAGGAAGCAATCGATGTCATAGTAATCTTAAATGCACTCAGGGCTCGCTTTAGGCCTAGAGTATGACCACCTTGCAACATCACCTTATCTATTAGATACTAATAGCTATGAAACTATCAAAGCTATTTACTAGAACAAGTAAAAATATTTCTGCTCAGACAGAATCTATTAATGCCAAGCTATTAATTAGAGCTGGTTATATATACCAAGAAATGGCCGGAGTTTACGCATTTTTGCCATTGGGCATGAAAGTTATTAAAAATATCGAAGGTATTGTCCGTGAAGAAATCGATAAAATTGGAGAAGAACTTTTGTTGCCGTCACTATCAGGAAGAGACCGATGGCATGCCACTAACCGCCATGACAGCATTGATGTTTTGATGAGCACCAAGCCGGCCAATGAAAGGGCTCTAGCAAAAAGCAATACTGAGTATATTCTGAATCCAACCCACGAAGACATAATCACACCTTTAGCGAAGCACTTTCGCACCAGCTACAAGGATTTTCCATTTGCGCTCTATCAAATACAGACTAAGTTTCGCAACGAACCAAGAGCAAAATCTGGGCTGCTGCGAGGCAGGGAATTTATTATGAAAGATCTCTACAGCTTCCATACTAGCGAAGCTGATCTTAACAGCTTCTACGAAACGGCTAAAGCCAGCTACGTTGCCATCTATAACCCTAGCTTCAGGAGGCGACTTTACTTCCAGCTATTCGCACGAGTTCCAGACTGTTCTAGAAAGCGGCGAAGACACTATATATCTTGATAAGAAAAATAATATTGCTTACAACAAAGAAGTTGCTACACCAGAGGACGCCAAAAAGTTGGGCGTCGATTTCGACGAGCTAGAGCAAGTTAGGGCTAGCGAAGTAGGGAATATATTCCCGCTTGGTACTAAGTTTTCAGAGCTTCTAGACTACAAGTATTCTGATGCCGAAAATGCTCAGAACGTAGTCTGGATGGGTAGCTATGGGATCGGAATATCAAGGCTAATGGGGGTAATAGTAGAGAAGTTTGCCGATGAAAAAGGGATTGTCTGGCCCAGCCATGTCGCCCCGTATCAGTTCCATATCGTCGCGTTCAATGATGAAGCCAATATTAAGGCTGGCGAGGATGTTTATCAGGCCCTCGGTGCAGAAGCTTGCCTATTTGATGACAGGACCAATGCTAGCACTGGCGAAAAATTTGCCGACGCCGACCTGATTGGCTGCCCAGTGCAGATCGTGATTAGCCGTCAGACTCTCGAGCAAGATAGTGTCGAGGTTATTAGCCGGTCGGGCAAATTCGATAGCTTTATGTGTAGACTAGACGAAGTCGAAATGATATCTGCTAGGCTCGCGTAGACTAAAAAAATAACATAAGCTTGTTAAATATAATTATTACGCTCATACTGGATTTATTAAATAAAGGAGCTTTATGTTAGATTTCATAATTACCAATTGGTTCGGAATTGTTTCGGCTTCGCTTTTGGCAGTTATTGTTGCTGTTGTTTGGCATTCACCACTTGTGCTTGGTAAAGTATGGCAAAAAGAAGCCGGCATTAAGTCTAAAGACATCAAAAGCATCTCGGTTACAAATTATCTGATCGCTTTACTTATGATACTTTTGACGGCGATAGTGCTAAAAAGATTCCTAGTTATCACTAACCCCCAGACATTATTTGAGGCAATCAGACTTTCTATCTGGATCTGGGCTGGCTTTATGGTCACCTATGCCGTGGTTGGTGGAATATTCGAAAAAGTCTCAAAAAAACTGGTGGTAATTGATTTGGCTGGCCAGATTCTGATACTAATTACAATGATTTCTGTTTTGTACTACAACTAGAAATACAAACCGTTAATTGAATTCAACAATTACGGGCTCTGGCTCTAGTTCAATATCATACTTTTCGATTGCTGCATCTTGTATCCTTTTCACTAAATGCTTAAGATCTTTTTGTGATGCGCCACCCTTATTTTCCAGTACCAGAGCATGGTCGGGGTCAATCCTGACTTTTTCGAGCTCCAAACCCTTGAGCCCAAGATTTTGAATCAGCCAGCCGGCGGCTATTTTATAATTACCGCCTTCAAGAGGAATTATTTTGGTATCCTCTGGATATAATTTAACATCTGGGTTTTGCTGCATTATTTTCTTAGCAACGAGCTCAGTCACGATCGGATTTTTGAAAAAAGAGCCAGCATTAGGCATTACCGATGGATCAACAAACTTGCCACTGCGAATTTCTAGAACAGCCTGGCGTATCTGTTCTAGACTGGGGCTGGCGATATTGTGCGATTCAAAGTAGCTAACAACGTCTTTATAGTTAGGTACTCCAGGGGCTTGCTTAGATAGCTCAAAGACAACCGCTGTAATTATGTAGCGGCCCTTAGATATAGACTTAAAGATACTATCTCTATAACCAAAGCCGCACTCTGCTCTTGTCAGGCTTGTTACCTCAGCACATTTGGTGTCAAAAACCTCAACCGACTTAACGGTATCTTTCAGCTCTTGCCCGTAGGCACCAATATTTTGAACAGGAGTTGCTCCAGTGAGCCCGGGTATACCTGATAATGCTTCTATTCCTGAAAAGCCCAGTTCGACAGTCCTCCGAACGACTGCATCCCAGTCTTCACCAGCACCGACCTTAATATCTACCGATTTTTCTGATTCGTTAAGCACAGCGAAGCCCATAATACTAATTTTTATCACTAGCCCGCGAAATATACCGTCGCCGAAGATGGTATTGCTCCCACCACTCAGCACAAGATGTGGCAGTTCTTTTTGATTCAGCCAGGCAAATATCTCTGGCAATTGACTTGCCGATGTAACCTCAGTATAAAAAGCGGCTCGACCACCTATTTTGAAGGTAGTGAGCTCGGCGAGATCGACATTTTGTTGTGGTTGAAAACTCATACTATTTAAGTATTTTACTATATAATTATTGTTATAACACTTTAACTAGGAGGAAAACCCCATCAAAGATTTAGCCAATAAGACATGTTTTGCCTGTGAAGGTGGTACGCCAGCGATGCCGCATGGTGATATTGCCAAATACCTCGCCGAAATCAACAAAGACTGGAAGGTTATAAAAGACCACAGCATTAAGCGAGAGTTTAGCTTTAAGGATTTTAAGGAGGCCATGAAGTTCGTTAATAGCGTAGCCGATATTGCCAACCAACAAGGGCATCACCCCGATATCTATATTTTTTATAGTATCGTCCAGATTGAGCTTTATACTCATGCCGTCAAGGGACTCAGCGAAAATGACTTTATAATGGCCGCCAAGATAGATAAAATATAGCATAACTAGATTTGTCACATTCACCGTCTAGTGTTCGTTAAAATGGGTGTATAATGTAATTACACCGCTTTTATTGAAGGGAGGTGAAAGGATATGAAAAGACGCAAAGCTTTAAAGCAATTTCGTCGTATGCAACGCAATTTATTGCGCGACCGTCAGGTTGTCGAAGACATGCTAGATGAGATGGCTTCAAAATGGGCTCAAAAAGCTGACTCTATTCAAGCCAACACCAGACTCGCCAAAGACTTGGCCGTAGGCAGGAGCAAGAAGACCAACTAAGGAAGGGCAACAGTTTTGAGAGAAATAGAAGTGTGCTTGTAGGCGATTCTACGCTAGGGTAATAATTTGCCCAAAAGAACCAATCGTCTACATGCCGTTTTTACTCTTAAAGATATTGTCCAAGCAGATGTTCGGCTCTTTTGCTATAATAGCCCTATATGACAAAGTTATTCTCATGGAATGTTAATGGTATTAGGGCAGTTATTAAGAAGGGTGAATTTCAAAAATTCCTTAAAGTATACCAGCCCGATATTATTTGCTTGCAAGAAACCAAGGCCAACCAGGAGCAGGTGGAAATTGATTTGCCAGGCTATCACGAATACTGGAACTCGGCTAACAAAAAAGGTTATAGCGGCACGGCGATATTTTCGAAGCAAGAGCCAATTGCTGTCGTTAATGGTATCCCTGAAGTCATATCAAAAAAATATCATCTAATCGATAGCGAAGACAGGGATAGCAGCACTGAGGGCCGTGTCATAGCTGCAGAATTCGAAAAGTTTTATGTGGTTACGGTTTATACCCCTAACTCTAAGGACGATTTAAGTCGCATACCACTTAGGTACGAGCACTGGGACCCAGCTTTCTTAGATTACTGCAAGAGCCTCGATAGCAAAAAACCAGTTTTGGTTAGCGGCGATTTAAATGTTGCACATACTCCAGATGACTTGGCCCGACCAAAGCCCAATGAAGGAAAAAAGGGCTATACCACCGAGGAGCGTGCCGGAATTGATAATTTTATTAAGGCTGGGTTTATTGATACGCTCAGAATCTTTAGCAAGGGTAATGGCTACTACACCTGGTGGACCCACTGGGGCAATGCTAGAGCCAATAATGTCGGATGGCGAATTGACTATTGGCTAGCCAGTACAAGGCTCAAAGCCAAAATTAAGTCTGCCAAAATCCACCCCGAGCAAACGGGAAGCGATCATTGCCCGGTGTCGGTAGAAGTCTCTATATAGTGCGCTATCTAGTAGCTATCCCATTGCCAGAGTCAGAGGCTGGCAATTTTATAGATTTACGAGATAGCTATCGTCACTACGCACCACGCTGGAAGCTTACTCTAGGGCCACATATCACCATCCACCGCCCCCAAGAGTCTTTGCTACCAATCGACAGGGCCGTAGAACTATTTAGTAACTCGCCAGTTTGCCAAGGCTTCACGATGTCGTTTAATAAAATCGATGCCTTTATCGGGAAACGCAACAGTGCTATTTATTTTGAACCTGACAACTATGTGCCTTTTTGCGATATCAGGAAATCATACCAGCCTGTGGCTGAGCAAATATTAAAGAACACTGCTGAGGAATGGGATTTTCACCCCCACCTAACTCTTATCAATAGGCTTAGTAGTGATGCAGCTCAACTAGTGCTTAAAGAACTAAGATCACGGCCAATGCATTTCACTTATAATCTTGGTAGAGTCTGCTTGTATAAAAAAGAAACAGAAGATAATAGCTGGCAAGAGATAGCTCAAAATAAACTTTCCTAGATAAAAGCCAAAAAAAGCCTTGAAGAAAGTGCTTTTATAAGCTATAATTCATACTCAATCATGGCAAAGAATACCAAGCGACAACTTACTATACTTCGAAACAAAGCAACAGGCAGCAGGTACTACACTGTCAAGAACACTTTGAATACTCCAGACAAGTTAGAATTCAAGAAGTTCGACCCAAAAACCCGTAAAGTCGAGACCTTTGTAGAGGTCAAGGCTAAGTTTAGCTAACAAAAGCTATTAGCTCTGCCAAATAAAACTAATGCTTTTTAGATTTATTAAATTTTGCTAAACTATAACAATGAAAAAAAATCTACCTACAATTATCTTTATCAGCCTAATCATCTTAGTGATAGGTCTGGTTGTTTATGCTATCTCACGCCCCGAAGACAAACCTACCGTTACTAACAATTCGCAGCGTCCTCAGGTTGAAGCCGATGTAGCTAAATTAAGTTCGGGCAATTCTCTGGGGCCAGCTGATGCCAAGGTGACATTGACCGAATTTGGGGACTATCAGTGCCCGGCTTGTGGACAATACCACAAACTAATTAAAGACGATATACTTCCTAAATATAGCGACAAACTAAAATTTGTTTTCCTGAACTTCCCGTTAACAGAAATTCACGCTAACGCCCAAGCTGCTGCACAGGCTGCCGAAGCAGCTGCACTACAGGGAAAATTCTGGGAGATGCACAACATACTGTATGAACGCCAAGACGATTGGAGTAAACAGAAGGACCCTCGCTCAAAATTTGAAGCTTATGCTAGAGAGATAGGCATAGATTTAGATTTATTTAAAAAAGATTCTGAAAGTCAAAAAGTAATCGACCTTATCAACCAGCAAGCTGGACTAGGTGAGGCATTTAAGCTCAAGGGTACCCCCAGCTTCTTCGTGAACGGCACAGCAGTAGTACTTAAGGCTGGCTCTAACGATATTCTCCAGGCTATTGACAAAGCCCTAGCCCAGTAGATTTGTTTTTTTAGCTTAAGAGTTTATACTATTAGCTATAACTAAGCTAGGAGAGTCAATGTCAAAAAAATATGGGCACGTAATAGAATTTTATGGAGAGACCTGCCCTCATTGCATAGCAATGAAGCCGGTCATTTCAGAAGTCGAATCAGCAACTGGCGCAAAAATAGAAAAGCTAGAAGTTTGGAATAACGAAGAAAATGCCCGCAAGATGGAATCGCACAGCAAAATAATCGGCGAGGCCTGCGGTGGGTTTGCCGGTGTCCCTGCTTTTGTAAATGTTGATACTAACCAAGCTCTATGTGGTGCCCACGATAAGGAAGATATTATTAGGCTACTTGAAGGTGAGGATTGTACTGATAACGTTTGCAAACCACACACCAAAAACAACAAAAAGTAGTATATTTTAGAAAACAATAAAAGCTACTTCGTATCGTAATAGATTCACATAAGCTGTATAATAATATACATAAGCTAAATGGAGAAATTTTAATGATCAGAGTGGCAATTAATGGTTTTGGAAGAATCGGTAGAAGTGCCTTTAAAATAGCTTTTGCTAATCCTGAGCTAGAGATTGTAGCAATTAACGATCTGTCCGATACCAAGACATTGGCTTATTTACTGAAGCACGATAGTAATTATGGTACTTACCATAAGGAAGTTTCTAGTACAGACGACTCTATAGTAGTCGATGGTAAAAAAATTGCTATTCTAGCCGAAAAAGATCCATCTCTACTGCCGTGGGATAAGCTCAATATAGATGTTGTGATAGAAAGCACTGGGTTTTTTACTAAAGTCGAAGACGCCAGTCTGCACATTAGAGCCGGCGCCAAGAGGGTGGTAGTATCGGCCGCAATTAAAAACGACGAAAACAATCCTAAGGCTGGAAACTTTTTGATCGGTGTGAACGCCGACGAGCTTGCTAATCAAGAAATAATATCAAACCAATCTTGCACCACCAACTGCATTACCCCGATAGCCTTTATTATGGAGCGGGAGTTTGGCATAGACAAGTCAATGATGACTACCGTGCATGCTTATACTGCATCCCAATCTCTACAGGATTCTCCGAGTAAGGATTTGCGCGAAGGACGTAACGCAGCCGAGAATATTGTACCCACCACCACCAATGCCACGGTCGCAGCAACTAAAATTATCCCCAGCCTAAAAGACAATTTTTTAGGCTTAAGCGTTAGAGTTCCGGTGCCAGTAGTATCTCTATCTGACTTTACAATTTTAACCAAAAAAGATACCACCGTAGAGGAGGTTAATGCCGCTATCAAACACGCTTCCGAATCGAGCCAAATGAAGCATATTTTGGCCTGTACCTCAGAAGAGCTAGTATCTAGTGATTTTATTGGTGATCCTCATTCTGCGACGGTTGATCTAAGCCTAACCCAAGTGGTTGGGGGCAACATGGTCAAGGTTGTGGCTTGGTACGACAACGAGTGGGGATACTCCAATAGACTAGTTGAAATGGTTGAAAAGGCAGGTAAAACTACTAAGTAACATGAAGATATTTGTATCATCTGACCATGCCGGCTTCATTAAAAAAAACGAGCTTATCGAAAAGCTTGAAAAGAGCAAAAAGCATAATGAAATTTACGACATGGGGCCGTACATGCTCGATCCAAACGATGACTACCCATTGTATGCAAGCAAAGTCGCTATAGCAGTAAGTGAAAATCATGGCTCATTAGGCATCTTGGTTTGTAAGAGTGGCGAAGGCATGGCAATTGCCGCAAATAAAATCAAAGGCATCCGGGCTGTCTCAGCAAACAACGAGAGCCTAGCAAAACTATCTCGTCGGGATAATGATAGTAATATATTGAGCCTATCAGCCAAAGAGCTTTCCGATAAGGAAATTTTTGATATTGTGTCGATATGGCTCAGTACACCCTTTTCGGGTTTAGCTAGGCACAAGCGTCGTATTGAGGAAATATCCCAACTCGAAGAAGGCAAGATGCTATGACCAAAATAGTACCAGCAATACTGGTTAAAACCAGACTAGATTACCAGTCACGACTAGCTATTATAAAGCAACTCACTAATCGTTTTCAGCTCGACATCATAGACGGTGAGTTTGTAGATAATAAAACAATTACTCTTGATGAGGTAGGAAGATTAACCGAGATTAAGATGGATGTGCACCTCATGGTGATGAACCCAAAGCCTTATATCGATAAATGCATAGCCCTTAATGTAAATAAAATTATTATTCAGTTTGAGTGTGGACAGGACATCGGACCGCTATTAGAAAAAATTAAAAAAGCCGGTTTTAGCACGGGGGTTGCTATCAACCCCGAAACAAAACTGAGCAAAATAAAAACCTACCATGAATTGTTGGATCATATTTTGATTATGGGATACTCTGCTGGTTTTGAGGGCCAAAAACTAGATCCGATAGTTTTTGATAGACTCCCAGAAGTAAGGACAATGTTTCCGGCCGCTGAGGTTGGTTTGGATGGAGGAGTTAACTCGGGAAACGCCAAAAAAGTCCTACAGGCCGGATTTGATGTCGTCAATATTAACTCGGCGATATTTAGTAGTGATGATCCGCTAAGCCGATATTCGGAGTTTTTAGGTTATTTATTATGATACATACCACCAAAGAACTAGAGCTAATAGCTAACGAAATTAGGCAAGATATCATTAAGATGCTTGTAGAGGCGGGCAGTGGCCATTCTGCAGGATCTCTTGATATGGCAGATGTTTTTACTGCAATGTTTTTTGAGGTACTAAGGTATAAACCCAAAGAGCCTAACTGGCCAGAACGCGACAGATTTGTGCTGAGTAACGGGCATATTAATCCCGTGCTTTATGCAACTATGGCTCATGCTGGCTACTTCCCAACTTCCGAGCTAATGACTCTCCGCAAATTCGGAACCAGGCTGCAGGGCC
>Ga0214921_10007685_pt1 | contig 14265 bp, 4 predicted proteins | sample LL1505_MetaG_FD_177992 | JGI IMG/M metagenome (GOLD analysis project Ga0214921, IMG submission 177992) | Freshwater microbial communities from Lake Lanier, Atlanta, Georgia, United States - LL-1505 | ecosystem: Environmental > Aquatic > Freshwater > Lake | place: USA: Georgia | collected 2015-05-28 | reverse complement strand
TGCCATAATCTCCATCATCCCCGGCGCCTCCCCACACGACGACACTTCCATCTGTTTTTAATGCTCTAAAAATAGATCCGCTGTTTGATATACCAACAATATTGCTTGATAAATTAACACCTCTATTATTTGACCCCCCATACCCCAAATTGCCCCAAAGTTGTAATCCACCAACGGCAAATGATTTAATGGAACGTCTTCTTGATCCAAATATATCCCAATTATCAGAACCTATATACAACACCCCCCGATAATTCTCAATCGCCTCCGTGAAATATACGCCCTTCAGATTCACGCCCGTATGCGACTCCAGAAACCAGTCGCCTCCCAACCCTGCCGCACCTGTATCATCAGTTGATGCGCGGATCTCGACGCCGGTTTGGGTCGTAAGATTGTCGATAATATATTTCCAGTTCGGGTCTGAATACAAAGCGCACGCCATCATATCGAAATTCTGAATACCGTAATTCGTTTTCAGCGCTGTGATAAATCCGGCAACCCCCGACCATGTCTGGAGTGTTGGGTCGTCCGTCTCCACGCCAGCGATTATCGCATCTGGTGCCGCCGGTATCTGCGTCGTCACATCGTACGCGCCCTGACCAAACATCGAATACATCGGCATTCTCATATTGTGTTGGACCAAACCCACGCACGTATATGCTGAAACACCTAACTCCGCAATCCGGGTTTGGATATACTCAAACGGGTTTGATGCGCTGTTCGTATCCTCGACATTAAATACAAGATGCTGAACACCTGGTTGCGTCGCATTTATGATGTCTTGATAATCGGCGACCCTACTATCAATCAAGAGAAGACATCCGGACGGTGTCGTTACAGTATTTGTATTTGTCATTATTGCGTAATGACCAAAAAATACAATTATGTATATATATAATTTACATAATTATTGTGATGAGTTTATCGTAATTCGGTATTATTTTACTACTGTGAATTCATATAATGGAGTTGTTTCTAAAATTCCCGGCGTCTTTGTACCCCAGAATTCGGTCTTAAGTTCGTTTCCATCATTCATAAATGTATGAGACGAAAACCCGGTCACGATTTTTCTCCATAGACTTTTTACGGCGCGCGTGTGTGTGTGTGTGTCATTGCGAATGGTCTCGTCTTTTGTCTGCTCTTCGCCAATAATTACCATTCCCCCTGCTCCAGTTGTCATATACTTCGCCTGTCCATTTATCGAGTAATGCTCTAGGTTGTGAGTATGTCCATTCAAATACAGATGAATGCGCGGGTCATCCAGGAATGTTGTCTGAAAATCCGCGACATTAATTTCTTCGGCCTTATGATGCCCGACGACGAATATCCATTCAGGTTTGCGGCCGCTATTCGACGTAATTTCGGCGAGGGTTTGTTTCGCCCATTCCAGTTGTGTTTCACAGTCTTGCGAGAGAATATTCTCATGAAAACGGCATGGTTCCATGATTGGCGAACAATCCGGATATTCGGTTCCACATGGGTCCCACAGCTTACGGTCATCCCCGCGATAATCTCTCACACATGGGTTTGTATCCAGAATGATGATGTTGGCGATGACGGCGGCACCGGTGGCAGGAATAATCACCCGCCGATGATAATAACGCCCGTCCATAATCCATCCGGGTATCGTCTCGTTCAGTGCAAGTTGCGCCTCCGGTGAGAAACCGTAATCATGGTTGCCGAGAGAATTATACCATGGAATACCCATTCCTCCAAAAAGCGCGGTGTAATCCTCGTCGATTTGGGGGTCACTCGTATTTTGGATACCACAATAATAGAAGTTGTCGCCAGTATTCAGGACAAATGATGGTGAAGTAGGATTCGCAGTAATATAAGCCTTCATCGCCGCCGCAGTATTATTGGCATCACGTTGATGATATCCGCCAAGTGCGGCGGAACCCCAGTCGCCGACTGAAAGAAAACCTGACGATAATACGTAAGCGAGTTGTTGTACTAATACTAACAAAAATATATTCGGCGCAAATGTCATTTACACTAAAATTTATTTTATAATAGTTACAAAATAAATTCTCATTTATGAAGGTATATATATTTAAGGGTGGTAAGGGTAGGCAGATGTATTGCCCGACTCAATGGGTATAACGTTAGTAGCTTCTTCATCGGACTTCAAAACCAGTCTAATCTGATAGACACGAATAGGAAAAGGGCCAGGGACACCGGTCAGGTTGTGCTGACCAGTAGCCGCAGAGATAGACACCTTGAAGTTGATGATATCACCCGACTCAAGAGGGACGCTTTGGATACCGCTGATGTCGGTGGTGGCAGCGAAACGACCAGGAGCAACGGAAGCGATCTGGCGCATCAACTCACGAGAAAAATTGCCAGTAGTTTGAAGAGCATTGGTGGCGTAGTAGTTGCCATTATTATCAACGTTATTGGACAGATCTGGTGAAGTCGTATTCACAGCATCAAGACTCGTCTTGATGGCAGTATAAGCAATAGTACCCTTGCTGACAAGGTCGGTAAGAAGTAGTTCTTCATTCTGAAACAGATCGACACCGTAAGCGGTATTGAAGAGCTTTAAAGCAAGGTAGCGAACAAAGTCATGCTTGACCTTATTCTTGTTGGCAAGAACTTCACTACTAGTAGCAAATATGGGGCTGTTAGACATATCGGCGTTGGCGGGGTTCAACACCAAGTTGGTGGGCCAATTAGGGTTGGCAGAGAACACGTAGTACTTGATATCGGATGCGTCGCTATTATTGATATCAAAGGAGTCAGACTGGAACTTGAAGACATTCCGCATGTTAGACAACTTAATGTTGTAGACAGCGCTACAGCTGACATCCAGAAGAGCAGGAGCTTCGGCGGCGAGCTCACCGGAAACACCGAGGGTGAACGCCTGGTTCAGACCTGAAAGAGTAAAATTCACCATTTTGTGCTTGTTGTTATAATAATAACACATATTTTTTTTTAGGATTATTTTTCTTTCTAAATACATTAATATGTCGTTGTCAATTCAATCGCTACAGAATAATCATTATTTTGAATGTCCAACGTATCTCCATATCGGTCTACTAATCGTAGATGTAACTTTTCTATTTTAACAGGCCCAAAATAATCTCTCTGCTTGAATATCAAGTCGCTCGGATTGTTATAGTTAATATTCAATGCTGGTGCCGACATAGGAATTCTCGCAATAATATTATTTCCTAAATGCGTTCCTCCTCCTGTTTCAGCAATTATTGTATTGGATGTAAAGTTTCGATTGTAGTCATCTAATTCTAGAAAGAAATATTGTGTGAGCGCACCGCCGTAAGATGATTCGCTCTCAACATAACGATGAAATGTCAAAGGTTGATACGTTCCATTTTGGTCGAAGCGTGTTTGTGACGCATATGCTCTATCATTATTTACATTATACGTGTCCTTATAAAAGCCGAGTGCCCAACCTGCGTTTTTGTATAATGGCCTCATCTTTGTATTTGACCTAGTTACTTTACCAGTATTCGGGTCTAATTTTGGACGAAAACACTGAAGCGTTCTAGATGACATATGAGTGCGTGCCGAGGATGAGCTGGCGCATTCATTACCGTTCGGGTCAGGGTCCACCATTACAGACACAGTTTGACCATTTATAGTAATATTTTGTGTCGTTATTTTTCTTACAAATATACCGCCTTCTTTATAATATTCCGTAAATGATTTATCGTCTTGAACATTAAAATCTAACTTGAACCAGAAGTTCGGCGAGTATTGATAATTTGTAGAATAAGAACCGGCAAACGCGCGATAATAAGGGTCTGATGGTACAGTTGGTATTGGTGGTATCGCATCCGTTGTTTCTCTCGAACGAATGATTGTCTTTGTCGAAAGGTCGCTTACTTCAACAACTAGATATTTCAATCCATTATAGACAAGTTGGTTTGATGCTGCTGCTGTGTAAGCAGACGGTGCTCTTGGCGCGAACGACTTTACATTCGAAATATCTACTAAATCCGCAACAACTGTCCCTGATGTTGGCGGAATCGCATTAATGAAATAGTTGCTCATGAGAATTTGAAAATCGGAAGAAATCAAAAAACCCTCAGGAATAATAATTGTTTCTGTGTGATTGATAAAGACCGTTTTTGTTTGACCTCCCTCAATATAACGCTGCGGGACATTATACAGATTAACTGTGAAAATATTGTTTTTTCGGTCATTCGAAAACATTTTTACCATATTCGGAAACTCCATCGATACGATTTTCATAGAAAGGACATTATTAATGGGTGTCGGTAAATTCCAAATATAATCCGCGGATGATGTGCTTCCGTGGTCATTTCGAAACAATGTGTCGATACTAATAACACGTTTAATTGTGCGTCTTTCTAGAGGGTTGATTACGCCTCTCGCAAACTCATGAACAATCGATGGTGTAGGGATGAGATGTGGATTTATATTTTGAACACGGGTATCATCTTTCGGCATCATCACAAGCTTGTCGCCATCGCTCAATATAGAAGATGGTGCGAATTTCTGGATGAGTTGGTTTTCCACCGTTTTTCCGGTAGAAGATGAAAGATTCGCATCCGTAATAAAAGAAACACCTGATTGAAGATACTGAAGAATACGTTTTTGGGCTTCGTTGAAAAACACGAGATATTCGTCATCTTCGCTATAATTATCGGAGAAAGGCATGTCGCCACCGATTCCGCTGGAATTATAATTTTTATATTGTTGAACAATTTCCTTCGTCATATTTTTAACATAGTCTTCTGTGATGTTGCCTTTCTGGCTTTTTGGAATTTTGTAGATTTCCATCAAGTCATCTATCGAATAACTATTGATATCGAGGTCAAATCCATACTTTCCCCGTTTAGTTCCGCTGTCTTGTTTCGACATATAGTAAGATTCTTATTACAATACTATTATGTAATAAGAATGTATTTATCTCGGTTTATCGTCGGTCGTCGGTCGTCGGTCGTCGGTCGTCGGTCGTCGGTCGTCGGTCGTCGGTCGTATTTACAAATTCACCGGGACAATACTTTCGAGAATCGCGCCTAGTAAATCTGAGTCCCAAATACCGTTGGCTGGATAACCATACGTCTTAATATATGCGAGGTATTCTGGTTTGATTTCAACAGGAATAACCGTAATATGTTGGTCTGGAAAAAGCGACATTGAACCACGCAACATATTTAATTGCGCAAGAAGTTCATTCGGGTCGTTAAACCTGTCGGCGATTATTTTGTAAGTATCTCTCTCTGATGTCACACTTGTATTTATATTATATAAGTTAATGGATTGAAGCAGACCTTCTAAATTCTTATTAATGAACAATCGGACTTTTTCATAGGTTGCGTTTAATGGTTTTCTTGCCGTGTATAATCCGAGTGAATAATTATTGTACAATGTTTGATTCAGTTGAGATTTGATGATATCGAACGCACCTGATGTGTAATTTTTACTAATTTCGATAATATCTGTCACGACTGCGCTACTCATTAACGTTTCTATTTCCGCACATCCATCGCCAGAACCTGTGCCGCTACCACTACCGCTACCACTACTGCTACTGTTCATAGGGGTGCCACTATTGCCATTTATAGATGCAGACGTTGAACCACTATTTATACTACTAGTGAGACTTAACATGTTTGACCCTCCTCCCCCAAATGCGGTTATACTTGTTACTTTTCTAAATGCGCCATTTGTTATATTTTTTCGTACAAACGACATTTCTGCGTTATTCTACTGTAATATCATAAGAATAAGTATTGATTACAACGGGCGTGTTGTTATCGTGAATGCGGTATTGTCGAAACTTGCCGCCGGCGCATTTCCTACACCGTTGGCGCCCCCATTTCCAGCCGAACCTAGAATATTTACCGCGCCTAACACCACGCTCGATGCCGCAGTTGATACCGGTGTAAGCTCTGCGATGATGTCGATTTGCGCAATACCTGTTCCGCTGCCTCCCGTATCGCATACCATGCCACCATAATCCGCGGTTGCTTCTGTATCTCCACCATCCGCTATCGCAATTTGACTGTTGATGAGCGGGGTTGCGCCAATCCTTGGATTACTGGCTATGAATGTTCCTTCTGAGAGATTCGGTGCTTGCGATGAACTCACGCTCTGCCATGTTATTCCATCTTCACTTGTCGCGACAGCAGATGTATTATTGTTTATGATGTCGGGGAGAGGCGCACTTCCTGACGCGGTAGAGCTCACGGCAGCAGCGGTGCTGGTCGAATTTCGCCCTGTAGCCACCCACCGCTTTCCAGTCCATTGGACGTCGCTTGCTCCAGCCGAGAATATTGTATCGTTGCCGACATATGCTACACTATTTCCACCAGTCGTAAATAATAATGTTTTTGACGTATCGACATCCTTTACTAAGACATAACCAATTTGTCCGATAAAGGGCTCTTGAGGCGATCCTGGCCAACCACCTATACTAACGGGACCAATACCGAAGGCGGCTGTTACTGTGATGTTATTCGTGATTACGTAGTTGGTTAATAAATTTGTTAATTTTATTGTAACATTAATTCCGACTTTTGTTATATTCAAGTTAAATGGAACGTTAATCTTTACTTCTCCGTTGAAACTATCAATTGTCTCGGTACTAGTAGAAAAATGAATTCCGTTATTTTGCGATACCCATATACCCCAACCACGGGCAGTATCTATATTATTTCGCATACTACCCACCAACCCACGCCATACGTTTATATTTGTCGTCGTAAAACTTATATCTATCATCCAATTTGTAATTTGATTTAATACAGGAAATCCTGAAACAGAATATGTTGGTATAGTTATTGGCCCATAATTTTCATATAAATAAGGAGTAGTATCCGCCCATTTCGTGCCACCATCCGTGCTCACACTTAACGTATTTGTTGCCGACCTTCCCGTCGCGACTGCGCGACCAACACCTTCATACGATGCTTCGAATGTTATACTTGTTGCGCCGCCGAATGAGTCGGTGAAACCCGAACCGGGTATATCGGAAGCAGCCGACCATGAACTACCAGAATTGTCGGTGGAAAGAATGATACCGTTGCTTGTGCCGCTTATGCTTGCGCCGGTTGCGATTAATCTCCGCCCGGTATAAGCGATATCCGTTGCGCTTCGGAGCAATGTTCCATGTGCGGCGATGGATGTCCATGAGCCGGTAGCGGCGCTTGCTGCAGATGTGCCGGCTGTCGCGACAATTTGATTGTAACCTTGGCCTGCCGCAAACCATTTATCACCTGTGAACGCGATTCCTGTTCCTTCACTCGAGAAACACATGGAATTGGATTCACGCACACTTCGCCATGTTCCGGCGCTGCCACTGACATCCAATGAATAAATGATAGATGATTCCACCGCCGAAGTATTTTCTCCGGTTACGACCCACATTTGCTGGTCTGCGTTCCATGTCACGGACCTCGCTGCGGTATCAAATCCACCGGTGCTTACATTTGTCGCTGCGATACCTTGCCATCCGCTTGCGCCGGTAGGATCGGTGGTTCGCATCAACGTGCTTGTACTGCCGTTGGAGGTGGCTGGTGTTCCCGCGGCAATCCAGACCCTACCATTATACGCGAGAGAATACACCTGCGATAAGATTGCGCCGGTGCCGGCGATGGGCGTCCAAGGCGTGGATGCACCGCTTACGTCAGTTGAGATATAAAGTGTGGCTGATGTCTGGATAGTATTTGTTGCTGGGTCGTAGTTACGCGTTCCACCTGCCAACCACCGCCCGGTCGCCGATACTGATGCGTCCAACTGATTCCAAATACAAGTGTTTAATGTGATATTAATGCTAGTAATCGAACTATAACCAAGCCGATACGTCGTTCCTGCGACTATGAGCGTGCCGTTCGTCGTTGTCGATCCTTGCGTTGCGACGATATTGGACGAACCGTCGACGCCCTTGATGAGAAGCAGGTTGCCATATATATCTGCAACGCTGGAGTTGCTGCTGGTGTAGGTGATGGCATTGGTGGTAGGGAGTTTGTAGATTCGTGTCCGGCCTTCATTATTTGTTCCGGTGACGTCATAACCATTGGACCCAATCGCAACAATCGTTCCATCTGCGGATAGACTTACACTAAATCCACAAGATTCATTCATTTGAGTGCCCGATATGTCCAATCCCAATTGACCCCACGAGGTTGTTCCGTTGTTGTATTTGTAGATTCTAACTCGGCCTTCATCTGTGTAATTATTCGTAGGTCCTCCGTTCTTGTCGTAAGTATAGGACCCAATTGCGACAGTCGTTCCATCCGCGGATAGACTTACACTATGTCCACTATTTTCACCTGCTTGAGTGCCCGAAATGTCCAATCCCAACTGTCCCCACGATAATGTTACGTTGTTATATTTGTAGATTCTAACTCTACCTTCATTATTTGTTCCGGTGACGTCGTAAAGGAATGATCCAATCGCAACAGTCGTTCCATCCGCGGATAGACTTACACTATATCCACTATATTCATTTGTTTGATTGCCCGAAATATCTAACCCTAACTGACCCCACGAGGATGTTACGTTGTTATATTTGTAGATTCTAACTCGGCCTTCATTATTTGTTCCGGTGACGTCATAAGCACTGGATCCAATCGCAACAATTGTTCCATCCGCGGATAGACTTACACTAATTCCGCTGGATTCGCCTGCTTGATTGCCCGAAATGTCCAACCCCAACTGCCCCCACGAGGATGTTCCGTTGTTGTATTTGTAGACTCTAGTTCGACCTACACTATTGGATCCGGCAACCGTGTAACCATTGGACCCAATCGCAACAGTCGTTCCATCCGCGGATAGACTTACACTATTTCCACACAGTTCAGAAAGTTGAGTGCCCGAAATATCCAACCCCAACTGACCCCACGAGGATGTTTCGTTGTTATATTTGTAGATTCTAACTCGGCCTTCATTATTGAATCCGGTGACGTCATAAGCATTGGACCCAATCGCAACAATTGTTCCATCCGCGGATAGACTTACACTATATCCACTATTTTCACCTGCTTGAGTGCCCGAAATGTCCAATCCCAACTGTCCCCACGATAATGTTACGTTGTTATATTTGTAGATTCTAACTCTACCTTCATCGGTGCTGGTGACATTGTAAATATAGGATCCAATCGCAACAGTCGTTCCATCCGCGGATAGACTTACACTATATCCACTATATTCATTTGTTTGATTGCCCGAAATGTCCAACCCCAACTGACCCCACAAAGTCCCATACGTCGTCGCGACGGCGCCTGATGGCGGAATCATTACGCTCGCGGTTGTTGGGATTGCTACTCCTGACAATACTGTTATTGATGAGGCATTCCAACTCGTGCCTGATGCGTCGCTGTATAGGATATTATGCGTCGGAAATGATGAAGCACCTGCTCCTACTGCCAACCATCGCTGTGTTAGCGGCGAGAATGCAACGTTGTTGATGCTAGCAACAATGGCAATATCTGAACTAGTGGATTTCGTCCAACCGGTTGCTCCAGATGGTTGAGTAGTGTAAGCTAATGCTGCACCGGATACACCCGAAGAAGACGCACCCACGCCACCAGCGACCCACCATGCACGATTTGTGCCGTTGTACGCGCTTGCCACGATATTACTGCTCACCGTCGCCACCGTATTCACACCTCCGTCAAACATGAAGTTCTTTGTGCCTTGGACGGCAACCCATGAACGGAGATTCGTATCATTGGAATAATCCGCGTACGCCAGCGAGTAATTGCAGAACGCATTCGCGCCCACCGCCGTCGCACCCGCAATAACTCCACTTACTGACGAAAGTGTGACCGGCGTCCATGTCGTCCCACCATCTGTTGAACGTGCGAGGACATTCGTTGCGTCTGTATTATTGCCAGCGACCCAGATACCGTTTGAATATCCGAGCGAATTACAGACAGTAAATGGTGCGGCTGCGTTGCCGGACGCGACGACTGACCATGTTCCTGCTGTTGTGGCGCTAGGACGAGATGATATCGCGAAGACATTCGTGCCGCTGCCACCAACTATCCAACGTGGCACACCTGTACCTTGTGTTCCGCCGCGGCCATACGCCACCGTAAGCGCTGAGGTTGAAAATGGTGTATATGTTGAGACAATCGTATTATAAACCAACGTTCGTGTGGTCTTTCCGATCACGGTGAGTGTTCCTTGAACTGTGATTGGTGAGAGTGTGAATGGTGGAACCGCGGATTGAGTCGCAGTTATGGTCGTTACGCCGTCAGAGATGTCGTTGATAATCAGGAGTGAATTGCCGTATATTTCTGCTACGCTGGGGTTGCTGCTCGTGTATGTAATGGCACCGAAGGTGTCCAGTTTATAGATGCGGACGTGGCCTGAATTCTGCCCTCCGCCGTCGTTGTAGTTGGCTCCAATTGCCAACGTGGTTCCATCAGCGGAGAGACTAACACTATACCCGCTCTGGTCGGTTGGAGCTTCTCCATCGATATCCACACCGATTCGGTCCCAGCCTGCTGGACCGAAATTCGGTAACGTTTGGTCGGTAATCCCAGCGGTCTTGCCTTGATTGTATTTATAGACGCGGACGTGGCCGCGATTATCGTTTGTAGAACTAGCGGCGCCGTCGTTGTAAATCGCGCCAATCGCGAGTATAGTTCCGTCCGCAGAGAGACTAACGCTTGTTCCGCTCTGGTCGGCTGCGGCTTCACCGTCGATATCTGCGCCGAGACGGGTCCATCCAGCAGGTCCAAATGAAAGGTCAGTTTGAACTGTTGATGCGCCCTTACCTGGCGTGTATTTATAGACACGGACGTGACCGCGAGTATCTCCGGTGTTGATATCTCCCGACGTTCCGTCGTTTTGGGCCGAGCCAATTGCTACCACAGTTCCGTCCGCAGAAAGACTTACACTTTTTCCACTTTGGTCAGCCTGTGCTTCACCGTCGATATCTGCGCCGAGACGGGTCCAACCAGCAGGTCCAAATGAAAGGTCAGTTTGAACTGTTGATGCGCCCTTACCTGGTGTGTATCTATAGACACGGACGTGACCACGATTGTCACTGTTACTTCCACCAGCGTCATTCACAGGTGCACCAATCGCTATAACGGTTCCATCCGCAGAAAGACTGACACTAGTTCCGCTCTGGTCATCTACTCCTTCACCGTCGATATCTGCACCTAGTTGTTCCCATTTTACCGGTGTGGTCGTCTTGGTACTATTATATTTATATACACGGACGTGACCACGATTGTCAGTTGAAATTCCACCAGCGTCATTCACAGGTGCGCCAATCGCTACGGTGGTTCCATCTGCGGAAAGACTGACACTATATCCACTCTGGTCGCCAGCGAGCTCGCCATCGATATCCCCTCCGAGACGGTCCCAACCTACTGGACCAAAATCGTTTGTGATTGTTGGGTCCCATGATGATAATTGTGGCTCGGTCTTTCCCGCACGGTATTTATACACACGCACGTGGCCAGCATCCTGGACGTCGTTTAATCTCGCTCCAATAGCGACCGTTGTTCCATCCGCGGAAAGACTAACACTATATCCACTCTGGTCGCCGTTGTCTTCGCCATCGATATCTCCCCCACGTTGGACCCATGAATTTACACCATTCCAAGCATAGACACGGACATGACCACGATTGTCGTTTACATTAGTTCCAGTGCCGTCATTTGCATATGCCCCAATCGCGACCACTGTTCCATCGGCCGATATACTTACCGAAAACCCGCTCTCGTCGTCCGCCGCCTTCCCGTCTATATCCTGTCCCAACATCCGCCAGATATTATTGTATGTCGGTACGATGAATCCGGTGCTCGATGCGGGTGGTGCTATCATCGCGCTTCCGCGTGTCGTTGCCGATAACGTTGTCGTAGTTGGGCTGATAATGGCCGTCGGGGTGCGGATTGGCGTCCATACCCTGCCGTTAATCGAATGCGCGACTTGTCCTCCTGCCACGAACACGCCGGTGAGCGGGTCGGTATATCCCACACCGGTCGCCACCCATGTCGCAACACCCGACGCATCCACACCCCATGTTACATCCGTTCCTGAGGTCGAGAATACACCTGCTCCAGTGGCGGCGGCCCAATTTGCGCCATCGTACGAATAAAATATGGTCGTATTCGGAGTTCCACCACTGGTTCCACTTCCGTTGCTATTGCCAAATGCCGAGTTGCCAAGATTTGCGGCGAGAACGCCATCGCCTTGACCCACCGCCACCCACATTCCTGCGCCGAATTCATCCTGTCCATAAGTGACATGATTGCCTTGTCCTGTGAAATTCGCGAGATTGCGAACCCCGGTCCATGTCGTCATATTATAGGAATATGCGATACTGTAAGCGGTTGAGCCTGGGATAGAGCCAACGAAGGGCGTACCGACAGCAACCCACAACGGCGTACCATTCGTATCTGTGCCATATGCGACACCATTCACCGTGTTGAAGAGAGACGTCTTTGACCCGACGACGGCAGTCCAGTCCATTCCGTTGGAAGAGTATGCCAACGAGTTGGCAGAGGCATCGGCGCCAGCCACCCAATATCCGTCCGTCGCTGCACCTGTTCCGCTATTTCCGTAGGTGATGGCGCGCACTGATGACGTCGCTGTGGTACCGGAGTTGGCAAGCAAAGCAGGACGATAATACTGGTCATCAGGCATCGTGTAGGTGAAAATCGCACCGGTGCTGTCGTTCGTCGTTGCGGAAATCGTGCTGCCATTTTCAGATAATGCGACGGAAGACCAGGCGCGAGCGCCAGCTACGATTAATGGGGTCCATGAAGCGCCATAATTTTTTGAATAATAAATATAATCAGAACTTCCAACACACGCCACTTGATACTTACCGTTGGCCGACATCCCGACGTCCTGCCACGATCTGTTTGTTGTCTGTGTTCCAACACCGTTTATGCTGATATCAGATGACGACCACGACGCCCCATAATTCACCGAACGGTAGATATATCCATTCGCCGTTGTAGAATTCACGCATGCCAGAGCGTACTGTCCGTTGGCTGAATTCGCTACAGCTTGCCACGCCCTATATGTCGCCTGGGGTGTTACCCCGTCAATCGTCACCGATGATGACAACCACGTATCACCCCTATTCGTTGAATAATAAATATACTCGCCGTTGTTACACGTTAATTGATACATTCCTGTTTCGGCGCTCACGGCGACATCCTGCCAGTTTCGTGGCGTTATCGTGTTGGTGTTCGCGCTTCCGTCGATGGTGATGCCCGCGTTAGTCCAGCTTAAACCGGTGTCGAATGAGCGGTAAATCGCGCCGCCAAATGCAACCGCGGTTTGGACGGCAGCGGAATTGGTGGCTGCGATAGCGCGCCAGTAAGCACTTCCAGAAAGGGTGGTTCCGCCGATATCGCTGAATGTATTGCCGTAGTCGGTGGAACGGATGATAGTGAGGTCGCGCGCATTCGCTGTATTCGATGGTGCACCTACATTAATTGTAATTCCATAAATTTTGATACTCATGGTGTTGCCGTGATTATCTAAAATATCGAAATAGTAGGAACTATAATACCCTGGAGATGATAATGATATTGTATCTGGATTACTATTTCCATATGGGAAAGTTCCAGACGCTAATAATGTAGCATTACTTGACACAATTGTACTTGTTATATTTCCCAAATAACTAGTATTTGAACCATATATTCTGTAATTTTTTGCTTTAGTGGGGTTTGGATTACCACGTATATCCCATGTAATAGTATCAATTTTGAATGGTGACGGACCGTTCAATCCTATTGTAACTTTAGTAGTATCTGTGAATCCTGCCAAATTAGTTCCACTTGTTAATAAATTACAAAGTCCTTCATTAGAATATGTTCCTACGGAAGAGTATAACGACCAACCATTCAATGTAAATGAACTTGCTGATGTATTATTACCATAATTCGCAAAAAAATCGGGAATAGTTATTCTTGATAAAGTTGGCAAATACGCAGCCATCATCACCGCCCCTGTAGCCGACACCGTACCTCCCAACCACGAGCCAAGTCCGCGCCTCGGCATCCACGTCTGTCCATAGTCGGATGAAACGTAGAATTGTCCGTTGGCATTTCCAGCGGGACCCGCTGTCGCGATTTGATACTGGCCTGATGCCGACGACTTGATTCGCGTGAATGCGTTGGTTCGGGTGGCGGTGGAGCGCTGGACCCAAGTGACGCCGTAGTTGGTGGAGGTCCAGATGTTTCCGCCATTTACTATCGCTGTTTGGTATTGTCCGGTGCCACTTACAGATATGCTTAACCAATCGCGATTTGCGTCAGTTATTCTTTCCGTCCATGTTACACCATAATTACC